>Ga0182024_10017372_pt1 | contig 13522 bp, 11 predicted proteins | sample P32metaG_FD_120480 | JGI IMG/M metagenome (GOLD analysis project Ga0182024, IMG submission 120480) | Permafrost microbial communities from Stordalen Mire, Sweden - P3-2 metaG (Illumina Assembly) | ecosystem: Environmental > Terrestrial > Soil > Wetlands > Permafrost | place: Sweden: Stordalen...
AGCCGGCTCGATTTCGACGCTCGCTAAGGCAAATTCCAGGGCCGCTCGCGTCACCGACCAGAAATCTTCATATGAGCGCATCAGTGTGCGCAGCCACGTATACTCAAGCTGCTTTAGACGCCAGAGGTGCGTAATGATCTCGCCCTTATCTCCGCACAGATCGGTGGCAAGACTTCGCACTGACTGCACATCGTAGAGCGTCCCATAGGCATCGAAGACCAACGCGCGAATGACCATGCTCAGTTCCTCTTAGTCAAAGGTAACGGGACTCTGCTCAGTCAAGGACCTCTGGGTGCACGAAGGTGATCCGGTCGATTCGCGCACTGCCATTATGCAAGTAATTGCGCGGGTCAAGCCCGAGTCCCGCGCGCTGGCAAAAAAGATCGACCGGCGACCGAATAACGACGCCTTTGCCGGAGGCTGCTTACGGACCGCCCGCTTTAGGGAAGCCTTTCCACAGCGTCAGCGGGCTGGTTGGGGCCTTCGGCGGACTATCGTCAAACTGAGACACTGCCGGTTTTTCAAGCCGCGGTCTTGCCGCCATTGACGCCGACGATCTGGCCGGTCACGAACTCGGCCTTGGCCGATGCCAGAAACAGGATCATCTGCGCAATCTCCTCGGGAGTTCCCAGGCGCTTGAGCGGCACGCCCTGGGTCATCGCCGCCTTACGCTCGGGGCTGCCGGCGAAGCGGTTGAGCAATTCGGTTTCAACCGGTCCCGGCGCGACCGCATTCACGCGCACGCCATAGGCCGCCGCTTCCAGCGCGGCCGACTTGGTCAGCCCTTCGACCGCGTGCTTACTGGCCACATACATTGACGTGCCGGCGGCGCCGCGGCTGCCGAACGTGGACGATAGATTAATGATGCTGCCGCTGCGCTGAGCGCTCATCACGCGCAGTTCGTGCTTCAGGCTCAGGATCGTGCCGAGCACATTGGTGTCGAAAGTCGCCGCGTAGCTGTCGGCCGACTGCTGCGTCAGCGGACCGGGCTGACCTTCGGTGCCGGCGTTGTTGACCGCGACATCCAGCCGGCCGAAGCGCTCGACGGTGCGATCGATCAGCGAGCGCACCTCCTCTTCATGCCGCACATCGGTACGCACGAACTCGGCCTCGACACCCAGCGCGCGAAGCTCAGTCAGCAGCGCCTGGCCGAGGTAATCGCGTCGCCCGGAGACCACGAGGCTCGCGCCCTCCTGCGCAAACGCCAGCGCAGTGGCGCGCCCGATGCCGGCCAATGCGCCGGTGATCACAACCACTGGAGAGCTCATGGCATACCCCCGCTAGAAATTCCCTGGGAACCATAGCAGCAACGCCGCACCTTGGCAGTCAGAGCGTCGGTACAGTCCCGCTGAAGCGCGCATCCGCAAGTCCCTTGACGTCGAGCCGGTAGATGAACAGATCCCCGGCATTCGGTTCACTCGCCAGCTGCGTGGGGGTCAAGTCCACGCGTGCCGAGGTCACGAACAGCAGATCGAGCTGCCTGCCGCCGAACGCGACGCAGCTGACCTGCGACGCCGGCACCTCGATCGCGCCGCTGATCGAGCCGTCGGGTGCGTAGCGCACGATGCGTCCCGCGCCCCAATGCGCGTTCCACAGGTAGCCCTGCGCGTCGACCTGCGAGCCGTCCGGGTACGCACCGGCCGGCGTGCGCGCAAACACCTGCCGATTGGAGAGCGCGCCGGTCGCCGGGTCCAGGTCATAGCGCAGGATCAGCCGATGCGGCGTGTCGGCGAAATACAGCTGCCGGCCGTCCGGGCTGAAGCAGAGGCTGTTGGAGATCGCGATGCCGGTGAGGTGCACCCGCGAGCTGCTGCCGGTGAGGCTATAGAGTTTGCCGGTCGGCGGCCCGGCGCCTTCGACCATTGAGCCCGCCCAAAAACGGCCCTGCCGGTCGACGCGACCGTCGTTGAAACGCACGTTCGCCGCCGCATGCTCCGGTCTCTCGATCCAGTCCAGTTGCCCGGACTCGGGGTGATAAAACGCAAAGCCCGACTCGAACGCCGCGATGATCCGCTCGCTGCCCTCGACCATGCCGAACGAACCCAGCCGCTCCGGCAGCTCGAAGCTCTCCAGCGCGCGAGCGATGGGATCGTAACGATAAAGCCGCCGCTCGTGGATGTCGGTCCACCAGGCGCGCTGACCCAGTGCATCCCACAACACGCCCTCGCCCAGCGTGTTGGCAACGCGCACCACGTCCACCAGTTCAAAGGCGAAGTCCGCGCTCATCCGGGGGCGGGGTCGAACGGCTCGATCGCAATGTGCCTGGCAACCAGCCGGATATCGGCCACCAGGCGTAGCGGCCGCGCGTCGGCTTCGGTCTGGCCGGTCGCAATCAGTTCGGCAAAACGGCGATAGATTGACCCATATTCGCTCGCAAGACCTGCGGGATCAGGCGCGACGCGCTCATCGCCGACCGTCAGCAGGCCACCGCCGGCTGACAACTTCATCGGCCCGGTGTCAGTGGTCAGGTCGATATCCCAGGTCTGCGTACCGGTGTGTCGGAAATCAAGCCCGGCGGTGATCTCAAGGCCACTGTCACCCACTAATTCGATCTCCGCCGCAATCGGCGTATCGCAGTTCGACGGCACCAGCAGGCGCGCCGATTTGGCGAAGATCGGTTCGTCGATCAGCTGCGTCAGGATCGACAGCGCATTGATGCCGGCATCGAGCACGCCGAAGCCGCCGGGCTGCCAGATCCAGGCCTGACCCGGATGCCAGCGGCGCACATCTTCTTTCCAGGTCACGTGCACGCGGCGCAGCCGCCGCTCGTGTAACAGCCGCGCGGCCGGCGCCACCCCGAGCGCATGACGCGAATGCCAGGTCTGGTAGAGCGTGCGCCCGGCCGCCTTCGCGAGCATCACCATGCTGTCGAACTGCGCGAGCGTCGTGCAGGGCGGCTTTTCCAGCAGCACGTGCTTGCCGTTGGCGAGAGCCAATTTAGTCGCCGCGTAATGGTGGGCTGGCGGGGTGCAGATCGCGACCGCATCGATATCGGGCGTAGCCGCCAGCATCGCCTCGATGGTCGGAAAATTGGCCACGCTGGCCACGGCCGCGTGCCGGCTGGCGGCGGCGAGCAGTTGAAAACCCGGATTGGCCAGGATCGCCGGGATGTGCTGATCGCGGGCGATCTTCCCGACGCCGAGGATGGCGATGCGAATCGGCTGCACGAATTCTCCCCACGACCTCAAGGTAAGAGGCCCCTGTCTGAAGCGTATCTAAAGAATGCTAACCGCGGTCGGTGGCGCTGGCACGGTCCGCAGCGGATTACGCAGCGGCAGCGAGAACGGCGGCGCTTCGATTTCGAACACGTCGCCGTCCTGCGCGATCACGCCGTCGCCGAAGGAAATGGTCGCAGTGCCAAAGAAGTGCACGTGCAGGTCACCGGGGCGGCGGAACAGCGGGTACTTGAAGTGATGATGTTCGAGATTCGACAGGTAATGCGACATGTTGGCCTCGCCGGTCAGGAACGGCTTCTCCCAGATCGCCTTGCCGGCACGACGGATCAGCGCAGTGCCGTGCATGTCCGCCGGCAGTTCCCCGACCAGCAGTTCCGGTCCGATCGAGGCCGGGCGCAATTTGGAATGCGCCAGATAGAGGTAGTTCATGCGCTCCATCACGTGATCGGAGAACTCGTTGGCGAGCGTGTAGCCGAGCCGGAATGGTGTGCCGTCGCCGGCAATCACGTAGATACCCGCCAGCTCCGGCTCCTCGCCGCCGTTGAGCGCGAAGTCCGGTGAGGTCAGCGGCTGTTCGGGAGCAATGACGCTGCTCCCGTCGCCTTTATAAAACCATTCCGGCTGGACGCCCGGCGTCCCATTCGCCGTCTTGCCGCCGTCCACGCCCAGCTGAAACATCTTCATCGAGTCGCTCGCATGCGGCGACCGCGCGTTGGCGTGCATCCGGTCGCGTGCATCGGCGGACCCCAGATGGGTCAGTCCGGTGCCGGTCAGCCAGGTGCGTGCACTGTCCGGGTGATCGACCGGCGCCAGGATGCGGCCGCGGCGCAGCGCGTCGTTGAGATCAATGTTTTCGCCGTAGCCGGCCGCATCGATAACAGCGGCCAGTGTCGACTGCGAGACGATCGCGGTGTGCGCCAGCGCATACACCGAGCTGGCGCCTTGCACGCGCCGCGCCTGTATTCCGCCGCGGCTCGCGGCGACGATCCGCTCGCCGGCCTCGCTCGTCATCTGGATCAATCGCAGCGTCATGGCGTTAGCGTGTCGGGTCGGTGGCGGCGGGCCGGCATCATAAGATAACTCAGACAATAATTCAGTAGCTTACCCGGTGCGCGCGGATCGAGGCAGCGTTGCTCATGCCTACCCGGCCGGTCTGCGCGCCGAACGCCTCGAGACAGGCGTATCCCGACGCGCCAGCTCGATCAGTTCGCTCATTGCACGCTGGGCCTTGGCCACCTGCCTCGCGGCGATGGCTTCGAACACGCGTTCGTGGTCGGGTATAGCATCACGGCGCAGCGGGCGCTTGCGCTGCTTGAAGATGGTCGTGGTCCTGATCGCCGCGTTCACCCCGGTCGTCAGCGAGATGATGAACGGGTTGCCTGTTGCATTCATCAGCGCGGTGTGGAAATCAAGGTCCGCCTGCCGCCCGGCCTCGGTCGAGAGCGTATGCAGCGCCATGTCGTCGAGCGCGGCGCGCATTGCCTTCAGGTGCGCCGCCGAGCGCCGCTGCGCGGCCATCCCTGCCGCCGCCGACTCCACCACGTTGCGTAGCTCGAACAGGCTGTTGAGTAGTTTCCGGTCGGGCTCGGATTCGAACATCCAGTCGAGCACGTCTGGATCGAGCAGATTCCACGCCGACCGCGCGTTGATGCGGGTGCCGACCTTGGGCCGTGCGTCCACCAGACCCTTGGCCGCCAAAATGCGAACCGCCTCGCGGTACGCGGTGCGCGACACCGCTAACCGTTCGCTGGCGGCGATCTCGCCATTCAGCAGATCGCCGGGCTTTACGCGGCCGGAGACGATCGAAATGCCGAGCTGTCTGGCAATGGTGCCGTGCAGCCGCAGCGCCTTGTCGCGCGCCTTGGGGCCGGGTACACGCGCCGACGACGCATGGACGAAGTGTGTCAGCTGTGAAGGTTTACGCGACAATTTATGTTGATCCGCTGGGAGCAGCGCTGCCATCGGGAAACGTGCGAAAGATCAGCACCGTCTTCTCGGCATAGACCTGTCCGGGACGCAGGATCGTTGGCGGAAAGGCGGGTTGATTCGGCGAATCCGGGTAATGCTGCGTTTCCAGGCATAAACCGGTCCGATACCCGAACACCGAACCGCCGTCAGCCGCCGGTTTGCCATTCAGGAAATTTCCCGAATAGAACTGCAGGCCCGGTTGCGTCGTTCGGATCTCGAGCGAGCGCCCGCTGTCCGGATCCGACAGCACCGCGGCAAGCCTCATCGTCCCAGGGTGCGACTGATTCAGCGCCCAGTTGTGATCGTAACCGTGCCCGCGCCGCAGCTGCTCATCCGAATCGTTGATCCGGCTGCCGATGGCTTGCGGCGTACGAAAATCAAACGCGGTGCCGGTCACCGCGCGCAGCTCGCCGGTCGGAATCTGCGTGGCATCGACCGGTGTGTAGCGATCGGCGTTGATGGTCAGCAGATGCGCCAGGATTGTGCGGCTGGGATCGCCGGTCAGATTGAAATAGGCGTGATTGGCCAAATTGACCGGTGTCGCCGCGGTCGTCGTCGCTTCATAGTCGATGGTCAGCGCATCGTCGTCACCCAGCCGATAGGTGACGTGCGCGGTCAGTTCCCCCGGATAGCCCTCCTCGCCTGCCACGCTGACGTAGGTCAGCCGCAGCGCCGGACCGTCCAACGTCTCGCTCGCCTTGGCGCTCCAGACGCATTCATGAAAGCCCTGGTGGCCGCCGTGCAGGCTGTTGACTCCATCGTTCTGCGCCAGCTGATAGGTGCTGGCGTCCAGCGTGAAGCGGCCATTGGCGATGCGGTTGGCGAAGCGCCCGACCGTGGCCCCAAAAAAATAGGAGACACCTGCCGGGCAACGCGCCAGCGTGTCCGAGCCGAGCACGATATTTGCGAAATTGCCTGCCCGATCCGGCGTCCTGAGCGAGACGATGGCCGCGCCATAGGTCATGATCCTGGCTTCGACGCCGTGAACGTTGGTCAGCGTATGGATTTTCACCGACTGGTCTCCGGCGCGACCCAAGGGCGCCTGTTCGATGACGTGATGCGCACTGTCGGACGCCGCCACGCCACCCTGGCCATGATCTTGCCAAGCCGAGGTCGCTATGGCAATTTGTCTGAGTAAATACCGGAACCAAATGGCGCCATCTGCACCCCGCGCGATGACGATCGGATACCCACCATGACATCGCCCACAGCACCGCCCCGCCTGCGCTCCCGGGCCTGGTTCGACGATCCGGACAACACCGACATGACCGCGTTGTACCTGGAGCGTTACCTGAACTTCGGCCTGACGCTCGAGGAGCTGCAGTCCGGCCGTCCGATTGTCGGCATTGCGCAGACCGGTTCCGATTTGGCGCCCTGCAATCGTCATCACCTGATCCTGGCGGTGCGCATCAAGGAGGGCATCCGTGACGCTGGCGGTATCCCGATCGAATTTCCGGTGCATCCGATCCAGGAGACCGGCAAGCGTCCCACCGCGGCGCTGGATCGTAATCTGGCCTACATGGGGCTGGTCGAGATTCTTTATGGTTACCCGATCGACGGCGTGGTACTGACCACCGGCTGCGACAAGACCACGCCGGCCTGCCTGATGGCCGCGGCAACGGTCGACATCCCTGCAATCTCGCTATCCGTGGGGCCGATGATCAGCGCCTGGGCCGAAGGCAAGCGCATCGGATCGGGCATGGTGGTGTGGAAAGCGCGCGAGCGCTTCGCAGCCGGCGAGATCGATCGCGCCGGGTTCATCAAGCTGGTGGCTTCCGCGGCCCCCTCCACCGGCTTCTGCAACACGATGGGCACCGCGACCACGATGAATAGCCTCGCCGAGGCACTCGGCATGTCGCTGCCCGGTTCCGCAGCGATCCCGGCCCCGCACCGCGATCGACAGGAATGCGCCTATGAGACCGGACGCCGGATCGTCGAGATGATTCACGCCGATCGCAAGCCGTCCGATATCCTGACGCGTGAAGCCTTTATCAACGCGATTCGCGTCAATTCCGCGCTCGGCGGCTCGACCAATGCGCCGATTCACCTGATCGCACTGGCGCGCCACATTGGCGTCGAGCTCTCGATAGACGACTGGCAGACCTATGGCTACGACGTGCCGCTGCTGGTGAACCTGCAGCCGGCCGGCGAGTACCTGGGCGAGGACTTCTATCGCGCCGGCGGTGTCCCGGCTGTCGTGGCGCAGTTGATCGGGCAGGGGTTGATCCACGAGCAGGCCCTGACGGTGAACGGCCGCTCGCTCGGGGAGAACTGCAAGGGCACCGTCATTCACGATGAGTCGGTGATCCGTCCGTTCGAGCGGCCGCTGACGCACAATGCCGGTTTTCGCGTCATGCGCGGCAATCTGTTCGATTCCGCGATCATGAAGACCAGTGTGATCTCCAAGGAGTTTCGCGCCCGCTATCTGTCGGATCCGAAGGACACCGACGCCTTCGAGGGCCGAGCGATCGTGTTCGACGGCCCGGAGAATTACCACGCGCGTATCGATGATCCGACACTGGCGATCGATGAACACTGCATCCTGGTGATGCGCGGCACCGGCCCGATCGGCTATCCGGGCGCCGCCGAGGTGGTGAACATGCGCGCACCGGTGCAACTGATCGCACAGGGCATCCACCAATTACCGTGCATCGGCGACGGCCGCCAGTCCGGTACCTCGGGTTCCCCTTCCATTCTGAACGCATCGCCCGAGGCGGCGATCGGCGGGGGTCTGGCGGTACTTAAAACCGGCGATCGCGTGCGCGTGGACCTCAAGAAAGGCGAGGTCAACGTGCTGCTGTCGGACGCCGAACTAAAGCAGCGCTATCAGGCGCTCAAGGCTGCCGGTGGCTACGTCTATCCGGACAACCAGACGCCGTGGCAGGAAATGCAACGCGGCGTCATCGGTCAGTTAGAGACTGGTGCGGTGCTCGAGCCTGCTGTCAAGTACCAGCGTATCGCGCGCAGCAAGGGTATTCCCCGCCACAATCACTGACTCGCTGCGTCAAGCCGACGGCATAGCCGGTGATTTCTCGGACGGACGCTAACCGGGGCGCATCTCCAGGCCCAGGCTGCTCTCCAATCGCTTCAAGGGGCTGCCTTCTTCACCCAGGCGCTGCACCACCCGGCGGACGCTACGCTCTTGCCTGGGAAAATTGCGCACGGGCCCATCGCATCTCCTGCCTTGCCTTGAAACTGCGCACAATTCGAGCAAGATGCATCGCCCTTGGCTGATTTTGTAACGTAATTGAGCGCTTTCGCCGTCGGCTCGCCCGGATCCAGTGCCGGGGACTCGGCATAAGCAGCGCTATTGAAGAGTCCTGCAACCGGAACGAGCGCGCCCGCAACAAGGCAGCCCTTCACCAGAGCGCGCCGCGAAATAATTCTATTCATGATCATGACCCTTGTGGCACTCGCACAGTGACGCGTTTAATGGCCGAAGTGGATTGTGTGTCTAGCGAACCAACGTGCCCCACGCCGACCCTCGTGTCTGTGCGTTATCAAACATACGCTGTCACGAACATATATCTGATCCGCCCTGTCACTGCCTGCAATCCAGCTACCTCGACGAAGCTAGCTTTCCATTGATTGTCAGTGAGCGCTGCTCGGCGGGGGGGACTCTGGGGAGACGACGTGGGCGGGCGGGGTTGGAGCGCTGTTAGCCTGCGCCGGCAGCTGATGGCTTGATACCAGCCATTGGAGGGCAAGCATGAGGAGCATGGAGATGCCATAGAGGATCAGATAACTGAGGATCGGGGAGCGGCTCACTGCTCCGATGCCGGGGGACGTTGGGCGCGGCGGCACGTCGGAAGCAACGGGCCTCGGTAACAGTGGAATCAAGCGGATAGCAATCGTCCCGGGATCTGGACGCGCCGATGGCCCAGCGGGTAAAGCGGCAATCAGTGAGGCGAGCTTCGATGTCGCGGCAGCGCGCGGCAACCGGGCTAATGCGGCCGCCTCTTCCCACGGATCGACATCCAATCGCGCCAGCGCTGAAAGGACACTCAGCTGCATTCCATTGTTGTCGTCACCGATCGACGCCAATAGAAAGTCGTCAAACTCGGACCCCAGCGAAAACACCGAACCCGTACGTTTCATTTCGATCACCGAATCCAGTTGTCTCTATCGAACACTCAGTACCGGGCGCACCGCGTGGGGCACAGAAACCGCCTGCCAACCCAGTCGATCGACGCAGACGGCCCGTGGTAACTCTCGGTCACTGTCAAAAAAAGCTGCCTGCAGTCTCCCCAGACGAGGGTTTGGGTCACCTCAGACAGGTGTCCGGGAAACCGGGGCAGCGCTAGTCGCTACACTGTCTCGCCAGTGCCATTTTGGACACTGGCGGCTGCCTCCGTACGCGCGCCGGGAAGACAATTCATACTCTGCGCGCGAGGTACACGATGATAAGAACGAGCAGAACGGTTCCAAGAATGCCGCCACCAATATACATTTGAATCTCCACCGATTATTGACGTGGTATTAGACCTCGGATCGGCGGGCGCCGTCTGGGCGGTACCGCACCAAGCGCGGCCTGCAAACCGCTTACGGTATGATGAGGGCTGGGCAAACCTGCAACTGGTTGCAGACCGTATGCACAACGGATAGACGCCGCCGTGGCCAGCTTCGCGCGTAACACAGCGGGCCGTAGAGAGTTTAGGTGTAGCCATGAAGCTATTCGAGTTTGCCCCGACGCGTTCGATTCGTGCGCGCTGGACGCTCCAGGAACTGGGCGTGGAGTTCGAGTCCGTTGTCGTCAACCTTATCGCCGGCGAACACCACGACGCGGCGTTCCTCAGGCTCAACCCGGCCGGAAGGGTTCCGGTATTGGTGGACGGCGACGTCGTGCTCACCGAGTCGGTGGCGATTGTCCTGTATCTGGCGGAGAAGTACCCGGAAAAGCGCTTTGTGCCCTCCGACCTCGTCCAGCGCGCTCAACTCTATAGATGGCTGCTGTTCGCGACGACGGAGCTGGAACAGCCGCTTTGGCGTATTTCGAAACACACGGCGATCTACCCCCGGGACCGACGTCTGCCAGCTGATGTGGTCCTCGCCCGCGAGGACTTCGCCCCCATGGCCCAGGTGATGGAACAGCACATGAGCGGACGACAGTTCGTCGTTGGTGACTCTGTAAGCGTCGCCGACTTCGTGCTGGCGTACACGCTCGATTGGGCCAACGAGGTGGGCTTGCTCGCAGACTGCCCGCAGCTGCGGCGCTATCTCGAACGCATGTACCAGCGCCCTTTGGCGCCGCCCCGCATCGCTGCCGCCTTCGCGAGTGTGAAAGGCTGACGGACCTTATTTCAGCGTCGCCGCGCGAGCCGTCACTCCAGGATTTACCGGTGTTTGCGGCGGCCTGCGAAAAAAGAGGAATAGGTCATACCAGCAGCGCTTTCAACGACTCAAGGATTCGGTCAACTTCTTCAACCGTGTTGTAGTGAGCCAGCCCAATTCGGAGCACGCCGTCCTGTTCGTCCAGACCCAAGTGACGAACCACCTCGAGGGCGTAGTTATGACCTGACCACACGTTGATCCCCTGCGCCGCGAGCTCCTTTGCAAGCATGGAACTCCGCTGCCGGGTATATGTGAATGAGACCGTCGGTACTCGATGAGACAGCAGCCGTGCATCGGAGATGCCCTGAAGCTGTACGCCTTCAATCTTTGCGAGCCCGTCGATAAGATGTTGCGCGATTGGCATCTCGTACGCGGTAGCTGCGCTGTATGCAGCTTTTATTTTACTCTCACGACTACCAGAACAACCGACTTGTTCGCCAAGCCAAACGAAGTAGTCCGCGGTCGCGGCCAGACCGGCAAATAATTCAGTCTGAGGCGTGCCCAACTCATGGCGTCCAGGCAGATCCGACGGTGCGCACCGCACGGCGTATGGATTGAGTTCGTTGAGCAGCGCTTCCCGGCCCCATAACACACCTAGATGCGGCCCGAAAAACTTGTATGACGAACACGCCAGAAAGTCACAGCCGATCGCGTTTACATCGGCTTTTACGTGGGGCACGAGTTGGACGGCGTCTACATACACCAGCGCACCGGACTCTTTTGCCAACCTCGTCAGATCAGCCACCGGATTGATTGATCCTGTCAGGTTGCTTGCGTAGTTCAGAGCGAGCAGCCGCGTCTTGGTGCATAGGAGCGGCTTCAGGTCTTCCGGCTCAATGCGCCAAGTGTCGCGATTAAACGGCAGCCAGCGCACGATCAGGCCTCGATCCTCGGCCACCCGGAGCCACGGCGCCACGTTTGCGTCGTGGTCCATACGCGTGATTATGATTTCATCTCCGGGTGCCCAGGTGCGCGCGAGCGATCGGGAGATATGAAATGTCAGCATGGTCATCGATTGACCCAAGATCACCTCTCGTCCGGACTTTCCGCCCAGTAGTTCCGCCGTAGCATCGTGGGCACGTGTCCAAATGTCTTGCGCGGACTTCGAGGCCCGAAAGTAGCCGCCGATGTTGCTCGCGGCGCCAGCCATTGCCTCAGAGACGGCGTTGATTACTTGCCTTGGTACTTGGGTACCTGCGGGGTTGTCCAGGAAGATGGCCGCGTCGGCCAGCGCGGGGAACTGGCTGCGTACAAGGTCTATTGGGAAAGTGCTCATCGGAGAATTCCTGGGTCTTTGGGCGCAAATCATTCTAAACGTGAGCCGCTGGCCAACCGGCTACGCGAGGAGAACCAACAGGCTTGACGTTGGGCTCTGGCGAGTGCCGCAACAGGGAAGCCACCTTTCGAGCTTCGGATTCCTCATTCCTCACCTGGTCGATCACCTTCCTCGACCAATCGAAGTATTGCCGCTTCCGCTCAGTGCAGGCGGCCCGTCTTACGCCTCCCGCCAGCCCGGCTTGCTGGGATCGGTCAGGTGATAATGGATCGGCCCCATGCCGGTGATGGCGATGATCGCCGGTTCCGACACGCTTTTAGGCACGCCGTCGTAATGCGGCGTCCTGGCGACGCGGCGCACGAAGGAGCCCGCTCGAACCGGCACCGTCGCTTCCGGGGCGAAGTCTTCGCCGCTCGCCACATACCACGTTCCAGACAGAACCACGCACAGGCGATCCGTCTCGTAGAAATGCGGGGCGCTCATATAGCCGGGGTGCCAGCGAATCAGCACGAAATATTGCCCCGGATCGCCGATGGCGCCGACCATGGTGGCCTGCTCGGCCATTCCCGGCGGAAAATTGTACAACGGCTGCCACGGAATCTTATCCGGCGGCGTGATGATGGTCATGCCTGGGTCGACCCCCGCCGCCTGCGCCGCGCTGATCCCGAAGGAGGCGCCGGCGACGGCCAGCAGCAGATCGCGACGATTGGGTGTGAATTCCTGCATTGACGTTTCCTCCAGCCGATGGACGGCGAAACCGATGTTGGACTGTTCCTGCGCGAATTCAAAGAACCTGCGTTTCAGAGTAGTGGCATTGTGTTGATGCTCTCTCCTCCGCTCTGGAATCGCCCGCGGGGAAAGCCGCACGGCCCGCGCAACCCGCAGATCCTCTGCGCCAAGCCAACGGCCGCATCCCAATGTCGCGCTAGGTCGACCCCGGCTGCCCTTCTGACTATGCTCGCCGAATGCCTTGGCAACATATCCGTATCTCCCGGTTCGGGGGCCCCGAGGTCCTGAAACTCGTGGAACAGCCGACCGTTCCTGATCCCGGCCCTGGGGAGGTTCGCATCAAGGTGGTTGCCGCCGGAACTGGCTTTACCGATACCATGATCCGGCGCGGCCGCTATCCGGATTTCAAAGGGCCACTGCCGTTCACCCCTGGCTACGAGATCGTGGGCGTCGTCGAGAAGACCGGCCCCGGCGTGACTATGCCGCACGAGAGCCAAACGATCGCGGATCTCTGCGTCGTCGGCGGCTATGCCCAGTATGCGATCCGCCCGGCGCGATTCCTCGTGCCGGTCCCTGATGGCATCGATGCAGCAGAAGCGGTATGCATCCCGCTCGCTTATCTCACCGCTTTCCAAATGCTCACGCGCTATCGTCAATTACCGTTGGGTGCCACGATTCTCGTCATAGGCGCCTCCGGCACAGTCGGCACGGCGCTACTCGATCTGGCGCGCCGTCTTGGCCTCAAGGCGATCGGCACCTGTTCGGCCGCGAACATTCCTGTGGTCGAGCGCTTCGGCGCAACCGCGATCGACTATCACGGCGGCGACTTCGTTGCTGCCGTGCGCAGATTGACCGCTGATCGCCCTGGGGGCGCCGGCGTCGATGCCGCCTCCGATGCGATTGGCGGCGCGCATTTCGGTCGCTCGTTCGCCTGCCTTGCGCCCGGCGGACTGCTCGTCGGCTATGGATCGCAGACCATGGCCATCGGTCGCGAAGGCTTGGTGTTCGCGGGACTCGGTTTGGCACGGCTCAAGATCTGGAA
>Ga0182024_10017373_pt1 | contig 13522 bp, 13 predicted proteins | sample P32metaG_FD_120480 | JGI IMG/M metagenome (GOLD analysis project Ga0182024, IMG submission 120480) | Permafrost microbial communities from Stordalen Mire, Sweden - P3-2 metaG (Illumina Assembly) | ecosystem: Environmental > Terrestrial > Soil > Wetlands > Permafrost | place: Sweden: Stordalen...
ATCAGTGTTCCAATATTTGGTGGTTTTGCGCCATTCATCGCGACTTGGCTCATTGCCGAAACCGGAAGCAATTTGGCACCAAGTTTCTATTTGATTGTGACGTCACTTTTGAGCCTAGCAGTGGTTGTCATCATCCGTATGCGGATCAAGACCTCTTAGTGCGTTGGTTCCGATAGCGACGGCGTTCCAATGCTTTTTGAGTTCGTGCACACTATCCTGTTGCGTGTGCATTCCTTGCCCCGTATGCAGCAGCAAAGCCACGCGAGCCGCGAAGGAGAGCGAGATGCTTTCAAGGGTACTCATTTCAGCCATTATTGGCATCGCTGCGTTTGTAACTTTGCAATCCAATGCGTTCGCAATGTCTGTCAAATTTTCTTGGAAGGGATATCAACCATGCAGCTCAAGTTCGCCAGCCTTCATAGTTTCTGAGGTGCCAACTGATACAGTCCGACTCGCATTCAAAATGGTAGATAAAGACGTGCCAAGCTACCCGCACGGTGGTGGAATCATCGCCTACACTGACAAGAGCTAAATTCCGGTCGGAGTTTTCTCGTACAAAGGTCCGTGCCCGCCGAAGGGCCAACAACATATTTATGAATGGACGGTCCAAGCGCTCGATAGAAATGGAAAGGTGGTAGCGGCAACAACCGTGGTTAGAAAATTTCCGCCACATTAGCCACTACTCATAATGAATTGCCAATTTCCTACTCAGTCGGCAACTGGGTAAGAAGGTCGTAGTTTATAATCAGCCGGACTCTTTTGAGCTTTGCGAGAAATATATTTTTTACTGATGATGAAGATTGTGGTTTGGACCGTCTGATTAGAACAGTTGAGTGCCTTTCAGCGGACCTAACGACGGGTAGCTAAGTAACTGAATTATATGATGGGCGCACCAGGGCTCGAACCTGGGACCCGCTGATTAAGAGTCACGTCGTTTAGGTACGACTTCAATAGCTTAAATGTAAACGCCGACAATTCAGGCTATTAGATTTCAATTGGTTACTACCGGATTGTAAACGGAGTCGCGCCAGCGTCCGACCTGCGAGCGCACCGTTAGGAGCGGTACGTCCTCCCCGGAAAAGCCGATAAACTCTGATGATTAGTGTCGCGTTCGACGACGTTCGATCGCGTTTGTCCTTGTTTGGTTGCGCCGTATCGTTGCGTCGAGCACCTAGGCTGCGATACAATCAAGCCGGACCTCATTTTCAAGGCTGAACAGATGAAGTTGGGCTGGATCGACTGAGAGTGGTATCCGGTCCCCCGATTTTATCGCTATCGCGCCATCGAGGCTTACCGTTACGATTTTCTTGCCAAATAAAACCTCGATCAGCGTCTGGCCGCCCAACGGCTCAACTAGTTCAACGGGCAGCTCTACCGACGCGGCGTTCCCATTAATTTTGAAGTGCTCTGGTCTAATACCAACGGTGAGATTGCGCCCCTCCTGCTCCGGCAATCCGGCGCCCGGCAAGACAATACTGAACATTTCGGCTACGCGCAGTTTGCGCCCCCCCTCTTCGATTCGGCCGTCAAGGAAATTCATTGCCGGTGAGCCGATAAAGCCGCCAACAAAGGCGGTTGCCGGGCGACGATAGATCTCGAGCGGACTACCTTTTTGTTCGATACGGCCGTCGCGAAGAACGGCGAGTTGATCGCCCATGGTCATCGCTTCAGCTTGGTCGTGGGTGACATAAACACCGGTCGTGCCGAGCCGACGCTGAAGACGCTTGATCTCGCCACGCATCTGGACCCGCAATTTGGCATCAAGGTTGGAAAGAGGTTCATCGAACAAGAACGCCGCCGGCGAGCGCACGATGGCTCGACCCATGGCGACCCGTTGACGTTGGCCGCCAGAAAGCTGGCGCGGCTTACGCTCAAGCATGGTCTCAAGGCCGAGAATGCAGGCGGTCTCGCGCACCCGCCGGTCAATTTCCGGTTTGGGAGTTTTTCGGTTACGCAGCCCGTAGGCCATGTTGTTATAGACATTCATATGTGGGTAGAGTGCGTAATTCTGGAACACCATCGCGATGTCCCGCTGTGCCGGCTCAAGCCGCGTCACGTCGCGACCGCCAATTAGGACATGCCCTCCGCTCAATGTCTCGAGTCCAGCAATCAGCCGCAGCAACGTCGACTTACCGCAGCCAGACGGACCAACTACCACGAGGAATTCGCGATCGGCGACTTTCAAATCAACCTTTTGCAGCGCCACCACGCCATTGGGATAGGCTTTTGTGACGCCATCCAGTTCGATCTCAGCCATGTTGCATGGTTTCTATTTCTCGATTTCCACCAGTCCTCTGATGAACAGGCGCTGCATCCCGACAACAACAATCACCGGCGGCAGAAGTGCGAGGATCACGGTCGCCATGACGAGTTGCCATTGTGGGGTCGCGTCCGCCACTGTGACCATACGCTGGATGCCCATGACGATCGTGTAATAATTGGGATCGGTCGTCACCAGCAGCGGCCACAAATATTGATTCCAACCGTAGATGAACAAGATCACGAAAAGTGCCGCGATGTTGGTGCGCGACAGTGGTATCAGTATGTCGCGGAAGAAACGCCACGGCCCGGCGCCGTCGAGACGCGCTGCTTCCAGAAGCTCCTCCGGCACAGTCAGGAAATATTGGCGGAACAGGAAAGTCGCGGTCGCGCTCGCTATCAAAGGGATGGAGAGACCAGCATAGCTGTTGAGCATGCCGAGGCTAGCCACAACACCATAGGTCGGAAGAATGCGCACTTCAACCGGCAGCATCAAAGTGATGAAGATCAGCCAGAAGATCGTCTTCCGGAACGGGAAGCGGAAATAAACGATGGCATAGGCCGAGAGCAGCGAGATCGCGATTTTTCCCACTGCAATCATCATCGCCATGATCAGGCTATTCATCAGCATCGTGACGACCGGCACCGCGCCAGCCGAGGCGACCCCTCGCGTCAGCACTGCCGAATAATTCTCGATGAAATGACCGCCCGGCAGCAGCGACATCGGAATCTGATTGAAGCTAACCGCGCTCTGGGTCGAGGCCACGAAGGCAACCCACAGCGGAAAGGCAAGGATGAAAGCGCCAAAAATTAGCACCGCATGCGCAATAAACGTCAGCCAAGGGCGGTGCTCGACCATCAATACACCACCTTGCGCTCGACATACCGGAATTGGATGGCTGTGAGTAGCACGACGATGGCCATCAACACCACCGACTGCGCGGCCGAGCCGCCGACATCGAGCCCGACAAAGCCGTCGCGATAAACCTTGTAAACGAGAATTTCGGTGGCATGTGCGGGACCACCGGCCGTCGTAGTGTGGACCAGGCCGAACGTGTCGAAGAAGGCATAGACCAGATTGACTACTACTAGGAAGAACGTGGTCGGCGACAGCAACGGGAACACGATGGTCCAAAATCGCTTGAATGGACTCGCACCGTCAATTGCTGCTGCCTCAATCAGTGACCGCGGAATGAATTGAAGACCGGCGAGAAAGAACAGGAAATTATAACTCACCTGCTTCCAAGTCGCTGCCGCGACGATGAGGATCATGGCGTCAGTGCCGCTCAGGAAGTTGTTCCAACTATAGCCAACTTGGCGTAGCGCGTAGGCGATGATGCCGATCGTCGGGTTGAATAGCAGCAGCCACAGCACGCCCGAAATCGCCGGTGCCAGCGCGTAGGGCCAGATCAGTAGCGTCTTATAGACTGAGGAACCGCGTATCACGCGATCCGCCATCGCCGCCAGCAGCAAAGCAATGGAAAGCGACGAGGCAGCTACCAGCGCGCTGAATACGAGCGTGATCTCGATCGAATGTAGGTAAAGTGAATCGGAAAACAAACGCTCAAAATTGGCGAGCCCAACGAAGGTTGTCGACAGACCGAACGCATCCTGCGTGATGGTCGATTGATAAAAGGCCTGCGCCGCAGGCCAGATGAAGAAAATCAGCGTGATCGCAAGCTGTGCCGCCACCAACAGATAGGGTGTTAATCGGTGCTCAAAGAAGACGCGCTTTTCCATGCAGCACCAGCAGGCGGGACAGATATTCTGGACGGCGCCGGCGCCGTTCGTAGGCGCCGGCTACCCATGTCGCGTTACTGCTTGCCTTCGTTCTCGTGTTCGAACCTGATAAGCAATTCGTTGGAACGCATGACCGCATCGTCTAGGCCTGCTTTGGCCGGCGTCTTGCCCGACCAAATCGCCTCAAGGTCCGACTCGATGATGTCGCGGATCTGCACGAAATAGCCGAAGCGCAGCCCTTTCGAGTTCTCGGTCGGCGGATGCAGGTTGATCTGCTTGATTGCAATATCGGTGCCGGGATTCTTGTCGTAGTAACCCTGCTTACGCGTAAGCTCGTACGCCGCCATCGTAATCGGCAGATAGCCGGAGAACTGATGCCAATCCGCCTGCACTGGCGCCGAGCTCATATACGTGAAGAACCTGGCGACGCCCTTGTAGACATCCGGGGAATGGCCGCGCAGCACCCAGAAGGTGGCGCCGCCGATGATCGAATTCTGCGGCGCGCCCTTTACATCGGGCCAATAGGGAAGCATGCCGACGCCAAACTGAAAGCCCTTGGCGTTCGCCTTGATCGCCGAATAGGCGCCAGAGCTATTCATGTACATGGCGCATTCACCCGAATAGAACTTCGGTGCGCTCGCCGATTCTCGGCCGCCGTAGTCGAAGATTTTTGTCTTCTGCCAATCGGCGAGCCGGCCAATGTGACGGACTTGGATTGGGCCGTTAATCGTCAGACGCGTGCCGAGACCTCCGAATCCATTCGACAACGTGCCAATGGGCAAATTGTGCCAAGCGCTAAAATTCTCAACCTGCACCCATGACGGCCAGCCAGTAGTAAAGCCGCAGGTCACGCCGGCGGCTTGCAGCTTCTTCGCATCGGCTTCGAGTTCTGTCCATGTGGCCGGCGCCTTCTCGGGATCAAGCCCGGCCCTTTTGAATTCGTCCTTATTGTAGTAGAGCACAGGCGTCGAACTGTTGAATGGCAGCGACAGCATGTTGCCATGCACATCGGAATAATAGCCGGTGATCGCCGGCAGATAGGCTTTCGGGTCGAACGGCTCGCCAGTGTCTTTCATGAGTTGGAAAACGGGATAGACGGCGCCCTTGGCGGCCATCATGGTCGCTGTGCCTACTTCAAACACTTGCACAATCGCGGGCTGTTGCTTAGCGCGGAACGCGGCAATCGCCGCAGTCACCGTCTCCGAGTAGCTACCTTTATAGATTGGTATGACGTTGTATTCGGGTTGACTGTCATTGAACGCCTTGACCATGCTATTGAGCTTGTCGCCAAGGTTGCCGCCCATCGCATGCCACAGTGGGATGTCGATCCTCGCAAATGCCGGCCCCGCGGCCGTCAAAAGCGCGGTCGCAGCGAGGACCCCGATAAAAGTCTTTCGCATGTCGTTACCTCCCTTGCTTGTTGATACGCGGCATTCTTGCCGTACTTGTTGTATTTCCGTCGGCTATCCGTCTCCGGCCTGCGCTGCGATCCCAAAGGTAGCGAAACTGCGGATACCGTTCCCTTCCATGTTGATCTCTTTCGCGTCCTCTCAGGCCGCGACTCTCAAGGCCGTTCCCACCTTCCTGATCGCGTCAGCGAGTGCCCTCTTGGGCGACGCGTCGGTGATAATGTCGGAAAGTTGCACCAGCGGGCAAACGACCTCAAGATGCTTCTGATCGAATTTCGTGCCGTCGACCAAAAGAACGGTCCGGCTGGCCCGTTCGACCATGGCGCGCTTTATCGAACACGCCCGGCTTTCGACGTCCGTCGGCCCGTCAACCGTAAGACCGCTTGCGCCAATAAAGGCAAGATCGGCGTAATAGCGCCCAATGAAGGCTACCGCGTCAGGCCCATACAAGCCGCGCTCGCGGCCATTCAAATCGCCGGGACAAAGGATGACGCGGATCGATTCGATATCCACCAACGTTGTCGCAACGGAAAGGCTGTTGGTCAGTATCGTGACTGGGCCCACGAGCGCCGCAGCAAGAGCGCGGGCGAACTGGGTCGTGGTCGAACCGGAATCGATCATCACGACGTCGCCGGGTTTCACTAATGCAGCGGCAGCGCGTCCAATGCGGCTACGCTCGATCACCGCATGCCGGTCGCGCTCTGTGACCGCCGGCTGAAAGCCAATATAGCGCGTTGCCGCCCCACCATAGGTACGGTCGATGATTCCGCGCTGAGATAATTCTTCGATATCGCGCCTCGCCGTTTCGGTGGAAACGCCGAAGCGTTCCGCAAGACGGGAAATGCGAACAATCGGGCTGGTTGCCAGCTCAGCCACAATTTGCTGCTGGCGGATTGCCTTTTTCGAGCCAGGAACCGTCATGGGTCTGCCTGGAATGATTGACTCGCCACAATACTATGTGGAAACTACCACATTGCATTCATGCTGCCTAGCCTTCTGCGTCAAAGGCAGACGAACGATCAACGGTATTTTCCAATGTCTAGCCGACGCACGAAGGCCGCAATGCATCCGGTCGCCGAGTTTCCGGCCGCTCGCGCCGGCGCATTGTCCTTCCTGCTGACCGATATCGACGACACGCTTACCACGGACGGACGCCTCGGAGCCGACGCCTATCGCGCGCTTGAGCGACTGGAAAAGGCAGGCGTTGCTGTGGTTCCGGTCACCGGCCGTCCGGCGGGTTGGTGTGATCTTGTCGCGCGGTTTTGGCCGGTCGCGGCCGTGGTCGGAGAAAATGGCGCGTTCTATTTTCGCTACGACCGGAAAGCGCACAAGATGACCCGAAGGTTCTGGACCGATCGCGCGACTATCGATTTTGCGCGCGCGCGATTGGCGACCCTCGCGGTGGAGATTACGACCCAGGTCCCCGGCGTTGCCGTCTCGGCCGACCAAGCCTTTCGAATTGCGGATCTCGCGATCGATTACCGCGAGGACGTGGCGCCGCTGCCGCACATGGCTGCCGAACGTGTGGTGGCGCTGTTAGAGGCCGCCGGAGCAAATGCCAAAATCAGTTCGATCCATGTGAACGGCTGGTTCGGCGATTTCGACAAGCTCTCGATGACCAAAGTGCTGTTCGCAGAAGTCTTTGCGATTGACATCGAAAAAAGTTTGGACCGGATCGCGTTCATTGGCGACTCCCCAAACGACGCGCCCATGTTCGCTTTCTTTCCGCTGGCCGTTGGAGTAGCGAATATCCGCGAGTTTGCTGCCGATCTCGCAACTCCCCCCTCCTACGTCACGGATGCCGCTTCGGGCGCAGGCTTCGTTGAGTTCGCCGAGCACTTGCTTGCGAGCCCATATCGGACGACGTCCGCGGGGGACTGAGTCTTTATGCCCCAAATCCTTGACATGCTTGTAGTGGGCGGCGGGATCAACGGCGCCGGTATCGCCCGCGACGCTTCCGGCCGCGGCCTCTCGGTACGATTGGTCGAGAAAGGCGATCTCGCCGGCGCAACCTCCTCAGTATCGAGCAAACTCATCCACGGTGGATTGCGCTATCTTGAGCATGGCGCGTTCCGCCTCGTGCGTGAAGCGCTCGCCGAACGCGAAGTACTTCTTGCTAGCGCGCCCCACATCGTTTGCCCACTGCGCTTCGTGCTACCGCATGACAGTAGTTTGCGACCGCGGGTCGTACTGCGCCTCGGCCTATTCCTCTACGATTATCTCGGAGGTCGCCGCACTTTGCCCGGCACCGAAACCGTGCGGTTACGAACTCACTCCTATGGCAAGCCGCTGCAATCGCGCCTGACGACGGGCTTCGTCTACTCGGACTGCTTCGCGCAGGATGCCAGATTGGTCATTGCCAATGCGCGTGACGCGGCAGCACGTGGTGCGCAGATCCTAACGCGTACGGAAATGCGGAACGCCCGGCGTGAGAACGGCCACTGGTGTATTTCGATTGAGCGCGACGGCAGGATCGATGAGGTCGTGGCGCGCATCCTAGTCAACGCAGCAGGTCCCTGGGTGGTCGATATCCTGCACCGGTCGGGCATTTCTCATTCAACGCCGCAGGTGCGGTTGATCAAAGGCAGTCATATTGTTGTGCCAAAGCTTTACGACGGCGCGCAGGCCTACATCCTGCAAAACGACGACAGCCGCGTGATCTTTGTGATCCCTTACGAGGAACAATTCAGTCTCATCGGCACGACCGACATGCCTTTCGCCGGAGAACGCGACCACGTGGCCATCGATCAGACCGAAATCGATTACCTGTGCCGCGCTGTATCGCGCTGGTTCGCTAAGCCAGTGTCGGTAAAGGAAGTTGTATGGAGTTACGCGGGCGTTCGACCGCTCTACGATGACCATGAAGCCGACGCATCAACGGTCACGCGCGACTACGTTCTCGATATCGATCCTGGCGAGCGGGGCGCCCCGATCCTATCGGTTTTTGGTGGCAAGCTCACGACGTACCGCCGCCTCGCCGAGCACTCAATGGAGAAACTCGCGCTATTTCTCCCCGGCCTCAAGAGACCATGGACGGCCGGCGCGACCTTGCCGGGCGGCGACTTGCCGCATGGTGACGTGCAGGCCTACGCCGACGGCCTCGCGCGCGACTATCCCTTTCTCAAGGCGGCTCAGGCGTTGCGCCTCACGCGCAGTTACGGGACCGACGCACGAAAGATCCTTGGCTCCGCGCGAAAATCTGAGGATCTTGGCCGCACCTTTGGTTATGGCTTCAGCGCGCGCGAGCTTCAATGGCTGGTGCACGAGGAATGGGCGCGCACTGGAGAAGATGTACTGTGGCGGCGTTCAAAGCTCGGCCTCCATCTCGACCCGGCCGCCATTGCGGCAATCACAGAGATCTTCGCCACGTCGCCGGCCACCTAGAGGACGCGATGCCGCAACATGAGCTTCATAAACCTATGATCTCCTGTCACCCTGCCCTAGAATGCGAGACGCTGAGGAGCGCTCGAACGACCGAGAATCATCAATTCTAAAAGTGCCGCCCCCAATCCACGTACGGCAAATGGATTAGGCGAGGAAACGCAGTGTCGCAAATCACAGTCCAGGACGTCAGCAAGCATTGGGACACTGTCAAAGCTGTCGATGCCGTGAGCTTCGAGGCCGGCGCCGCGTCACTGCTTGTCCTGCTTGGGCCGTCCGGCTGCGGCAAGTCGACCACACTGCGTCTCATTGCCGGGCTTGAGCAGGTCTCGAGCGGTCGCATTCTTATCGGCGGCGAGGACGTGACTGAGCTGCCGCCGGCGAAGCGGCACATCTCGATGGTATTTCAATCCTACGCCCTGTTCCCGCATCTGACGGTTGCCGAGAACATTCTCTTCGGTCTGCGGGTACGTAGGGTGCCCGCGGCGGAGCGGTCGCGCCGGCTTGGGCGCGTTGCCTCGCTGCTCGGCCTTGACCGCCTTCTGGCGCGCAAACCGTCACAGCTTTCTGGCGGACAGCAGCAGCGTGTGGCGCTTGGCCGAGCGATTATTGCCGAAACACCCGTCTGCTTGATGGACGAGCCACTCTCCAATCTCGACGCGCAGTTGCGGGCCGAGATGCGGCGCGAAATACGAACTCTCCAGCAGAAGCTCAGTATTACGATGGTGTATGTCACACACGATCAGAGCGAAGCCATGAGCATGGCCGATCAGGTCATCCTCATGCGCGACGGCCGCGTCGAGCAAGCAGCCACACCCGACCTCCTTTACGCACGTCCGGCGACGACGTTCGCCGCTCGCTTCATCGGCACACCACCGATGAACATCCTCTCATTTGCGACCGGCGTCGATTGCGCCGTTATCGCCGGTGGCATCGCCCGCGTTCCATCGATGCCTACGCAAGAAATTCTGCTCGGTATCCGGCCGGAACACGTCATCATCGGACATGAAGGAATTGCGGCCCACGTCTCGAATATCGAATTCCTGGGCGCCGATACCGTCGTGACCTGCGCTATTGGCGATCAATCGGTTACCGCACGCGTCCCAGGAAAAGCGTCGCTTATGCCAGGCGCCGCAATCAATATCGCCTGGCGATCCGAGAACATGCACGTCTTCGACGCCAAGAGTGGACGGCGCTGCGATGATGTGCTCACGCTCGCTACCAATGACGCAAACGGCTCCGTTCAAAAGCGTCTCACATAGGGGAGGAAACAGATATGCGCTATCCAAAGATGAAATGGCTGGCTCCGGTTGTAGGAGCAATCTTCATAGCCTTAATGTCAGGCGCTGCGGCAAAGGACGTCGAGCTTTCTTTCTACTATCCGGTCGCCGTCGGCGGACCGATCACCAAGATTATCGACGGCTACGCCGCGGCATTCGAGAAAGATAACCCCGGCATCAAGATCAAGGCGATCTACGCCGGCACCTATCAGGACACATTGGTCAAGGCGCTCACTGCGTTCAAGAGCGGTGAGCCGCCGGATATCGCCGTGCTTTTGTCGACCGACATGTTCACGCTGATCGACGAGGACGCGGTCACGCCATTTGACGCACTTCTCAAGACCGATGCCGACAAGGCTTGGATCAAATCCTTCTATCCGGCCTTTATGGAGAACAGCCGGACGGGCGGCGAGACCTGGGGCATCCCGTTCCAGCGTTCGACAGTGGTCATGTTCTGGAACAAGGACGCATTCAAAGCGGCAGGGCTCCCGGACAAGGCACCCGACAACTGGGACGAGTTGGTCGCTGATGGCAGCAAGCTCACCAAACGCGACGTCGCGGGTAACGTCAGCCAATGGGCGATCGAAATTCCGTCCACGGGCTTTCCCTATTGGTTATTCCAGGGACTGACGACGGCCAATGATGTGCGCCTCATGAATCAAGCTGGAACCCAAACGTATTTTGACAAGCCGGCGGTGATTCAGGCGCTGCAGTTCTGGGTCGATCTAAGCCGCAAGTACAAGATTCAGCCGACCGGCACCATCGAATGGGGCACGACGCCAAAGGACTTCTTCGAGCGCAAGACCGCGATTATGTGGACGAGTACCGGCAATCTCACCAATGTGAGGAAGAACGCGCCCTTTGCTTTCGGTGTCGCAATGTTGCCGGCACACCACGGTCGCGGCTCGGCGACCGGCGGCGGCAATTTTTACTTGTTCAAGAAGATGACGGATGAAAAGCGTGCCGCTGCGCTCAAATTCGTCAAATGGATGACGACACCGGAACGCGCCGCGGATTGGGGTATTGCAACCGGCTACATTGCCGTTCGTCCCGATGCGTGGGAAACCCCCGCCATGAAGAAATACGTCGCGGACTTTCCAGCTGCGGCCCTCGCGCGCGACCAGCTCAAATATTCCGTCGCCGAATTGTCGACGCATGACAATCAGCGCGTCACCAAGGCTCTCAACGACGGCATTCAGGCAGCGCTCACTGGCGCCAAGACATCTGAGCAGGCGATGAAAGATGCCCAGCAGGAGGCTGCCCGCATCTTGCGTACTTACAAGTGACGGACGCTTTCGGACAAGCCGTGCACGGATTGGATAGGGGAGCAGCCAAGCCGCCCCCCTACCAGTCCGCCGCAATCGCGGCCGTCACACATTTGGCACGGCCGAACGGCACGCGGTTTCGCATGACCGCGCACATCCACGGCTGGCTATTGTTGCTGCCAGCCGCGGTGCTGCTTGTGACGTTTACGCATTATCCTGCGGTCGCGACCATCATCGACAGCTTCTTTTCGACACCCAGAGGACAGCAAACCGCCGCCTTCGTCGGCCTGGACAACTATCAGGCAATGCTCGATGACCCGGTATTCTGGCGCGCACTTGGGAATAACATTGTTTACACGGCGAGCGTCGTTCCTCTGACCGTCGCGCTCGCGCTGCTGATGGCGATCTGGATCAACGGCAAAATTTCTCGTCGTCCGTTCCTGCGCATGTCGTTTTTCACGCCGACCGTTCTGCCGATGATCGCGGTCGCCAATATTTGGCTGTTTTTCTATTCGCCCGGATATGGGCTCATCGATCAGGTCTTCGGCCTGTTTGGTTTCACCACCCATAACTGGCTCGGCAACGAACATACCGCGCTCGCCTGCCTGATCGTTGTGGCGATCTGGAAGGATGCCGGCTTTTTCATGATCTTCTATTTGGCTGCGTTGCAGCAGATGTCGCCGCAGCTTGCCGAAGCGGCGGCGCTCGAAGGCGCCAGCCGCTGGTACTTCTTCCGACGGGTCACTTTCCCCCTGCTTGCGCCGACCACGCTTTTCGTTCTGATCAATGCCATCATCAATTCTTTCCGGCTGATCGATCACATCGTGGTCATGACACGCGGCGGACCGGACAATTCGACCGCGCTGCTGCTGTTCTATATTTATGAAGTTGGCTTCAAGTTCTGGGATACCGCTTACGCGGCGACCCTGACAGTGGTCCTGCTCGCATTGCTCGCTGTCCTGGCAATCGGTCAATTCGTTTTCCTCGACCGGCGGATTCATTACCAATGAACCCGGTGCATCAAGCAAGCCCCCTCGCCGCCGCACTTGAGACCGCAGGTGCGTGGGTGTTGGCGCTTCTGTGGGTCTTGCCGCTGACCTATGCGCTCTGGGCGGCGATCCATCCGAGCGCATATTCGGCGCATTTCGTACTCACTGCGCCGCTGACCGTGGAGAATTTTGTCAAGGCCTGGAATGCCGCGCCGTTCGCACGTTATTTTCTCAATACCTTCCTGCTAGTCACCATGATCCTCGCCGCACAGCTCGTGCTATGTACGCTCGCAGCGTATGCTTTTGCCCGCTTTGATTTTTACGGCCGCGATATCGTCTTCCTGCTTGTGCTGCTGCAACTGATGATCATGCCTGACGTACTGATCATCGAAAATTATCGAACGATGGGCGCACTTGGGGTTGTCGACACAATCCCGGCAATCGGTCTGCCTTACATGGCCTCAGCATTCGGCATCTTTCTGTTGCGACAGACGTTTAAGACCGTCCCGCGCGAACTTGACGAGGCCGCCCGCGTCGAGGGGGCTGGCCCGCTCCAGGTGCTTCTCAAGGTCTACGTGCCGCTCGCGAGGCCGATTTACATTGCCTATGGCCTTGTCTCGGTTAGCTATCATTGGAACAATTTCCTATGGCCACTTATCATCACCAATTCCGTGAGCACGCGTCCACTGACCGTGGGATTGCAAATCTTTGCTTCCTCCGATCAAGGGATCGACTGGTCGGTCATCACCGCCGCGACACTGATGACGTCGGCACCATTGTTAATTTCCTTTCTGCTGTTCCAACGGCAATTTGTTCAGAGCTTCATGCGTGCGGGGATTCGTTAATGAATGTCAGATTCCCTAGATTCTTATTTTGGTGGCCCCATGATGCGCGTTGATTTTATTTCATTTGTCGACGTTGATACGATTCCCACCAAGCGCGGCACCCTCCCGAGCGCGCCCCGCGATCAACGTACCGCTTCCACCTACAGCTTCTGCGCGGTCTGGGTCGCACAGTTGCGAAGTGGTGACCCGGACTTTGGGACGTCAAAGCTCAAACAATGAACGTTGGGTGTCCCTGTCGGTTCCGAAAACTCCATCCATTTGATTCGCGATCGCCGGCGAATCAGAACATGATTGCTGGATGTTCGCAATTGCCTTCCTTTTCGTCCGCGTGCTGTGCGACTGTTTCAAGTCGCG
>Ga0182024_10017374_pt1 | contig 13522 bp, 14 predicted proteins | sample P32metaG_FD_120480 | JGI IMG/M metagenome (GOLD analysis project Ga0182024, IMG submission 120480) | Permafrost microbial communities from Stordalen Mire, Sweden - P3-2 metaG (Illumina Assembly) | ecosystem: Environmental > Terrestrial > Soil > Wetlands > Permafrost | place: Sweden: Stordalen...
CGCGAAGCGGTTCATCAGCCGTGATTAGCCGTCCCAGCTTGCTGGGCGCGACCGGGGTCTATGAGCGTTCATCACCGATCGTTTGGCCCGAAAGCTTCTCCTGCTGATACCAGGTTAACCGACAAAGCATCGCTACCGTCGCGCCCAGCAAGCTGGGACGGCTAATCACGGCTAAGGAGTGCTTCGCACGCGATGTCGATAGGATGAGATGCAACAGCGCGTTCTTAACGCTCCGAAGGCGGTGATTCCTGCAACATCCCAATTCGCAGCTCGCCAACTCCGGCGCGGCGACAGATCAACGCGACTTCGGCGAAAGACTTCATCAATCCCCTCTCGTCGGCGCGGAGCAGCACCGCCATTTTGGGATCGGTCTTTAACTGCGATTGGACGAACCTGGCGAGCTCTTCGCGGGTGTAAGCTTTCCCGGCGATGGTCGTGGAGCCGTCCTGTTTGATGTTGATGATGAGTTGCCGGGGCGGCGCGGTCGTGGCGCTGGCGACCGGGGCGGTGCGCGGGAGCTGGACGCGCAGGTCCTTTTCGATCTGCGTGAAACTGGTGGCGGCCATGAAAAAGATCAACAGGTTGAAGGCCATGTCCATCAACGGAACCAGATTGAACGGCTCCTCAGCCTCGCCTTGTATGTCGCGAATTCGCATTTTTTACATGGGTGCGGTAGCGGCGGCCTCGCGTGACGGACTGGCGTCGAAGCCGGCTTCGCGGCCGAAGTCATTGACGGCCTCGTTCAATGCCAACACCAGTTTCTCGATGTGGCCGGCGAAGTAGTAATAGAAGATCGTTACCACAATCGCGATCGCCAGGCCGGCGAAGGTGTTCACCATCGCCAGATAAATCCCTTCCGACAATGCCTGAACGTGGCCGGGCCCCTGGATTGAGGCATTTTGAAAGGCCTTGATCATGCCCCAGATCGTTCCGATCAGGCCGAGCAGCGTGGCGACGCTGCCGAGGCTGTAGAGGAAACGCATATTCTGACGGAGCTTGAGAACCTCGTTTCCGCCGGCGTCTTCGATGGCTTTCTCCGCCGCGGCATAGCCGCGCGGCATCCGCCGAAGGCCGGCGGCAATCACGCGGGATAGGGGCGAATCGTTGGCCACGCAGTATTGCAGCGCCCGTTCGCGGTCCTCGATCGGATCACGAATTACCTGAAATAATCCGGGCAGGAATTCGGGCGGCAAAAACCGGCGGCGACGCAGCGCGACGAAGCGCTCGATGATCAGCGCCACCGCCAGCACGCTGCATGCGCTGAGCGGCCAGATGAAGACGCCGGCCTTCCAGAACAGATCGACCAGGGAGAGAGAAGGCGTCGTTTCATCGGGCGGGGACACCGACGCGGGGGTTGTTGTTGCGTTGGGCTGGGACGCGGGGGCGGCAAATGCGGCGCGGAAAAGCAGCAGCACAAGGAGCGCGACAGACGCCCTCAGGATGAGTGATGCGCGGAAAAACTTCTTCATCCGTGACGACTCCAATGCACGCGAGAGGACATAGCTCCCACTCTAACGATACGGAGAAACTCCCTGGCTCTATTGGCCGCTTGCGGCTTCGCGGACGAAGGGATGTGCTTCGTCAGGATTCCTTACGCGGGACGTCCCTTCGTTCGCGAAGCCGCAAGCGGCGGAATGAGTCGGGCGCCCGACCCGTTTCGCACAAGTAGTTCAAAGGTTCCCCTCTGTCCAGTGCCCATCAATACCGCGGCACGATCGGTTCGGGGGCGGCTTGCCAATCGACGTGGGATGCGCCCAGGAGTGTGCCGGTGGCGAAGGCGATATCCACCTGCGCGATCTGGTAATCGCTCACGGCGGAAACTTCGGCAAGCTCGGCGCTGGCCAGGTCGCTCTGGGCGATGAGCACATCGGTCGAAGTCCGCAGGCCCAGCTTGAATTGCCGGACCTCGACGTCGAGCGTTCGCGACGAGAGAGCGGTGCGCTGCTTTGCGGCAACGATCCGCTCCCAGTCGGTTCGAAGCGTGTCGGCGGCGCTGGCGATGTCTTCGCGGATTTGCAGCGCCTGTTGCTCCCGCGTGGCCAGCGTCTGCATTCGCGTGAGCATCGCCTGGCGCAGCTTGCTGCGGGCGGCTTCGTTGCCGATGGGGACCAGCAGTTGAAGGCCAAACTGGTGGGAGTCGGCGTTCTTGACCCAAACCTGGCTGAAGGCCTGCCCCGCCGTCGAGCCCAGGCCGGTGACGCCGTAGGTATAGGTGAGATTCAGCAGCGGGAGCAGCCCGTTTCGGGCGACCCGGACAGTGGCGGTCTGCTCGGCAATTTGCAGTTCCAGGTCCAGTATCTCCATCCGTTGTCGCAAGGCGGCGGCTGTGAGGCGCTCTGGGTCCACGTCATACGGGAACACCGCCGGTCGCGTGCCGGTGACGATGATCGTCGGCGCATTCAGGGGAAGCGACGGGTCGTTCAACATGCGTTTGAGGTCGCGCTGGGCCTGGCGAATGTCGTTCTCGGCCGTAATGACGGCCTCGACGTCGTCGGCCACACCGGATTCGGCACGAACTACATCGACGTCGGCAACGGTGCCCGCCTTGGCCTCGCGCCTCGCGCGATCGAGCTGGGCCACTGCAGAGTCGTAGGCGGCTTTGCGAACGCGCTCCTCCTGCCGGGCGGCATACAGCCGCCAGTAGGCGCGATCGACGTCGGCCAGCACGCGAATCACCACGAGCTTGGTCTGTGCCATCGCCCGCTGCGTCTCATAGAACGCGATGCGAATGCCCTGCGTGTTGACGTATAGACCGGCGCCTTGAAAGAGCGGCTGAGTGATCTCAATATTGGGGTCGGGACCCCAGACGTTCTTGGAGCCGGGCGCTTGCTCGTGGAAGACGCTCGTCGGCATATCGATGCGAACCGACCCGCCGGTTCGCAGTGGGATTTGCAGCCCGGCATCGGGAATCACCTGGTCGATCCGGGATCCCGCGACGCTTGAGGCGACGGGCACTCCGGGCGTAACCAGAGCGCCGGGCACGACGGCGTTGCGCGCCGAGGACGCGTTCAAATTCGTGTAGAAAACCGCCTCGAATTGAGCTTCAGCGGCTGTGAGCGTGGTGTGCGCAATCGTCGGATTGAAGAGCGTGACGCGCAGATCGAGGTTGTTGGCCAACGCCATCCGGCGGCATTCCTCAATCGACAACGTGACATCGGGAATCGCCCCAGCGGGCATTGGCTGGGTTGAGGCAATGGGCTGACTCGTCGGCGCGGTGGTCGCCACTGAGCGATGCAGGTCGAGTGATTGAACATCCTGGAATTCGGAACGGGGAATGACCAGTTCTCCGGTTCCTCCGGTGCCGAGGTCGTCCTGGCAACCGGGGAGGCTCATCATCGTCACAATGATGACGGCTATTGCGGATACGCCAAACGGCAAGCGGCCAATGGCGCCGTTTGACAGGAGGATACCGATGCGGCGCGGGGGCGGCGCGGAGGCGGGGTTACTCATGGCGCAACGCCTCGATCGGGTCCAGCCGCGCCGCCTTGATAGCCGGGAACATTCCAAACAGGATGCCGACCGAGGCGGCAAATCCGAAGGCCAGCGCGATCGCCCATCCAGGGATGTAGGCCTTGCTCATCTGGGCGGCGGGAATGTGGGCGACCGCGGAAACAATCAGTTGGCCGATGATCAGCCCCACCAAGCCTCCCAGCAGGCAAAGCATGGTCGCTTCGACCAGGAACTGAAGCAGAATCGCCGAGGGCCGGGCGCCGACCGCTTTTCGCAAACCGATCTCGCGCGTCCGCTCTGAGACGCTGACCAGCATGATATTCATGATCCCGATGCCGCCCACCAGCAGCGAAATGCCGACGACGCAGGTGGCGATCAGCGTGGTCGCCGCGGCCACGGTGCGGAACTTGGCCAGGAATTGCTCGACCACTTCAATGCGGAAATCATCGGGATCGCCAACGGGAATCTTGCGTTTTTGGCGGAGGAAAAACGCCAGCTCAGCCCGGGCTTCGTCAGACACATCGGGCGACCGGAAGACCGCCACCACCGAGATCCCCTCCCTCTCGCGCGACTGGTAGGCCGCGTTAAATGGAATGTAGGCCTCTCGTTCCCGGAGCCAAGGTCGAACATGCTCGATTCGGTGCGGGTCTCGAGAACTCCGATCACGCGAAAGCGGCGCTTCCCCAGGAGGATGAACTCTCCGGTTGGGTCCTGAGGGAGTGCAAGCCGCTCTCGCAGGCGCTGGTTGATGAGGACCACCGGGCGGGCGTGTTGGTCATCAATGAGGGAGAACGGACGGCCCACCGTCACGGTGCGGTTTTCCACTTCGTGCCAGGTTGGCTCGACGCCGTTCACCGCCACGTTGTCCTCCGATTTGCTGCCGTGAGTCACAGTCAGGGACTGCTCGACTTGCCGGGTGAAGGTTTTGACCGAAGGGCAATGCTCGAGCATTCCGTTGAAATCGGCGACGTGAAGCCCGTGAAAGTATCCGCGCGGATTGCGTTTGGTCGGCCCCTGATAATCAGGCATGACGAACATTTTGTTAGTGCCGAGCGACTCGAACGCGTCCATGAACTCGGCCTTGAGCCCTGTCAGGCAGGCAATCACCGCCGACACCGACGCGACGCCAATCACGATGCCGATGGTCGTGAGGAACGAGCGCGTCTTGTTGGCCCAGATCTGTCCGATCGCCAGAAAGGCGCTCTGAAGACTGAGCAGGAGCAGTGAAAACGGAAGCCGCAGGAGCCTCATGCGGCCCCCTCATGGACGCGGGCAAGCTGTGTGGCGACTGGCTGTGCCACCGCATCATTCTGCGCCGCGAGGTCCGATTGAACGCGTCCGTCCTTCATCCGAATGACGCGATGCGCACGCCGGGCCACGTCCAGCTCGTGAGTCACCATGATGATCGTCTGGCCCGAGCGGTGAAGCTCGTCGAAAAGGCCAAGAATCTCTTCGGTCGTCGCGCTATCGAGGTTTCCGGTCGGTTCATCTGCCAGCAGAATGGCTGGCCGGTTAATGAGCGCACGGGCGATGGCGACGCGCTGCTTTTGCCCGCCGGACAATTGGTTGGGCCGGTGGCGCATCCGATCGCGCAGCCCCACTTGCCGCAGCGATTCTTTGGCCTTTGCCCGCCGGCCAAACCAACCGGCGGAGCAGTACAGAAGCGGGAGTTCCACGTTCTTCAGCGCCGAGAGTCGCGGTAATAGCTCGAACGACTGGAAGACAAATCCGATCCGCTCGTTCCGAACCCGGGCGAGAGCGGCGCTTCCCATTCGCGTGGTGACACGCCCGTCGAGCTCGTACACACCGCCCGTCGGGCGATCGAGGCAGCCGAGGATGTTCATCAGCGTGCTCTTGCCCGAGCCGCTCGTGCCCATCACCGCGACGTACTCATTGCGATCGACGCTGAGGCTGACGCCGTCGAGCGCGCGAATCCGCTCCGGGCCGACGCGGTAGTGCTTGGTGATGTTGTCGAGGCGGATGACCATGTTGCAGAGTTGGAAAGTTCCAATCCGAGCGCGATCCGTCCAGCCGAATTCCTCCCTCGCCCGGTACGCCGGGAGAGGGTTGGGGTGAGGGTTTACCGAACTCGGCGTCTTTCTCGACGCGGCTACTCTCGCGGCAAACCCTCACCCTGCCCTCTCCCGGATTACCGGGAGAGGGAAAAATACTGCCAACCCGGGGCTTCAAGCACCTTTGGGGCGCGTGCTCGGAGCCGACGTGCTGGGGGCGGTCGCAGCAGACTCGGATTTCACCGCCTGATCGTGTTGAAGCGCTTCCAGCGCCTTGAACGGCCCGACGATGATTGCCTCGCCGGGCGTCAGACCGGATTTGATCATCGTGTGGGTGTCGTCGCTCGGCCCGACCGTGACGGGCGTCGCCACCGCCTTGCCGTCAATCAGGCGAAAGACGACGGTTGCGATGGTCTTGTCGTGCCCGATGTCCGGCGACTTCTGAACGTCCTGTGGCAGCGAGTCCACCGCCCGCCCCATCACCGCCTGGCTGGGGACCATCAGGACGTGCTCGTGGCGTGCGGATTCGATCTCGGCGTCGGCGCTCAGGCCCGAGCGGATTCGCTCGCCCTTCAGGTCGAGAAGAATCTTCGCCTCGTAGTAGCGCGACATGTCGGTCTTATCTTCGGTGCGCGACTCGGCGACGGTTTGCACAATGCCGGTATAGACCTTGTCGCGGTAGGCGCCGATGCGGACATTGGCCTTCTGCCCTTTCAGTACCGATGCGATCTGCGTCTCGTCCACGTGGGCCACCATGAACATCTGCGACAGGTCGGCCACCTCCACGATCTCGGTGCCGGGATTGTTCATCGTTCCGGTGATGACCATTTCGCCGACTTCCGCCTTCACCGCGGTCAGCGTGCCGTCGATCGGCGAGCGAATCGTGGTGTAACTGATATCCTCGTCCGCCTTGGCAACATCGGCGCGGGCGGCGTCGAGTTCGGCGTCCATCACCTTCAAATTGATTTGGTCGGCCATGACGCCGGCCTCGGCGGAGTTGATCGATTCCACTTGCTCGTCGTACTTGGCCTGCGCGGTATCCACGACCGATTGGCTCACGTCGTGCGTGGCCAGCAGTTCCTTGTTTCGGCGGAGGTCGCGCTCGGAATCGGCCAGAGTGGCGCGGGTGGCACGGATCTGCGCCTTGGTGGCTTCGATCCGCTGGCGGGCGACGTTCAGCCCCTCCTCCTGCGCCCGAACGCGCGCTGCCGCCGAACGCTTGACGGCCTGAAGATCCTTGTCGTCAAGCTGCACGAGCAGAGACGCCTGTGTGGTCGGCCCGGGGCCGCTGACGTGATCCCCCTCCTTGAACGGCATTTCGACAATCGACGCAGAGACCTTGGCGCTGATGCCCACTTTCCTAACCGCCATGATCTCGCCGGGCGCGGCGACTAATTCGACCAAGTCCCCCGTCTCGACCGGCTCGACCCTGACAGACACGATCTCGCTGGTGGCTTTGGCGGCGCGGTAATAGTGCGCGCCTAGAAGTCCGAGCAAGACCAGAACGGCTGCCAATGAGAAGCTGACCGTCAGCCAAATCTTCAATTGTGGTGCCCTCAAGATCGACGTTGCCGCAGTCGGCGGCGCTCTGCCCGTGGATTAGACGGAACAAGATATGCTTTCTTGCAGAAAAACTCACGCGGCAGCCGGAGCCGCTTCGCGTATACTCACGCCTGAACCGGAGCAAAGGAGTTCATGACCGCCGTCACGGAGCCGCGCCGAGCCATCGGACCGCTTTGGTTGAAAATCTCTTTGACGCTATTTGTCTGCGCCCTGGTGCCGATCTATTGGCACGACTATGGCCCGGCCAACTTCCTTTGGTTTTGCGACATGGGATTGCTCATGACGCTGGCCGGGCTTTGGCTGGATAGCCCGCTGTTGATCAGCATGGAGGCGGTCGCGCTGTCGCTGCCGCAGACATTCTGGATCGCCGACTTCCTGACCGGTGGGCGAATCATCGGTGTCTCAGCGTACATGTTCAATCCGGCCATCCCGCTGTTGACCCGCTTGCTGTCGACGTTCCATTTGTGGTTGCCGATCCTGCTGATTTATCTCGTCTGGCGACTGGGATACGACCGCCGGGCGGTATGGATTCAAAGCATCGTGGCGGCGGCGGTTTTAATCGCCAGCTATCTGCTGACCGATCCCCGGCATCCGCCGACTGCTTATCCTGCAGCGGCGGTGAATGTGAATCGCGTGTATGGAATTCACCCGGCGGACGTGCAGACGTGGATGCCGCCGCTCCTGTTCCTTGGGGCGCATATTTTGTTCTGGCCGCTGTTCTTCTACCTGCCGACGCATCTGATTTTTAGGAACCTCTTCCATGCACCGGCGGCGCCGGTACAAAGAAGCAGGCAGATCGCCGCTCCTGAACCGGTTTCGTAAAAACGACAGGCGGAGAACGCATTGGCAGTGTTCGAGGTCCGCGTATGAGCGACGTAATGTTCTGGGCCGTCGTGCTGATCGGCCTGCTTCTGGCAGCATTCGTGGGCGTAGCCCAAGTCAAAAAACGACTGGTGAAAGACGACGACCTGTCCGGCGGCGGATTCTCCCTGGGCGACCTTCGCGCGCTGCACCGTCAAGGGAAGATGAGCGACGAGGAATTCGAAAAGGCCAAGCAGGTGATCCTCGCCGCCACTAAGCGGGCCGCCGAGCGGCAGGCCGCCAAAAACCCCGCGTCCCCCGCGCCGCGGACCGACCGGCCGCCACGATGAGACATTGGAGAGATCGCGCTGCGGGCATTATTGTGCCGGCAACGTCACATCCGTCGGCGTGAAGCGGTTGCTCCAGTGCTGGTGCCAGAGGTCCGCCAGTTGCACGTTCTCGGCATGCCCGTCCAGGTAAACGAGATTGACGCTGTTGCCGTGCCGGGCGATGCAGAATCGGGCCATCATGTTTTCACTGGGAGGCTTGCCTTGATGGCGCTCGTCCCCGTCGGAAAGATTGCTTGGGGCAGGATCGAGAGATCGCGGCCACGCGTCGGGCCAGACCGCGTCGCCGAAAACGGGCGTCTGGCTGGCGCGGTCCGCGGTGAATTTAACATATGCCGCCGGCGGGCCGCCGCTGAAGGTAATGTCCGCCCCGTTGGGGTTGCGGACGCGATGGTTCCACCCGTTAAACCCATAGCTGCCCGCGAGGTCGCTGGTAAAGTCCATGGGTCCCCAAGCGATCATCGCGCCGCCCCAATGCCCGGAAGTATCCAAAGCTTCGGGACAGAATCGCACCGAATCGGTATGCGCGTAAAGCGGCCGGAGTTGGGTCATCCAGAACCCGCTGCCCTGGTGCGGCTGAAGGTCGTGCATGTAGTAGAGGCTGACGCCGTCGTTGGCCATGACGTAAATCTGGTAGGCTGATTCGATCTCGCGGAGGTTCGCCAGGCACTGGGCAGAACGGGCCAATCTGCGAACATGCGACGCAGCCGGCAGCAGGATCGACGCGAGCAGGCCGATGATCCCGATGGCCACCAACAGTTCAAGCAATGTGATGCCGCGGCGCGAGACCGGGTGCAGCCGTCGCATGTGAACCTCCCGAGGAAGTTGGTCTCCGCTTCCCCCCGCGTGAGCTGAGGTAAGCGCCGACAAGGAATGTCAAATGCCGCATGCCATCCCGCCAGGGCCGCAGGTGCGACCGGCCGGCGCGGCCGTCAGGCCAGAGAGTCGTCGGAACCTCAACGATCCGCAAGCCCGCGAGAGTCGCACGTACGACCATTTCACTGGCAAACTCCATCCCTCCGCACCGCAGGTCCAACCTCAGGATTGCCTCGCGATCGAATCCCCGCAGCCCACAGTGGAAATCGCGGCATGGACTGTGGAACAACAACCGGCCGATACAACTTAGAACCGGATTGCCGACATACCGGTGCAGCGCCGGCATCGCGCCCGGCTTAAATCGACCGGCGAAGCGGTTCCCCATGACCAACTCGTTCCCCTCGCGCAACGGCGCAATGAAAGCTGCCAGGTCGGAAAAATCATAGCTCTCGTCGGCATCCCCCATGATGACGTACCGCCCTCGCGCGGCGGTAATCGCGCCGATCAGCGCGCTCCCGTACCCCCTCCGCTGGACCGCCACGACTCTCGCCCCGTTTCTCTCGGCAACCGCCTGTGATCCATCCGCGCTGCCATTGTCGCCAACGATGACCTCGCCGGCGATCCGCTGTGCTTCGAGCGACCGAAATGCCTTGCAGATGCACGACTCCAGCGTTGCCGCCTCGTTTAGGCAGGGCATTACGATCGAGAACTCCGGCACAGGTGCAGGGGAAGCATGCTGCGCGACTTCCGCGCCCCCCGCAGTTGTAGCTGTGCTCATGACTTACCCGCTTGGCTTTTGGACGCCGCTTCCTCCATACGACGCGATCGGTAGTGGCGGCATTCCCAATTCACGGCGAACGCGGTTCGCCTCATCGAGTTTGATGTCATAGATGTAAATCGAATAACCGGCATACCCGACCGGCTTGAAGCGGAGGAAATAATCAAAGTCCCGCCCGCGATCGTGCATCTTGTTCACGCTGATCGCATACCAACCGGGCAGCGGCCCAAGGTTGGCCAGGGAATCCCTCTCAGCTCTCTCCGAATGCGGCCCGGACGGAACGCCCTCCGCCTCGATTCCCGCGATGTGCGGGTCGATCAACGGCACGTCGTAAGCCAGATGCAATGGGGTAGCCTCCGGATGGTGATCGAGCCATCGCTTGAGATAGAGCAGGTCCTGGCCCCAATCGACGTTGCTGTTGCCAAGGTAGTAATGGCCGCCCATCGGGCCGCCGGCGAGTTCGTTGAAGTAGGACAGGCTGTGTGGGAACGCGGACAGGCTGCTTCCAACCGCCCAAGTCAGCAGGATGCAAACCGTCGCGGTAATGGCCCGGTTTCCGAGCGCCACGCTTCGGGCGACCTTACTGATCCAAATAAAGATGAACGGGAATGCGGGCACCACATATCGCAAATGATGGTTGTATCCCGTCTGCGAGCTGACCAGCGCCAGCACGGCCACGGCTGGCAACAGCAGCACCAGCTCGTCCCGCCATGGGGCCGAATAGCGTGCCGCTCCAAACGTCAGGGCGATGGCCAGCAGCAACAACGCCCATGTTCCAAGCGGCTCCTTGATCAGCATAGCATAGAGGTAGTAGTACCACCATCCGCCAAGACGCCATTCGCCGCGCAGAAACGACCAGTACTTGCGCTCAAACTCCCATTTCGAAAAGTCGATGCCCGCAAGATAATTCTGAGGAACCGGTACAGGGATATTTTGAGCCCAAGTTCCAGCGAAGCGGTTGTGAAACGGCTGTCCCTCGCGAACGTGTTCGGCCGTACCGCCAAGCGTCTGTGAGATGAAATTGAAATCTCCCAGCCGCCTAAAGGAGCCTTCAAAACCATAGCCAAGATTCACTGTCCAGACTGCAATCAACAGAATTGTCGCGAATCGGAGCGCCTCGGGCCAAATTGTGGCGGGGGGCACCCGCAAGTTCCGCCGGTAGACCAGCCATACAAGCGGCCACACAACAACAAGAATGATCCATGTCGTTTTGGTCAATTCCGCCAACCCCAAAACCGTACCGGCGACAATCGCCCGCAACCAGGTCGGTGACTTCAGCCACTTCCAAAACAGATACGCGGCGGCAGCCCCCAACGCGGCGGCACCGATGTCGGGCGTAATCAAATGACCGTATGCCAGAACGCTCGGAGAGAATACCCAAAGCGTCGTGGCGAGGAGAGCCGCGTGGACACCGTACAGCTCGCGTGCCCAAAGGTAGCAAACCGACGCGCCCAAGAGGCTGAATGGAATCGCCGCCCAACGAGCTCGGGTAAGAACCCAGAAAAAACGAGCGCCCTCAATCTGTATTAGTCTCCGGCCGCTTTCAAACTCGGGACGCGAATGGGGATCCGCGCTCCGAGCAAAGCTAATGGCGTTGAGGCGAGGATCTTCAAGGGCAATCACCACACAGCAGACTAGGCGGACAAGCGGCGGGTTCACACGATACAGATCGAAGGTCCCTTGCTTCCAATGAGCAACCCCAGCAGCCAGGTGGCCGACCTCATCCCAGGTGATGCTGTCCTCGGCACTCTGCCATCCCAGTAGTAGCAGATGAGCGGATAATAGAACGACAAGAAGAAGCCAGGGTCGCGGTCGCGACCGGGATATTGCGCCGAGAACTCCTCCGCCCCGTGTAGGCCATAGCGTCGCCCGCAGTCGACTACAGTAGGACGCTTCGGCGAATCGGGATCGGTCGGCCCCGGAAACCGGCTGTGTAATCATCGGTCCCTGTTCACGCGCTAGATTTGGTCCGGGGACGCCGTCGACGCCTCAACACCACCACGCAGTAGAGAACAAGAAGCGGTACCCCTCCGATAATCCAACGAAGCCAAAGGCTGACACTCCGTCCACGAGAGTGAGGCGGCGATGATGCCGTGCGTTGCACAGCGGCAAAGATCTTGGCGTCGTCAAGGGGCTCCGGACCATGTCTAATCAAGAACTGCGCGGGCACGCGCTCGTCTTTCACATTAGAGCCGTTGTCCCAAACGATTCGATACGCCGCTGGCACATTTCCGCGATCCCCAATGATGTAACGGACATTCGAAATCTGAATTCTCTTTGCTATGTAACGCTTTCCTTGGAAGACCGAGAAATTACGGCGCTCGACGGTTCGGGGCAAAGAAAGGCCGCCGACATCCGCGAAATTGCTGCATGCCACATCAAGCGCCACTTTCCCGTCCCGCGATTCACGGCGATATGAGAGCATTTGGTCCGGCCTAGCATGATCGAACACCCAACGATTGTACAAACCGCGGGAGTCCTTTAGCGAGAGCATCAGTTCGCCATTCTCCGGGGACAGGACCCCTGTTCTCACCCGCTCGGCGGTAAGCCATTCGTTCTCGGCGTAGCATCGCAGGCCCAACGCGAGATCGAGCACGCTCTCCTGAGGAAGCTTGGCGCGGTCGTTTATGATTCCGACCCCGTGTCGGTCCCCCGGATGAATGACGAATTCCTCGACCCGGTCAATTTCGTAGGATTGAATATCGCGCAGCAGATCTGGAAGTTTTTCCTGCAACACCCAGTCCTTCGTAGCCTCGCTGAGTTGCGAGTCATACAGCGCCCTACCTCCCAAGTAGCGAAATACGTTGGAAGAAGTGCGGCTCCCCGTCTTCACCCGGATCTCGCTCCCGTCCACTCTCACGGTTAGAACCGGGGGAAGATATGAGACGACCGACTCACAAGTCGCCGTCACGTTCTGAAGTGTCGTGAGTCGGCCAACTACCGCCTCGCGGAATCGGTCGGACTCCGCCGTCTGACCCTTAGCCGCAATAGTAAGCCCGACCACTATAAACGCGGCAAGCGCCTGGTTGCCCCGATGCATATAACCGGCCCGCGGAGCAGAACGTGCTTTTACGCGCATTTGAGTGCTTTCGTCGATGCTGGGCGATACATCGATCGCCAGGCAATGCAATTGTGTATATACGACTTATTGCGACTCCGTGCGGCCTTCTGAACTACACAGTGATCCCGCAGCCATCGGAGGTGTTGATGTTTGCTCCGACCGTCGTAGAGTCGAATTCCACTCCCCCATCGGTTTCGTAATCACAATCTTCCCCCGTTGGGTAGATAGTCGCATGGGCACACACGACGCCGCCGGTTTCGTGGCAGTTCTTTCCGTTGTCTTCCTCCAGATTCGATGTAATGCATTTCGAATATACGACGGCAATCTTCTCCACCCAGCCACCCTGCCCACCGTCAAAATAGCAATCTTGCGCACAACCGGGGGTGGCTTGTGCACAGTTCCCGTAATACGCAGACTGACCACGACCGACCGCAGCAGTGACGACAACGGCTGCGAAACCGAGCATTAGCAACTGTCGCATGGATAGAGCCTTTCTGGGCTAAACGCGCCGAAATGGAAACTCAGGGAATGTTTTTCTTCGTTGCCTCACCCGACGTTCCATGTACTTCAGAACGCACCTCCATCTTAATTTTGTAACACTTCACCCGTCTGCAACGCCGCGTGATGGTTGCATCTGAGAAAATCACGATGTTAGGCGCATGTCAGGCATTGCGCCCTTGCCCTGACTCTGATA
>Ga0182024_10017375_pt1 | contig 13522 bp, 14 predicted proteins | sample P32metaG_FD_120480 | JGI IMG/M metagenome (GOLD analysis project Ga0182024, IMG submission 120480) | Permafrost microbial communities from Stordalen Mire, Sweden - P3-2 metaG (Illumina Assembly) | ecosystem: Environmental > Terrestrial > Soil > Wetlands > Permafrost | place: Sweden: Stordalen...
CTCGGCCGTGCCCAAATCCATTGTCGTGCCGGTTCCGGACAGCGCCCCGTTCGAGTAGGTCTCCAGCTTGGACCGGTCGTATTGGAGATCGAGCGGACCCAGCGTAATATCGTGATAGAAATCAATGCAGAAGGCCCTGATCGTCTCCACTTTCCCGCCAACCAAGGCGGTAAAATCTGCCTCGCCTAGATAGACATCCACGCCGTTCACGTAGACGGTTGAGGAGTTGTCGAATTGCAGATGTGTCAGCGTCAAGTCAGCCGCGACGGCCGATGTTGAGGCCAGACTAGAAGCTAGGACAGCGGCCCCGGCGAATTTCATCAAAGAGGTCAAGCGTTCAGCTCCTTGTGTGATCCGCCGCGTCACCTTGTGACGACGCAATCCAATGGACCCAGGAAGCCAAGTAACGCGCTGGTTCCCCGCTCAGAAGATCCACACTTCAAGAGCAGCGGCAATTGAATTTACTCCGCAGGCGAGCACTGCGCTTGCGATTGGGGCCGCACCCTTTCTCTGAAGGCTTGACTGTGGCGCTCTGTGAGCAGTGCTCTGCGGCGGACTCGGGGTTTGTCGATCGCACACTACAGACTGAGCATGATTGACGCCGTGCGCGAATGGCGCAGAACTTCTTGGCGAGTTGAACCGATCAAATTACCGGCTTGTCGAGCGAGGGCGACCGTTGGACTGGTATGCGCGGAGGATGGCTTGGCGGACTTTCGTGCGGACGATGACATGTGCGCTGCGCGGCCATAGGTGGACGAAGAGCCGGACGCGGAGCGGGCTCGCCACTTGCGCGAGGTGCGGTCGCCGCACGCCCTTGGAACGTATCCACCTGCTGCGCTATTCGCGGTCGAAAAGCCCCGCGCGAACCCCTGAGCTTCGGTGCCAGGCCCAAATGGCACGTCGCGCCGCCACTAGAGAGGATTGGCATCAACTGCGATCTGAACTCCTTCGCTGACGTCGCCCGCTTCGCTCATCCCGGGTCCGCCCTGTCGCGGTCGTCCTTTGGGCTATCAGGCTACCACGAGCAACCGGCCGAACGCCTACCTGACTCATGGGTTTATCTCCTACGTCGTCCATTCCAAGTTCGGTTCGCTCGCTCCGTTCGCCGGCACTCAAGCGTAACCCTTCACCCTGGTTCTGCCAGTGTGCACCGCATCGTTACGCTCGACGGAGACGGTGAACAAAACCAGACTCAACGGAGTCCCGATATGCAAAATCGTTCCGCCACCAGCGAAGGCCCGCTCCATCGTTCAGCCTCTTAGCCACCTTAAAAGCGTCGCCATCTTAACGAATCATAAGACACTCGCCTTCACCGTGTGGTTGGCGCATTTGGAGGACCCGTGCCCCAGTACCACCATAAGTACCTCCTGGCGCCCGGGCCACAGCGATCGCTTCGCGGCTCTAGCAAGCCTGCCGAAATCTCAAGCGGCGGGACGGCGATCAGATGTCGGTTCAGCGAAGTTCAAAGGGAACTACTCCCAGGGGGCCGAGAGCGCCGCTGGTCCCCCCGCTCCGCCTTGCTGTTCAGCGGCGGAATCTCGCTAGCCCTTTGGGCCGTGGTTGCGGCCGCCGTCGCTGCGGCGCTCCGCTAGCGGCTGACGTTGTGCCGCCAGCTTGAACCTTCGTGCGGACCGCATCATCGTGGGCTTGCGAAGGCCAGTCACTTTCACGAATGCGCTTGAAAAGCGCGCTGACTCTATGACGGCGACCCGACCAAGCGGTTGCAGCCGGACAGTTTTCAAACGAGGCGATCGCGCCAGGGAAGGTGCTTCCGCAATTGGACGGCAGAAGCTCAGAGCGCGTTTCTCGCCGCTATAACTCGATCGCGCCCAGCCCGCGCCGTCGAAGACGTGGAAAATCCGGAAAGACCGGTGAAACCGCTAGTGCAACGAGGCTATACAGAGCCAGGGGGAGCCACAGAACCAGCCAGACCACGATGATCGCAGCGAGGTGAAGGCCAGCTAAGATCCGCGACAACGCGAGCCCTCCAGGCATCTTGCGTGAGGCTAAACGGGCGCGGGACTGCGGTAATCCAAGCACCGACGCTCCGCCTGGCCGCTGAAGCGACCGACCCGGCGGGGTTTCCCGTCGGGTCGGTCTCTTTCTCCGGGGCTCAGCGTGATCGCCCCATTTATTTCTCTGGTCCTCAGGCTGTCGTAGCAGATAGCTGGCTGCGGCGACGCGAGCGGAGCATCGCGCCTGCGGCGAAGAGGCCCAGCAGTGACATAGCCCAAGTCGCGGGTTCAGGGACGCCGCCCACAGCGGTCATTGCGAAATTGCCAAGGTCGTTGGCACCGTTGTTCACGTAGAACTGGTACGTGGTGGGTCCCGGGCCGTTGGAAAAGATATTCACTTCGGCGCCGGCAATATCGAACAGCAAGCCCGGATTGGTGATCAGTGGGTTTTGACCAGGAAGCTCCAGGTCGTCGTAAAAGAAGAATCCGCTTGGCGAAGTGCTGGTATTTGGCGGATTCGTGTTTGGAATGAGCGTGCCGGTTCCGCTCTCAATCGGCCCGAACGTCGAGATTGTGCCGCTTGTGGCCTCGTATTCGCCCGGGCTCACCAGATGGGCGTTCAGGCTGCCGTTGGCAGACTCGGTGCCATCATTGCTGGTGTAGCTGTAAAGGAACGTGGTGGCGGAAGCACCGCTGGCCGCGAAGCAGCCGAGCGCAAGTGCGGCGGCGGCCACGCTAGCGACAACTCGAGCACGCATTTGAAAAGCCCTCTCTTTCAGTCTTTTTTGACGTTAACGGTTTCGATCGTGGGGTCAAACGGAAAACACCTGGCAGGCGAATTTCGCACGGACCACGCTATGACGCTTGGCGTGCGTCGCGGGCGCGCATTCGAAGCGCGCCGCCGACGAGGCCAAAGCCAAAAATGAGCATCGACCAGGAAGCGGGCTCAGGCACGGCTAGCGTACCTTCGAAGCTGCCGGTTGACGTCGCGTTGAACGACCCCAGCACGTCCCCCTTCTTGAAATCAGGCGTCTTGTTCGGGATGATTTCGAGCGCGAATGAATTGGCCGCCGGATCTGTAAAGCTCACGAACGGAGAACTGTAGGTGACGCCGGCGACGGAATCCAAGGCCCAGCTCAGTCCGCTGCCCGTCAGATCGGCGTCGGCGAAAGTCCCCGAAAGCAGCACTTCGCCGTTCGAAATCGCATGGCCGCCGATCGACGTCTTGTTTCCGTCGTAAGTAATGTCGAAGGTGCCATCATCAATCGGCTGGTCGATCGTCGAGCCAGTCTGGACGGCCGGGCCGTCGGAAGAGCCCGAAAAACTGATCAGCGATTTCAGGTTGAAGAAGTGGTTCAGACCCGTGCTTGACAGGAAGCTGAAGTCGACCAGTCCGCTCGCGTCGCCCGACAAGCTTCCGGTTGCGGTTTTACCCGAACCGACTTTCGTCCATTTCAAGTCGTTGTTGGCAGCGGGAGTGAGCTGGTATTCTGCAAACACCGTCGCCGCTGAAGCGGCGCTCGCACAAAAAGTGAGCAACGCGGCGCTGGCAAGCGCCAAAGTTGTAGTCCTCATCGGTAGCGCTCCCCAGAGCCCATCGTCTGATCGCCATCGCTAGTCCTTGTTTAACGGCCCGTCAACGATACTCGCCTCACGAGCGAAGCACCAACACTCCTGAGCCTAAGAACCAACACTCCTGAGCCTAAGAAATGGCCTATGCCGGCCAAGCTCGCGCTCGTAGCGCGTGGCCGAAAGGAGCGCGCGAGCCGCCGGCCGTGCGTTCGAGCAAGGCGCCGTGTCCTTCGGTACGGCGGCCGAAGATCGACAGCAGTATTATCTGATGGTTAGGTCACCCGCGCCTCGGAACACCCTCAAGCCCGACATCGGTGTGGCCCCTCGCTGCGTCATGATGCGGCCGGAGTCTCTGAGCAACTGAACGCGGCTGCTGTGCTCCGAGAAGTAGTCTGCCCGGTCTCCGGACGTCCATCGGAGATAGCCGCTGTTCTTCTCGTCCAACGGTCCGGCCGGCGCTTGGGGGAACTCGGGGTTTTCGGCACCTATCTGAGGCAGGTGCTCAAGCGGCTGGCGCAATGCGTCGACAAGTCGAAGCCGTTCGCACGCCCACCGAACAGGAAACTGAACTTTAGCCATCTAACCTGAGGCGTTCGCTTCAGTTTCGGGCTGAATCGTCGGGACCGGCGGAAAGGGTCTTAACGAGCAGGCGTATATCCAGGGACAGCGACCAACGACGAATGTAGGCTAGGTCGAGTTCAACTCGGCTGGCCATCAAGTGTAACTGGGGGGTGGATCCACGGTACCCAGAAACCTGGGCGAGCCCGCTAAGGCCCGGCCGTACCAGGAATCGAGAAGGATAGTCCTCCAGCAACTGGCCGTAATAGGCGTCGTGGGCAATGGCGTGCGGCCGCGGGCCAATCAGCGACATCTCACCTTTAAGAACGTTGATCAGCTGCGGCAGCTCATCGATGCATGAGCGTCGCAAGAACGCCCCTAGCTTGGTGACGCGCGGATCGCCGACCGTTGCCTGAGCGACCCTTGGCCCGTCCTCCGCCACGGTCATTGTTCTGAGCTTATAGATAACGAACGGGACCCCACCGCGTCCCGTCCGCCGCTGCCGGAACAGCACCGGCCCTGGGCTGTCCAACTTGATCAGGATACCCACTAAGAGTAGAAACGGCGCCAGAGCAATCAAACCGAGAGTAGCGCCAAGAACATCAATCAGTCGCTTCAACGACGAAGCGTTCGACCCGGCGGCGCCCCTCTTCAGATCGTGGCAGGGTACAGACGTTAGCCGTCGCGCTATCTCTTCAGCGACCGACAGTTGAGGTTGCGCGTCTTGCGCCTTCTCCCAACTCTCTTGTTGAGAGACCCGGCGTAGCTCGGCGGAGGCCGCCCCGCGTGGACCGCTATTCCCCGGGCCGCCGTAAACGTCCAGAGTACTCACCGTCTCCCCCAAGCCCATCCCGCGGGTAGACCCAGTCGCTACTCGTCGGACCACCAAACTCGGACGGCTCGTTGCGCCGACAAGGCAGCGTCGGGCAACCGCCCGCTGCCACAAGTCACCCTTAGCAAAGTGTTAACGAGGCTGGCTAGCCCAAACAACTGGCACGGGAGCGTCACCATTGGAAGGGCCGCGGTTGCCTGACGGAGCCATCGACTTCTGCCAGGGGCGTAGAGCGGCGCTCGTGCTCGCGTCGGGGGAAGGGCTGGGGCGACACGGGGTTGGCGCAGGCTTGGCTTTAACTTGGCCACCAACCTCGTCACGGTTCCGATGCGAAGTGCAATCGCGTCAAGCCCTTCAGACGTGAGGCGCCGCCATTGCCGCCGCAATGCGCGTCCCGACGAGCCCCCTCCGGGCTGGGCTAGGCGTGGCCCACAGAAAGTCTTGAATGAACGCTCTGACTGAGGTCAGCGCTCGCGCGGAGTCCTCCGCCGCGATAGAAAACCTCGCGAGCAGTCCGTCCGCGATATAACCCTGAAGAGCCGCCGTCAGTCGATCAAGCCGCTGCTCGTTATCGCTGGACGGAAGAAGATCGCCCAAGCGCGTCCAATAAATAACGTTCTCCCGGCGCCCAGGCGCATCGGCGACCATTTGCCGTCCGGGCAGCACCGCATTTGCTCCTATGCGTAGATCGACCTGTCGATTGTCTGAGAGTTCGAAACCGAAAGCCGGATAACATGTCTCGGGTCGGTGAAGCTGAAGTTGATTGCTTTGAGTGTCGCCGTGGGCGAGCAGCACCATGACCTCGGCGCCCGAATTAGCGTCCGCATATATGCGCTCAAGGGTCTGATCGTAGAGCCTGCTCGCCAGGCTATCTTGCGTGTTGGGAGCCACCAGATCGGTGACATCACGGCTTGTCCAACCGCCAAAGGCCGCTGGCACGATATCAGCCAAATTCTGCCCAGCCATCAGTGAAACATGCTTTCGCGGCGTCATGCCGTACGCGGCGCCTGCGCCAACAAAGCAAGCGGCGGCCAAGAGCAAATTGCGCCGGTTCATCAGAGCCGAATGCCAAGCTTCGACAGCCCGGCGCTCAAGGCATTATCCAATGCGAATACCAGGAGCAGAGCGGTCGTGAAAAGGAATAGGCCCGCGGCAACATGAATGAAGCTTTGGCCTACCGAGTCGCCGAACGCATAGGTGACGAGCACAATTACGACGATGCGGACGATGTTCGCAAGAATGGCGATCGGGATCACCAGAACGGACAGAAGCAGCGCGTAAACCGGCGAGGCCCGGCGCATCAGATAGATGTAGAGCAGGCTGATGGCCGTCAATCCCATGAGGGAGTTCATCCCCGAGCAAGCATCCTCGACTAGGAGCTGATACTGGGCGATTAGAATCGTCACACCCTCGCGCGATATTGGAAGGCCAAACAGCCGGAGCCCATCGGTCGTGACGAACGCGGCGAAATGCTTTAGCGGCGCGGTCAAATGGTCGATTAAGGACGACGGTGGTGGAATCGCGAATGCCAAGTACAACAGCGGGAACCATACCTTTAGAAGAGTGCGGCTCCCGAAGTTGGCTTGGAGAACGGCGAGGCCGACGCCATAGAGGCCCGCCGCCTCGAGCGTGACGAAGTCGAACGCGCGTCCAGCCACATAGAGCCCCAGCGAGGGCAACAACAGGGCAGCGACAGCCCAGCTCGAGCCTGGGACCGCGCCCGCGCGCATCGCCGGCAGCTGCCGCCAGAGCAACCAGCCGCCTGTGGCCAGTATGAGCGGTCCTTGAGCGCCGTCCTCGCGAGACCAAGTTTGGGTCGCGAGGGACACGGCCGTCGGAATCGCCAACACAGCGAGTCCGATCGCGAGCGGCCATGTGTCGGTAACGTTCGAGCCAAGCTGAAAGTGTCGCCGGGCCGCGGCCGTGGCCATGTCGGTCAGCCCTCGTTCAAGACGGTACCGATAACCTGGGCGTGGTCAATCTCAAGTTCACCTACAAGGGTCTTCACGTCTTCGACCAAGCTGACATTCCGTCGCGCCACCACTAGACTATAGGCGACGACGCTTGAGATCCGGCGCGCGTCCGCATAGGAGTTCGCTGGAGGCGTGTCGATAACAGTTATGTCGTAGTCCCGTAAGCAGCTCTCGATCAGCGCCCTAAAGCGTTCGCCGCCGATCAGCTCTTGCGGATTTGCAGGGGGATCGCCAGCGTACATCACTGAAAGATGCTCATAGGCGCCGGTCTGAACATAACGCGCAAAGCCGTCCTCCTCGCCTGCGAGGCACTCGGCCAAGCCAACCCCTGCGCCAGTCAATGGTATCGGAATCAACTGCTGCACGCCTGGCCGGCGCATATCGCCATCGATCAGCAAGGTGTTGAGGCCGATCTGAGAGAGGCTAACCGCCAGATTGACCGCGACGAACGTGCAGCCAACATCTGCGCTTGCGGCGCAGACCGCCAAAGCGCGTCGCCCTTTGTTGAGGTGTTGTGCGACGACATGGGTCCTGAGCGCATTGATTGCCTCCGCGCGTGGACCAATGGGCCTCGCAACCACCAGTGCGTCATCGGCGACATTACCGTCAGAGATGACCGGCAATTCTGCGCCTCGCGTGCGAACAGGGCTCTTTTGCGGCCTGACCCTAGCCATCAATATCATGTCCCGGCGCGGCTCGGGCCGCCGATGGGGAGAAGCCCGAACCGAAGGCGACGCGAACGGACGCCTCGCGGGAGCCTCGGCGGCCCCGCGATGACGGCCAAGAGCGGGGGGGTTACAGAATTCTTTAAGTCCTCGATCCCGCGCACCCGACGATTGAAGAGCTCAGTCAGCAGGGCGACCAACACCCCGGTAGCGAGCCCGAACACTACGGAGCCTGGAATGATCAACAGCATGTTTGGAAAGACCGGCGCCTTCGGCGTGACCGCGTTGGCCAACGGGGTCAGGCCCGTGTCAGGAATCGCCGCCTCCTCCCTGAACTGGGCCGCTTGCTGCGAAGTCTTGGTGAACTGCTCCTGACGAAGATTGACTTCGTTTTGCAGCTGCGCGAGCTGAGTCAACTTGTCACTCTCTGAGACCACGCGGGCGGTGGCGGTTCTAACCGCGCGTTCGACAGCTCCGGAGCTGGCCGCCGTCGCATTGGCGACAGCGCTCACTTGGGCTCGTGCGGCGGCCTGATCCTGTGCGACCTGTTGCGAGAGAGAGGCGCGTTGGGCTAACAGCGCCTGCATCTCCGGATGGTTGGGGCCTAGCGTTTTCGAGGCCTCCGCAATTTGCGCATTCACTTGGGCCAGCTGCAGGCTGGCGGCTGACGAGGTAACCGCCGGCGGTGCGATCATTGGCGCTGCCTGCACACCGGAGGCGGCAAGAGCCTTCAGTCGCGCCGTATCCAAATCGGTGGTGTCGTCGGCCATGACTATACCATTCGCTTTTTCAAATGCCGCTCTGGCCGCGGCCGCCTGGTCCAGCGCGTTTTTCGCCTGGTCGGCCTCGGTCTGGAACCAATCAGCGGTTCGCGTGGCCTCGTCACGTTTGAAAGCTAAGCTGGCGTCAATGTAAGCCTTGCGGAGCGCGTCAGCGACCGCCTTAGCGTCATCTGGATCCGTTGATGTGTAAGTGATCTCCAGGATGTTGCTTCCCTCGAGCACTTCAGCCTTCGTTCGCGCAATCACGATGTCCGCGAGCCACCGCCTGTAGTCGCGCTTGTCGCTCGATGAGCGCTTTTGATAGGCCGCAATGAGGTTCGGATCCGATAGCCATCCCAGCTGATCCGCGACCTGACCGGCGACGCTGTAGTCGGTTACCAGCTCCGTTTGGGTCGCCACGTAAGCGCGCGTTGCCGGACCCGAAATCACTTGTCCAGTGATTGGGTCAGGCTTTAGCAAGCCCATCATCACTCGCGTGGTCGCCTCCCATCTGGGCGGCAGTACCACGGTGACGAGGTACGCGCCCACCAGGCAGGCAAGCGTCGCCGCGAGGACGAGGCTGCGCCGCGCCCAGATGATCCGCAAGAATTGCGCGATACTCATCTAATATCTCCGTGTCGACGTCAAAAGAGCCGTTCGCCGACGTTGATTACGTCACCGGGTTGGATCTCGTCGCTTAGAGTTACCTGACGCACCTTCCCATCTTTTCCAGTAATCTTTACACCGTGGTCTGAGCCCGTGTCCGTTAGACCGCCCGCGCGGGCAATCGCCATTCGGAGGGTCATGGCACTTTCGACCGAATAGGCGCCCGGCGCCTTAACCTGCCCCGCAATGTAGAAGAGCTCCGCCTTAGGAATGAAGATCTTGTCGCCCGGCGAAACTACGGGGTCTTGAGAGGCGTCCCCGGTGGATAGCGCCCGGATGGAGTATCGGCGCTCAGGCCCTTTGTCGGATCGAATTACGAGATAGTCAGCCGCGCCTTCCTTTACCCCGCCCACGCGCGCAAGAATCTCAGAGAGTTGGTAAGTGCGATCGATCGGGATAAGGCCCGGAACGCCAACTTCACCCAAGACAGTCACATATCGACTCGCGAAGCCGACGATTTCCACCTGAACGATCGGATTTGAGAAATAGCCCCCAGCGGCGAGGGCTTTGGACACCTCATTCCCCAACACTCGCGTCGTTCGGTTAGCCGCCTGGATGGTTCCGAGATAAGGGAGCTGAATGGTTCCGTCCGTCGCCACGCGCGCTCGAGTCGCAAAGTCGGCACGGCCAAGCACTCGCACCTCCACCACGTCCTCGGGCCCGAGGACGTAGCTGTCATCGGCCGTCGACTGTGCGGGTGACTGTGCTGCCTGGGGCGGGGCGCCCTCGCTGGGAACGACGTTGCTGGAGGACCCCGGTTGATCCATTGCTGTCGGCTGTGCATAGGCTACGCCGGCTACCGCGCACGCGCCTAGCCAGACCACTAGCGCAGCCAGAAAAGCTCTTAAAACGGTCATCCGGGTTCCCCGATCAGATATGCACGCTGAGCGTGGCGCTGATACGCGTGCTGGCGTAGCTCAAAGCCACGAGATTGGCGCGCCGATTCTCCTCCCGCGCGTCAAGTGTGAGCGAAAAGCGACGGGCGAACTGAAGCTGAACGTTTCCATAATAGTCGGTCGTGTTTGAGGAAGTCAGATCTATCCCCGGGATGATCGCGGCTCCCTCAAAACGTGCGTCGTCCTCGGATGCCCCTGCGGCGACGTTCAGACGCGAGGTGAACCTATAATCGAGTTCGAGAGAGTATAGGTTCTGTCGGGTGAAAGCGGAGCCCAACTCGACCGAAGGTTGGGTATCGCGTTCGATGTGAGCTTTGCCGGTCAGGCGGCTCGTCGCGTGCCAAGCCAAATCACCAAGATAAGTCAAACCATTGAACTTGGCCTCACCAGAGATGTCCGGTTGAAGGTCGGTATAAGCCAATTGGAACGTGCCTTCAATCCTTCCGAGGCGCCGCTCAAATTTGAAACCACCCGAATAGAGCTGATACCCGTCGACCTGGGCTACAGCCCCGACAGGCACGAGGCGGTTAGGAAACGTCGTGCGAACGTACTGTCCAAAGATCGACAAACGGCCAAATGTAGGCCGCTGATATGCCAGCCCGCCCCCCACCACGAGATTTCGATAGTCAGTGGTAATCATCTCGGGGTTACTGTTGCTCGACCAGGACCCCGATACATTGATGTACGGCGTGAATCCCACGGCGCGCGCGCAGTCGCCGTCGAAGCTGACCGTTTCCACGGTCTGCCGGTTCTTAACGATCGTTGTGGTGATTTCCGCGAGGTCGTTCTGCCTCGCGGCGTACTCATCGGCGAGCGCAGCTTCGCAGTGCGCTACACGCAAATCGGCTCCCCCCGTGAGATCGACGTGCTGGTTGTTGAGGATCGTGTCGTGGCCATAAAATTGATAGCCGACGAGCCCATTTAGGAACAGCGATTGCGAGCCAAGCGCCTTAACCAGATCCAGGTTCGCATCCGGCTCGTAAATCTCATCTTGCTGAACTAAACCCCGCAGAGCCGCTGTCGCAGCATCGGATCTCGCAACGTCAGTGTCATAAGTAATATGAACATCCCCTGAGATGATCGCGTGGCTCTCTCCCACCGGGTTTTGGGACGGGTTGGGACCCGGGAGTGATTGGGCGTGGGCCACCGTTCCCGCGCAAGTCGCCGCGGCGAACGCAATAGTTAGTCGTCTCATCGTTCGCTCCCCAGCGGATGACCATCCACTTCCCAACACGCGCACCAACTCGCCGCTCAAGATGGCGCCAGCCTAGCGACGCCCGACGACGATCCGGCGCAGCGCGCCCACGAAACTTCGCAGCTGCTCAACAAACCCAGCCCTTCTAGCCGCTTCGTTTACAAAGTTCCCGCGCATTATCGGCGTGGGCTGCAAACTTGCTGCCAGCGCCCAGGTTCGCGCTCTGACAAGGCGTTTCCGTCGCGCCTGACCGGGCTGCATCCGGGCCACTTGTTCTATCCCGAGCGGCTCAACAACCAGATCCCCGGCCTCCACCGCCGACGCTACCAGACGTTCGCCGACTGCGGTGCGGGCCATAATGAGACTGCGCCCCTCCACCTCTTCGAACGTCGGATACCCTTCGTCATCACCGTACCACGCATCCGCGCAAGCCACGTCGGCGACCCCACCAACCGCATCGGGGCAAATCTTGCAGCGAAATTGGACCTCTTTGGACAAGATACCTCCCCAGCTCTGCGCATAGCTCATTTGTGCAAAGCCGCCGTTTAGTAGCGTCGCCTTCGCATTGCCGGGCCAGCCCTCCCCTCGATATCGAAATGAAGCGACGTCTTGCGACTTAACGTCGAGCGCTGTCAGTATTCTGCCGGCGGCGGCGTGGCTGGGGACGCCGGCGCAAAAGAACGATAGGGCGATTGGCACATGGCGCTCGACGCGCGGGTCTCGATGTGCCAAGCGACGCAAAGCTGATACGTCGCAGGGCTTTCCGACGAAAGCGAACCGACCTCCGGCAGCAAGCTGTGATTCAATTTCGACAAGGGGAGATGAGGAGCTGTAGCGAGAACCCGATCTCGCCAACACGTCCTCAAAAGTCTTCGACACCGCCTCGACGTTCCGCGTCGGGTTAACTGGGTCTGCAGCTATGTGAAGCACGCGATCTACGAGACCAACTCGAAGGGCGTGGACCAGCAAAGCCGACAGCGCCCCGCCCGAAGACGCTTGAAACCGGAGTCGGGCGTCAGCGGCGTATCCGGTCGCGACCAGGCGCCAGGGACCCCAATAGGGGTCAACGACCCCGTCTGCGGCCCAAGCCTCGACGACTGCGCCCGGACAGGCGTAAGCGATAAGTGACTCCCGGTGATCGTCTAGTGGCCTCAGCTGCCGGGGCCGCGCATAACCTGGCGGCTCAACCTGCATTTCAACCGCCCCGTTCGACACTGATGCACAAAGGCCGCAGCCCGAACAGAGTTGTCCGGCGCGGACGCTCTTGAGTGTCGGAGACGTCGCCCTTTTCACCGTGCAGCCTCGGCAAGGAAACGGCGCAGTTCGGTCTTATAGGCTTCGACTAAGCTGTCCACTCGCTGGAGGCCAACTGACACATCCTCCGCAAGCTGGCTTCGACGATCGAGACAATCCATCAGATAGGCCAACGCCGCGTCTGTATTTAAGCCCTTCACGGGGACCATCCATCGATAGTCCAGCATCTGAAATAGACCACTGAACTTTCGGCTATACGCCACGGGAACCACCGGTACGCCGGTCGAGAAAGCCGCGATACAAGCGTGCATTCGTCCCGCGATCAGAAAGTCGAGGCTCGATATATAAGACTTTGCTTCAATTGGGTCTTTGAACCGAGGAGGAAGCACCGCCGAAGGAAAAGTGCAGGAGAGTTGGCGTGCGAGCGGCTCGTCGTTATCCGGGGCTGTCGCGTCACTTCTGACGTGCGAGATCAGATGAATTTGCACATCGTCGCGTGCGGCAAGAAGCGCCAGGCATCGCTCCATGAGGTCGGCGTAGTTCGCTTCCATCCCAAAACGGTCTCGAGCGTCGCGGGCCGCGGCGTGAAGCAGTCCTGAAACGTTTACGCCAACGCGCAGCCGCGGCCCCCCACGCAGCGTGCTCCGATTTTCGTACGGGAGCGCAAAAGCTACATCGACAGAGAGAATCCGCCGCGCCTTGGGGGCGACCTCCTGAATCGCCTCAAACGATTCCTCGTCTCGGGCAACCACCCCCGCAGCACGAGTCATCGCAATGCGGGCAAGCATTCGATAAGGACGGCGAGTAAACGGCCCAATGGTCTGCGGTGAAAGTAACAGCGGCCTCGAGCGCGCTAGCGTGAGAACTTTGGACCACCAAAGGAAGAAGAACCGCTTGCTGCCGTAGATTTCCGCGAAGCTGTCTCCTCCCCCGATATCCAAGACGCAATCGAGTGCACCAAGCGCGCTCCACAGTCCATTTGGACTGAGTAGCCTCCAAGAATCGAGGGGAAAGTCCAAGGCGTCTTGCGAACGAAAATAGGGCTCCTCTCCCTCGTCGTACATGCCAATGACGACGAACTGCGCCTCGAGTCCGACGCTCCGGGCCGCCTCGCGAACTAGCGCGATGTTGGCGATCGTAAGCGCGCCTAGCCCGAGATTGCCGGAGTTCGCCGAGTGCCAGAGAAGCCCTATCC
>Ga0182024_10017376_pt1 | contig 13521 bp, 8 predicted proteins | sample P32metaG_FD_120480 | JGI IMG/M metagenome (GOLD analysis project Ga0182024, IMG submission 120480) | Permafrost microbial communities from Stordalen Mire, Sweden - P3-2 metaG (Illumina Assembly) | ecosystem: Environmental > Terrestrial > Soil > Wetlands > Permafrost | place: Sweden: Stordalen...
CGAACGGACCGGCGACCTCGAAGCGCGCCTGGTTGGCCTCGTAGTTCGGCCCCATGATCGGCTTCACGGCCATCATGGTGATGGTGTTCCCCGCGAGCCTGACGCTCTGGCCGGGCGACATCGACAGCACCTTGTTGCTCTGCCAGGCCGAGACCGAGGCTATGCCGATGGTGGTGATCCCCAGCCCCGCGTGGGCGATGACGAGGCCCATGACGGCCAGGGGCGTGGCGCGCGCCAGGCCCGCGCTATCGGCGAGGGAGAGTTCGCCGAGCCGCCAGCGGCGGGCGAGGACGAGGAACGCGCCGGCGATCAGCCAGACGCCGAGGGCGAGGGCGAAGACCGAGAAGATGTGGCCGACGCCGAAGACGATCGCCGCGGCGATCAGAACGCCGCCGGCGATGGCCGCGGGCCACCGTACCCGGGCCAGGAGGCGCCTGATCTCGTCGCGCTTCCAGTTCAGCATCGGGCCGAAGCTGACCAGGACGAACAGCAGCATGAAGATCGGCACGAAGGTGGCGCGATAGTAGGGCGGCCCCACCGAGATCTTGTCGCCGTGCAGGACGTCCATGAACACCGGATAGAAGGTGCCCAGGAAGACGGTGGCGGTGGCGGCCAGGAGCAAGAGGTTGTTGACGGTGATGGCGTATTCCCGCGACAGCGGCGCGAAGAGGGCGCCGGTCTTCAGCCCGGGCGCGCGCCAGGCGAAGAGGATCAGGGACGAGCCGGTCATGGCGGCGATGATGCCGAGGATATAGACCCCCCGCCGCGCATCGAGGGCGAAGGCGTGGACGCTGGTCAGCACGCCCGAGCGAACCAGGAAGGTGCCCACCAGGCTCAGGGAGAAGGCGAGGATGGCCAGCAGGATCGTCCAGCTGACCAGGGCGCCCCGGCGCTCGAGCACCAGGGACGAGTGCAGCAGGGCGGTGGCCAGCAGCCAGGGCATCAGGGAGGCGTTCTCCACCGGATCCCAGAACCACCAGCCGCCCCAGCCCAGGGTGTAGTAGGCCCAGAGGCTTCCCATCGAGATGCCGACGGTGAGGAAGATCCAGGCCGTCAGAACCCAGGGCCGCACCCAGCGCGCCCAACCGACGTCCACCCGCCCCTCGATCAGGGCGGCGACGCCGAAGGAGAAGGCCATCGAGAGACCGACGTAGCCCATGTAGAGGATCGGCGGATGGAAAACGAGGCCGGGGTCCTGCAGCACGGGGTTCAGCTCGGCGCCGTCCGGCGGGGCCGGGAAGAGCCGCGTGAACGGGTTGGAGGTGAACAGCAGGAAACCCAGGAACGCGGCCCCGACCATGCCCTGCACGGCCAGCACGCGGGCCTGCAGGGTGTCTCGCAGCGAGTCGCCGAACAGCGCCACCGCCGCGCCGTAGATGGCGAGGATCAGCACCCACAGCAGCATCGAGCCTTCGTGGCTCCCCCAAGTGGCGCCGATGCGATAGATCAGCGGCTGGGAAAGATTGCTGTGCTGCGCCACCAGGGCCACGGAGAAATCGTTCAGCACATAGCAGGTCGCAAGGCTCACGAAGGCCACGCCGACGAACAGCAATTGCAGCAGCGCGGCGGCCCGTCCGACCGCCATCAGCATCGGATCGGTTCGCCAGGCGCCCGCCAGCGGCGCCAAGGCTTGCACCGCTGAGAGAACGAGCGCGAGAATCAACGCGAACTGCCCGATTTCGGCTGTCATGATCGGCAAAACCCTCATAGTCTGTGCGTCGCAGTCTAACGGCCAGGCGGTGGAACTCGAAGGGTAATTCGGCCGACCCCCCTCTCCATGGGTTGGGGCTACGGGTTGGGGCCGCGGGTGGGGGAAGTCATGGCGGAGAAGTACCGGATCGCGATCGTCGGTTCGGGCCCGGCGGGTCTGAGCGCGGCCGCGCACGCCGCGACGATCGGCGTCAGCCATATCCTCCTCGAGAAGACCGACCACCTCTCCGACACCATCTTCCGCTATCAGCGCGGCAAGTACGTGATGGCGACGCCGGCGCAATTGGTTCTACGGGCCGACGTGAATTTCGACGCCGGCTATCGCGAAGCGATCCTGGATATCTGGAACAACGGCATCGCCGAGCGGAAAGCCAACGTCCGCTACAACGCCGACGTCAAGTCGATCACCGGCGACAAGGGCGACTTCACCCTCACCCTCACCAACGGGGACACGGTGCAGGCGGAGACGGTCGTCCTGGGGATCGGCCTGCAGGGCAACCCCAACCTGATGCGCTGCCCAGGCGGCGACCTGCCGCACGTGCAGTACCAGCTCGACGACCCGACGGCCTATATCGACGAGCATATCTTCATCATCGGGGCCGGCGACGCCGGGATCGAGAACGCGCTCGGCCTGGCCGCCGACCCGGCCCAGGCCAATGTGGTCGGCATCGTCAACCGCTCGGCCGACTTCAGCCGCGCCAAGGACGCCAACGTCTCCAACCTGATGAACGCCCGCGACGCCGGACGGGTCTCGACCTACACCGAGGCCTCGCCCTCGAAGGTCGAGCCGGGGTTCATCACCCTGGAGGTCCCGGATGGCGAACTCCGCCTGCCCTGCGACCGGATCATCGCCCGCCTCGGCGCCTCGGCGCCGCGCAAGCAGGTCGAATCGTTCGGCATCGAGTTCACCGGCCCCAACAACGACGCCTGCCCCAAGCTCACGCCGACCTTCGAGACCACCAAGGAGGGCATCTACTGCATCGGCGCCCTGGCCGGCTATCCGCTGATCAAGCACTGCATGAACCAGGGCCACGACGTGGTCGAGTTCATCAACGGCAACCTCGAGCTGAAACCCGCCGACGAGCCGATCCTGGCCAAGAAGCTGGCGGAGTTGCCCGGCGGGCGGGCGGTGGCGGACTGGCTCGAGTTCCTGCGCGAGAGGGTGGAAATCCTCAACGGCCTCTCGCCGCTGCAGATGCGCGAATTCCTGATGGGCGCGGAGGTGCATTTCTATCGCGCCAACCAGGTCATCTTCGAGCGCCACGCCATCGGATCATCGCTGTTCGGCGTCGCCTCCGGATCGGTGAAGGTGGAGATCAACCCCGCCAACCCTGCCATCACCGTGCCGATCGCGGCCGGATCGATCTTCGGCGAGGTGGGCCTGATCTCCGGGCGGCGGCGCGGCGCGACGATCCGGGCGGCGGAGGACTGCATCGCCGTGGAAATCCCGCGCACCGCGGCGCTGAAGCTGATGGCCACCTCGAAGGAGGCCAAGGACACGGTGAACCGGATCACCACCGAGCGCACCGTGCTGCAGATCTTCGGATCGGGCCTGTCGGCGGCCGACGTGGCCAGCGTGCTGGCCAAGGCGGAGGTCAAGGAGGTCAAGCCCGGCGAGGCGATCATCAAGGAAGGCGAGGAGAGCTACGACATCTTCATCGTTCGCCGCGGCAGCATGGTGGTGGAGCGCGAGATCGCCGGCAAGACGGTGTTCCTCAGCTACATCCCCGCCGGCCAATGGGCCGGTGAAATGGCCCTGGTCGAGGGCGGCCGGCGGACGGCGACGGTGCGGGCCGCTATCCGCTCCGAGGTGATCAAGCTCGACGGCGACACCTTCCGCGTCCTTCTCAACCGCAAGCCGGAGCTGGTGGCGCGCCTGCGCTCGGAAATGTCCTCCCGCCGCAAGGTCAGCGAGTTCATCGACAAGGAGAAGGACAACTTCACGGGCGTGCTCGACTACTACACCTCGGTGGCCAAGTTCCTGGTCGACCAGGGGGTTGGCGAGGCGACGGACGTCCTGCTGATCGACGAGAAGCTGTGCGTGGGCTGCGACAACTGCGAGAAAGCCTGCGCCGACGCCCACGACGGCCTCTCGCGCCTCGACCGTGAGGCGGGGCGCACCTACGCCCATCTGCATGTGCCGACCTCGTGCCGCCACTGCGAGCACCCACACTGCATGACCGACTGTCCGCCCAACGCGATCCATCGGGGTCCGGACGGCGAGGTGTTCATCGACGACACCTGCATCGGCTGCGGCAACTGCCAGCGCTTCTGCCCCTACGGCGTGATCCGCATGGACAAGCCCCCGCCCAAGAAGGCCGGGCTAGTTCCATGGCTGCTGTTCGGCATGGGCCCGGGACCGGGCGAGCCGGACAAGGAGTGGAAGGAGGCGAACGCCCAGCCCGGCGCGCACAAGCAGGCGATCAAGTGCGACATGTGCTCGGGCATCAAGGGCGGCCCGGCCTGCGTGCGGGCCTGCCCGACGGGGGCGGCGATCCGGGTCTCGCCGGAGAACTTCCTGTCGGTCGCCCTGCTCGATCGGGGCCGCTAGTGGCGACGGCCGCACCCGCCGGCAAGCCCGCCGCAGCCAAGGTCCGGCAGGCCGACCGCTCCGACGTGCGCAAGCACGAGGGTTTCCTGAGCTACGGTGGTTACCGCTGGCTGTGGATCGCCGTGGCGCTCTGCGCCGTCTCGATCGCCGGCTACCTGATGATCGACGCCACGCCGCGGCCGCGCGGCGGCACGATGTACGGCTACACCCTGGGGACGATCGGGGCGCTGCTGATCGTCTGGCTGGCCCTGTTCGGCATCCGTAAGCGGGCGATCACCACCGGGGTCTATTCGCTCAAGGCGTGGCTGTCGGCCCACGTCTACCTCGGCCTCTCGCTGCTGGTGATCGGCACGCTGCACGCCGGGCTCCACTTCGGCTGGAACGTCCACACCCTGGCCTACGCCCTGATGGTGCTGGTCATCGTCTCGGGCATGTTCGGGGCCGCCGCCTACGCCATCCTCCCCCAGCAGCTGAGCGCCAACCGCGGCGAGACCACCCAGAGGCAGTGGCTGGAGACCATCCGTTCCCTCGATTCCCAGCTGCGCGACACCGCCCAGCCGCTCGACCGGGCCGAGGCGGACATCGTGCGGCTCTCCACCGAACAGACGGATATCGGGGGCTCGCTGTGGAACCGGCTGACCGGAAGCTATCCCGGCTGCAGGACGCGCCGGGCCGTCGAGGAACTGGCGAGGATCCGGCGAACGAAGCCGGGGGCCGCAAACCCGTCGCTCGACCAGGTCGAGTCGCTGCTGAAGCGCAAGCAGGAGACCCTGGCCCAGGCGCGGCGGCACATCCGCATCAAGACCATCCTGGAGGTATGGCTCTACGTCCATGTGCCGGTGACCTTCGCCCTGCTGGCGGCGCTGACGGCGCACATCGTCAGCGTCTTCTTCTACTGGTGAGGCAGGACGCGTGACATTCGCCGTCAGGACCATCACGCGCAGCGTCGCCGGCGAGGACATCGTCCACCGTCCGCAGGTGTTCGAGACCGAAGAGGTGGTGGTCGGACGCGGCGCCGACTGCGACGTCAGGCTGGCCGACCTGGCGGTGAGCCTGCGCCACGCGCGCATTCGCCAGATCGGGCCGGGCCGCGTGCTGGCGGAGTCGCTTGGCTCCGAGCCGTTCGAGGTCAACACCAAGTTCACCAACCGCGCGGAGCTGAACCTCGCCGACAAGCCGGTGCTGGTGTTCGGCAGCCACGTCCTCACCTTGAGCCTCAGCGCCGAGGATGGCTCGGTGCTGGTGGACGTGACGAAGCGGGACACCGGCCCGGAGACCGCCGCGGAGAAGAACGAGGACAAGATCTTCAGCCTGGCCGGGGCGTCGCGGTTCGGCAAGCGGCCCGTCGCCTGGACGTTGGCGGCGCTGGCGCTGGTGGTCTTCCTGGCCTGGCCGATCGCCACCTACCTCGCGCACGCCAACCGGCGCATCCACGCCGACCAGCCGTGGTCGAGCGGCCCGCTGTCGAAGGCGCACGCCTTCCTGGGCAGGAACTGCCAGGCCTGCCACGTGAAGGCCTTCGTCTCGGTGCGCGACGACGCCTGCCTGGCCTGTCACCAGGCGACGCGGAACCCGGAGACGGCGCGGCAGGTGGCGGCCAACAACCGGGCCTGGGGCGGGCCTGCCCAGCTCTCCCTCGTCCGCGACCACGCCGTCCACGATCTTCTGCGCGACGCCGCGCCGCCGCCCGGCGACCTGAACGGCAAGATCCAGGCCGCCTTCCGCATGGGCTTCAACTACCCGAACACGCGCTGCGCCAGCTGCCACCTCGAGCACCTTGCCGACGCGCCGCTGAAAGCGGCCGCTCCTGGCGCCCCGGTTGCGCCGCCCAGACCGCGCCCGACGCCGGTCTTGAGGATGACCAACGGCTGCACGGACTGCCACGACAAGCTGCGCGAGCGGCTGGGGACCACGACGCTGCGCGACGTCCCCGACTGGACCCACCATCCGGAATTCCGACCGCTGATCGCGCGCTCGCCGATCGGCGGAATGACGCCGGTCCTGGACCGGATCTCGCTGGTGGAGAAGCCCAGCGACTACACGGGGCTGATCTTCTCGCACCAGACCCACCTGTCGCCCACGGGCGGGGTCGCCCGAATGGCCGCGGGCCTGCGCCTGGCCGGCGGCGGCCTCACCTGCGCCAACTGCCACCGGCCGGGACCGGGCGGGAAGGGCTTCGTGGCCGTCGAAATGACCCGCGACTGCTCGTCCTGCCACTCGCTGGCGTTCGCTCCCGGGCCCGGCGGCGCGCCGCGCCTGCTGCCGCACGGCCATCCCGACCAGGTGGTCGCCACCCTCGAGCAATACTACGGCGGCGGCGGGACGGGGAAGCCGACGGCGGCCGAGGCGTCGATGGGTTTCTTCGACACCGTCGGGAAGCTGTTCTCCGGCGGCGGCCAGCGCCCGGCGGGCTCGCCTGCAGCGGCGGCCAAGATCCGCGCCCTGTTCGCGCCGCGGGGCCTGTGCTCCGAGTGCCACGCGACCATCGCGCCCGCCGATGCGTCGTCCCTGGAATACCGCATCAGGCCCATCCACCTGACCGAACGCTACCTGCCGTGGGGCGATTTCGACCACAGCCTGCCGGCCCACAAGCAGGACGCGGACGGCCGGCCGACCTGCGACACCTGTCACCGAGTGGTCGATTCGGCCGGCTCCAGCCAGGTGATGCTGCCGCGGATCGAACAGTGCGCGACGTGCCACGGCAAGACGAAGACCCAGACGACCCAGGCGGCCTCCGGAGACTGCGCCGAGTGCCACAGCTATCACGCGCCGGGCGTGGCGACGCCGAAGGCCAAATCGACGCTGGCCTCATCCGACGGCGGTAAGCGCGCGTACTAAGCTAGCCCGGGACGTTGCCCCAGAGGGGCGAGATGCTGACGATTGCGCAGATAACCGATCTTCATGTCGCCGTCGGCGCCGACGGCGCGGTCCGCCCCGGCAACGCCGGGCGGCTGCGCGCGGTGCTCGCCGCCATCGCCGCGTTGCGGCCGCGCCCGGCGGCGATCTTCGCTTCGGGCGACCTCACCGAGGCCGGTTCGCCGGAGGAATACGCCGCGCTGGCCGAAATCCTGAAGGAAGCCCCATGTCCGGTCCATCTCGGCATGGGCAACCACGACCGCCGCGCCGCGCTTCTGAACGCCTTTGCCCCTCCCCTCACCGGCGTCGACGACCGCGGGTTCGTGCAATACGCCCTCGACGTTGGCGACCTGCGCGTGATCATGTGCGACACCGTGGAAGAAGGCCGGGCCGAGGGTCACTTCTGCGAGGCCCGGGCGGCATGGCTGGCGCGGACCCTGGATGCGGCGCCGTCGAGACCCACCATCGTCCTCCTCCACCACCCGCCGATCCCCTGCGGCATCCAGTGGATGGATCCCACTTTCCAGGCGGCCGGCCGAGACCGCCTGGGCGAGGCGCTCGGCGGCCGGACCCAGGTGCTGGCGGTCCTCTGCGGCCACGTCCACCGGGCCTTCCACGGCCCTTTCGCCGGCCACACCGTGACCGTGTCGTCGGCCAGCGCGCTGCAGCTGACGCTCGACCTCACCCCGGTCGACATGCGCGTGGCCGACGGCCGCGAGATCCTGCGCGGCGAGCCGCCCGGCTTCACCCTGCTGGCCTGGGACGGCGAGCGACTGGCCACCCACCACGGCCTCGCCGGCGATTTCCCGCACCCGGTCACCTACGACACGCCGTTCGAACGGGGATAGCGGGCTCGCAACCCGTTGGACTTCGACACCGAACGTCAAGCTCCGGTTGCGGGCGTCGTCGCCGACGCCTAGCCTGGACGCAACAACGATGACGCCGCAGGAGATGGTCGATGAGAACACTCGCGGTTGTTCTGTCCGCGCTCGCAATTGTCGGTCTGTGCGGCTGCGCCGGCGCCTATGTGGCGGGCGACGTCGGGGCCGGGAACAGCTCTTCCGACGCCCACCCGACGTCGCGGTAGTCGCTCCCGCGAAGGGAAGCCGGCGCCGTCCTACAGGTCGACGGCGGCTCGCATGCGTTCGCCGAACAGGTTGGACCACTCGGCGGGCGAGAGCACCGCGTGCCGTTGCCTGTACTTGGACGGCACGGCCTTGTCGGCGGTGCGGCCGCGGATGACGGCGGGGCGCTCGCCGATGGCGGCGACCCAGCGATGGGTGTTGGGAAAGCGTTCGGCGTCGAGGGCGGCGAAGGCGAGGCTCGGCCACACGGCGATGTCGGCGATCGAATAGGCGTCGCCGGCCAGGTATTCGGCTCCGCCGAGCCGACGCTCCAGTATTCGCATCAGCCGCGCCACCTCCTGCGAATAGCGCTCGATGGCGTAGGGGACCGGCTCGGGGGCATAACGCAGGAAGTGAGCCGCCTGCCCGCTCATCGGCCCGAAGCTGGCCACCTGCCAGGTGAGCCACTGGATGGCGACGCTGCGCTGACGCGGATCGTCGGGCAGCAGGCGCGCGGACTTCGCGGCGATGTACTGGAGGATAGCGCCCGACTCGAACACCGCATGCGGGCCGCCTCCGAAGGTTGGATCGTGGTCGACGATGGCCGGCAGTTTGTGGTTGGGATTGATCCTGCCGAACTCCGCCGTGTGCTGCTCACCTTCGAATATATCGTAGCTGATCAAGCGGTAGGGCGCGCCGACCTCTTCCAGCGCGATGCTGATCTTCTGCCCGTTCGGCGTCGGCGTGAAATGAAGATCGATCATGAACCTGGTCTCCCCGCGCACCGGCGACGCCACGCGCCTCGGCCTACCACGAGGGTGGGCCCTCGCCCATCTCCTCCGCAGGCCCGCCTACTCCGGCGCCAGCGTCGACCGCGCCGGAGTAGCCGGGCCGCGAGAGTTGCGCGGGTGGGACGACGGGTGTTGAGAGCGGGATGCGCCAGGCTCTTCTCGTGATCGATGTCCAACCCAGCTTCTCTCCACCCGACTGGCTGGTTCGCGATCTTCGCGCCCTGGCCCCGACCCTGCCGTCGGTGGCGACGGTGGAGCGGCACGACGAGGCGGTCACGCCCTTCGAGGGGCAACTCGGATGGAAGCCCGGGCCGGCGGACGACAGCCTGGTTCCGACTGACCGGGTGTTCATCAAGCACGGCTATCTGCCGCCCGCGCAACTGGTTCCGCACCTGCGGGCGCTTCAGGTCGAACGAGTCCTGGTGTGCGGCCTTCAGGCGGACACTTGCGTCCTGGCGGCGGGCTTCGTTCTGTTCGACGCGGGGTTGCGCCCAGCGCTGCTTCCCTGGCTGACCATCGGCTCGTCGCTGGACAGGACGGGGGACCTGGGCGTGCGGCTGTGGCGACACCACTTCGGGGCGACCCTCTCGGGACCGCACGAAATCTGACGGAGACCAACGATGGAAGCCCCTGATCTCGTCGGCCCGATCGAGACCGACCGCTACGGGTACGACCTGATCAACGAGCCGATGCTCAACAAGGGGACGGCGTTCACCGAGGACGAGCGCAGCCGGTTCCGCCTGCACGGCCTGCTGCCGCCGCACGTGGGCACCCTGGACGAGCAGGTGGCGCGGCGCCTGCGCTTCATGCGCCGCTTCGCCACCGACTTCGAGCGCTACGCCTTCCTGCGCGAGCTGCAGGACAGCAACGAGACGCTGTTCTACGCCCTGATGGTGCGCAATCTCGAGGAGACGCTGCCCCTCGTCTACACGCCGACGGTGGGCGAGGGCTGCCAGAGGTTCAGCGAGATCTGGCGCAAGCCGCGCGGCGTGTTCCTCAGCTACCCCAACAAGGCGCGCATCCCAGATATCCTGGCCGACCCGCGGTTCGACAAGGTGCGGGTGATCGTGGTCAGCGATGGCGAGCGCATCCTCGGCCTCGGCGACCAGGGGGCCGGCGGCATGGGAATCCCGATCGGCAAGCTGTCGCTCTACACAGGCTGCGGCGGCATCCATCCCGACCAGACCTTGCCGGTGCTACTGGACGTCGGCACCAACAACCAGGAGCGGCTGGACGATCCGATCTACATCGGCTGGCGCCACGCGCGGGTGACCGGGGCCGAGTATGACGATTTCGTCGAGGCGTTCGTGACCGCGGTCATCGCGCGGTGGCCGAACGTCCTCTTGCAATGGGAGGACTTCGCGGGGGCCAACGCCGGTCGGCTGCTGCAGCGCTATCGCGACCGGCTGTGCACCTTCAACGACGACATCCAGAGCACCGCCGCCATCGCGGCCGCCGCGGTGATGGCCGCGGCCAACGTCACCGGCACGCCGCTGCCCGAGCAGCGGATCGCCCTGGTTGGCGCCGGCTCGGCCGGCATAGGCATCGCCGCGCTGCTCTTGCGCGCCATGGTCGAGGCGGGGGCGGACGAGGCCGAGGCGCGCCGGCGGTTCTACGCCGTCGACCGGGCGGGCCTGCTGATCGAGGGGATGAACGACATCACCCTGGCCCAGGCGTCGTTCGTGCAGACGCGGGAGGCCGTCGCCGGCTGGGTCCTACGGCGGCCGGGACGGATCGACCTCTCCGATGTGGTGGCGAACGCCAGGCCGACGGTGCTGATCGGCGTCTCCGGCCAGGCCGGCGCCTTCACCGAGGAAGTGGTGCGCACGATGGCGCGGCACGTCGAGCGGCCGGCGATCTTCCCGCTTTCCAACCCTACCTCGCGCAGCGAGGCGACGGCCGAGCAGCTGGTCGCCTGGACGGACGGCCGCGCCCTGATCGGCTCGGGGAGCCCCTTCGCGCCCGTGCAGTGGAAGGGCCGGACGATCCCCATCGACCAGACCAACAACTCCTACATCTTTCCCGGCATGGGCCTGGGGATCCTCGCCGCCGGGGCGAAGCGGGTGACCGACGCCATGTTCATGGCCGCCGCCAAGGCCGTCGCCCATCTGTCGCCCACGGTCGGGGACAAGAACGGCCGGCTGCTGCCGCCGGTCGACCAGCTCCGCGCCGTCTCCGTCGCGGTCGCCGAAGCAGTGGCGCGACAGGCCGAGGCGGACGGCGTCGCCGACCTCGCCGACGACCTCACCCTGTCGGACCACATCGCGGCCAACGTGTGGGAGCCGCGGTATCGGCCATATCGGAAGGTGGGGTAAAGCGGTCTCGCGGGTCTATCGCGCCGCGGTTCTCAGCCGGGTCCAGCTGTCTTTCGGGGCGGTGTCGGTCACGCCGTAGACCTGGCCGTTGCTGTCGAGGAAGAAGCGTTCCATTTCGGCTCTGGTGAAGGGGCGGGAGCCGACGCGGCCGAAGACGGCGATCTGGTGGCCGGTCTCGTCGACGGCGCGGTCGCGGTCGAGGCCCTTGGAGAGGGCCAGCGCCGGCGAGGGCGTGCGGGCCCAGGCGATCAGCTCGGGCTTGGGCGGCGGCGAGAAGCCGTAGAAGTTGGGCTGGCTGGCCGGGCTGGTCAGCTGCAGCACCTTCAGGCCGTTCCTGCCGTCGGCGACGTAGGCGAACAGCGAGGCGTTGGTCGAGCCGACGACGACGTCCTCGGCGTCGTTCAGCTTCCCGTCGAAGGTGACGCGCTGGTAGATCTCCGGGTGTTCGGGCCGCTTGACGTTGACGATCACCAGGCCCTCCGCCTTGGCGGCTACGTAGGCGTAGGTGCGGGCCACATAGACCCGCCGGGCGTCAGCGAGCGGCACTGTGGCCCCCTCGACCAGGCGGGGCTTGTCGAGCCGGGTGACGTCGAGCACCTCGAGGCCGCGGGCGTCGGTGACCCACAGGTAGCGGAACTGCAGGGCCGAGGCGCGGGCGTCGGGAAGCGGGACGACCGCGGTGACGCTCGGATGCATCGGGTCGTCGAGGTTCACCACCACCAGGCCGGCCTTGGCGGCGATGTAGGCGAAATGGCCGCCCAGGGTGATGTGGCGGGCGCCGTCGAGCACACCGCCGGGGTTCCAGGTAAGAGCCCGGTGCAGGTTGTTGTTGCGCGGATCGCGGTCGGCCAGGGTGTTGACGTCGACCAGGATCAGCCCTTCCTCGGCGTCGGTGATGAAGGCGTAGTTGTAGATCGGGTGGAACGGCTGTTCCTCGTTCATCGCCTGCATCTTGGGCGTATTGCGCAGCGGCGCGATCGCCTGGTCGGTGGGGATGGCCATGCAGGTCGCGTTGCGCGACGAGACGTGCATGTTCTGGCCGAGCTTCGAGAACGGCGCCGAGATGATCTTCTCGGAGATGTCCTTGTTGGCGACGCTGGCCACGTCATAGACCTGGAAGCCGCCCTTGCCTTCGGCGACGAACATGTATTCGCCGCGCAGCTGCAGGCAAGTGGCCGGACCCGCCGTGCCGTGGGTGGGGTTGTAGATCTGCTCGGCCCCGGAGACCTCGCCGTTGAGCTTGCTGTTGAATGGCGCGCCGCGCACCCAGTTGATCAGCTCGCGGTGGTTCCTCTCGACGTGCAGCTTGTAATAGTCGGGGTAGGCGTACTTTTGCAGATAGGAGCCGAACACGGCCTGAGGCTCGTTCCATTCCGTCACCCGCACGGCCTCGATGCCATGGTCGAGGCCGACCCAGGCGTGCATGCCGACGAAGTTCATGAAGTTGGTGCCGAGCAGCATCAGCTGGGCCATGATCGCGTTGTTGTCGTTATCGGCCGACACGTGGCAGTCGCTGCAGCCCTTGGTCTCTGTGGTCCGCACGGTGTGGGCGAAGTGCGGCGCGAAGGCCTGGCTGGAATAGCCGACGGCCGAGATCGGCGGCTGCTGGATGTAGATGCGGTCGCGGTTGATGTTCGTCGACGACAGGATCAGCGCCGAGGACGAGCGCACCGGGGCGATCATGGCGCCCTTGGTGGTCATGTGCCGGCCGAGCTGGAAGACGTCGTCGCGCACCACCTGCGGATTGTAGGTGGCGTAGTTGCGGGTGATCCCCCCCTCGTACTTGTGGGAGGTGGCCTTCCAGTCAGCCTCGATCGGCAGGTGGCAGCCGCCGCAGGAGGTCATCCACGAGGTGTGACAGGCGAAACACTCCATTTCGCTGTCCTTGTGGGCGTAGTTCTTACTGTCGATCCCCGGTCCCCAGGCGAACGGCTTTCCGCCGGCGTCCAGGCGCGACATCGTCTTGGCGCGGGCGGCCTTGGGATTGAAGTCGGGGCTGGTGGGATCGACGCTGTCCTTGACCAGGGAGACCTTCCACTCGAGCTTCGGATCGACGATGGAGCGCTGGATCAGGATCTGACGGCCGTCGCGCTCCACCCACTCGAACCGGCGCTGGCCGTCGGGATTGCGCAACAGGGAGAGATCGGTGCCGTGGGGGCCGGCGGCGGGGCCGGAGGTGTGAAGCGTCGGATAGGCGTTCACCGTGCCATGGCAGTCGCGACAACCGATCTCGA
>Ga0182024_10017377_pt1 | contig 13521 bp, 9 predicted proteins | sample P32metaG_FD_120480 | JGI IMG/M metagenome (GOLD analysis project Ga0182024, IMG submission 120480) | Permafrost microbial communities from Stordalen Mire, Sweden - P3-2 metaG (Illumina Assembly) | ecosystem: Environmental > Terrestrial > Soil > Wetlands > Permafrost | place: Sweden: Stordalen...
CGTCCCGTGGTGCGCCTGTTCGAATTTTCCAAGGTGACGCGAGGCCGCTCCGGTGAACGATCCCTTTTCGTGTCCGAAGAGTTCGGATTCGATCAGCTCTCCGGGCACGGCAGCGCAATTCAGAGTAATGAATGGGCCGTCGCGGCGCGTGCTTCCTTCATGCAGCGCACGCGCGATCAACTCCTTGCCGGTGCCGGTTTCGCCTAGGATGCAGACGCGGGACGCGCCCTCGGCCACTCGCTCCACTTGGGACATCACGCGCCGCATGACGTCGCTGCGCCAGACGATTTCGTGTCGTCCGACGCGGGCGCGGAGCTCGCGATTTTCCTGTTCGAGGCGCTTCAGCTTGAGGACATTGTCGACCGTGATCAAAAGTTTTTCGGTGGACAAAGGCTTCTCCAGAAAGTCGAGCGCGCCGAGCTTCGTCGCGCGGACGGCCATGTCGAGAGTGGCCTGCCCGGAGATCATGACCACCGGCGTAGTGACTCCCGCGGCGCGCATTTCTTCGAGCAGAGCGATGCCGTCTTTGTCGGGCATCACCACGTCCGAAAAAATCAAATCGAAAGCCTCGGTGCGCGCCAGCTCCAGCGCGCGCGCCGCGTGGTCGGCGACCGTCGCCTCATGTCCAGCCATCCGGAACGCCCTCGCCAGCGACGCGAGCGTGTTGGGATCGTCGTCGACAATCAGTAGACGGCTCAGATAAGATCTCCTTGCTTGAGCGGAAGTTCAATCATAAACCGCGAGCCGCTTCCCGGTTCGCTGACCACGGAAACCTTCCCGTGATGATCAGTGACCACGCTCTGAACGATGGCCAATCCCAGGCCCGTTCCGTGGTGCTTGGTTGTGTAATAAGGAGTGAAAAGACGCTCGCATTCCTCGGGCGTCAGGCCTCGACCGGTGTCGGCTACGGAAATTCGTACGCCATCCTTGATACTTTCGGTCGCAACGTGGAGGGTGCCTCCGTCCGGCATGGCGTCCATCGCGTTCAGCAGCAGATTGCCCAGCGCGCGCCGTAGTTGATCGCTATCGGCTGCGATCCAGAACTCGCCCTCAGCCAATTCGAGGCGCAGGGAAATCGGAGGACGCCCTTCATATAATTTCGTCACGCCGCGCACCAGCTCATTCACGTCAACGCGCTCAAACTGAGGCGCGGGCATTCTTGCGAAATCGCTGAAGCGCGCGACGATGGTTTTCAGGTTCGACAACTCCGCGAGCAGAGTGGTGGTGCCTTCGCGAAACACTTCGTCGAACTCAGACGCTGACCGCTCGCGTGCGCGTTGGAGATTCTCGATGGTGATCTGCAGAGGGAACAGAGGATTCTTCAATTCGTGCGCCAGCCGGCGCGCCAATTCGCGCCACGCGGCAACGCGCTCCGCCTGAATGGCGCGATCCCTTTGCTCGACCAATTGCCGGGTCATTTGATTGAACGAATCCGCCAGTTCGCCGATCTCGTCGTGGGAGCTCACTTCGACTCGCGTCGACCAATCTCCGGCCGCGACGGCTCGCGCGCCCGCGGCAAGCTGCTCGACCGGATGCGTGACGCGCAGCGTGGTCCACCATCCCAGCAGGACTCCGATGGCGATTCCAGAGCCGCCGACCATGATTCCGATCCACACAATCGCGTTCTCCAGATCGGTTTCTTCGCGCAGAGATGTTCCGGCGAGCAGCACTCCCATGAGTTGTCCTCGTTCGGAAAGAGGAAGACCGAGAAAGGCTTCGGCGCTCGACCGCTGGGCGCGCCACTGGACAGTCGCGGTGGATTCGCGGCCCGACGCTTTGACTTGGGCGATGAGCGGTTCCAGCTTGGCCGCATTTTCTACGGGGCCTTGCGCATCGATCAAATCGTCCGGCGCGAGCCACAGCAGCGCTCGCATGCCGGGCGCGATTCCGAGGGACTTTAACAGCTCAGGGTTCAACTTTCGTCCACCGATGACCAGCGCCTTTCCTCCCGGCGCAGGGCGCGCGCAGACCAGTGCCACTGCGGTTCCTTCGGGCAAAGGGATGCGTGCGAGAAACGATTTTGTCGCCCGCCAATCTTGCGGAGAAATGCCCGGCGAAATGTTCCAGTCGTTCTTGTATCCGAAGCGCACAGGCCAGTGCGCGGAAGAAATGATGGTCAAGTCGGGTTCGACGACGTCCAGAAAATCGAGCGATTGTGCCTGAGCTTCAGCTTGCGCGCGATCGTATTCGGCGACTCCGGAGGTGATTTGCTCGACCGCGGATGAGGACGCCACTTGCTCCACGCGTCGCGATAGTTCTTCGCCGCGCGCATCGAGTTCGCGGCGAAATTGATCGAGCAGCGCTTCGCGGCGCGCGACGTCGATGTGTTCGAAGGCGCGTCTGGTCGAAACCACCACGGCGCCTGTGACCAGAGCGACAGCCCCGGCGACCGTCAATGACGTGAGCAGCAGAAGCTTGGTGCGAAACGTCACGGCTTCGCCTTTGCGTCCAGAGAATCGAGCCAAACGTCGGCCAAGCGAGGCCAGTCTCTCACGGCGCCGGTGGTCGCCCACGCTTGCGGCAGATGAACGAGAGGAATGACTCGATATCCGTTCAGCAGAGCGGACTCGGCTTCGAACAGCCCGGACGTGGCGGGAGGCAATGAGAGTTTCAGCATCGCTGCCAGATCTTCCAAAGCGATCCACGCGTCCCGCGAGGTGATCGGAAGAGAAATCAGGCGAACGTCAGCCGGACCGGTGGAGGCTCGGAGAATAATGCCGGCCTCACTCGCGTTCACCGCGATTCGTTCGCCGACAGGCCTTAGTATCGGATCTTGACGATCATAGGCGAACACAAGCGGGGGCGACGTCGCGGCCAGTTGTTTTGCCCTTGCGACATTTCTGGCGGCGGCAAACACGAAAGAGTATCCGCTCAGCCAGCGCGGAAGCAGCGCGGCAGACGGCTCTCCTTGCTTTTGCAACAGGACATTATTAATGGTCGCGCGATCGATCGAGAGCGCCAGCGCCTCCCGCAACACATCCGGCGAGCGCGAATTTTCGAATACCAGCGCCAGCGTTTCCATCGACGGTGTCGCGGAGATTCCCGCCCCCTTCTGTCGAAGCCTTCGCGCGTCCCTGACCAGAATTTCCGCGACATCCGTTTTGCCGGATTCGAGATCCAGTTCCTGATCGCGCAGAGCGCGGCCCATTTTGATTTCGATCGCATCCACGAAAGGACGTCCCGCCCAATATCCACCGTGCGCGGCCAGTCTCGCTGATTTCTCGCCGTCCCAACGCTCGATGCGAAAGGGCCCGGTGCCGATCAAAGATCCGTCTTCGGCATGCACGACAATCGCGTGGGAGGGACGGGCCAGTTCGCGCAGGATGTCCGGAAGAGGCCGGTCGTCGGGCACTTCGATCACGCCTCCTTTGGGCGACCAGGGTGTGCCGTTGTGCAGCAGAACGTTCTCGCGCGCGGTAAACACCCAGCGCTTGCGAGCTGCATCGTGTATCCAGGACGTCGCCAGGCACGGCTGGGGATCGCCGTGTTCGTCGAATCGTACCAGCGTTTCGAACACCGCGGGAAGCAACCAGGCTCTGGCTCCCAGCGCCTGCGGGTCGGAATCGGCGAAAGGATCTAACGTTTTGAGCGACGCTCGCATCTCGACGTGCAACTCGCCGCCATATCGTGGACGTCGTGCGGCATCGATCGTCGAGAGCACGACAAGCGCGCTAGCGGCCGCAATCCACCGCGATGGAATACGCTTCATATCGTCCCGTCGAAATATTCCTCACGACCGCGAGCGCTCCATCGCGGGACGGCCAGAGTGCCGTGACCGGCCCAGCGAATTCCGCCGGATCGGTCAGACGCACGGGCGCGTTATTGGCAACGTCATAAAGCACCAGCGAATCGCCGGACTCGCCGTAACTCGTGGAGCTCGCCAGAATCCGATTCGCGGCGCATCCGCCCGCCAAGGCCGCAAAATCGCTGCCCCAACCCTCGAACGCAGCCACCGGCTTCCCGACCGCGTCGTACACATGCGTGCGCCCATCCATCTCCGCAAGCAATAGAGAATCCTTGGTTCGGGCGATGGAAAAATGAGTGGGCAGGGGTTCCTCACTCTCCAACGTGTTGCGAGCCGCTGTCAGCATGCCGCCGTTATCGCACGCGAGTGAAACCGAGGGATTCCAGGTTCCGTGACACGTCGTTCCCGGTAACTGAATGGTGAACGAATCGCCTTCCAGATTCAATCTGCCGCGCGGATCCCGGACGAAAGAGGCCGCCGGTAGCACGCCCACTCGGTCCCATTTGTCCTTCCGGCGTTCATAGCGGGAAACTCCGGAGGTATCCAGAACGAACATGAAGTCGGCCACAAGCGCGAGGTCCAGAATCGGCGCCGATTGCTCCCACAGCAACTTCTTCGTGACGGTAATGCCGACGGGCGCGGGCGCGATCGAAGGTTCGCTGAGGACGCTTCTCATCTCTACCGCTCTCTCGTTTCCGTGAAAAATTTCGGCCACCAGCAAGTATCCTTTTATGTTGTCGGAAATGGTGAGAGTCACTTCCACCACGTCCTCGTTGCGCCCGTTGCGGCGCAGCACTCGTTCGAACGCGGATTGAACCCGCGCAGCCTCGGTGTTACTGAGCGGCGTGAGATTGTGCATGGTCACGTGAGGACGTTCCGGGGGAGCAAGATGAATCGTCGTGGACCGCGCGAGGGCGCGCGCGCCGTCCTCCAGGGTTTCGCCCACCATTAGCCAGGTGAATAATAGAAAAAAACCGGCTCGCACCACGGCCGGATGATAACAAAAAAGGGGACGCCCTCCGGCACGTCCCCCCTGCGCGGGCGTCTCTCAGCGTGGTGTCGTGGAAACGCTCTGCATCCCTTTAAGCACGTCGTTGGCGAAGAAAAACTTGCCGTCGTTCGGAACCATCATGATCTGCACCTTGTCGGACAGCTTTTCGGCGATGATTTTCTGGATCAGGAGAGGATTCTCTTTCAGGACGCTGGCTTCGAGGCGCATCCGCTCCGCGTCCGCATTGGCTACGCGGCGAATGTGATCCTCGTCGCCCTCGCTCATCAGCTTGCGTTTCTCCAGCTCGGCTTTGCTATCGATCACCTTGGCCTGGGCCATGGCTTCGGCGTTCTTCACGGTCGATTCCTTGCGTGCTTCTGCTTCCAGACGGGACTGCTGGATTTGCTTCTCCTTTAAAGGAAGCGTGTGCTGCATCGCATCCGCCTGGGCCTTGGCTTCCAGCACTACTACCTCCGCGCGCGCTTCCGCCGCCTTCACTTCCCGCGCCTTCAGAGCGTCCGATTCCAGCTCCGCGCTGCGCACCATTTTCTGCTTCACTTCGAGGTCGATATTGAGCCGCTCATTTTCCTGCTCCTTGAGCAACAGTCCTTCCAGGCCTTTTTCATATTCGGCGGGCAGTTGAAGATCGCGCAGGACCAGATCCTTCACCACGATTCCATCCGCGCCCAACTTTGCAGTCACGCGAGCGGCCGCTGCCTGCCGCATTTCCTCGCGCTTGGTCGAGAACAACTCTCGCACCAAATATCCGGGCGCGAGATCGCGCAACGCGCTGGTGATCGCGGGGCCGATCATCTCCTGATCCAGCGGCTCAGGCAGATTCGCGTGAATGTATGCCAGCTTCGACGGATCCAGACGATAGCGCACGGCTACTGCCAGCCCCACCATCAGCCCTTCCCGGGTCTGCACGCGCAGGGCATCCGGTTTCTGCTTCTTCGGATCGTCGACGGCCTGCGTGGTGAAGACTTCATCGCGGGTGTCATAAAGCGCGATCTCCTCCACCAGCGGGACGATCCAATGAACTCCCGGATACAGGGTTCCGGCGCGCGTTCCTGAGAACTGGTTGATTCGCACCGCCGCCGATCCGCTGGGCACCACCGCGATACTCAGGCCGATCAGGATCGGCGCGATGGCGGCTACTCCCAGCGTGCGTGCCGCGTGAAATCGCGGCGGCGGTGGAGGGTCCCCGGAAGAGTCCTTCCGGAACTTTAATATCTGATACACATCCATGATGAGAATTGCCACCGCGCCGGCCAGCAGCATGATTCCACCGAATACGAGTAAATACCTCAATAAAACCATCCCTTTGTCTCCTTTGCTTACTTGGTTAGTCAGTCACCGCACGATCAAAAATCTTCGTCAGTATCTCCGGACGCTCGCCGTGAATCTCCACCACCACGCCTACGCTAACAAGTTCGAACAGCTCTTCCAGATCCGCCGCGCGCATCCGGATGCAACCGTGCGAAGCGGCCTTGCCGATGGATTTTGGAACGTTGGTTCCGTGAATCCCGTAGCCTCTGGCGCTCAGACCCATCCAACGAGTGCCGAGCGGATTTCCTTTCCCGGGCGCCACTACTTTGCCCGGTGAATACCATGCGGGATTCGGGATGCGATTGATGATTCGGAACTCGCCTTCTGGACTGGGAGTCGACGCTTTGCCGACGGCGACTTCGTAGATGCGGAGGACCTGGTCGCCGTTGATGAGTACCAGCTTCCGGTCGGGGATGGAGACGATAATGCGGCTGCGGTCTTCTCCTTGCGCCTCAGCCGCGGCGATCATCACGGCCGCGGCCAGCTTCGTCAGCGTTTTCCATTGTTCTCGATTCATGCCGGGAACAAATGCAGGCTGCAAGCCATGCGCTAACTTGAAGAAATTAGGAGGAAACAGTGAAGAAATGATTGTGTCCCGCCTGACGCGTCGTGTCTGGTGGGACACGGTTCCGTGAGGTATTGCCGGCAATAGCCGCGCCACCGGAAGAATGTCGTCCTCGGCTCAGGAGCGCCGCCGGGAGTTTCAATTTGCCGGGTCTGAGGATGGAGCGTTCTGAGCAGATAACGAATGGTTACGGGATGGAGGCGAGGCTGCTTCTCGCGCATCCAAGCCTGCCATTTTGGGGCAGGCCTCAAGCTCCGCGCCCACACGACCGATGAATTTTGCCCAGATTGCCCGTCTGTACTGCTTCCACATAGATCCCGAACGGCTCGGCCGGCGCAGGAAACTCGATGCCTTGTTCTTTCAACTGCTGGGCGCTGCCGATGTCGCCTACGCCACCTTCGTTTGTGACTTGCCGGCCTTCCCGCTGAGGAAGCTGAGCAATTCAGCGTTTACTTCTTCTGCATGCGTCCACGGGATGCAGTGTGGACCGTCCTTCACCACCAGCAGTTGCGCCCCTTTGATGAGCTTGGCGGTGCGCAGCCCCGAAGCGCTGATGGGCAGAATGCGGTCGGCATCCCCTTGAATCACCAGCGTGGGCACATCGATCCGCGCCAGGTCCTCACGGAAGTCCTCGTGCCAGGTTGGGATGCACGCCAGACTGGCGGTCGCCGAAGCGCTGGCCGCAACGTTCCAACTGGCCTGCACGGCTTGCTCGCTGACAAGCTTGCCCAGGAACACGTCGGTGTTATAGAAATTCTTGAAGAACCCGGTGAAGAAAGCATAGCGGTCGGCGGCCACGGCCTTTTCCATCCCGGCAAACAGACTGGCGTCCAAACCCTCCGGGTTGTCGCCCGTTTTGAGCAGGTACGGTGGCACGCCGGAGATGATCACGGCTTTACTTACATCCTTGGAACCGTACTTTCCCAGGTAGCGTGCCACCTCGCCTCCTCCCATGGAGAAGCCAACTAAGGTGAAATCTTGCAGCCCGAGCTGAGTGACCAGGTGGCGAAGATCTTCTGCAAATACGTCGTAGTTATAGCCGGTGGTCGGCTGACTGGACTTGCCGAAGCCTCTACGGTCGTAGGTGATGACTCTGTAACCCGCATCCAGGAGGACGGGCACTTGCTTCTCCCAAGAGTCGCCGCTCAATGGGTATCCGTGGATCAAGACAACCGGTTGGCCCGAGCCATGGTCTTCGTAGTAAAGCTCGATATCACCGGAATTTTCTTTTCCGACTGTAACGTAAGGCATTGTGAATCTCCCGCCTTCCGGTCAGCAAACGGGTTGCCAGCTGCGCGCCCTTGCAGAATCAATCGATCAGCTCCGATCGGCAGCTTTCCAGCCCGCAGCAGTGTCTACCTGCTGTCTCGGCTTTGGCTCCGCAGTCGGCGCATCGACTTGCCGCATTACCCAGCGCCCGAGATTGATGACGGCAAGGTCCAGGACCTCGTCGTGGCTCGATGTGCGCGCTGTGCTGGATGTACTTCGGCGACCAGAATGTTTCAGCACTCGCATAGTCACGCTTGTTGAACAGCGCATCGGCGCTTCGAGCAAGAGGTCTTTGTTTTTCCGCTGGATTGTATTTCCGGGAACCGATTATCGTCGCGAGAACAAAGAGACGTGATCACGAGGTAATCTATCAAAGAGGAGAAGCGGCATGGCTGTATCATTCTCAAACGACATCAAGCCAATGTTTCGGGAAGTCGATATCGATCATATGAAGCTCCACGGCGTGTATCTGGACGACTACAAATACATGTCCGACGCGGCTAACAATTACGCGAACGCAGGAGCAGTCCAGGCTAGCCTGGCGGGTCAAACCATGCCTCCTGGCGGCCCATTCTGGACCGCGGAGCAGCTCGGTCTGTACGACAAGTGGAGGACTGAGGGATATCAGCCATAAGTAGGTCATAAGCTTCTCAACAGCGTTCGCACATTACAAAGAGCGAAGTCTCGCGCCCGCCCTGGCAGGATGGGGCAACTTCTCAGCGGGTGGGGGCTATACAGAAGTTTTTGCTTCAACTGCGCTAGGCGCCTGAGCCCAAAACGGCGACCACCGGTGAAGCGACTGACGAGCCGTGAACACCATTCGGGATCAGACCCGGTCCTGCCGCTGGGATGGGATAGAAACTGAACGCGGCGTGCGCAGCGCACTTCGCCGTTTGTTCCCCCACTATTGCGGCACCAGCATGAGGCGGCCGGAACGCCGACCAGTCAGCGTTCCGCGTCTGTTATCCTGGGAAACGTCAGCTCTGCCGATAGCAAAGACGTGGCTGCCCGAGTTACCCTCGATTTGAATGTTGGTTTGCCCGCCCCGAAGTCCGTAGGAATGCAGGGAGTAAATTGATGCACATTAGAATTCAACAAGCCATGTTCTGTGGCCTGGTCGCGACGATTGCGTTGTCGCTTGGCGCACAGCAGGAGTTTGCCATTCGAGCAGACGTGAACCTGGTTCAACTGCCTGCGAGAGTTACGGATAGCAAGGGACACGCCGTCCTGGGATTGGACAAGAACGCCTTCCAGTTATTCGTCGACAACGTCCCGCAGCCCATCAGCGTCTTTCAAGGAGAGGATGCGCCGGTCACCGCAGGGATCGTGGTGGACAATAGCGCCAGCATGTCCCCGAAACGGGAGGAGGTGATCGCGGCAGCTCTGGCTTTCGCCCGCGCCAGTAATCCCCAGGACGAGATGTTCGTGCTGCATTTCAACGATCGCGGCCGGTTCAGCCTGCCCGCGGGCACGCTCTTCACTGGACGCATCCCCGTGCTGGAATCGGCCATCGCGGACTTCAATCTCGGGGGAACCACCGCGTTCTATGACGCCCTGCTGATGGCACAATCACAACTCCGGTCCGCGGGTTATCCCCGAAAAGTCCTGCTGACGATTACCGACGGCGGAGACAACTCAAGTCACGCCACGTTAGACGAAGTGCTGAACGGCGCGATAAAGGCAGGCACCGTCGTTTATCCGATCGGGATCTTCAGTGAAGACGACCGCGACCGGAATCCGCAAGTGCTGTCGAAAATCGCCCAGCAAACGGGCGGCGAGGCGTTCTTCCCCCAACACCTTCCGGACGTAACGAAGGCCTGTGTGGGAATCGCCGAAAGTATCCGCAAGCAATATACGGTTGGTTTCCAGGGTGCCGACGATGGGCGCTATCACAGCGTTCGGCTGACAGCCAAGGATCCGAGATACGAAGCACTGCGGGTTGAAACCCGCGCCGGCTACATTGCGGTCGCGGTCTCCGATACCAACAGCCAAGGTTCACCGGACGCCAGCCGAACGCCTTGAGAATCAAAGCATCGCCGGAGCGTTTAGGCTCCGCCCGTTGCCGGACCAGAGGAGCTCTTACTTTTGTCCCCCGCCAGCGGCACTGACTTGGGGTTGAACAATGTCACCCGCCCCGAAGATTCGAATGCGCACGCGACGCGCCAACCGGTTGAGTTCAGTTTGGCTGGGATTCGGATCGATGGCGGTTAAGTCAGCTTCCAATCCCGGAGGCGGAGCTTCTTCGCCCATGCCTGCCGCATGGATGACGTGCAACGGCACGCTTTGGGTCACGAGATACCGTTCTACAGCCTCGGCACGCCTGCGGCTCAAGGTCAGGTTATAGTCTTGCGGACCGCTTTGGTCGGTGAACCCGACCACTTCCACCACAACTCGTGGCATAGCCTGCACCTTCGATGCGAGCAGATCGAGCGCGGCTTTGGCTTCCGGCGTGAGCGAGGACTGGTTAACGGCGAACGTCACGTCGGCTTTTTCTATGAGTTTGTAATTGAAAGCATCGGCCACACCCGAGCGGAGCGTTGCGACTGCCTGCGAATTGGCTGCGATCCCACTCGCGTTTGCCTCAGCTTCGCTTTTCGCGCTCGAAGCCGTGGACTGGGCCTGCTGAGCAGCAGTGCTCGCTAGGCCGAGCTTCGTCTCGGTCGTGGAGAGGCGTTCGTTAACCTGTGAGATATCTCTCTGTTCCGTGGCCGCGACGGCCGCGATCTTCCCGTTGGTTGTCGCGAACTGCTCGGTGGTTTGCGATGCCAGAGTATCGACTCTCTGGCTGACAGGAGCCACCTGTTGGGTGACATACTTCTTCGTGGCACAGCCGGATGACGACAAAATGAGAGGTATTGCGACTAAGCCTGTAAGAGCGTTTCTTAGTTGGTTCATATTTCTCCTCCCGGCACGACGGATCACGCCACTCTGGAGCGGTGCTGAGCTCACTCGTCTTTCGGAGTTGCCCAGTATTAACGTGTCGCGTACCGGCTCGCCATGATGATGGCGGATTTCGATCCGCAGCGTTAAAATATTTAGCCCACGAGTCTGAGACGTGTACATCCGTGTCTGTCGCCAGAACTCCGTATGGAGGCGGTATCAGGGATCGCAAGATCGGCTAGGCCGCCGGTGCTCCGCAATAATTCGGTCCGGATGGCAACAGGATCTACAAGTTATTGTAAGATATTGCCTTAATCGAACCATCTATATCGGGTCGTATCCAAGTTCCGGGGTCGATCAGCGCACCGATGCGGTCACCATGTCCTGACCTGGGATCATGAAGACAGCAATCTGGCGGCCGAACGATCCCGCTTGATTTCCGCGGACGCCGCTCCAGGATTGATCGGCGTGCTCGAAGCAAACGTTCAGATCACCTCATCGGCCGCTGCAGGGAATGCGGTTGCGATCATTCTGCAGGTAGGCTCGTCGCAGACCAGCACGGCGCGTTGGCGGGCTCGCTCTCTGGACCATTTCGTCGGCGTGCTGGAACGCCTCGCCTGCCTTTTATCGCCCCGAAAGCAAGGTCCCCCCACAGGACCTTCAGAATGAAGAGTCGATTATCAGGGCTAAGCCTTTCTGGAACCTAGGCTTGCAAGCAACGGCCGCCAATGGCGGTAATTAACCTGAGTCAAGCACCATTCGGATCTCAAGATTACGAGGACAAGATATTCCGAACGGTCTTCACGAGATCCGCGAGTTGAAACGGCTTGCGAATAAAGCTACGGATTTGCGGTACGCTGATTGCCCACGTAAACATCTCCCGGCTATAAGCGCTGGTCAAAATCACTCCTATATCGGGCCAGGTTTTCACGGCTTCAGCAACTACCTCGGGGCTCGAAGCCCCAGGGATGGTCATGTCCAGCAGCATGACATCAATCTTGCCGCCGTTCGCACGAAGAACATCGATTGCAGTAGACCCGTCGGCAGCTTCGAATACCTCAAAGCCAGTATTTCGGAGCACCTTCGCGACGGCTTCCCGTAAGCTACCCTCATCTTCTACAACGAGAAGTGTGGCGCACTGAGATGGACCTGCCAGGGCCCCGACGCCGAATATCGCGTCGCTGGTTGTGACAGCCACAGCGTTCGACTCGGCACACGGCAGCAATACTTGAACTTTGGTACCCTTGTCCAATTCGCTCTTAAGAAGGATAGTCCCGCCGAGACCCCGAACGATCCCGGAGACGACCGCGAGCCCGAGGCCGTGGCCCGACGCGGATTTCGTCGTGAAGAACGGGTCGAACGCTTTGGCTTGCGTTTCGGGCGTCATGCCGCTGCCGGTGTCGGAGACTTCTAATTGCAGGTAATCGCCTTCCGCCAATCCATCGCGCGGCGAGTTTCCGACCTTCACAGATCTTGTGGTCACTCGTATCACCCCATCTCGATTTCCCATGGCGTCGGACGCGTTCGTGACGAGATTCATCACAATCTGCCGAAGTTGCGCGGCATCCGCCTTGAGTGCAGGAAGATCCCGGCCGAGATCCATTTCCAGCACGGCGCGTTTCGGCACTGGAACCTCGATTAACCCGACCATCTCCTGGACGATCCGCGAAACGTCGACTAGTCCTACAACCGCACTTTCTTTTCCCGCATAGATCATCAACTGACGAACGATTTCCGATCCGCGGATGGCGACGTTGCAGATCCGATTTAATTCCTCTTCCGGAGACGATCCAGCCGCATACTCTGCCAGCGCCAGTTCTGCTTGAGCTAGGACCCCACCCAGAAGGTTGTTAAAATCGTGAGCAATACCGCTGGCCAGCGTTCCCACGCTCTCCAGCTTCTGCCTCGCGAATGACTCCTCCTGTGCGCGCCGGGAATCGGTGATGTCCTGACAGGTGCCAAATAGACGCACTGGAAGCCCCTCTTCATCCAGTAACACCTCCCATATGCAGAAAATCGTCCTCAGATCACCGCTAGGATGAGCAATCTGATACTCCATAGAGTGCCCAACCTTCCTCTCAAGAGAGTCTCTGATCAGCCGCTCTATTCGCTCTCTGTCCGGGGGTATCAGGTCTCCGAGAAATCCCTCATAACTCGGTATGTAATTTTGCGGCTTTCCAAAGGTTCGAAACATTTCCTCGGAACCAGATACACGGTTGGTCCGGATGTCCCACTGCCAATGACCCATTTGCGCAAGCCGCTCGGCATTCCTTAGACGGCGTTCGCTCTCTCGCAAAAGTTCACTCGCCCGGACCTGCTCAGTAATGTCCTGAGTCGCCCCAGTGATACAAACCGGCACGCCTTGATCGTCTCTGATCGCTTCAACAATGGAGCGCACAAACCGCGCTTCGCCGTTGGGCCGGATGATTCGGTACTCCGCCTCAACGGGTGCGATGCTCGAACGGACTTCCGCGTCGACTTCGAGGATCTTTTCTCGATCGTTGGGGTGGACATAGCTCAGGAAGTCCGAAAGGCTAGATGGGCCGCCGTTCTGCAGCCCGAGAATCCGGAGCATCTCCTCGGACCAGTGGATCGAATCGCCATCAATATGCCGTTCCCAACTCCCGAGCTTGGTTAGACGTTGCGCCGCCATGAGCCGGGCCTCGCTGGCCCGCAGCCCCTCTTCGGTCAGCTTCTGGTCGTTTATTTCAATACAGGAGCCGATAAAGCCGGAGAAAACAC
>Ga0182024_10017378_pt1 | contig 13520 bp, 12 predicted proteins | sample P32metaG_FD_120480 | JGI IMG/M metagenome (GOLD analysis project Ga0182024, IMG submission 120480) | Permafrost microbial communities from Stordalen Mire, Sweden - P3-2 metaG (Illumina Assembly) | ecosystem: Environmental > Terrestrial > Soil > Wetlands > Permafrost | place: Sweden: Stordalen...
CTGGGACATTAGCTTAGCGTTCACCTGAAAGGGCGCGAAAATCGCTGCGCGCGCCGCGGTCTCATTTTCCTGGCCCATGCTGGCCCAGACGTCCGTGTAAATGGCTTGCGCGCCCGAGACGGCTTCCTCGGGTGCCCGGAACAATTCGATCGTGCCTTCGGTGGCGGCCGCATCGCTCCGAGCAGCAGCAAGGATGGTTGCGTCCGGCTCGTAGCCCGCGGGCGTCGCGATGCGCACGTGCGCGCCCACTCGCGCTCCAGCGACCATCAGCGAATGGCAGACGTTGTTCCCGTCGCCGACGTAGGCCAATTTCAACCCGCGCGCGGAACCGAATTTTTCCTCGATCGTGAAGAAATCGCACAGCGTCTGGCAGGGATGATACACATCCGAGAGCGCGTTGATGACCGGAACGGTCGCATGCGCCGCCAGAACTTCGAGCGCGTCCTGCGAAAACACGCGCGCGACAATTCCGTGCACCCAGCGAGAAAGGCAGCGCCCGACATCGGGAACCGATTCGCGGTCGCCCAGATGCGCATCCGCGTGATCGAGGTAAATCGCCGTCCCGCCCATGCTGGCGATGCCGACTTCAAATGTGACGCGCGTGCGCAGCGACGGCTTCTCAAAAATCATGGCTAGAAAGCGGCCCGCGAGGGCGGACTTGTAGCGATCCGGATGCGCCTTGACGTCCGTTGCCAGACGAAACAATTCCTGGACGTGCGCGGCGTTCCATTCCGTGCCGGTCAGCAGATCGGAAGAAAAACTCAATGTTTGGCTCTGGGTTCGGCTTTGAGCCTGGGCCTGCGCTTTCATGTTTACCTCGCGGCCGAAAGCGTCAGAGCTTCGGCTGGGGCGGAGGGTACGGCCGCCGACTTGACTGGCCGCTCGGTCCTGGCGAGGACCGATTCGATTTTCGATAAGCCTTCCCTCACCTGCTGCGCGGTCAAAATGAACGGCGGCAGAAAGCGCAGGATGTGGTCGTGCGTGCAGTTGATGAGCAGGCCCTGTTTCAACGCTTCGGCAACGTACGGGGCGCCCTCAACGTCCAGATCGACGCCGAGCATCAGGCCCTCGCCGCGAACTTCGCGGATAAAATCAAATTTTGCGGCCAGCTTGTTCAGGCCCGCTTTCAGCTCGGCGCCGCGCGAGCGGACATTGGCGAGCAGCTTCTTGCGCTCGACGGTTTCGAGGAACGTCAGGCCCGTGGCGCAGGTCAGCGGTCCGCCGCCAAACGTGGAGCCGTGCAGGCCGGGCACGAACGACGCGGCAAATTCCTCGCGCGCGAGAAACGCGCCAAGCGGCAGTCCGCCCGCAAGCGGTTTTGCGACGATGACGATGTCCGGCAGCCCTTCGAGCCGCTGGTACGCAAACGCCTTGCCCGTGCGACCGAGGCCGCACTGAATTTCGTCGGCGATCAAAGCCGCGCCATGCTGTGTGGCAAGTTCTCGGGCGCGCTTCCAGAATTCCTTGCTGACCGGATAAATTCCGCCCTCACCCTGAATCGGCTCGATGATGACCGCGCAAACTTCATCCGTGAATTTGGCTTCCAGGTCCGCGACATCGTTGAGGCGGACAAAATCCACTCCCGGCACGAGAGGCTCGAAAGGCTCCCGGTATTTCAAAGGATGCGTGATCGAAAGCGCTCCGAAGGTGCGTCCATGAAAGGAATGTTCCATCGCCAGGAAGCGTGTCTTCGTTGCGCCGCCGGGCTTTTTCTTTGCGGCGATGCGCGCGAGTTTCAGCGCTCCCTCCACCGCTTCGGAACCGCTATTGGAGAAAAAGACGCGGTCCATGCCCGACCACTTCGCAAGCTTCGCCGCGAGCGGCCCTTGAAACGGATTGTGAAACAAATTCGAGACGTGAACCGCGCGCCCCGCCTCGCGACGGATCGTTTTCACCAGGTCCGGATACGAATACCCGAGCGCGTTCACAGCGATCCCGCCCAGAAAATCCAGGTACTTCTTTCCATTCTGATCGAATACGTAGCAGCCGCGCCCGTGCATGAAAATCATGTCGGAGCGCTTGTACGTGTTCATCAGATGCCGCGAAGCGTCTTTCAGGACGGTATTCGACGCAGCGGAAGAAGCTCCCGCCTTCTTCACCGATTTTTTCGTGTGCGATTTCACTGCACCACACTCGCGGTGCTGGCGGGAAATTCCGAAGTGACGCGCGTGCCGGGAAACCGCGCGCCATTCGCCGCGGCCAGCAATCCCTTGGGCACCGAGCCGCCGACGATCCGCACTTCCGCAACGCCCGCGTTCAGCGCGCGCTTGCACGCTTCGAGCTTCAGAATCATTCCGCCCGAAACCTTATTCTGGCGGATCATGTCCTCAGCATCGGCTGTCGAGACGACCTTGAGTACCTTCGAGCCGTCGAGGACGCCGGCGACGTCCGTGAGATAAATCAGCCGGTCAGCATGAATGTATTCGGCGCACGCGGCCGCCATGTGATCGGCATTGATATTGTAGAGCTCGCCGTCCGCGCCAAGCCCCATGCAGGACGCCACGGGCACAATGCCCGCCTTCCAGAACGATTCGAGAATTTCCAGGTTCACTCCGGTCAGGTAGCCGACAAAACCCAGGCCGCCGATCACCTCATCGTGCATCATCGGCTCAGCTAGAAAAGAGCCGGCATCGGACGCGCAAACGCCGACGGCAGGCTGACCCGCGGCCGAAATGGCGCCGGCAAGGCGCTTGTTCAGCAGGCCGCCGAGAACCATCACCGCAACGTCGCGCGTTTCGCGGTCCGTCACACGCAGCCCGTTGATGAACTTGCTTTCAATCCCCATGCGCTTCAGCGTGGCGGTGAAAATTTTTCCGCCGCCGTGCACCACGAGGATTTCGTTTCCCTGGTGGGCAAGCTGCGCCACCTGACGCGCCAGCGTTTCCATCGCCGCCGTGTCATCGAGTAAAGCTCCCGCAACCTTGACGACTAATCTCATCGCAGTCCTGTAGCCTCCGGAATTCCCATCATCAAGTTCATATTCTGCACGGCCTGGCCTGCGGCGCCCTTGCCCAGATTGTCGAGACAACTTACGACCGCGAGGCGCCGCCCCGCGGGATCGAGCGCAAACCCGATATCGCAAAAATTCGTGTGCGCCACATGCTGCAGCTCCGGCAGTTTTCCGGCAGGCCAGACTCGCATCATCGGGCGGTCCGCATAGAACGCGCGGTAGAGCGATTCAACTTCCTCCGCTGTGTGCCGCTCGGCAAGCCATACATACAGAGTGGAGAGGATGCCGCGCGCCACCGGCAGGAGGTGCGTCGTGAAGACAATGTCTTCGCTCGCGATGCCCGTATGGTCGGTCACTTCCGGCGTGTGCCGGTGAGAGAAAAGACCATAGGCGCGGAAATTTTCGTCCACTTCGGCGAAATGCAGTTCCTTCTTCGGTTCCTTGCCCGCGCCCGTCGCTCCGGATTTGCAGTCGGCGACAATGCCCCGTTCGGCTGCGATCCAGCCCGATTCCACCAGCGGCCGCAGCCCGAGAATTACGCTCGTCGGGTAGCAGCCGGGATTTGCGACCAGGCGCGCGTCCGGCAATTGATCGGCATACAGCTCCGGCAAACCGTACACGGCTTCCTCGGCCAAATTCTTAGGCGGCGCCGGCAATTTGTACCAGTGCGCGAACGTTTCCGGATCGTGGAAGCGGAACGCGCCGCTCAGGTCAACGACGCGCAGGCCCGCGTTCAAAAGTTGCGGAACCATTTCCAGCGAAGCTTCGTGCGGCGTTGCCAAGAACACCGTGCCCGCTCCACTCCCCGCCACGGCTTCGGCCGAATACGCCTTGCAGGGCGCTTCGCCCCAGCCGCGCAGGTGCGGAAAGATTTCGGTGAGGCACTTCACGTGCGCCGAGGTCTCGCGCAGGTAGAAAGTTGGCTTTTGAATTTTCGGGTGCCGGAGGAGTAGCTGGGCCAGCTCGAACCCTGCATAGCCCGTCGCTCCGACTACGGCGACCCGTTGTGGGTCGTTCATCGGAGTAGATCCTCCATGCGCTTTTGGACGGCGGCGCGCGCCTGGCGCGACGGCGTGATGACCAGTACTGTGTCGTCGCCTGCAATCGTGCCGGCCACTTCCTTGAATTTTTCGGCGTCCAGCGCCGCGGCGAGCGGTTGCGCGCCAGAAGGCGGCGTCTTCAGCACCAGCAAGTTGAAAGCGGGGCGCAGGTCCACGAGAAATTCCCGCAGCGCGCGGCCGAGCGGCGGCATCGGCGCTGCAGCTTCGTCGCCGTTCGAGAGCGGCTTGTAGCCCGACGCGGTCTTGACCAGCTTCAGCTCGGACATGTCCCGGGAAAGCGTCCCCTGCGTCACGCGGACCTTCATGTGTGACAGCCTGCGCCGCAATTCGTCCTGGCTCGAGATGGGTTCGCTCGTGACCAATTTCAGAATTTGTCCTTGCCGGAATCTCTTGTGTACGTTCAGTGCCATGGTCAACTTAACTTTATGCACCCACTTGCATAATTATGCGCGTTGCTTCGGACCCCTGTCAATTCATTTATAATATTTTCTGAAATATTTTCCGTTCGAACAAAATGCGGCGCGCAAGGTGTGAAAGCGCACGCGTCTCGCCGGCAATTTTGTGTTGTGTGGAGATCGGAACGATCGCCGGCGAGACGCCGGCGCTACAAAAGGCCGAGTTGAGCCCCGACGAACCGGGGTGTTATTCTCCGGACGATGAGCGATGTCCCCACTCGCGAACTGGCCGGCGCTTCTCCGGAGGCGCGGCACCAGGCGCTGCTCGAGGTGGCCGAAGCCATCTCCCAGCACCGCGACCTTGGCGAGCTGTTCCATGAACTCGCCGAGCGGCTGCATCGGGTGGTGAACTTCGAATACCTCAACCTGATCCTGCATGATCCGGCCCGCAACGTCATGCGCCTGCATATTCTCGAATCCGAAATGCCCCGGAAGACACGCCTCGGGACCGAATTCCAGGTCGGCCAGACGCCTTCCGGCTGGGTCTGGGAGACGCAGCAGCCCTTTATTCTGGACGACCTGACAAAAGAAACTCCATTCGCGGCTTTGCTGCAAAACATGCGGGAGAACGGAGTGAAATCGGTTTGCTCGCTGCCGCTGACCACGGCGCAGCGCCGCCTGGGCGTGATGAGTTTTGGCAGAAGCACCACACACCATCACACCGAAATCGAGATTGCATTTCTTCAGCAGGTGGCGCGCCAAGTCGCCGTCGCGGTGGACAACGCGCTGAATTTCGAGACCGCGCAGGCCTACCAGCGGCAACTGGCGAGGGAGCGCGACCGGCTGCGCGTGCTGCTCGAAGTGAACAACGCCGTGGTTTCCCAACTCGCCCTGCACGATCTCCTCAGAGCCATCGCCGCTTCCCTTCGCCGCGTGATTCACCACGAATACACAAGCCTCGCGTTGTACGAACCTGCGACGAGCCAAATGCGCGTCATGGCCCTCGATTTCCCGCAGGGAAAGGGCTTGATCCACGAGGAGATGATCGTTCCCATGGACGGCTCGATCGCCGGAAAAGCGTTTCGTACCCGCCAGCCGCTCGTTCTGGACCGCGACGGCATGAAAGATTTCGATTCCCCCACCGCCCAAATGATGAGGGATGAGGGCGTGCGGTCGATCGTATCTATGCCGCTCATTACACACGATCGCGTGCTCGGCACCCTCAGCCTCGCGAGTCTTCGCGACGCTGCCTTCCAACAGGGCGACGTGGATCTCTTGTTTCAGGTTTCCGGCCAGGTGGCCATCGCCGTGGAAAACGCGCTCGCCTTTCAGGAAATCGCCGTCCTTAAAAACAAGCTGGCGCAGGAGAAGCTATACCTCGAAGACGAAATCCGTTCGGAAATGAATTTCGACGAAATCGTCGGCGAAGGCCCCTCGCTGCGCGCCGTACTCAAGCAGGTCGAGACCGTAGCGCCCACCGACTCCACCGTTCTCATCACCGGAGAAACCGGCACGGGAAAGGAATTAATCGCTCGCGCGATTCACAATTTGAGCCCGAGGCGCGAGCGCACCTTTGTCAAAGTCAATTGCGCCGCGATTCCGACCGGCCTCCTGGAATCGGAATTGTTCGGCCACGAACGCGGCGCCTTCACGGGAGCGATCGCGCAGCGCATCGGCCGCTTCGAGCTCGCGCACGGCGGCACGATTTTTCTCGACGAAGTCGGCGACATCCCGCTCGAGCTTCAGCCCAAGCTCCTGCGTGTCCTTCAGGAACAGGAGTTTGAACGATTGGGCAGCACGCGAACCATTCGCGTGGACGTCCGCCTGGTGGCCGCCACGAATCGCGACCTCGGCGAAATGGTCGCCGCGCGCACGTTTCGCAGCGATCTCTTCTACCGTTTGCGCGTGTTCCCCCTGCACATGCCGCCCTTGCGAGAACGGCAGGAGGATATTCCAGCGCTCGTGCGCTACTTTGTGGAAAAACATGCCCGGCGGATGAACCGCACCGTCGAAACGATTCCCGCCGAAACGCTGGACCTGCTCGTGCACTACCCGTGGCCCGGAAATATCCGTGAACTGGAAAATCTGATCGAGCGTGCCGTCATCGTCTCGCCGGGGCCCGTCCTTCGCGTTCCGCTTAGCGAGCTCAAGCCCCCTTCAGAACCTGTCGCAGACAACCTCACACTGCGCGCCGCCGAGCGCGATCATATCCTCAAGGCACTCGACGCCACCAACTGGGTCCTGGCGGGCCCCCGAGGAGCTGCCGCTAGATTAGGGATGAAACGAACTACGCTTCAATCCAAGATGCGAAAGCTCGGTGTTGTTAGAGGTAGGCATGTCTGACCCTCTGCCGAAATGTGGGCATGCGCCTCTATTTCGGCACATTGGATCTAGTACCCACCCTAAATTTCACTCATCCATCTGAGTAGAACTTACGTAATATACTGTAAATAGTAGAGTTAATTATTGTGTTTTCATTTCGGCACAGTGGCGATGAACCTGCTCCCTCCCGTACTGTATATTTCCGTTCGGTTTTTTGCAAAAGGCAGGGGGGGAATGCTCAAGGTAACGATCAAGCAGGTTGATTCCACCGAAACCTGGGAACTCGAGGGAAAGCTCTCGGGCGACTGGGTGAAGGAGCTTGAGCGCTGCTGGAAAGAACGCGCATCGCCCGCTGGCGTTCCCTTGCAGGTTCACCTGAAAGCGGTGAGCTACATTGACCCGGCGGGAAAGCAGCTGCTCACGGACATGCACGGGCGCGGCGTTGAGATACAAGGGTGCGGCTGCATGACCAGGGCAGTTGTGGAGGAAATTATGCGGAACGGAAGTTCCAACTAATCGTGTGGGCTCTGTTTTCCATTTGGCGGCCTGGGAAACAGTTTCACAACGGATGCGTGGGCAAAAACTTGTCAGGCCATTGCGATTGCATTCGCATTTGTGCCGATCAATGTAAGGGTAATGGCGTTTGATTTCATGACGTGAAACGGGCGAGGCTGCATCGTCCCGCGGCCGCTGCCCACTAAACTCGGCCAAGATCGTCTAATCGTGCAGGGGGATATTTCATTTGCCGTTCAACGTATAGAAATATATGCAGGCATAAGGACGTGCAAACCATTCATACGCTTCATACATTCCGCAGAGGGGGAAGACGACCATGAATCAAGATAGCCATCATCGAGCGGGGGAGAGTTTTGACGGAGTGAACATGGAAGGGCAGAGCGAGGAACAACTGATCGAACGAGGCCTGAGCGGCGACGCGCGTGCGCTCGACGCGCTGTTTGCGCGCAACACCCGCGCTTTGTATCAGACCGCGCTGCGCGTGCTTGGCAATCCGGAGGACGCCGAAGAGGCCTTGCAGGAAGGTTTGCTTTCCGCGTATCGCAATCTGCCGAGGTTCGAGAGGAGATCGCAATTTTCAACGTGGCTGACGCGGATTGTCATCAATGCGGCTCTGATGCGGCGGCGCAGCAAGCGTTCGCGTCCTGCTGTTTCGCTGGATGATTTTGTTTCCGAAGGCGAGCTGCCGCTGGCCGAACGCTTTGCCGATGACGGACCCAATCCCGAACAGCTTTATGCCGGGACCGAACTCGGCGATCGCATGAACAAAAAGCTCGCAGAAATTTCTCCACTGCTTCGCAAGGCATTCTGGCTGCGGGAAATCGAAGGGCTATCCGCGGAGGAAGCGGCACAGGTGCTGGGCGTTTCGCGCAACACGCTCAAGGCACGTTTGTGGCGCGCGCGGCAGGAGTTGGCCGCTCGGCTGGGGCTGACGCTCGGCACGACTCTAGAGCCTGCGACGTAGCAAGCCTTTTAGTGGAACAGGCTTCAGCCTGTGGGGTTTGGTCCTTGCAAGGACTAAAATCCAAAGGCTGAAGCCTGCGCTACTTAAACCTTCTGCATTGATTCCAAAACTTCTCCGGTGGCTTTTTCGATGTCGGCGTGGAGGCTGTTGCCGTGTGCGTCCATCGTCACGATGGCCGCGAAATTTTTCACGCGCAGGTGCCACATCGCTTCGGGGATGCCGAATTCCATCAGCTCAACTCCTAAAACCTTTTCCACGGTGCGCGCGTAATACTGCGCCGCGCCGCCAATTCCGTTCAGGTATACCGCGCCGTGTTCCTTCAGCGCGGCCAATGTTTTCGCGCCCATTCCGCCCTTGCCGATCACGGCGCGAACGCCGTACTTCCCGATCACGTGAGCTTGATAGGGTTCTTCGCGAATGCTGGTCGTAGGCCCCGCGGCCTTGACCATCCACTCGTTGCCCTGCTTCAGCATCACGGGGCCGCAGTGATAGAGCACCGCGCCGTGCAGATCGACGGGCGGCGGATTCTTCATCAAGTAAGCGTGCACATTGTCGCGGCCGGTGTACATCTCTCCGTTGATAAGGACGACGTCGCCTACTTTCAGCGCCCGCACTTGCGCTTCGGTCAGAGGCGCAGTCAGCACGACTTCCCGCCCTGTCAATTTGAAGCCGGAGCCGCGCGCCATGCGCTCGACGGGCCGCGAAGGATCCCGGTACAGCCAGCCCGTGATCGCGCCATTCGCCGCATCGAGGCGCACGCCCAGGCGGCGAAACGCCCAGCACTCGTACGCAACGGAAACAAAAAAACTCGCGGGCAGGCGATTCGCCGCAGTGATCTTGCAGCCGATCAGGGACGATTTCCCGCCGAAGCCCATCGCGCCGACGCCGAGCTTGTTGGCCTCTTCCATGATTTCCGCTTCGAGCTTCGCGAGCGTCGGGTTGGGATTTTCATCGTCGAGCGTCCGGAAGAGTTGCCCCTTCGCCAAATCGTAGCCGTGGGCGCGGTCGCTGCCGATGCACACGCCGACGGCGCCCGGCGCGCAGCCTTGCCCCTGCGCCTGCCACACGGCATGCAGGATGCATTTGCGCACGCCTTCGAGATTGCGGTCGGCGCGGCCCAGGTGATCGAGCGTGCAGGGCACGGAATACTGGATGTTCTTGTTCTCGCAGCCGCCGCCCTTGAGGATCAGTTTCACTTCAATGTCGTTTTCTTCCCATTGCTCGAAATGAATGACCGGCGTCTCTTCACCCAGATTGTTGCCACTGTTCTTTCCGGTGAGTGAATCGACGGAGTTGGGCCGAAGTTTGCCGAGGCGCGTGGCTTCCGCGACAGCTTCTTTGATTGCCTGCTTGATGCGGATCTGGTTCACGCCGACGGGCGTGTGGACGATAAACGTCGGCATGCCGGTGTCCTGGCAAATGGGGCCGGAATCGTCGACGGCCATGTCGATGTTGGACAAAATAATGTCAAATGCCTGGGAAGATTGCGTGTCCGGCGTTTCTTCCGTCGCTGCGATGTTCATCGCCGCGCGCACGTCGGGCGGAAGATTGGTGGACGTCTGGGTAATCAGTTCGAGCAGGCTGCCAGCAAGGAATTCCATTTCACTACCTCCCCAAACTGGCCATTTTACACTTTCCGCGGAGCGAAGTTTGTGAAAGATGGTTCGGCTAGCGTGCAGGTTCTATTCGGGGGCTTGGTTGAGTGTGGCTTCGTGGAGCCGTCCTCGAATGTCTTGATTTTCTGATATTGCTTGCAATATCATAGGTAGGTGGCTTTGTCGTTTGTTCTCGACACGGACGTACTCGTAGCGGCGCTCCGAAGCGATCGAGGCGCTTCCCGTCAGCTCCTGTTGGCCGCATTGGACCGGCGATTTGAATTATTGCTCTCCGTTCCGCTGATCCTCGAATACGAAGCGGTCCTCACTCGGCCGCAGCATTTGACGGCCAGCGGATTGAGCGGCGCCGACGTCAAGCATGTTCTGGACGACCTGGCGGCGGTGGCAAGACCGGTGCGTCTTGCCTTTCGATGGAGGCCCAGAGTATCCGACCCCGATGACGACATGGTATTGGAAACAGCGATCAACGGAAGCGCCAGCGCCATTGTCACGTTCAATCAGGGCGACTTTGCCGCTGGAATGAAAGGCTTCGATTGCGCGGTCATTTTGCCGGCCCCGGCGCTTCAACAAATCAGGAGTTCGAACCCATGAGACGAAGCAATTTTGCATTGCGCCTGCAGGCTTCCTTGCTGGAAGAGTTGCGCAAGGCGGCTGAATTAGAGGGCGTCGCTATAAACCAACTCATCAACGTGGCGGTCGCGGAAAAGGTATCCGCGCTGCGGACGGAGGAATATTTCCTGGAACGGGGGCGCCGTGCTGACCGCGCCGAAACGTTGCGGATTCTCGACCGCGCTGGAAAAGGAAATGTCCCGGCGCCGGGGGACGAGATTCCGCCCGATTTGCAGAAAAAGTCCACACGCAGATCGGCGAAAGGAAAAAATTCCGCCACTACGCGTCGGCAAACGAAAAGGTCCGCCGGTGCGTAGAGATGCTAGCTGGTTATGGCAACACTGGGACAATGGCCAGAGTATTGTGCGGAAGATTGGTGGGAGTCTGGGTAATCAGTTCCAGCAAGCGGCCGGCTAGGAATTTCACTGCCTCCCCAAATTGTTCATTCTGCACGCAGGGCATTCCTTCGCGAAAGATCTCTAGATTAGGATTTGCGAAGCCTCGCGCGCAGGTCAGTTGGTTATAGTGGACGGCCATGATCGACAAAATGCAAAAGCATATGGCAATTGGCACAGACCACCACGAGATCCTTGAGCCGAGTGGTTGTCGGTTTATCGCGGGAACTACGTTGCTTTAAATGATGGACGTGTGGAACGCAAACCCCACGTCCCCCCAGAACCTTTTTGAAGTCTTGGCGGCAAACAACACACACACCGTTAGAGTGCGCCATCGCAGAATTTCGAAGACCGCGGTCCCGTCCGAATCGGGTCATCTTAACTTCTGTGGCGAGACCTTCAATTGCAGAAATTTTTAGCCCGACTTTCGGTGTTGGTGACGGTTTTTCGGTCCCACGAAGTTGTCGACTTGTCAATCTAATTGTCTTTGTAACATGCAGCCACTTCTGATCGATTTCTTCCAAGGGCACCGCCGTGCGTGAGGCTGACGGTCCATGAACAACTTCGCGACCTAAAGCGGATTCGAGCTCTTTTTGATATTCAAGACCCATCGTCTTCGGAAATCCCTCTTCATGCCAACGATAAAGCCAGCCGCAATAAAACGTTCCCGCCGTAGTCACCACAAATGGCGTCAACCATTGACGCTCCTCCCGGTCCAAGGGTCGGAAACGCATCGAGATTGAGTTGTGACGGGGAACCGGTACTGCGCCTTCCGCCTCTGCAAAGTCAAGAATCCGTTTCGCGATCTTACTCGTAGCTGGCTCAACATTCCCACGAATTTCTTTAAGTAATTGCTCTTCTGAAACGCGTCGACGTTTCACTAAAACGCCTCCAGTATACGAATAGAAGTCCCTCGCAGCGGGACATTGAATAGTCGCTGCCCTACTTCTCCCACACCCACGCGGAATCTTTCCAGCCTTCCAGACTGTAATCCGACATGCACTGGTCGGTAAGGGCGAGGCACTGGTCGAGAATTCCGTTCTTCTGCGCACCGGTGAGGATGTCGAGGCGGATCTGTTCGTGGTTTCCGGAATAGTTGATTTCGTAGAGTTCGTGGCGGGCGCCGAATTCGGTGCCGATGGCATCCCAGATCAGCTTGAATAGCTTGATGCGGTCCGCGGCAGTGGCGGATGCGCCGCGATAATATTTTTCGAGGAGCGGCGCGAGGTCGGGATTTTGAAAATCCTTGTAGCTCGACGGAGTCATCAGTAGGCTGCCGCCCAGGAACTTTTCGAAGATGTGGCGGACGGCGGGCCAGCACTGCGTGCAGAAGAGGCGCATGGTGTAGGCGTATTCCTGCCTGGGGACGACCGTGCCGCCAGGGGCGCTTTCCGGATCGAGGCACATCGCCGCCGTCATTCCCCAGAGCAGATTTCTCCATCCGATGATTTCGCCGAGCGCGGCCTGAACGCCGCGAAAAGCGTCCGTACCGTTCGTCTCGATGCCTTTCGCGAAGAGTCCCACCATCAAATCCAGCTTCACCGCGAGGCGCGTGGAAGACTGGAACGCGTAGCGATTCACGAAGCGAGAATGGCGGTAGAAACTGTTGGCGCGTTCGGGATCGCGGTAGACGAGGACGTTTTCCCAGGGGATGAAGGCGTTTTCAAAAATCAGCAGGGCGTCGTTTTCATCGAAGCGGCTGGAGAGCGGGTAGTCGAACGGGCTGTGCGCGTTCTGTTCGTAGGAAGCTCGGCAAATCAGCTTCACGCCCGGCGTATCCATCGGCGCGATGAACACTACCGCAAAATCCTTTGCTTTTTCCTTGTCGAGAGTCGTGGCGTTTGTCTGCGCGACGAACGTGGCATGAGTCATGGCCGAGCCGGTTCCGAGCATTTTGGCTCCGCTGACGACCATGCCGTCGTCTTTTTCTTTCACGACGTGCACGAAGATGTCGCCGACTTCGTGCACGGGGCGGCTGCGGTCGATGGGCGGATTGATAAGGCAGTGATTCAGGAAGAGGCACTGCGAGGAATAGCGTGCGTACCATTTGCGGGCGCTTTCATCGAACGGCGCGTAAAACTCGGGCTCCGACGCGAGGCTGCCCATGAGCGCCGCCTTGTAATCCGGAGTGCGGCCCATGAAACCGTAGCTCATGCGCGACCACATGGCGATCGCCTCGCGCGCTTCCAGCAACTCCTGCGCCGAATAGCACGGCTTGAAAAATTTATGCGTGCGCGTACCGGAGCGGTCGAGACCTGTCAGCGTGTCCCGGGTCTTTGGATCGTGAAGGGCGTCGTACAGGCGCGCGATGGAGCGGCAGGAATTGCGGAAGGCGGGATGCGTGGTGACGTCTTTCACGCGCTCGCCGTAGATGTAAACCTCGCGCGCGTCGCGCAGGCTGGCGAGGTAACGCGGGCCGTCGAACATGGCGTCTGCCCCTTTCTCCGAATCGCGAGGAATATTGCTTGCGGAAATGTCGGCCATGGCGCGCGTCCTCTCCGTAGTTTTGCAGCGGGTTTGGTAGCACAGCCGCTCTTTGCTATGCGGGTTTGCTGACCGCCGCAAAAAGCGCACAGCCAAGAGTGGCTGTGCTACTCAAGCGATGTATACTACGCGGCACATCATAGAGGGGAGCGATTGAATTATGCAAAAGTTCGCGGGACGCGCGCTAAGCGCGATTTGCTTTGCGATA
>Ga0182024_10017379_pt1 | contig 13520 bp, 10 predicted proteins | sample P32metaG_FD_120480 | JGI IMG/M metagenome (GOLD analysis project Ga0182024, IMG submission 120480) | Permafrost microbial communities from Stordalen Mire, Sweden - P3-2 metaG (Illumina Assembly) | ecosystem: Environmental > Terrestrial > Soil > Wetlands > Permafrost | place: Sweden: Stordalen...
CCGTAGCCGCCACGACCGTAGCCGCCGCGATATCCGCCGTAGGCACCACCCCGGTACCCACCGCCGTACGCCCCCGCACGACCGCCGGCGAAGTGACCGCCACCCCCAAAGTGACCGCCGCCGCCGCCGTGGCCGCCGCCACCGCCATGGCCGCCGCCGCCGCCGCCATGTTGCGCGAACGCGCTGGTCGACATTACCGCCGCGAGAGCAAACGCCCCGAGGAAAACGGAAACTTTTCGAATCAGGTTAGGATTTTCCATAACGTCACCAGGTCAAATATCCCATAACAACGTGCAACCTACACCAAGGTTGACCGCACGGAACGGATTCTGATCACCGTTCCTGCCGTTGTATTGGACTGCGCGGGAACAAATCGGTTCAACCGTCGACGGCGTGCGAGGCGGCGCGGCGCTTGTTCGACCGCGGCCGTATGCCGCGTTTGGCTGCGCCGAAGGCAATCCGCTCGCGCAAGTCGCTGAAACACCGGTTGGCGAGCGGCTGTAGAGCGGATTCGAGCTTCCGGTACGAGGCCACGAGCCGGCTGCCGAGAGGAGTGAGCACAGCACCGCCGCCCCGGGCGCCTCCCGTCGTCGTGCCGACGACCGGTTGATCGAAGCTCGTATTGAGGTCGGCCATCAGCAGCCACGCACGGCGATAGCTCATCTTGAGAAGGCGCGCTGCCTGCGACAGCGAGCCGCTGCGATCGATGGCCTCGAGCAGCTGGATCTTGCCGATACCGACGGAGCACCGGCTGCCGAAGTCCACGCGAAAGCGAATCGTGAGTGGGTCCGACACGGTCAATCTCCGGAGGCGCGAACGATGGCGATCTTCACCGCCGATTCACTCGCGCCGCTCAATTGCAGAATCAGCGGTTTGTTGGCCTTGAGAGCGAATTGGACGATTTTGCGCGGCGCATCGCAGTCATGCTGCCCCTCGTAGTCGGAGGCGGGTACGAGGCGAGAGTCTGCGACGACGTCCATCCACATCGGCAGATCCGCCGCCACCCGATAGTTGCCGGTCACGGGCAACTTGAGGGCCAGAAACCCCGAATATGTTCCTTCTGGGAGCGGTGCCTTGCCCGGAGCGGTCGGAAACACGACCTGCGCCGCCGGTGCGAGCTCTACTCGATACGCGCGGTCCGTCGCGAGGCGCGGCGGCGACCGCCCGTCCTTCGCCGCGGTAATGGGCGTCGCCGGCGCGGCGAACAACGCCCGTTCCCGCGTCACGTCCCATTTGTATCTCGCGCAGGGATCAGCGGCCACGGTATTTTTTTGCGAAAACGCTGGAAGCGGCACTGCGCAAGTCAGCAAGGCGACCAAGATCAGCAATCGCATCGTTCGGTCTCCCGGAGTCGCGGGCGAATAGGATACTTCATGTCGGCCGAACCTTACATTCAACGTCGAGGGGAGCCGCTGCCCTGCGAGCCATCTCCCGCGTACTGTAGAAGGGCGTCGAAAGAGAGGGTGCTCGATGTGCGAACGGTCTTGGACTCGGGTGAGTTTCGCGGTGGGAGTCGCGGCGCTTATAGCCGGCTGCGCTGGGCAACCCCTGTCCGACGAACGCGAGGTGCGCTTCGGTGACAATCTGCGGCTTTACGATATGTACGATAATTCGCGCGACTGGGGACCGAGCTTTCTGGTCGGGCCGCCCTCGCACCATCTGGGTGATGAATCCCGCATCGACGATACACGCTTGGTGCCACGGGTCGACAGCCAGGACGGAACCGGTGCCCCGCCTCCCTCGACCCCCGCTGAGTCCGGTTTGGCACAGCCCCTGACGGCGAACCCGTTGCCACCGGTACCCTGAGGGCGCCAACCCCTCTTACGTGCCTTGGCCGAACTCGATCGGAGCTACCTGCAGCGTCACCGTCAGGCTCGTTCCGCGGTGGTCGCTTTCAATCCGCAACTCCGCGCCGATGAGGTCTGCCTGCTCGTGCAACCCGACGATTCCGTAATGCCCGGGACGCGGCGCCTTCGGGTCGAACCCGACGCCGTTATCCTCGATTCGTAATTCCAAGCGAGTACCGCCGATCGTGCGCAGACTAAGGGTCACGCGGGTTGCCATCGAGTGCCGTTCGATGTTGCGGAACGCCTCTTGCGCCATTCGCAAGATCGTCTCGGCACGCTCGTCTCCGAAGCGCGCAGACTCGATATCCACATTGAACTCGCCGGATGTCCCGGTCCGATTGGTGAATCGCTCGAACTCGTTCGAAAGCGCCGGACCCAGGCCGGTTTCGCGTACCGCGTTCACGCGCATCTGCGTAATCGCCGTGCGCGCCTCTTTCAGGCCTTCATGGGCCACGACTTCGGCTCGCGCAAGCTCCTCCGGCAGCGAAGCGGGATCGCGAGCCTGGAGTTTGCGCAGAAAGCGAATCTCGCTCAAAATGGCCATCATCGAATGCGCCAGGGTATCGTGCAGGTCCCGTGCGATTTTCAAACGCTCCCGCACGATCGCCGCATACCGAGACTCCTCCGCGAGACGCTCCACTTCTTTCGTCCTCACGGCGACCCGCCGCTCGAGCTCGCTGCTGAGCGTCTGAAGCTCGCGGCGCTCTCGTTCAAGATCGCCCAAAATCTTGGCGAACGCTTGCGCGAGCTGCGCAACCTCATCCACGCCGCCGGGAATCTCGATTTGTGCGGATGCGTTTTCGCCGGCGGAGGCGACGGACCGGGTGAGGCGCTTCAGCCGGCCGGTGAGCTGTCGCGCGCCCAGAATCCCGAGGAAGCAGGTCGCGGCGCCGAGGCACGTCGAAACCCACAGGATTTTAAACGCCAACGCATTCGCACGCTGGTAGACACGTTCATGCGGCTCGCAGAGCTGGACCTGCCAGCCGAGCGACGACACCTCCTTGCCCGCACTCAGGGATGCCCGCGAGACGAGGACTCGCTGTCCATTCGGGAGGCGCTCGAATTGGGGTGCGCCGGTAGCGAAGATGCCGCCGCCTTCGATGGGAGTCCCGTTCCACCGCCGGTCACGCATGTCGTCGGGTCCAATCAGAACGGTGCCCTGCCCGTCGAGAACATATGCCTGGGTGATGCCGCGAGGATCGGATTCGTCGGTGAGGCGTTCGGGATGATGGGGCGCTCGCCGCCAACTCAGACGGGCGGCGATCACGCCAACCACTCGACCGGTCTCATCGCGGATTGGAGCGGCCATGTCGCCGAAGGCCGAAGTGTTCGAAACCGGCACCGTCCGCCCCGATTCCTGGGCAATGGGCTCCTCCGCGCTCGGCGGCGGCGGAGTCTTCTCGATGACGCCGACCCAAGGCCCGCGCAGTCCCGCAGCGAGCCACCGGCTCGCGCCGACCGCGCTTCCCTGGGCCAGCTTCCCGTTGGCGCTCCGAACGATCCCGTCGGCATCCGCCGCCGCAATCCAGTCGAGTTGCGGATAGGCGGATGTCAGTTCGTTGAACACCGCCGTCAATCCGCCCGGCCGGCTGGAGCCGCCGGTCACTTGAAGAAGGTGTTCGGCCGCGCGAATCGCATCCAGTCGTATGGCGAGCGCTTGACCGAGGTCGGAGCTCAGTTGATCGGTTTCGAGCGACAGGCGGTGCACGTGCTGCTCGAGGATGCTCTCACGGGCGATGCTGCCCACCCATACCGCGGCGGCGATCGAGAACGTGGCCGCGAGACCGATGATCAGCCACACGGCACCCGCCACCAGACTGCGCCTGGGGTGCATCGCGAGTAGTATTGGTTTCAGTGTGCCGGCGATTTCGCTGTCAGCCATGCATGCACGTTAACAGGTGACTAAAGTCACTTCCAAACGGCGCGCCTCGAGTCGCATTATGCACGCGAGATGATAACGGTGCACGCAAGGATAATGGCGAGGTGCTCGACGTGCGAATGACGGCAATCGCCCGTCAGAGGGCTGTTCAGTGACGACCGGCGATCGCACCAACCCTCCGGCGATCCGCATCGTCATTGCGGAAGACCAAGATCTCGTGCGCCGAGGCGCGGCGCTTCTCCTGGCCATGGAACCGGACATGGAGGTGGTGGGGCAGGCGCGCAACGGCGTTGAAGCGGTGGAGCTCGCGCAGCTTCTTCGTCCGGACGTGGTGCTGATGGATTTACACATGCCCTTGAAAGGCGGCGTCGCGGCGACTCGCGAGATCACGCAAGCGATGCCGGCAACGCAGATTCTCGTCTTGACGACGCTCGATGACGACGAAACCGTGTTCGAAGCGGTGCGCGCGGGGGCCCATGCCTACCTTCTCAAGGATGCGGACGAGGATGAATTGCTCGAAACGGTGCGTGCGCTCAGGCGAGGAGAATCCCGGTTGACCCCGCAGATCGCGCGCAAGGTCATGGATCAGTTTCGGCGCCTCGCGCCGTTGTCCCAAGCTCGGCCGCCGCGCGATGAAGTACCCGATCCCGGAGAGTCCGGCAACCGTCCCGGCGGGCGTAACGCCGCGTTCAATTCCGATCTATTGACGGACAAGGAAGAGAAAGTGCTCCAGCATATCTCCGAGGGGATGAGCAATCGGCAGATTGCCGCCGCTCTCTTTCTCGCCGAGGGTACCGTAAAAAATTACGTCAGCCGGATCATGGACAAGCTTCACGCCAATACCAGGACCGAGCTCGCAATTCTCTCGAGAAAGCAGTCGCAGTGACATCGACCGTCCACGTAATGACTTTAGTCATTGTGAATCATGACTTTCGGCTGCTGACCGTATGGGTTGCCTCATTTACATTGGCCGTATAGCTAGTTAAGGGTCCGGCATGTCCGTTGTCGAAACAGCGCTAAAGCGGCCTTATACCGTCATGGCCGCATTGATTCTCATCGCGCTCATGGGCATCGGCGCGGGTTTGCGCATGCCCATCGACATCTTTCCGGAAATCGATATACCGGTCGTCGCCGTGGTGTGGACCTACAACGGCATGAGCGCGACCGACATCCAGAACCGCATATTGACCCTGCACGAGCGGCAGCTCGCCTCGCTCGTCGACGATATTTCGCGCATCGAGGCCCAGAGCTACGAAGGCGTCGGCGTGGAAAAAATCTACCTTCACGAGGGCGCCGACGTAACGCGCGCCGTGGCGCAGCTGGCGAGCAGCGCCTTGGTAGTTCTCAAGTACATGCCGCCCAATATCACGCCGCCGTTGGTGCTGCGCTACGGCGCGACCGACGTGCCGATCATCCAGCTCAGCCTGTCCAGCAAGTCTCTGTCGGACACAAAGCTCAACGATTTAGGCCAGAACATCATTCGTCCCGCGCTCGCCGTCGTGCACGGCGCCGAGGTTCCCTACCCGTACGGCGGCAAGCCGCGCGTCATCATGGCCGATTTGGACTCGCGGGCGCTGGAAGCGCGGGGATTGTCGCCGTCCGACGTGAGCAACGCCTTACAGCACCAGAACGTGATTCTCCCGGCAGGCGACGTCAAGATCGGCGACAAAGACTATACCTTGGCGATGAACAATTCCCCCGACGTCATCGAGACCATCAACTCGTTCCCCATCAAGCAAGTCGGCGGCCGCATGGTGTTCATGCGCGACGTGGCTCACGTACACGACGGCTTTCAGGTGCAAACCAACTCCGTCTCGGTCAATGGCACTCCCGGCGCGCTCATGGTGATACGCAAGACGGGCGGTGTATCGACGCTGGCCGTGATCGACGGCGTGCGGGGTGCGATGAAGGACATCGAGCACATGTTGCCGAAGGGCGTGGTGATCAAAGCGCTCTTCGATCAATCCGTATTCGTCAAAGCGGCCCTCGACAGCGTACTGTTGAGCGCCGGCATGGCCGCCGCATTGACCGCGCTCGTCATCATCCTGTTTCTCGGCAATTTGCGCCTCTCATTAATCATTTTGGTGGCCATCCCATTGTCCATCATTACCGCGGTGTTGTTCATCAAGCTGGCGGGCCAGACGCTGAATACGATGACCCTCGGCGGTTTCGCGCTGGCGATCGGCATCCTGGTCGACAACGGCACGGTGGTGATCGAAAATATAGAACGCCACGTCGCGATGAACGAGCCCTTGCATCAGTCGATCGTGACGGGCGCAAGCGAAGTCGCCGTTCCGACGATGTTGTCCACGCTGTGCATCTGCATCGTGTTCGTTCCCGTGTTCCTGCTTCAGGGCACCGCCAAATATCTTTTCTCGCCGCTCTCGCTCTCCGTGATCGGCGCCCTGGTGGCGAGTCTCGTACTGGCCTTCACCATGGTGCCGGTACTGTTCAACTATCTGATGGCGGGCTCGGTTCATCGCTATGAAGACGAATCGGAGCATAGAATGGTCGGCGAGCATGTGCCGACGAAGAACCCGCTCGTTCGGGCGCAGCAGGCGTTCGAACACGGGTTCGAGTCCTTTCGCGAACAGTACCGCAATGTCGTCTCGTGGACCCTGTCCCAGCCCATCGTCACCGTTGCCGCATTCGTCATATTGATGGTGCTCTCGGCGCTCTTGTTTCCGCAGCTGGGACGGGATTTCTTTCCCCAGGTGGATGCCGGTCAGATGAGGCTGCACGTGCGCGCGCCGCCCGGAACGAGAATCGAGAGCACGCAACGATACTTCGCCGAGGTCGAGGCGGAGATCCGCAATCTGGTGGGCAATGATCAGATCGACATCATGCTCGACAATATCGGATTGCCCTACAGCGGCATCAACATCGCGCTCAGCGATTCCGCCACGGTGGGCCCGATGGACGGCGAGATTTTGATTTCGCTGAATAAGAAGCATGCTCCGACGGCCAGGCTCATCGCGATGCTGCGCCGCGAGCTGCCGAGGCGTTTTGCCGAATTGCAGTTCTTTTTCCAACCCGCGGATATCGTCGATCAGGTGTTGAACTTCGGTCAGCCGGCGCCCGTCGACGTGAGAGTCTCCGGACCGGATCAGAATGCAGCCTTCGACGTCGCCGCGCAAATCTCGCGCGCCTTGGTGCGCGTGCCCGGCGTGGTGGATTCACATGTGTTCCAGGTTCCCAACGCACCCGCGCTGACGGTCAATATGGATCGTTCGCTCGCGACCCTGACGGGAATTACGCAGCAGCAGGCCGCGGACAACGTCCTGGTGGCCACCAATTCGAGCGCGCAGATCTCTCCCAACTTCTGGGTCGACCCGCGCAACAGCGTGAGTTATCCCCTGGTCGTCCAATATCCCCCGTACCTCTTCGACTCGACGCAGGATCTCAAAACGTTACCGGTGACCTCCGGCGCCGCGGCCGGTGCGAGTCAGCTCCTTTCGAACGTAGCCTCGTTCGGCCGTGACACCGTTCCCTTGATCGCATCGCAGCTCAATATCCGGCCGGTTTTCGACGTCCAGGCGGACGTGCAGGGGCGCGATCTCTACTCTACCGCTCACGACATCGAGAAGGTGCTGGCGGCGCATCGGCCGGCCGCTTCGACGGCGATCTCGGTGCAGCTGAGCGGCCAGATCGAGACCATGCAGGAGAGCTACACGGGTCTGTTCACCGGCATCGGCCTCGCGATCATCCTGGTCTATCTGTTTCTCGTCATGAATTTCCAGAGCTGGATCGATCCGCTGATCGTTTTGATGGCGGTGCCCTTTGCGCTCGGCGGAGTGCTCTGGATGCTGTTTCTCTCCCAGACGCCGATGAGCGTGCCCGCGCTCATGGGGACGTTGATGTGCATCGGTCTGACCACGGCCAACAGTATCTTGGTCGTCACCTTCGCCAATCAGCGCATGGAGGCCGGCGATGATCCGCTGCGCGCGGCGGCTTCCGCCGGCTACACGCGCTTGAGGCCGGTGCTGATGACCGCCGGGGCGATGATCATCGGCATGGTGCCGATGGCATTGGGTATCGGCGAAGGCGGTGAACAAAACGCGCCTCTGGGACGAGCGGTGATCGGCGGCTTGCTGTTCGCAACGTTTGCGACATTGATTTTCGTGCCGACGATGTATCGCCTGCTGCGCCGTCGACCGACCGCTGTTTCCGAATCGAACGCCATAGGTAAAGCCCATGCAACCGCCTGACCCGCAACCCCCCCCTCCGCCTGCGCCCCCGGCCGGGGACGGCGCCGCGCCCGAAAACGCCCCTGACGATATATCCAGGTTGGAGCAGGGCCGAGTTTCCACGAGTTTCGAGCCCGAAACCGGCCGTCGCGTCAAGAAGGGTGTGATCATCGCGGTCATTATTCTGCTGGTCGGCTTCATCGCGGTGCGAGTGGCGCGATTCTTCGATGAGCGCGCTGTGGCAAGCGCCGGCGAAACCGCCTACAACGCGCCGCCACCGGTCGATGTCGTCCTCGCGCGAGCGGTGACCGAGGGACAAGAGTTGGCGCTGCCCGGACAAACGGCCGCGTGGTACGAGAGCACCATTTACGCGCGCGTCAACGGGTACGTCGGAAAGTGGATGGCCGATATCGGCGATCGGGTCAAAAAGGGCCAACTGCTGGCGACGATCGAGACGCCGGAATTGGACGCCGAGCTCGCCGCTGCGCGATCGCAATTGAAGACGTCGGAGGCGCAGGTGGTTGCGCGCCAGGCGGAGAGCGAGTTCGCGAGGACGACGAACGAGCGCTGGCGTGACTCGCCCAAGGGTGTGGTTTCAGAGCAGGAACGAGAGTCCAAGAAAGCCGACTACGACTCCTCGAAAGCCCGCGTGTATGCCGCCGACGCGCAAGTCGCGGCGGATCGGTCGAGGGTCAACCAATATACCGCGCTCACCGAGTTCAAGCGGGTCACGGCGCCGTTCGACGGCATCATCACCGAGCGCAAGATCGATCTGGGCAATCTCGTCACCGCGGGCAGCAACTCGACGACGACGCCGCTCTATCGGATATCGCAGAACGATCCGCTGAGAGTGTTCGTGGACGTGCCGCAGAGCGCAGCGGAGGAGTTGATGAAGCGGGGGATTCCGGCGCAGGTGCGTGCGACGGGCTCCTACGCGGGCGTCTTTCAGGGGAAGATCGCTCGCTCCGCCGAGGCGATCAATACCCAGGCGCGTACCATGCGCGTGGAGGTGGATCTGCCGAACCCGACTGATGCCCTGGTTCCAGGACTCTACGTGACGGTGGCCTTCCAGCTGGAGCCCAAGGGTTTGGTCGAAGTGCCTGCCGCGGCCCTGTCGTTTCGTGCGAACGGCCCGCGGGTGGCCCGCGTGGGGAGCGACGGCAAGGTGGAGTTCGTCGACGTGGCTATCGTTCGCGACAACGGCAACCTGGTGGAATTGGGTCCGAGCGTCAGCCCGGGCGACCGTCTGGTGTTGAATATCAGCAGCCAGATTGCCCCCGGCCAACCCGTCGCGGTGAACGGTCCGGCGGCTGCGTCGGCTGACAAGACCCTAGCCAGCAAGCGTTGAAATGGCCTCCACGGTGAACATGTCACGGGTGATGGCGCTGGGTCTGGTCCTCGGGTTGACCGCATGCGCCGTAGGACCCAATTATCATGCTCCGCGGCCCGATCTGCCGCCGCAGTTCGCGGCGGTCGCCGGAGCGGCACCGGCCGCCGCGACGACGGCCGTGACCGCGGTCGATTTGGCCGCTTGGTGGCGCGCGCTCAACGACCCGGAATTGGATTCCCTGGTCGATCGCGCCATCGCGTCGAATCTGGACCTTGAAATCGCCCTGACGCGGCTTCAACAGGCCCGCACCTATGAGGCCGTCGTCGTCGGGCACGCCTTGCCGGAAGTAGACGCGAGCGCCGGGGAGGGACGCGGAACCGGATCGGATCTCACTCGCGGACGCGCGGAGCAACCTTTGAGGTCGGCCGACAATAGCAGCGGACTCGAGCACATCAATTCGCTCGCGGGATTCGACGCCGTGTGGGAGATCGACGTGTTCGGGAAATATCGCCGGGCCATCGAAGCGGCGCGTTTCGATGCTCAAGCCGCCGCGGCGGCTCGATATAATGTGATCACTACCGTCATCGCCGACGTGGTGCGAGCCTACATCGATCTGCGCGGGTATCAGATTCAAGTGGGCGTTTTGCACCAGGCGAGCGATGTGCTGCGGGAATCGCTGCGCATCGTGAATATTCGCTATGAACGCGGCATCACCAATGAGCTCGACGTGGCTCTGGCCACCCGCGAGCTCAACACGCTCTCGGCCGAGATCGCCCCGGAGGAGGCGCAGGTGAGCGCCGCGCAGTATGCACTCGCGGCATTGCTGGGCGAGTATCCGGAAAACATCGTTCAAGAGCTGAAAAAGGCCGATTTGATCCCCTCGATGCCGGGCGCGGCGGCGCCCGGAGTACCGCTGGATCTGTTGAAACGTCGACCCGATATTCAGCAGGCGGAGCGCGAGCTCGCCGCGAGTACGGCGCGCATCGGCGTGGCGACCGCTGATTTGTTTCCCCAGGTAGCCCTCGTCGGCGCGATCGGGAGCCAGCAAGGACAGGTCCCCGGGTCCACCGGGACCGTCGGTAAGCACATCTGGTCGTTCGGCCCGGCAGCGGTCTGGCCGCTGTTGGACTTTGGCGCGCTCGACGCCGAAGTCGATATCGCCGATCTCCAAGCTCACATCGGTCTGATGAATTATCGACAGACGATCTTGAATGCCGTCCAGGAGGTGGACACCGCCGCCGACGGCTACTCGGCTCAACAGGCTCGGCTGAGCGATTTGGAATTGGCAATGCTTGCGGGTCAGCGCGCCGTCGAGCTCGCGACCAAACGTTACAATCGGGGGTTGACGGATTTCCTCAACGTCGTCGATGCCGAACGCCAGTACTACGACATCCAAGCGCAATACGCCTCGGCCCAGATCGCTCAAGGCGAGCAATTCGTACAGCTTTACAAGAGTCTGGGGGGCGGGTGGCAGAATTATCAAAAGGTACCGGACATCAGGCAACCTCAGCCGGCGATCGTCGCAGCGTTCCGGCGCTTGCTGACGAGTACCGCGCCCTCTCCTTGAGAATTGAGGGCGGAGCAGCCAGGAGTCTTGCTGACATCATATGACCCAACAGCAACGGGTGGCATCTCGGATGCGTCTGGCGATGTGCTCCATGGCGCTATGCATCTGCCTGGGCGCGGCGCTGACGGGATGCGCCGCGTTCGGCAAGTGCGGGCTGCGCGAGTGTCCCGCGGACGCTAAGATCAGCGCGGCGGTGCGCACTCTGCTCGAGCAGAGCCCCGCACTCGGAACTCCAAACCTGATCAGTGTGCAAACCGTCCACGGCGTGGTGTACCTGAGGGGTCTGGTATCGACGCCCTACCAGATCGCGGAGGCGGGGAGCATTGCAGAGCGGGCACCGGGTGTTACCGACGTGCAGAATTTGCTGTCCATCGATAACTCCCGATAACACCCGGCCGCGACAGCATGGATTCTGGGTGACTCTGCTATCCGCTGGTGTTGCAAACATGCCATGCGCTTCCAGCTCATGGGACAGTTCCGAGTGGACAGATCAGTGGCGGGGCAGCGAGCCGGCGCCATGCAGCGCCGCAAAACAACCTGCGTGGCGTGGGCGCGGCCAGCCTGACGGAGCCCGGTTGTGGCGAATCGGCCTTTTGTGGCGAGAATGGCATCTCCTGCAATATAGATGTAATATTTGTGGCGAATCATAGGGATCTGGCTCCAAGTGCCAGTGGGCGATGCGCAACGCAGGGCGGAAAGGAAAGTTTATCGGCCCGAAATGTACCAAGGGGCGAACGAATCTGGACGGCAGCTCTCTCATTCAAGACGCCCAATGAGGTCTGAGATGCGATGCATCCAAATGGAGACAAGACGTGGCGGTCGGAAGCGGCCGCGAATCGTACCTGCTTGTGGCTCGAATGCAACAACCGTATTAAACCTATGGAGTTCAATGTGAGGAATTTCAATCCGACCATCGCTGCTGCGATAAAGCTCAATCAAGTCCACGGCCGTCGCGAACGTTCCCATCCGGGGGTAGGCCTGCTGGTCGGTGCGTTGCTCGCCGTGGGAAGCGCCGCGCAGGCGCAGACCGCCTCGCCGACCGCTCAGCCGGGGCCGGTGGACGAGAGCCTGACCTGGCATGGCATCACCCTCTACGGCATCGTCGACATGGATTTTCAGTACGAGACCCATGGCGCGCCCTTCAGCAACTACTTCATCTCGGGCGGCTCGGATATCGTGCAAAAGAATAGCAACAATGCCGTGTCGGGCTTCACCTCGAACGGCATGAGCCAGTCGCGAGTCGGACTGCAAGGCAAAGAGCCGTTGCACGTCGGGGATTGGTCGGGCGTATTCAAGCTCGAGACCTATTTCAATCCGGCATCGGGCCAGATCACCGACGCCTTGAAGTCGGTTGCCCAGAACAACGGCCGCGCGCTCGACGCGCAGGGCACGAACATCGATTCGAGCATCGCCGGGCAGCCGTTCGAGCAGGCCTTCGTCGGTTTCAGCTCTCCCACTTGGGGCACGTTCACGTTCGGCCGTCAGAACACGACGCTTGCGGACCTGATCGCCAAATACGATCCGCAGCAGACCTCGTATGCCTTCTCGCTGCTCGGATTGTCCGGCACTCCGGCCGGAGGCGGCGATACGGAGGATCGGCGCCTCGACGGTTCGATCAAGTACGCCGGCAACTTTCTCAACATGTTCCACGTCGGCGCGCAGTACAAAACGCAGGGCTCATCGGCGGCGAACTATGCCACCGGCGGCACCGGCGAGGCTTTCTCCGGATATGAGGTGTCGGTGGGCGCGGAGTTCGCGGGTGCGTCCGTCGATGCGTTCTACACCAAGATGCGGGATGCGATTGCGGCGAGTACTTTGAGCGCCGATCAGGTGGCGGCCTTGGGAGCGTTGAACCTCTCTTCGCAGAACTCCGTTGCCGGCACTGTCTCGGACAACGCCTCCTACGGAGTCATGGCTTCGTACGCCCTCGCCCCAGTGCTTCCGGTGATTCCCGCGACCCTCTACGGCGGGTTTCAGCACATCACCTACATGAATCCCTCGATCGCCTTGGCTCCGGGATTCGACGATATCGGCGGCTATGTGCTGGGTGCCGTGAACAACACGGCTTATGCGAAGGGCGACAAGCAGCTGAACGTGTACTGGGCGGGCGCCCGATATTCGGTGACGCCGGAATTCACCGCCGCGATCGCCTATTACGGAGAAAGGCAATTCGCCTACGCGACGGGGAAAGATGCAGGCTGCCAGAGCGTGGTCGCAGGCTCTTGCGCCGGAAATTTCAATGCGGTATCCGTGTCGCTCGACTATCATTTCACCAAGCGCTTTGACACCTATGCGGGCGCGATGTGGTCGAACGTGTCGCATGGCCTCGCCAACGGCTACATCAACACGACCACGATCGATCCCGCCATCGGGGCGCGCTTCTCCTTCTAATCGATCAGCCCGATCGAGCTTGAGGGTCTCATGGCCGATTCGCGGCCATGAGACCCACTGCCGGGGCCGCCTCGCACCCCCGCCGGCCTCGGCGCAGCCAGGATGCTGGCGAGTCGTCCGGGTTCCGTATAAATTGTCGCTCCACCAGGGTCGCTCGCCCGTCACCCGAGAGCTTCGTCCATGAACAGTGCGCAAAAGAAAGATAAAGCGAGTTGGTGGTATCTGCTCTTCGTCGTCCAGTTTCTCGTGATCCTGTGGCCACCGTTCTACAACAAGATCGAGCCCACGCTGATCGGGCTGCCGTTCTTCTACTGGTTCC
>Ga0182024_10017380_pt1 | contig 13520 bp, 9 predicted proteins | sample P32metaG_FD_120480 | JGI IMG/M metagenome (GOLD analysis project Ga0182024, IMG submission 120480) | Permafrost microbial communities from Stordalen Mire, Sweden - P3-2 metaG (Illumina Assembly) | ecosystem: Environmental > Terrestrial > Soil > Wetlands > Permafrost | place: Sweden: Stordalen...
GCGAATGGGGGTCTTTCTGGTCTCATATTGAATCTATTTCCACCACGGACAAGACAGGTGGTACAGAAGCTTCGATCTTCATAATCTGTTGATTGATTTGGTCCCGTATTTCATAGGGAGTCTTATCCCATATAGATAGAGCGACAATATCGTGTGTAAATAGAGATATATTCAGCATAACAACCCAAAAAAGATATCTCATATTAAATCCCTTCAGCGTCGCGCTTGAGGCTCGCTTGACCTTCGGAGCCATGGAGGCATTCGGCTAGGTAGCTGGCGATTTCTGCAGACGTTCGAAGGGTGAGGACGTGCTCGGCGATATCGCAGCAGTCTAGGAGCGAGAGATGCCGCACGGTTCGTTTGATGATGGGGATGAAACGGGGTGCGCAGGAAAAGTTCTGAACGCCGAGGCCGATGAGCAGCGGAGTGAAAAGCGGATTGGAGGCAATCTCGCCGCAAATGGTAACGGGCTTCTGGAACCGTTTAGCCTCTAGGATGGTCATCTTGATCATGCGGATGATGCCGGGATGCGTCGGATAATAGAAATCACTCATGCCGGGATTGCTGCGGTCGATGCCGAGGGTGTATTGGATTAAATCGTTGGTGCCCAGAGCGAGGAAATCGCTTTCTTGGGCGAGTGCATCAGCGATGAGGACGGCCGAAGGAACTTCCAGCATGCATCCCAGTAACGGTTTTGGGTTAAAGGGAACTTTGAGATCGCGCAGCTCACCTTTGACTTCCTCGATAATCTTTTTGACTTCGCGGAATTCATGGATATCTGAAATCAAAGGAAATAAAATACGGAGTTCGCTGCTGAAGCCTGCACGTAAAATGGCCCGCAGCTGTGTTTTAAAAATATCGGTCCGGCGGAGTAAAAAACGGATGCCGCGGCAGCCGAGGACAGGATTCGGCTCTTTGGCCATCTCTTCAAATAAGTCGGAACATTTATCTCCGCCCAGGTCCAAAACACGGAAAGTGAGCGGCAGGCCCCGGGCTCTTTTCAACATTTGGTGGTAGATCAAATATTGTCTTTCTTCATCGCAAAACAGAGCGGGATCTTGCATAAAGATGTACTCGGAACGGAAAAGCCCGATCCCCTGCGATCCGTGATGATGGACTAAATCGATATCGTTGATGGTATTGACGTTGGCGTAAAGGCTTAAAGGGTAGCCATCGAGAGTCTCTGCAGCAAGATGTTTATCTTTTTCGAGCTGTTGGTATTGTTTCGTGAGGCGGTTTCTCAATCGTTCATATTTTTCTATCGTGACGTCGGAAGGATTGACAATGATATCTCCGGTGAGGCCATCGACAATGACGCATTTCCCTTTTGCATTTTGCAAAATTTCCATATCGACGCTGGCGACATAAGGAATTCCTTTAGCGCGGGCAATCAAAGCAGCGTGAGAGGTGCCTCCTCCGCTCTGCGTCACAAAGGCGCTGATCCGGGTCGCTTGCAAAGAGGCCGTGTCGGAAGGGATCAGTTCTTTGGCAAAGACAATCGAATTAGGCGGGATATTTTCTAAAGAGATATTTTCAGAGTCGCAGAGATTGCGGAGAACCCGTTGAGAGAGATCTCTAAAGTCGGAGAGCCTCTCATTGAAAAAAGAGTCGTTGGTCTGGCTAAATCTTTTTTCATAGTCATTGATGACGGAATTGAAGACCGATTCGGTATTTTTGAGCATCTCACGGATTTTAATCTCCATGTGAGTGGTCATCAGAGGATCATCTAGCATTTCGATATGCGTTCCAATGATCGAAGCGACCTCTTTCGATCCTTCCCCGGATAAGTCGGCTTGCAATTTTTTAAGGTCTTCCCGGCTGGATGAAAGGGCTTGTCGATAGCGGGCGATCTCTCCTTCGACTTGTCCTGTGCTGATCGGAAAATCAGGAATATCGTTGTCGTCGGCGTAACTTAAGAAAATAGGAATCCCAATCGCGATCCCTTCGCTGATGGGAGCACCCTTCAAGTGGATTTCTTGGTCTTCGGAAGTTTTCAACTATCCATCTCACCAAATTGATTTTCAAAAGCAGCTGTCAGCTTTTCCACTGTTTCCTCTGCATCTTCCCCTTCAACAGTCAAGATAATCTGACTATTTTTTTTGATCGCCAACATTAAAATACTCATGATGCTCCGCGCATTCACCGTCTCTTGTCGATACGAGATCGACACTTGAGACTTCGAACCTTGCAGCAATTTGGCAATCATGGCTGCAGGACGCGCATGGAGTCCTAGAGCATTTTTGACTTTAACTTTCTGTACAATTTTTTTCACGCCGTTCCTATGTACTCGACGCTGTCAGCGTCTAAAAATCGTTACTGTGAGGTCTAAACCGTTGATTTCTGCCAGATATTGTACGAGTGTTGGGGTTTTTGAAAAACCTCTTTTTACAATCATTGCCTTTTTGCAACCTTAACATCGCAACTTCCTCTGTAAAAATGCTCTTTTTACTTCCAGGGAAAGCTAGAGACCAGCTATATAAATAAAATTGCGTACAATATAACTTCTTTTGGAAAACTCGATGTCTTATGACAAAGTGGTGATTGTGGGAGGAGGTTTTGGCGGGCTCAATGCCGCAAAAAATCTAAAAAAATGCCCTCTCGACATTCTTTTAATTGATAAAACAAATCACCATCTCTTCCAGCCGCTGCTCTACGAAGTCGCGAGCGCTGCTTTATCTCCTGGTGAAATCGCCATTCCGATCCGTGAGATCTTACGCAGGCAAGACAATGCGACCGTGATGATGGGCGAGGTCGTCCAAATCGATAAACAGGCCCGCCAGGTTGTCCTCGGCAACGGCGACAGAGTCAGCTATGATTATTTAGTCCTTGCAGTTGGAGCAAGGCACTCATATTTCGGCAAGGATGAGTGGGAAAAATTTGCCCCCGGCCTGAAGACGATTAAAGATGCGCTCACCATCCGTGAAGAGATCCTCATTTCATTTGAAAAAGCCGAAAGACTCGACAACATCGCTGAAGCCGGCAAGTACTTAAATTTTGTGATCATCGGCGGAGGCCCTACAGGTGTTGAAATGGCAGGGGCCATTGCTGAAATCGCCCATAAGACGATGTTTAAAAACTTCCGCCGCATCAAGCCTGAAGAATCACAGATCTTTTTAATTGAGGCAGCTCCCCGTATCTTGCAGGTGTTTCCTGAACAACTGTCCAAGAAGGCCCGAGAAGGGCTGGAAAAACTCGGCGTGACCGTGATCACGGGAAAAAAAGTGACGAATATCACCGAAGAAGGGGTCCAAGTCGAAGAGACTTTTTATCCTTGTAAAAATGTTATCTGGGCTGCCGGGAACCAAGCCTCTCCTTTGCTTAAAACACTCGACGTTCCGCTTGACCGTCAAGGACGCGTTGTCGTCGAAAAAGATCTCTCTATCCCAGGCCATCCTGAAATTTTCGTCGTCGGGGATGCCGCAACTTCCATGGGTAGTGATGGGAAACCTCTTCCGGGAGTTGCGCCTGTGGCGATCCAAGAAGGAAGATACGTCGCCTCCATCATCAAAAAACAACTTCCTAAAGAACAAAGGCCTCCTTTCGTCTATTTCGATAAAGGAAGCTTGGCCACCATCGGGAAAGGAAAAGCGATCGCTTGGGTCGGAAAACTTCAGCTCTACGGCGTCTTGGCCTGGTTCATGTGGTGTTTTGTCCACATCGCCTACCTCATCGGCTACCGCAACCGTATAGCCGTCATGCTCGAATGGTTTGTTTTCTATATGACAGGCCAGCGGGGCGCGCGCCTGATCTATAGCTCTGTAGAAAAGCAGATCCCTAAGAGATAATCCCTAAACACTTGCCCTGAATACACCGTCTGCGATAATTTTCTTTAACTTTGAAAAATAGTTGGACATCAGCTCCTGCTTTATTCTACGGGATCCTTTTTCTTCTGGGGACCATCTTTGCGCTCGCCTTTCATTGGTCGTACTTCATCCCTTTGATCTTCTGCCTCTATTCCAACCGGCAAAAACTGATCTCGGGACTGCTTGTCTGTTTAGCCGGATGGTTATGCGCCCTGCTCTCCTATACGCTTCCCGATTTAAAAGAAGAAGGCGTCGAAGGAACAGGAACGTTTAAAGTCGAATCGGTCTCCTATAGCCAATCCCCTTTTCAACGATCGGTCCACTTCAAAGGCATCCTGCAAGAATTTTCTTCCGTTGAGGCCTCTTTTAAAAATATCCCCTGCAGGATTTATTTCCGGGAAAACAAACCCCGGCCTTTAGGCTCTTCCGATTTACGAGTGAAGGGCCGCTTGCTTCCCAAAGGGCATCATCACTATGTCCTCAAGATCCAATCGTGGGAAACGGCTCCTACGTTCAGATTAGCAGAGTGGCGTTTCAACCTAAAAAATAAGCTCCGCTCTCATCTGGAACACCATTTCACAAACAGCAAAAGCCGCGCTTTTCTCCTCTCGATGCTCACCGGCGATATCGATGATCGGCTTCTAGCGCTCGAATTCAACCGCCTCGGGATTCTGCATCTTTTGGGAATTTCAGGATTTCAATTTGCCCTCTTAGCTTTTCTTGCCGGCGCGATCCTCCGGATGGTCTTTCCGCACCGCATCGCCATCATTCTTTTAATCGTCTTCCTGACCGCCTATGCCTTTATCTTAGGCGACTCGCCGCCGATCGAACGGGCCTGGATCGGCATTACCCTCTATTTAACAGCTCTTCTTTGCGGCACACGGATTTCAGCCCTGAATGCCTTAGGCATTGCGCTGATCTGCCAGCTCGCCAAAGATCCGCTTCTCATCTTCCATCTCGGATTTCAGTTCAGTTTCCTTTGCACGGCTGCCATCTTGATCACTTATCCCCTCTTCAGATCGTGGCTGTCCCATTTTTTTCCGCTCAGGAGCTTCCGCGATGTCATCCGGATGCCGCTCTTAGACCAGCATGGCCACCTTTTGTCGTTCTTCTGCCGTGAAACGTTGGCCCTAAACGGCGCTATTCATCTCGTGACACTTCCCTTGATCTTCTTTCATTTTCATAAATTTCCGGTCTTGAGCCTGCTCTATAATCTCTTCCTGCCCGCAGCCGTGTCAGTTGTCTATCTCTTGCTGATCATCGGAGTCGCCCTGCCCTACATAGGGCCTTGGGTCCATCTGCTCAATAACCATTTGACGGATCTGATTGTGAAAGTGGCGACGCATCCTCCGGCCCTTTATGATTTTCAGTGGAGAATGCATGATTTTCCAATGGCGGCCGCAGTCGCGGCCATCACATTAATCTTGCTTCTTGAAAGGGCCTATGGCTTGGTCAAACGAGCCCTCACTTGAGTTCTCCCGTTGGAAGTCTGTCTCTTGCTGGGTCAGTTTTCGGTAATCATCCATCGAACGGATGATATGGGGACGGACAAAGATGATGATGTTCCGTTTGGAATCGATGTTCTGTGTTTTGCTGAAAGCCGCACCGATGAACGGCAAGCCTCCCAAACAAGGAAGACCGGCCTTATGATGGCTCCGGGTGTTGCGGGCCATGCCGCTGAGCACGAGGAAGTGTTTGTCCGGCACATGGACATGCGTCATCATGTTGGTCTTAGTCGTTTTAATCCCTGCGGAAGAATTACCGTCTGAGGGATGGGCTTCCGTGATTTCTTCATTGAGGTCAAGGGTGATCACATCGTCTTCGCCAAGCCGCGGAGTTATGCTCAGGTTGACCCCGATATCCCGGTATTCGACATTAGCAGTTGTCTGCTGGCCCGTTCCCATCGTTGTGACAACCGATCCTGTGAACGGAATGTTGTCTCCGACAAAGATCTTAGAATTTTTATTGTCCTGCGTGATGATCTTTTGGTTCAGGACAATCGAGGCATCCCCATCGGCCTGCAAAGCAGAGACTAAAGCACCGATAGAGAGGAACGATTTCCCTTTGTGGAAGATGAGATCGCCGATCACGCCCATATCGAAGGCGCCGCCCATGGGGATATTCGGGCCGGTCGGAGTGTTGGTGCCATTGATACTTTGGAACGTGAGAGGGAAATTTGATTGCTTTCCTGCAGGGAAAGCTCCTGCCCCCATCCCTACAGAGTCTTTGTACTTGCCGCCGGCTGCCCATTGCAGGCCAAAGTCTAAACTTTTTTGCGCATCGGTCTCGACAACCAGCACTTCAATGAACACTTGCTTGAGCTGTGTGTCGAGGCTTTGGATCAGCTGTTTGACGGCTTGGAGCGAGTCGGGCTCACCGGAACAGACCAGCGAGTTGGTGGCCTTGATCCACTGGACCGATTTCAAGACCGCTAAATAGGAAGAAGATGTTTCAGGCTTGCCCGACAGGTCAGCTGCAATCCTCTTGATTGTGTCCTCCATCTCATTCCCCTCATGATATTGCAGCTTGTAAACCAAAAATTTGGGGTTGCTTTGCTGCAAAACAGGCAATGCCGCCACGCGTTCTTCGGGATGATCGACAGGAAGAGGCTCTGAAGCTTTATCATAAGTGCGGAGCGGTGCGTTTTCTTGCGCTGCCGCATACTCTTCCATCACCCCTTTATGAATGACGAGATATCCGTCTTCATGGGCAATCGAAAGGCCGTGGGCCCGCAGGATCTGCACGAGGGCTTTGACCACGTGATCGGAAGTGACCGGTTTGCCCGATGCCAGCGTGATATTGAACTGGAGGTCTTTGTGGTTAAAGATAAAATTTGCATCTGAGATCTTGCTCACGAACTGGATGAACTCGACAACAGGGACATCGTTAAAGTTGATTGTATAGTTATTGTCAGGGGCCTCCTCAGCATGGAGCAAAGAAGAGAATAAAAGAAAGCAGTGCAGCCCGAGTTTCTTTAGATATTTTTGCATCGTTATTGTGTGTCTCTGCCGACTTTTACCAGCCAGCGCCGTTGATATAATATTAAGAAGCCCTTTTTTTTGGAAGGGGGTTTTTAAAGAAAATTGAAAAAATTCCTTTTTTGGGTAAAAAAAAGACCCGCATCAAGCGGCGGGTCTATGAACCTAAATAGTCGGAAGCAGTATCTTGCTGAGCTCCTCGATAGAGCGCTGGACCAGCGCCTGATATGCGGCGTCCAGTTTTTCTTGCTCTTTTTTTATCGCCTCTTGAAATTGTGCGGGGGCCGTGTCGCTTTCCATCTCAGTTTGTTTTTGTTTGAAATCTCTACTCAAGTTAGAGATTCTCTGCTTCAATTCTTCTTGTTGTTGAACCAGCGCTTTGCGTTGCCTTTCAAGATCGGCATATTGCGTTTGGTGAGAGGCAAGCTCTTGCTCCAGTCTTTGGATTTCAGAAGGACATTTAGCGATCTCGGGGCCGATCTCGCTAGCTTTGCGCCTGAGTTCGGCTAGCTCGGCTTCCCTTGCATTCCCAACTTCCATCTCTGTGAGCAATTTAAATTGTTCTCTCTCCAGAGGGTACACTGCTTCCCGCGCTGTATGAAGCTCTTTCCTACGAGAAAGTCCTGCAATATAGTTCTCTAAGTCAAACTGAGTCCTTCTCACTGTTCTTTCCAGAGCTTCGCGTTCTATTCTTTGGGGCTCATCGGCTTGTTTCGCTTGGATAAGTTGTTGTTCAAGGGTCTGAATTTTTTGAGGAGCCTCAGCAATGCTTTTCCTTAGGTGTTCTCTGCCTTCTGCCGTATTATCCGATAACATTAACATAAATCCCGCAGTAGGATGCGGATCAGGTCGACTTTCAAAGCGGGCTAGGTAACGTTCCTGGTAGATCTTCAGGCTCTTAACACTTTCAATCTCTTTTGTTAGCTGATCGACCCTTAGCTTCGAGGGGGCTTTGTTAGATTCTTCCAGGGTCTTCTTGCCGGCATCGATTGACGTTTGCAATGAGACTCTTTGGGGGTCTTTTTCTAAAAACTCTCTGTAGGCTGCTTCCTGAGCTCTCAGGGCTATCCTAGCTTGTCTTAATCGGGCGGTTAACTCTGTAAGAGGGGCCCGGTTAGGGGGCGTTTGCTTTTCCAAAGCCTCTATTTGTTGTTGCAGCCTCTGCTGCAAAAGAGGCAGCCCCTGAGCTCGTGTGTGAACGGCAAGCAGGCTTGCTTGGACCTTTTCAATCTCATCTTTTTTCCTTGCGACTTTAAAAGAATGGTCAGAATGTTCTCTGTCCTTGCTCCACACAAAAGTTTGAGCATCTCTATGCAGCTGATCTAGCGCTTGCATTTCCGCACTTAATTTTCTCCTAGTCTCCGATACAAAGCTTCTGCCACCAAGTTCGGCTTTCGCATTATCCCTCTCTTGTCTAGCTTTCATAACTTTCGTGTTCGCTTCTTGATAGGCAGTCTCGAAAGTCGGAGCTTTTTCTTTAAAAATTTCTATGAGTCTTTTCAAATTGCCCCTACTACAATCCCTACCCCACAGCTCTGGGCCTTCTACCCCATATTCAAGGAGTTCTTGCCCTTTCTCAGTGAGAAATTTCTGCACCATTTGACGAAGCGCGGGGCTGGTGAAGGAAAGCAAGCCTTTCTTCAGAAGATCAGGAAGGAAGTCAATCAGCCCATGATTATTGAGCACATACCCAGTAGTAGCTCTAGTGTTAAGGCTTCCAGCTTTTTTTACCGCCTCTTCAGCCGATTCAGCAAAAGTTTTACCGTTGAGGCGTGTGTCGGTAGGCTGCAGGTATTTTGGGAAAAAGTCAGGAGGAAAGTCGACAAGAATCTGAAAAATAGAAAGAGATTCGACCGCTTCAATAAGTTTAGCTTTCACTTTTTCCGGAGGCCACACGGCCGCGCAATGACTTAAGAAAGTCAAGCGTTCTGCTTCATCGCTGGCCAAGTTATGGGATGGCATGCTATCCCAGCGCTGGCCCAAAATTTCTGCGAGCAAGCCGAGGACTTCCAGGTCTTTCAAGATATTATTCCTTAATGTCACAATAGAGGCGTTTGGCAGCTTCTCGCGGAGCTCTTTTTTGATTCTGTCAATCTGCGGAGATTGGAGCGTTCCATTGTTAAGAATCCCAATCCCGTATTTTGCACGAAAGCCTCCTTCGCCTAAATAGTCCAGCTTCATGCATGCATCTTCGATAGAACCTTGAGCTGCTTCTATCATTTCCGGCGTTATCCCTAAGGTCTCACGCATCTCTTTTGCACTTTCATGCTGCAGGCCTGTTACATCAGAGGTTAGAAAATACCGTCGCAGCTGTTCTTTCAATTTCTCAATTTTAGAGGAATTGACGTGGGGCAAGAACGATGCAATTTCTGCCCAGGTCTTGCACCATGAAAGCTGATTAAAGGGAAGTTTGCCTTCAGCAAACAGGTCAAGTTCAAAAAGGGCCAAAGTCATTTTTATGGATTGTTGGGCAGCTACAGGGAAGTATTGTAGATATCCATGGTGACGAACGTCCCCTTTGAGGCTTTGTGCAATGAATAGAGTTTTCAATGCCTCTTGCGACCTTGGATCGGTAACGGACTCACAACGGTTATTTCTTATGAACGCATCCCAATCTTTGGCAGTTAGAACCTCAAGATTAGCGTTGTCGTTCCTATGCGACCCGTTTTGCAATAAGGCCGTATCTGCCGCATCTAGAGGCCTTAGAGGATTGAGAACTTGCGGTACTCTGCAGCTGATGCCCAGCCTCCAGCGCGCTTCCCCTGATAAAGCATTGATAAGCGCTTGTTTGCAACGGGCATCTTCTCCCGCGTGTTTAGTCATAAAGGTGTCATAGTCCAGATCTTCGATATCTCGCTCCAGAAGAGGGGCAACATCGGTGTTCTGAAGAATCCCTTTGGCCAGCAGCTCCTTATATTTTTGGAAGAACTTCACAAAGGTCAGATCCTGCGAAGTTTCGAGGTCGCGGCCGGCTTGTCTACGCAGCCGCTTGGCAACAGCAGGGTCATTAAGGGAAGGAGTCAAGCAGCGGATTGCAACTCCAAAGCTTGCGACAGCAACTCCGACCAACAAAAGAAAAGAAGGGAGTCTGTTAGGGAGAGAAGAAAACGAAAACCCTGCTTTTACTAAGCTAAATCCGCCGAGGAGTGTTAGGCCTCTAGTGGCCAGAGTGCGTGTTTTTTCAATCTCATACCAACGGGGTGTAAGTTTCAGGGTGCTGGGAAGAAGGTTCCAATCGGGTCTGGATGTGGCAGAGGATGCGGAGGTGGTCATAAAAATACTCTCCAAATTCAGGTTTTGAAATTTAAATCGAGACGAGTCTAATAAAGAGAGCTTTAAAAAGCTCTATGAAAAAAGCGTCTCCACACAGGTACGGACAATTGATTTCCTACGCTGACAAAGACCTTATCCAGAAGGTTGGGGGGTTTAAAAATACACAGCGCTATCTTTCTATATTGATGACAGCATACATAGCCTATAACTGCCGCCCACACGCCTACAAATATTCTTTCAATGTTTTGATGTTCTACGCCGGAGAGGATCTTCACACTGCCCTTGTAAAAAAAGACTCCGCCCAAGGCTAAGAATGTCGCAGGGGCTGATAAGCAATAACCCGCGATCGATGGTATAGCCGCGACCAACACCTTCGAAAGAGGCGAATGCATTAAAGGCCGGTAGCGGAAGAATAAATAGACGCCTAACGCTGCTGCTGCTACCCGTTGAAGGGCCAGAAGTTTGTAGGCTAGTTCAGTCGATGACCTGGCTCTGAAAATATTAATATCAGGCAAGACCCGAGGCGGAAAGTATCTCCCAATTGGTTCCATAAAACTCATATCGCCGGATATCTTATTCCAAATTTATTTTTTTTCACGATCTAAAAAAAATATTTTACTCTTTAAACCTCCTTTGACGGAAAGAAGATTCTCGAGTAGACTAATTCCCTAATTCTTTGGCGATCGTAGCTCAGTTGGTTAGAGCACCGGATTGTGGATCCGGTTGTCGCGGGTTCGAGCCCCGTCGATCGCCCCATTTCATTCTAGTGCTCTGTTTCAAACGTTTTTGATATTTGGGCTGTGTCAAAGCCCTGAGGTTCGATGATCGCAACAAGGTTCATATTGAATTAATATGGACCTTGTTGCGATCATCGAACCTCAGGAACTTTCACACCAGCCGAAACATTAAAAACTTTTGAAACAGAGCACTAGGATATATCATGAACTGGCTGCATGCAGTATTTTTGGGACTGATTCAGGGAATCACTGAATTTATTCCTGTGAGTTCGTCAGCTCATTTAAAAATTTTCAAAACATTTTTGGGACTTTCGACAGGAGAAGAGATGGTCCTCTTCGACCTTTTCTGCCATTTGGGCACGTTGCTGGCCCTGATCATTTACTTTAGAAAGGACATTCTTGAATTTTTCTTCTATCCCCGCCGTTTAATTCCTGTCGTGGTCGCTCTTACGCCTTTAGTCCCTTTCTATTTTTTATTAAAGCCTGTGCGAGAGGCCCTTTCCAAGCCTGAATATCTCGGCTTTTGCCTCATCGGAACGGCGGCAATCCTTTATGGCGCTTCCCTACTGCAGAAAAAAATCAAAGCAAGAATGACGATTAAAGACGCCCTCTGGATCGGAACTTTTCAAGGCATCGCCCTGATCCCGGGAATATCTCGCAGTGCAGCGACGATCGGCGCAGGACTTTGGAGAGGAGCGACACCCACTGAGGCGGTCCGGTTTTCTTTTCTCTTATCTCTGCCTGCCGTGTCCGGTGGAACTTTCTTAGAACTGCTTAAAGCCAAATCCCATCTTGCCTCGATGTCTTTTTCCCTTCCTCATTGCTTGATCGGTTTTGCAACTGCGGCAATTGTCGGGCTGTTGGCTGTACGCTTTGCGATCCCGCTGCTCCAAAAAGGGGTCCTGAGACCTTTTGCCGGCTATTGCTTGATTGCTGGAATTCTGCTAAGTCTATACTTATAGGCATTATGGCTAAAAAAGAACCTTCTTCCAAAAACTCCGGCCATCCTGAGGCAAAGGGACTCTTATTCATTTTACTCTCTTTGGTTTCGCTGGTCTGCCTCTTCAGCTATGATATCGACGACAGGACCACGAACTGGATGGGAATGATCGGCCATGGGTATTCATGGACCCTGATGTACCTTTTTGGGCTAACCGTCTACATCGTCTTAGGATTTATCGGATGGATCGGATGGAAACTTCTTCTTCAGGGAGAAATTCCCCGATTAAAGTCGAAGATCTTTTATCTGTCCGTGCTTGCCGTTTCTTTTTCTATGCTGCTCACTCTTTCTGCGGAAAAAGGGCTGCCCATCCCCGGGGCTTTGCGCCATAAAATCCTGACCGAATCGATCACGATGGAGCTGCCGTTCGTCCGCCATACCGTCCGCCATAATCTGGGAGGCGTGCCCGTCTATTATCTCTATCGCGATCTCCCTAGCTTCAACCTGCAGCATATGCTCAGCGATGTCGGCGTCGGGATCACCTTTACCCTGACAGGGCTGTTGTCGTTTCTGTTTTTGACCGAAGTCCGGATCATGGACGTCATCCAAGGGATAGCTGCGCGCCGGTCGAAAAAAGAAGAAGAGCAGCTTTTGCAGCATGAACAGCTCGAAAAAACCCTCTCTAAAAAAATCGCCGCAACGACGATGCCCGCCCCTCTTTATGAGCCGGGGCAAAAACAACCGGAAATCCGGATCCGGACACTCCTTGAAAAAGAGGAAAAGGGAGAGAAAAAAAGCAGTGCGCGCACATCCCAGGCTTCCAGGGGAAATTTTTCGGGATACGATCTTCCCCCTCCTTCGCTGTTGACCAATCCGAAGAAATTCGATCAGCCTCAATTGAAAAAAGAGCTCCGGCGGCAAGCTGAGATCCTCGAAGAATCGTTATTGAGCTTTGGCATCGAGGCCAAAGTCGGAGATATCAATTGCGGCCCGACGATCACCTCTTTTGAAATCCATCCCGCCGTCGGCGTCAAAGTCCAAAAGATCACCGCGCTGGAAAACGACATCGCCCTCAACTTGCAGGCCAAATCGATCCGGATCATCGCGCCGATCCCCGGCAAGGCTGCCGTCGGCATTGAAATTCCTTCTCCGTATCCACAGGAAGTCAGCTTTAAAGAGATGCTGCTGTCGTACCAACAAAATCCCCGGAAGTTCCATGTTCCGATCATCCTGGGCAAGTCGGTCACCGGGGACAATGTCATGAGCGACTTGGCCAAGATGCCCCACTGCCTGATCGCCGGTGCGACCGGATCGGGAAAATCGGTCTGCATCAACACCATCATCATGTCGATCTTGATGAATGCTCGTCCCGACGAGATCAAGCTGATCATGATCGATCCGAAAAAAGTCGAACTGACCCCTTATACAGCCCTTCCTCATCTGATTGCGCCTGTCATCACCGAAGCGCATGGAGCCTACGCCGCCTTGAACTGGATGGTCAAAGAGATGCAGAACCGGTACGACATCCTCAAACAGATGGGGCTGCGCAATATTTCGGCCTTTAACTCCCGCACGATCAATAAAGAGTTCGAAGGCTCGCTCACCATCCCCGTCCCTGAAAAAATGCCGTCCATTGTCGCGATCATCGACGAGTTTGCCGATCTCATGATGGCATCAAGCTCCGATTTAGAGACGCCGATCGCCCGAATCGCTCAGATGGCCCGCGCTGTCGGCATCCATCTAATCTTAGCGACGCAACGCCCTTCGAGAGAAGTCATCACCGGCCTTA
>Ga0182024_10017381_pt1 | contig 13520 bp, 6 predicted proteins | sample P32metaG_FD_120480 | JGI IMG/M metagenome (GOLD analysis project Ga0182024, IMG submission 120480) | Permafrost microbial communities from Stordalen Mire, Sweden - P3-2 metaG (Illumina Assembly) | ecosystem: Environmental > Terrestrial > Soil > Wetlands > Permafrost | place: Sweden: Stordalen...
CCAAAAGAAATCCGGATTATCGCTGTCTCTCCGGACCTCGAGTTAAAAACCGCATGCGCGCGATCGTTGCTACCCCAAACAGTTCAGCGCCAGGATGCCATTCACAACCTGCAGCGCTCGGCGCTTTTCATCGCAAGCCTAGAAGAGCGGCGCTTCGATTGTCTCTGGGATGCGATGCAAGATAGGTTGCATCAACATTGCCGTCAGAATCTAATCCCCGGCCTAGCCGGCATACTGAGCCAGCCTCGCTCTCCGGGCTTGCTCGGAATTGCTTTGAGCGGCGCAGGCCCCAGCGTTGTGGCCTTGGCCACCGAGCGATTCGGCGAGATTGGCAAGTCCATCGCCGCTCACTTCGAAAGCGCTGGACTAAGCGCCACGATTCGTTGCCTATCCGTTCCGGATCACGGACTAACCACAACCGCCAATTCGCAAGAGAAATGAGCTCATCCAGCATTCTGGTCAAGTTGTTCTTGAGATTGGATTTGCTGGACACGCGTCTAACGAACCGTTCCAAACTACGAAGCGCGCCAAGAGGAACTGCTAATAGCAAAGCGGCAAGCGAATCTTAAAGGACGAACCTTCGCCAACTCTGCTTTCAACGCTGATGTCTCCGCCGTGCGTTTGCGCAATCCATCGCCCGATGGCGAGGCCCAGGCCGCGTCCGCCGTTCTCGCGCGAGCGGGATGGGTCGGCCTGGTAGAAACGTTCGAAGATATGGGGAATATCGGTCGCGGCAATGCCGATTCCGCTGTCGCGAATCTCTGTGATTGCTGCGCTGTTTTCTGACTTCAACCGTACATCCACATGGCCGCCAGAGGGCGTGTACTTCACGGCATTCTCGAGGAAGATCAGGAACAATCGTTCGAGAGCGGCTGCGTCACCTTGTACCCAAACCGGCAGCTCGGGGAGCTGGGTTGTGATTTTCAGTTCCTTTTGTTCGGCGAGAACTAATGCTTGGCGTGAAGCTTTCTGGAGCGCTTCGCTCAAGTTAGTGCGACTCATCGTCAATGCTGCTGCGCCTGAATCGGCTCGCGCCAGATCCAGCAGTTGCTCGACAAGGCGTGAAAGGTTCTCCGTTTCTCCGAGGATTTGTGAGAGCGCCTCGCGATATTCACTTTCCGTGCGAGATTTGCGCAAGGTGAGTTCCGCGTTGGTTCGCATCACGGAAATGGGTGTCCGAAGTTCATGCGACGCGTCCGCTGTAAATTGGATGACGCGTTGGAAGGAGGCTTCCAAGCGGGCCAACATTTCGTTGAGAGTGTCAGCGAGCCTTTCCAGCTCGTCACCGGTATGCGAGACGGTAAGCCTTTCCGACAGGTTGGTGACTCCGATGCTTCGCGCATCTCCGATGATTTTCTCCACCGGCGCCAGCGCGCGCCGGCTGATCCAGTACCCTCCCAGAGCAGCTAAGAGCAGAAACGCCGGGGCAATCGAATATAAAACTCTTTGGAAGCGATCGGTGGCGCGATCGAAATCTTCAGTGTAAGTGGCTACTTCTATATCGTAGGTTTTTCCGGCGACGTCGATTGGCTCGCGCAAAACCCGAAATTCGTCGCCGTTCAATTTCGCATAAAACGGTTTGGCCTCCCGGACGTGCCGATCCGGTACGCTTAGCTCCGTCATTCCCGCTGAGGCATAGATCACGCTTCCATTTTCATCGGTGACGCTTACCAAACCGCGGCCGCCCTGGCCTTCGTCGTACTCGTTTAATTCATCCACGACCGCGTCTCTTCCCTGGGGAGCAGTGCGGGCAATGATGGTGCGAATCCCGTCTAGCCGGTGCCGGAGGCCCACGTCAATCGCGGCATTGATGCTGTGGCTCATTGCAAAGTAGGCGACGCTTCCGGAAACGCCGATGGAAAGAGCGAGGATCAGCGAATACCAAGCAGTGAGCCGCACGCGGATGGGCAGCGATTTCATTCTTCCTCTCGCGCCCTGACGCAATAGCCGAATCCGCGAACGGTCTGGATGAGCTTCAATTTATGCTGTTGATCCACTTTTTTTCGCAGCAGGCGAACGAAAGCGTCCAGAGTATTTTCTTCTACTTCCGATTCCAGTCCCCACACGGCTTCGACGATCGCCTGCCGGGAAGCAACACGGCCCGAGCGGCGAACGAGAAATTCGAGCAATTTGTATTCGGTAGGCGTCAACTGGATTTCGCGTTCACCGCGGAATACTTGATGCGTCGCCGGATCGATCACCAAGTCATCAACCTGCAGTTGCGCTACGTGAGGAATAACGTTTGGGCGGCGCGCGAGCGCCCGAATTCTGGCGAGGAATTCGGCAAACGAGAACGGCTTGGTGAGGTAATCGTCCGCGCCGGCATCGAGGCCTTTCACGATATCTTGCATGGCGTCACGCGCGGTGAGCATCAGGATGGGAGTTGAGTTCCCAGATTTACGCAGGCGGCGCATCACTTCGACGCCGTCCATCACCGGAAGCATCCAGTCGAGGATGATCACGTCGAACTCATAGGACTTCGCAAACTCGAGGCCGGACGGGCCGTCAAACGCGGCGCTCACAACCTGGTTTTCTTCCTCCAGGCCCTTCTTCAGAAGAGCTGCCATGCTTCGGTCGTCTTCGACTATGAGAACTCGCATTGTTTTTCTGCGTTGGGCTGACTGTACGCTCGATCCCTGAAATATATATGAAAGAGGCCTGAGACGCTCGAATGGCGGTAGTTTATGGATGCCTCGCGGCCTGACGCCGAGCGAGACTCGCTAGACGGAGACGCGCGTTTCGCGCGTGAGATAAAACTGAACGGCGGGTGTGATGATTAACGACAAAACCATAGATATGAATATTCCGCCGATCACGGCAATCGCCAGAGGTTGCAACATCTGCGAGCCAGCGCCCCAAGCTAAGGCAAGCGGGATCATTCCGGCGACGGCTGCCATAGCCGTCATCAGAATTGGACGCAATCTGCGGCGGCCAGCTTGAATCAGAGCTTCTTCGTTTGTGAATCCCACCGCGCGAAATTTCTGGTTGGCGTCGAGCAAAAGAATACCGTTTTTTGCGACGATGCCGACCACCATAATAAGTCCCATGAAGGACGAGACGTTGAAAGTAGTTCGTGTAATCAGCAACGCGAAGAAGACGCCTGAACTTGCCAGGACCGCAGAGGAAAGAATCGCTAGGGGCGCGGTGAAAGTGCCAAATTCAAAGAGCAGTACCAGGAAAATCAGCACGACCGCGAGCAGAAGAACAACGACAAGGTCGTGAAACGATTTCTGCTGTTCTTGGTAGGTCCCGCCATACTGGACTTGGATGGAAGACGGCAGGTGCAAGCCCGAAATTGTTTTCTTTGCCGCTGCAACACCGCTTCCCAAGTCTAATCCTTCCAGACGCGCGGTAACTTCCACATCGCGCTGCAGGTTTTCGCGGAGAATTTCAGTTTGTCCGGCCACTTCGGTGACCGTCGCGAGCGATCCCAGAGTCGCGGTGCCGCCGGATGAATTCACTAGTGGCGTATTGCTCATGGCTTCGACGGATGCGCGGTTGCTATTGGGCAAGCGTACGCGTAGCACGTACGGCCGGTCGTTTACAATCACCGGAGTCGTAGCAGGCTCGCCGTCCACGATCGCAGAGGCAGCAACAGCGAGTTGATCTGTCGTAAATCCGGCTTTCGATGCCGACTGCGGATTTACGGCGAACACGATAGCGGGACCGCTCGTCGTGTTCTCGATTCCATCCTGGATGTCGACGACCGGTTTTTTTCCGTTTATGGTGATGCCGCCGAGAGCATCAGCTACCTTGGGCGCCCAAGTGGCGAGCAGGTTCGCGTCTGGTGAGAAGAGCTTTACGACGATCGGTTGAGGCGCGCCGGTTAAGTCGCCAATCATATCCTGCAGCACTTGCACAAAGTCCACGTCCAAGACCGGTTCTTCTTTCTTTACCTGCGCGCGAATTTCTCCAATGATGTCGTCGATGTCGCGGCTGCGCTTGTCTTTCAGTTTTACGGAAATGTCTCCCGTGTTTGGCTCGGTGACGGCGGCAAGCCCCAGCTGCAAACCGGTGCGTCGCGAAATGCTTTCGACTTCCGGAACGGCTCGAATAATTTTCTCCACATGGGTGATAACGCGATTAGTTTCTTCAAGCGAGCTGCCGGCAGGCATTACGTAGTCGAGGATGAATCCGCCCTCGTCCATGGCGGGAAGTAAATCGCTGCCAAGTTGCTTGTAGCAAACGTACGACACGACTATCAAAAGTGCGCAGAGGCCGGCGAGCAAAGCGGGATGGCGAAGGGCAGAACGCATCCACTTTTCGTAGAACTTCATGATTCGTTCGAAGAAGCCGCCGCGCAGAGAAGCTTCTTCGGCGGCCATGAGGCGCCGCATTTCGGCCAATTCGGCGTTTTTGTCGGGCGTCCTCGACGCAAGTTCTAGCGGAGGGGCTGGTTCCGAATCCTCGATTTCATTTGCTTCGTTGGCGGTTGATGTCGGGGCATGCTTGCGGCGGATCAGAAAAGTTCCCAGGTTGGTGGTCCAGCCGAGTGCGAGAACTAGCGAAGTGAGCAGCGAAACACTCATGGCCACGGCGAGAGCGCGAAAGAATGAACCGGTTACACCGGTAATTGAGATTAGCGGAATGAATACGACGATGGGCGTGAGCGTTGAACCGATTAGCGGAACGGTCAATTCTTTCAGAGCCTTGCTCGTGGCTTCCAAGGGAGCTTCGCCGGCGTCACGATGCAATACGATGTTTTCGACCACCACGATGGCGTCGTCAATTACCAATCCGCCCGCTGCGGCGAGTCCACCGAGCGTCATCATATTGAAACTCTGGCCCATAATTTTCAACGCAACGAAGGTGATGCAGATGGTTACCGGAACTACTACTCCGGCCATCACCGCGGTTCCCCAATCGCGCAAAAACAGCCAGATCGTGAATCCAGTGAGGAATAACCCGATGATGATTGCGTCCCGAACGCTTCCAATGGAGGCGTTGACGATATTCGATTGGTCGTAGAAAACGGTTAACTCGATGCCGGGAGGCAGGGTCGGCCGAATGTTCTCAATTTCCTGGTGAACTTCATTCGCCACTTGAACGGTATTGCTGTCCGGCTGGCGATTGATGCTCAGCAAAACGGCAGGCTTGCCGTTTGCGGTTACAACTGTGTGAACCGGCTTGGTGGAGGGGGTCACCGAGCCTATATCCTGAATTCGCACCGGCACGTCGTTCACATTTTTGATGACGATGTTGCCAATTTCTTCCGGCGTAGTCGCTTGTGCGGTGACCAGCCCCAGATAAAGCTGATGGTTTTGGCTAAGCAGGCCAGGCGAATCGATGAGGTTAGTGTGATTCACCGCGTCCAGAATGTCCTGCAGCGTAACTTTAGATCGCTGCATGCGTGCGACGTCGGGGACAATCTGAAATTCGGGCTCCTGGCCGCCCTGCACCAACACGGTGGCAACGCCATTGAGACGATTCAAGCGCGGACGCAATTCGTAAGTGGCGATCTCCCAAAGTTGCGTTTGCGGAATTTTGTTGGATGTGAGGCTGTAGCCCAAAATCGGAAAACTCGCGAAATCCAGCCGGTTTGCTTCAATCTGCGCAGTGGAGGGCAGCGTGGCTTGAACGCGTCCAAGAGCGGCGTTGACGAGCAAGAGCGTCTGCGCCATGTCCACGTTCCAATTGAAAAATAAATCCACTTCTGCGGAGCCGCGGCTGGTGGTGGAGCGAACATCTTCGAGACCCGGCACGCTGCTGACGGCTTCTTCGATGGGGCGCGTGATGGTGACTTCCATCTGGTCGATGGGCATCACGCCGTTATCAACGCCGATGATAATTCGCGGGAAATTCGTAGCAGGGAAGACAGCAATGGGAATCGAGAGCGCTTCGTAAACGCCTGCAATAGCCAGAACGATTATGACCAGGATAATGGATTTTGAATGTCGCGCGAACCAGTAGCGCGAAGGATCCTCGTAAGAGGCCTTAGGGGGCCGACTCGTCATTCTTTTTCCCCGCCTTCACCCGCAGCGGGCTTCGATGGTTCCACCTGGATTTTCGTTTTTGCCAGGACGGCTTCGTCTTCCTTGTCGAGCTCGAATGCGCCAACGGTGACGACGCGGTCGCCCTCCTTCAGGCCCTCGATAATTTGCGCATTGGCGTCGTTGCGAATGCCAACCTTCACGCTCTGCTTGTGCGGCACGTTCGAGGAATCGAGCGTGATGACCGAAGTACCTTCCGAACCACCCAAAAGAGCTGTGACAGGGACAACAATCGCGTCGGGCACCGTTTCGCTGTCGATGGATACTCGGACGCTGCTACCGGCTTTCAATTTTCCTTGTGGATTTGCGGCTTGCACCCAGATTTCAACCGTGGTGCTGTTTGCATCGAGCGCGGGACTGACCAAACTTGCCTTTCCAGGAATATTTATATACTGGTCCGCCACCGAAAGCGTCGCCGCATCGCCAATTTTCAGTTCGGCCGCTTCCTGCTGTGCCATGTGGACGCGCGCAACCACCTGCGACAAGTCCATGACGGTGAGAACGGGCGAGCCGCTCGGCGCCGTTTCTCCTGGATAAAACGGCCGGTCGGTTACCACGCCATTGATCGGGCTCACGATCCTGGTGTAACTCAACTGCGCCGCGGCGCTGGCGTTTTTTCCTTTTGCGGCATTCAACTGGCCTTCCGCGGCTTTTAGATCGTACTGTTTTTGCGCGGCTTCGTACTGTCCCTGGGCTTGGGTTAGCGCGATTTGCGCGTCGGCAACATCTTTCGCGGACACCGCGCCTTGCTTGTAGAGGGCCTGGCGGCTCTCATAGACTTTTTTCTGCTGGTCAAATTCCTCTTTTGCGACGGTTGCGTCCTGCCGCGCTTTTGCCACCGCGGTTTGATAGGCAGCTTCGGCTTGTTGATAGCCGCCAGCGTTTTCGGTTAGCGCGCCTCGCAGATCTGTGTCTTCGAGTTCAGCGAGCAATTGACCGGCATGCACGCGGCTGCCTTTGTCCACGTAAAACTTTTTCACGGGTGCGTTAATTCTTGGGACGATGGCGGCCTGATCGCGGGGATAGAGGATGGCATCAGCGGTCACCGTGCTTTGAATGGCTTTCTTCTCTGCCGTGGCAACCTGTACGGTTACGGTCGGCTGAGGTTCACTCTCTTTCTGCGAGGAGCAACCGCAGAGCGCATAAATGGCTGGGATTAGCGTGGCCGCGATGAAAAATGTGGATCGTAGCTTACGACTCATTGTGCGAGCACCTTCTTGCATGATTAAAACCTTCCCGTAAGCGTCTGGAGATTGGCGAGCGCCAAGCGATATCGCGCTTCGGCGTCATCGTACAGACCGCGCGCAACGATGAAAGTGTTTTGAGCGTCAACGGCTTCGAACGCTGTGGACTCTCCACCTTGATAGCGCAGATTGATCAGGCGCAAACTTTCCGCGGCCAAATCCGAAGTGTGCCGCGCTCTCTCCACGGCTTCGCGAGCCACTGCCGCTTCGTTATAAAACGAATACAGATTGTTCAACATTTCTTTCTGAACCTGGCTCAGTTCGGTGTGAGCTTGCTCTTCTTTGTATTTCGCCTGATGCAGTTTGCTCCTGAGCGTTCCCCAATCCCAGACCGGCACGGTGAAACCGGCAGTGAGGAAGTAGCCTAGATTAGGCAAAGGGCCCATGTCCGGATAGGCTTTCACGACGCTGCGTAGAGCGAAGTCATTTGCTTCGATACCGTAATCCAGGTCTACGTTCATAGTTGGAAGAAAGGCAGACTTCGCTGCCAGCACTTCATAATGTGCCTGGCGTTCGCCCTCAATTGCAGCGCGCATATTGGGGTTTCCTTTCGCCGACATGCTCTGCACTTGATCGAAGGAGGGCAGCGGGGCGCTTGAGTTTAGATCGTCCACGACCGTGAAATTGATGTTGAAAGTGGGAAATAGCAAAACGGCAAGATCGAGCCGCGCATTCTGCAATGCGAGCCGCGATTCCTCAAACGCTTGTTGCTGCTGGCTGTATTGAATTTCCGCTTTAATCACATCGCTGTGCGCCGCCTGCCCCAGACGCTCCGTTTCCTGGGCGACGTCAAAAAAGTGCTTGCCTTGGTCTAGAGTCAGTTGCCCGGTCGCGTACTTGCGCTGCGCTACGACGAGCGCGTAATACAATTTTGTGACGGTGACTGTAAGGCCGCGCCGAGCAATTTCAGCTTTGGCGCTGGCCACAGCTTCGGCTGCGTCGGCGCGATGAAGGCTGGTCGCCATATAAGTGGAAGGCGACAAATCCTGGTGAAAGACACCCCACGCGCGGTACACGTGCACTCCGTCGTTGGTGACGAATCTCCCTTCCGGCGTCTTGCCGTTTCCTTGCGTGTTCAGGTATTGCGTGGTGGCGCTTACGGAGGGAAGCATCGCGTTACGAGCTTGCAGGCGGTCTTCGTGCGAAATTTTCGCCTCCGTCTCCACTGCACGAAACTGCGCGTCGAAATGACGGGCTCGTTCGATGGCGTCTTGCAGCGTGATCGTCACTGGCGGAGTGGCGCTGTCGGCGCCGGCAGGCTGCCCGAATTGAATGTTCGCGTTTGCAGGCGCATGTGAATCGCCGGCTTGATCTTTCGGTTGGGTGTCCGGTACGGTTTGTTCCGAGGCGTGCGAGTCTGCCTCTTGCGCGACACTTCGTGGTGGGCAAACGGCGAGTGCAAATATCAAGATGGCGAGTGCGGCAAAAATACTGCCAGCACTTTGGATGGTTAGGCTGATTGTCCGAAATGACAATTTCGAAACGCGGAAGGCTGTAGAGTTTTTAAAACGAAATTTTGGCATGTGTGCTCCCAACCTTTCAGCCAGGTCTCCCGCCCGGCCTGCATCTGGCGCAAGCGTAGGTATCATGGCAATGAAAGATGAAGATTATCTGAAAGCGTTGCGTATGTGCGGCCAACGCATTCGAATGACCGCGATGAACGCGGCTATCATGCTGGATGGAACCGTAATCGTTTAAAGCGGAAGTGCAACGCGACGCTGTAAGGATTGAAACCGGGAATTGGAACGGAGACTGTCCAGTTCGGGATCGACTTTCAAGAAGATGAGGCCGTTCGAGCGGTCTTGATAGGCTTTTTCCAGCCAATCGAGGGCCTGATCGTTCCGCCTTAGCCCGCTAACAACTAGGGCAACATAGAATGGAGAAACGTATTGGCGCGCCGACTGCTTAGCTAATTGGTCGAGGATTTTTTCCGCATTGCCTTTGTCACCCGCAACCGCGTATGCACGCCCCAACGCGGCCAGCATCAAAGGACTGTTCGGAGAGAGCGAAACAGCTTGTTTCAACTCACTAATGGCGAGGTCAAACTGGCCTTTCTCTTCGTAGGTTTGCCCGAGCACCAGGTGCGCCAGCACAAAATTTGGATCCATTTCCAAAGTGCTCCGCAACTGCGTAATAGCTTGATCGTAATTACGTGCTAGATACAACCGCCAGCCGTAACTAAAATTTATGCTCAGCGAAAGAGGATCTAGTTTTAATGCGCGATTAATTTCTACCAAGCTTTCCTGGGGGCGGCCCATCACGGTGAGGTAGAGCGAGTAGCGTTGGTGGGCTGTGGCATGGTCCGGATTCATTTCCGTGATGCGCCTGAGCCCGCTTTCGGCACCCGGCCAATCCCAATCATAATTCATCTTGATGCTTGCCAGCGTTATCTGGGCTTCAGTCAGAGTCGAGTCAATTTCCAGGGCTTTCAATGCAGCAGCCTTCGCTCTGGACGCGGCTTCGCTGGAAGGTCGCGAGCCAATAATCGTGGTCCCTTCCAAATCGTAACAGTCGGCAAGACCCGCATAGGCGAGGGCATACTGAGGATCTTTTTCAGTTGCGAGTTGATAGTATTCGACCGCTTTGCTGAGACCCTCTTCAGACCTTTTGTTCCAATAATAGCGGCCTTTAAGATAACTCTCGTAAGCCTGCGGATTAACGAGTCGAGTTGCGGCGAGACGCTGCTGTTCTTCGGGGGTCAGATTGATGCGGATCTCGTTGACAATGGCAGTGGCTACCTGGCTCTGCAGCGTTAAAACGTTCCCCATTTCGCTCTCATAGGTTTCCGCCCACAAGTGCCGGTCGGTGGAAACTTGAACAAGTTCCGCGGTGATGCGTACTCGGTTCCCCGCACGCAGAACAGTTCCTTCCACCACGGCGTCCACATTCAGCTCGCGCGCGATTTCCGAAAGCGATTTGTGAGTGTCCTTGTATTCCATCGCGGAAGTGCGCGAAATCACTCGCAAGCCGCGGATTTTGGCGAGGCTGGCAATCAGCTCGTCCGTCATGCCGTCTGCAAAATATTCTTGATCCTTGTCGCCCGAAAGATTTTCCAGCGGTAGAACGACAATCGACTTCATTTTCTCGGCACTGGCGACGGCGCCTGAAGGATCGCGGAAACGCAAAAATAGAAATATAGCGGCAAGCAGTACTAACGCTATTAAACCGCTGACAACCAATTCCCGAAAATGGAATGAGGACTTGGCTCCGGCCGCTGGAGTTGAAGGCTGTTGCGCAACTAACGTAGCTTCGGCCGGGGTCTTCGCTAATAGTGACTCGGCCCCAACGCCGTGGGCTACGGGTTTCTCCGCTTCTTCTACGATCATTTCTTCCACGGGAGCAATGAATCGGTATCCACGGCGTGGAATGGTTTCAACGAAAACGGGGTTCTCGGGGGAATCACCGAGAGCTTCGCGAAGCCGCATAATCGCGGTATTCAGGCTGTGGTCGAAATCAACAAAGGTATCTCCGTGCCAGAGTTTGCTGCGTAACTCCTCGCGCGTGACAATCTCGCCGGGCTTTTCCAGGAGAACAGCGAGGATTTGGCAAGGCTGGTCTTGCAATTTAATTTTCAGCCCTTGCTTCCGCAACTCGCATGAACGGAGGTCTATCTGGAAAACTCCGAAGCGGAGTGGCCGAAGATGATTTGCAGAATCCGTCATTTTTTGCCCGGCGAAGTCAGTCCCAACAGGCATGGCGACGGGCGACAACCGGAGTCCCCAAAAGCACTTCAGGTGATACTAGCTCTTAACCTCCCTATTTTCAATTGACAACTCTGTTATCGATAAATGTCTTGGATGTGACTCATCAAGCATTGAAAGGAATCGCGTACCGCGAGCAAAGTGTCGGTGCAAACGGGGTGTACGGTACCGCTCAGACGAGCACGCGATGTACAAGTTAAAAGTCCGCGGGCCAGATTAGTTCTATCGTCGCGGAATGTAAAAAATGGCTCGGTTATATGGCGCGTCGGCAGCGGTTCAGAACCGTTGGCCGAAAAATTTTGGCGCGCTCGTTGAAAGAGATCTTTGGCCTTGGCATAGAGATATCGCTTTAGTGGTTTTGCGTCTCGACCGGAAAACAGGAGGAAGGGCATGCATTGTCACAGGACGTCCAAAATAGTTCGGTTCGGAATTGCCGCTTTGTTATTCGTTCTGAGCATTCTGGCCGCGCGTCCGGCGGCGGCGCAAGTGTCAGGAGCTACGTTGTCAGGTGAGGTGACGGACGAATCGGGCGCGGCGATAGCCGGATGCACGGTGTCCATCAAGAATATTGCGACTAGCGATATTCGCGAGGTTCCGACGAACAGTGATGGTTTTTATACCGCTCCGAACTTGCTTCCTGGCAATTACGAGGTCACGGCGTCGGCTACCGGTTTTTCGACTGTAGTGCAGAAGAACGTCACATTGACGGTAGGTGCAGAGCAACCATTGAACATCACGTTGCGCGTCGGCAATCTATCGCAACAGGTTGTGGTGACCGCGGCGCCTTCCGCAGTTCAAACAACTACTTCTGAAATAAGCGCGACAGTGGACTCGACCACGGTGCGCGAAATGCCATTGAATGGACGCGATTGGGCGTCGCTGGCAACGCTCGAACCCGGGGTCGTTAGCATTCCAAACCAGGCCACCACTAGCTTTAATGCAAACAAAGGAAATCGCGGGTTCGGAAACCAGTTGAGCGACTCCGGCCATCGCGCCAATGAGAACGATTACAGAGTGAACGGCGTCACCATCAATGACTATTCGAACGCAGCGCCGGGAGGACCGACGGGTCTGAACTTGGGCGTTGACGCGATTCAGGAATTCTCCGTCATCACCACTGGCTATACGGCAGAATATGGCAGAACTTCCGGCGCCGTAATTAACGCCATCACGAAATCCGGGACGGACGATTTTCACGGTACTGGTTACCTCTTTGACAGAGACAGCGTTTTCGATGCGCGGAATTTCTTCGACGGACCCAATATTCCCGTGTTTCATCGTCTGCAGTTTGGCGCTGCCGCCGGAGCACCGATCATTAAGAATAAGACTTTCATCTTCGGAAACTATGAAGGTGTGCGCCAGAAGCAATCAGGTTCAGGAACAATTAATGTGCCGGACGCGACAGAACGCGCCATGGCCGTTCCCGCGATCGTTCCGTATTTGGCCTTGTGGCCAATGGCCCCGGCCGGCGCCCCGGACGTAAACGGGATCCAATCTTTCAACGTGAATATCCCGACCATCGCAAATGAGAACTATTACATCCTCAGGGTCGATCACAAAATATCCGATCGAGACAGCTTGGACGGAAGTTACTTCCACGATTCCGGTCCTCAGTCACAAGGCGATCCTTTGGGAAACACCGTGCATGAAGTCTTTTCGCGACGGCAAATGTTCGGGCTGGAAGAAACACACATCTTCAACCCCGAACTTTTAAACACAGCCCGATTTGGATTCAGCCGAGTGCAAGGCTTCATCAATACCCCGGTTTCCGGGGATGCAGTAGCTACGGATCCGACGCTCGCCATCGCGCCCGGCGCACGAGCCACTCCCGAGATTCCGGTTTCGGGTCTTACCACCGCCTATGGTCTGGGAGGTTTCAATAGATTTAAACATGCCTTCAACTCGTATCAGGCCGATGACGATGCTTTCATCACACGAGGAACTCATGCGCTAAAAGTGGGCTTTGCATTTGAGCGCATGCAGTACAACGTCCTGGAACAATTGAGCCCGAACGGCAGAATGAACACTTATTCCAGCCTGGCGAACTTCTTGAACAATACGGCCGATCAATTGAACGCATTGGCTCCCGGAGGTTCCACAGAAGTTGGGTTACGTGAAAGTCTTTTCGCCGGCTACATCCAGGATGATTGGCGCGCCAAATCGAATCTTACGCTGAACCTTGGATTACGTTATGAGATGACCACGCGGCCCACGGATGCAAATACCGTTCCGGGTTATACAGTAAACGGCTATACGGTTGCAGCTGCAGGCTTCCAGCAAATTCAAACACTTTCAAACTGCACACCTGGAACCACAGCATGTGGACCTGTCGGCACAAATAGCCCAATCCGATCGAATCCTACGGTTTACAACTTTGAGCCGCGGATTGGTTTCGCTTGGGATCCATTTCACGACGGCAAGACTGCCGTGCGGGCGGGCTTTGGTTTGTTTGACGTTTTGCCGCTACCTTATGAATTCGGCCTCAACACCGCCGCGACGGCGCCGTTCCAAATTATTGGAGCCGATCCGAATGCGATGTTAGGCACCGGAACGGAGGATCCAAACGTCGATTTCAACCGTCAGAA
>Ga0182024_10017382_pt1 | contig 13519 bp, 1 predicted proteins | sample P32metaG_FD_120480 | JGI IMG/M metagenome (GOLD analysis project Ga0182024, IMG submission 120480) | Permafrost microbial communities from Stordalen Mire, Sweden - P3-2 metaG (Illumina Assembly) | ecosystem: Environmental > Terrestrial > Soil > Wetlands > Permafrost | place: Sweden: Stordalen...
ATCCTGGTTTCAATGGCTATGTCATCCGAATCGCTTGCAACGCTCCGATTGGCTGACTGTTTATGACAGCGCTATGAGCAATCGGTACTTGAGGGAACTTTTCCTCACCGCATGCGGTGCCATGATTCTCTCCTCCGGAGAAGGTTTTCTCATCGAGGTTTACCGATCGGGTGGTTTAGCCTGGACGCTCACATGGGTGTTTCTTGGATCGATGCTGTTTCCGATCTCTGCTGTACCGGGATTGCTCTTGAGTCGCAACTTGAAAGTTACGCGGCGCGCTCAGCAAGAAAAATTGCGCTTGATTCCAAAAATGATGCGCAATATGAAACTTTCTCTGCGCACGTTCCTCACCTGCAGATATCCGTATATAAGCGCATACATGGGATTCTTTTTTTACTGCTTCGTGTCCTCGTTTCATCCCAACGGGCTGGGAGCTGGAATTGCCGGATGGCTGCAGGCATCCGCGGTTGATGCCAACATTGTCGAGAATCTGAATGCGCACCTTCTGATGTTTGATTTTGCTGTCTATGGTTGCGTGGCGCTGACACTCTTTGGTGCGTTGCGTCCTCTAGCTGTCCGCTTAAGCGCGAGTTACCAAATTCTTGCCAATCGATTAGTCGTCAATCGCGATAACTTGCTTGAGGCTATTGTCGAAACCGCCACTGTCAAAGCATCTCGGATTGCCCTGCCAGAGGGGCATCCGCACTTGAGTAACGTCTACAGCATAATTCTATGGGTAATGTTTTGCTATGCTGCTTTGTTCTTTCTGGTGGCATCCTGTCCAGGCAATCTCGGTCTGGCGATCACAAACTGGCTATCTTCTGGATTGTATCAAACGTTCAGAATGGATCTTGACGGTCACAACAATGTGCGATTGTTCCTTGCTTCTGTCATAGCGGCAATGGGGTGTGTTCCAGTCGCGGTGATGAGTTGTTCGTTTTTGCCGGGCAAAAAGCCGAAGTCGCTTTTGGTCAGTTCGCAGGGAGTGCTGTGCCCCGATTCTGTCGGCACAGTGACGGGACAATCTCCGCTGAAACTTTGGGCAGACCTGAAAAAGGTTTCTGTCTCGAACGCTGATAAGCCCGAAAAGCAGATTCTCCGCCTTTCCTTCGGATCTGGTGGCACGATTAAGCTGAAGACGTCTGAATTTCAGCCAGAACTCGTGGCTGAACTACTCTCTTCCGCCGACGAGTATGCGACTGCATGCAAGTTCGAAGCAGAGGCTGTCGACTACAGAGCGAAACTGGGTGAAGATTCTAAACGAGCTGCGTCAGTTACGCAGGTGAACAAATTTTCGTCAACAATTTTCACGCCGCGCAAAGGTGGCGATTGGCTCAAGAATGGTGAATATCGCATAGTACGAAAACTCGCTGGCAAGCCGTTGTCAGCGGTTTACCTGGCTCGCGACCGCGAAGAAAATCATGTAGTGATCAAAGAGTTTGTTTTGCCCACTTGCGTGCAGCAATGCGAGCGCATGGATGCAACTTTCGATCGCGAGTACCAAATTCTTCGCTCGTTGAATCATGAGCGTATTGCCCGCGTGATTGATACTTTTGAAGAAAAGGGTGCTAAGTACATCGTGATCGAGCACATTCGGGGACAGGACCTGCGCTCGCTTGTAGCGCGCCGCGGCAACAGAAGCGAGAAAGTGGTGCTGCGATGGGCTGTCGAAATTGCGGCGCTGATGCGCTATCTGCATGAACGGGAGCCGACGATTCTGCACCGGGATTTGACGCCTGACAATCTTATGGAAGATGAAGATGGCACTATCCAGTTGATCGACTTTGGTGCAGCGCACCAGTTCATGGAAGGTGTGACCGGGACGCTGATCGGCAAGCAATGCTATATTGCGCCCGAGCAGTTGAGAGGCAAGCCCACTGTTCGAAGCGACATTTACAGCTTCGGTTGCACGCTCCAGTTTCTTCTCACTGGCGGCGATCCTCCCGCACTGCAGCAATCGGATCCGAAGGCGCGTAATGTTCAGGTTAGCGATGTGCTGCGGAACATGATTATCAAATGCACCGAGTTCGATCAATCTGCGCGATACGGCTCCTTTGCCCAAATTATTCAGGAATTGAAACCTACGGCGGCGCCGGCGGGGGAGAAAGTGTGTCTGTGCTCCGCGTCAACAGAACAGCCTCCGAAGACATTGGCCCAGACCATTCGGGAGTTGGCAATAGCGGTTGCGCCGGTGGCTGGAGAGGAAACGCCTGTGACCACAACGAATGATGTCGTGGTCGAAAGTTCGCACCACCATGCAGAGAATCAGCAGCCTTCCGTTGATTGCGAAAAGGAAGTCACTGATATGCCCATTGTGGAAGAGGCAAATGTCTCATGAGTACTCAAACACCCAATGATGCCCAGGAATTTCTGCATCTGATCAGCAACTGGAAGCTGCGTTATTCGAGCAACGTAAGCGATTTCTCTCAGTCCCCGGTTTGTCAAATGACTACCGAGGTCTGCCGCGAATTTATAGCTATGAGGCGAGGGGCGAAGATAGCCTGCGCTGCCAATGTCATCTTTCTTTTGCCGCTGGCTATGTATTTTTGCGATGAAATCGACTGGTCTTCAGAAATTCTCGATGGCGGCAAGCAACCATCAACTGGCGATTCTTTGAGTTCAGTGGTGGCAAGCACCAATGCGAATTTCAAAGAATTCCTGGCTACGTCCTTGAAGGTGAATCCGCTCTATCTGATACCACCATTTGCCTTTGTCGTTGCCATTAGCGTGCTGAACGTAGTGTCGTATTCGACCCTACGAACTCCGTTGATTGGCCGAGCCTGGAAAAAGCTCTACCGATACTTTGCCGGCAATTTTGCTGATCCGCGTTGGGTGAGAGACTTCACTCTTGATGTTCGGCCCCTATTGTTGACCTGGTTCCTGCTGGTACCGCCAGTTCTAATCGCATTCATGTTTCTCAATTTCTGCCGGGCGATTCTGCAACCCTTCGTGCCTGCGCCAACGAAGGACAGACAATTTGGCATAGAGTGCTTGAAATTCAGGCAGCAAATTGACCGCTCAAATGAGCCAGAGCGGACAAACTTCTATAACTCGCCGTGGTTTACTGCGGTAATATTGCTTCCGTTCATTCTCGGAATACCGGGTGCAATCAGCCTCTGGATTTTTTTTCATACCGGCGTCAACGCCACTTTCGGACATCCGGAGTATGATCCGCAATATCGCGAAATTTCAAAGATCATTTTCTACATCTATCCTCTGTCATGGTGCTTGTGCGCGCTGTTCTTCAGATCGTATTTCACCTTTGCCTGGAATTTTGTCAGCACGGAATTTGATATCGAAATATATCCGGACATGATTAAAGCATTGCCGTTGAAAGGGTGGTTCAGTGACTTCCTTAGTTTTCGCTATTTGCATTGTCCCTCCCAGATTCTTTGGAATGACGTGGTTTCCATCAAGTTCGAGAGTGCCAAATTAGACACTGCAACTGTGCAAAACGACAATCCGCTCCTGGCGACGGTGCGAAAGTTGTCTAGCGTATATGAATCGGTTGCGAATAAGCTAGAGATGCACACAGACTGCCTGGTGATCAAGACGAAGGCCAGATCGATCTCATTCAGGCTATGGGAGTTGTCTGATTCGCAGAAATTGCAACTGTTCCAGGCGATACGCAAATACGCGCCACTGCTGCATCTTGATGCCGCAGTTCAGCACGCTCTAGTCGGCTCGTCTGTTTTGCGCGAGCCCAAGTATACGGAAATCTGGTTTAGTGTTTTGACCAGCGGCAACGAACCTATGCGCGACGGCGATCTGCAAAACGGGCAGATTTTGCGCAGCGGGCGTTACACCATAACAGCGAAGGTCGCTTCCGGCGGGCAGGCGGTCGTATATCAAGCCAATGAAGCAGATAGCGGCGTCGTCATTTTGAAAGAGTTTCAGCTCACGCCTGGCGAATCCTTAGACGTGAAAATCGAATCAGCAAAAGACTTCGAAAACGAAAGTGCTCTGCTGGATCAATTGTCACATTTTGCAATCGTCAAACTGCTCGATATGTTTTACGAAGAAGGAAGAATGTATCTGGTGCTCGAGCATGTGGAGGGTGTGTCGCTGCGTCAGCGGGTGGCGGAAAAGGGCAAGCTGTCTCCGCAAGAGATCGCGACTCTGGCCGAGCAGATGTGTGACATCCTCCGATACCTTCATAGTCAGATACCACCTGTAGTGCATCGCGATTTCACTCCGGATAATCTTATTCTTCAACCGGATGGAAAATTGAAGCTGATCGATTTCAGTGTTGCTCAACGCCGGAAGGAAAAAGGAGTCTCTTCTGACTGTGCCGGTAAACATTCATACACGCCTCCTGAGCAATTTCGCGGCGAGACTGAGCCCCAGAGCGACATATACGCTCTTGGTGCAACTTTATATTTTCTCGCCTCGGGCCAGGACCCGATGCCAATCACAGAATCGAGTTTGACCCCCGGCGTCAGCCCCGATCCCGAAAGAGATGCCTTGAGCAACATCATCGAACGTGCCACCAAATTGAATATTGCCGATAGATATGAATCGGTCGATTGGCTACTAACCGATTTGAGGTCCGCTTATCCTTTAGGCGCAGAGCCAACTGATCAACCCTGCCCTTCTAATGGTCAGGCACCGGCACAATCTACCGAAGCATCCCAAGGCAATGGTTCACCTGATGGTTCGCGATGTGAGAACGTAATTGAAAACTCAACGGCTGAAGCTGGCAAAATTTCTCTTGAAGAATCATATAAAGGTTGCACCGCCAAAGTCAGAATCGACCCTCAATACAGGCGTTCATACAGTGGCATCAAACCGCGCCGACATTTAATGCGGTGATACTGCAGGTTTCTGTATTTGTAGTAGTTGCCGCAAATCTGGCTTCAGCGGTTCTCGATTGAAACTACTTTTGAATGGTGATTGCATATTTATTGCATTCTCTACAGCGCGACGAGCGACCTCGTATGAGAGCGATTCCCGCTCTGCCAGTCCTAGTGCTAGCTTTTTCTCGGCAGAGCCAAACAAATATTTCTGCTTGAGTCTGGGAATGGCTTTGGCAATTGTGTCCAATTCATCCTGGGTATTTTTGTCTAGTTGGGTCTTTTGGTCCACCGTCCTGTTCTTTTTCAAATCGGCATTCAATTGCGCGATTTCGTAAAGCAGTGCATGTTCGCGCAGATGCTGCTGCTCCAGTGATTTGATGTACTCAGTTGATTGAGGATCGTTGCGGCCAATTTGAATTCCGTCTCTGTATCCCAGGTTGGTTTCGAGAGCTTGCGCGGCGCCCTGACAGCCAGCCGCCTTCAATCTTGGAATCAATCTCTCTATTGTCCTGGTCGGCAAGTTCTCTCGCATATCTGCAAGTTCTTCTTGAAGTGCCTTTGCATAAGCTGCTCTCTTATCGTTAAGAGACAAATCCAATATCAATCCTTGTTCGCTTTGTTTTGCTTTGATAGTTTCCAGCAAGTTCTCGAGCCCTTTTTCGCCGGAATATCGACGATCTGGCGATGAGCGAAGAATTGAGTCGATCAATCTCATCGCCGAAAACTCCGCGGTATCGGCGTTGGGAGAACTGGCAAGACTGTCGAGAATCCGATTTAACGAAGCCTCGACCAGCAAATCCTTGAAATGTGGCAGCGAGGATTCGGCACCTTTCCTAAGGGACAGTGGAACCGGCAATTTCGAGTGCGGATCTGCATTGGTTAAGCGCGCCTCTCCTGCGGTCGGCTGTGCGGCCTGTGCAGCCCTGGCGAAAGCTTGAGCCTCATCCGCTAAGCGCATGTACCGCTCCCTTGCTGCCGTTTTTTCCTCAGGTGTCTTCGCATTGTTTTGCGCCGGTTGTAAAACCTGGTTCCATTCTAAGAATGACTGACCGAACAGCTTGGCCATTCGTTCTTCGGCAGGTGTTAGTGGCGTGCTGTTGTGAAGGATCTCTCTGGCAAAGTTCGGCGACAGCTCTTCACCAGTTGTGTTCCGATATTTGGTGCAAAGGTCATTGAAGTAAGCTTCAGTCGAAATGTATGATTTTTGCTTTGCACACTCGGATGCCAGATGCCTGATGATGAGAGTGTCCTGTCTCTCATGGGTCAGTTCGTGTACCAATCGGAGGACCGCATCCGACGAGTCCCGCAATCGACTGATTTGACTCTCTCGCAGGTGCGTTATTCCTGTCCCTGGAAAGTACTGGGCAGCGGCATTTGCTGGAAATGTGTAATCGGGCATAACGCGTACTCGGCCAAATTTTTGTCCGGTGAGAACTGACATCCTGTCGAGCAACGAGTTGATTGCTCGTTCGCGAGACTTAACGTCGGTTCCGTCAGAAAATGCAGCTCTTTGTTCATTGAAACAGCGAACAAATTGTTGAAGGCCGCCATCATCAAGCTTCATGTCGCGTGCTTGTGCCAATGCCTCAAGTACTTTAGTCTTGGTCGTGTTCGGTTCGAGGGCGACGCCATCAACAAACAGGCGAAGGTAGGGACCCAATTCCGCCAGTTGGTTAATGCCAGCGGAGTCAATTCCCAGTTCGCCATATCTTTTGGCGGCCTTTATTGCATTCTCATACATCCCCTGGTTATGGACCGTGGCTGAACTAAGAAGGGAGTCGACGATCAACTTGCGTGTTTCTGGTGGCAGATCAAGTGCCATTCTCAAGCTCGGTTCCCCAATTACGCCAGCCCTAACCAACTCCGCCAGTCGTACGGCTGCAAGAACTTGCGCTTCGCGTCGATCGCCGGCATTGGGGACGGGTTCATGGACTGCAGGTTCCTTGGTCAGCGGTTCAATATAAAGTTTGAATATGGAATCGCCGTTGGGTCCCGGCAACGAAAGACTTTGGCGCAATTCATTGCTCAGGGCGGTGTGCTGCTCTGAATTACCTGGGCCCAATTTGGCCAAATCAACAATGCGCGCCTCGATCAATCTTGCGATTTCTTGTTTCACGGCGGCAGCGTTGTCTGCAGTGGTTAGGATCCGGTAATAGTCGATTTTCTCAGCAAGAGTAAGAGAGGATTTTGGTGCGGGAATGCTGCCAATGATTGGCTCGACCGTGTTGCGAGTGGCGCCTGGTCCCAGTCCAAATTGTTGAGGAGTGGTCTCGCTCTTTGCCGATTGAGACTGCGCATTCCAGTAGACGTTAGCAATCTTGTCTAAGACGATAGCGATACCTTTGTCAGGAGCGTCACTGACCGCGGGTTTGAATGCAGCCGGCTTCGTGGGTGTTTCAGGATGCCGTTGTTTTTCAACTTCTTGATAGTGCTCTTGCGTAGCGGCGGAACTCAGTCCCAATCTCTCTTGAGGAGTCAGACCAACGAAGGTCTTATACCGCCAGCAATACCAATCCGGCAGACCGCAGACTTTCAATAGGGCTTCGTTGTACTTGCCGGCTCGGTTCGCATCAAGCTTGATTGCATCTTCCGGATCCGTGTCAGCCATTCTGCAAACGGCTATATCAAATGGCGTGTACTTGCTTGCTCTGCCTGTCGTTTTCGGAAGCTCCTCGACGTATTGCTTGAGATAGTCTACATCCCAGTCTCTCATCAGTTGCGGATGCTCACCGATGCTAACCAGAAGTGAAAACTTAGCAGTCGGATCGACTACCTTAATGCGGTCGAGAATCGTGCCCTTAAAACCCGTATCGATTACCACTGCATGCGGTGGCACTTCCTTTAGCCATTGTTTGGTTGTCGAAGGATCCATGGATTCGACTTGCAATCTGGACCAATGGAAGTACTGAACGTCGTATCCGTAATAACGCAAGGTCGGTACAAGCGGCGCCATGTCGCGACCCAGCAGGACTAGCTTGGTGCCTGGTGGATAAGTCAGCCTGATTTGATCGGCCGCTTCCAGTAGAGCTTTGGCTGATTCCTTCAAGTTAGGATCAGTCGCATCTGTGGTGCGAAGTTTCAATTCCGCAGGAGGCACTGCTTCCTTACTACGCGCAGCACACTTCTGGGCTTCCTTCGTTAGCTTGGCCAAATCCAGTGATGATGCTTTATCTCCAGAGTCCAGATGACTCTTGATCACGTCCGATAGAAACGGTCCCATTTTATAGTCGCGTAAGAGACTGATCAATTGTGTCGCATCGATGTCACCTGAAGGGACCGCTTGGGCCAGCTTGTACCCGCAATCACCCGGGAACGCCGTGAGCAGTCGCGTTTGATCCAGCAAATTCCTGGCCGTGATTGAGTCTGTTGTTTTTCCCGCACTGAGGCGTTCGTCAACAAGCCGGCGCAGGTCTGGCTGGCAGGAGCAATCTGCCAGCAGTGCAGAAAGCTGCAGCAGAGAACCGATGTCGGATCCCTTGGCCGCAGTTAAATGAAGAAGAAGGTCTTGATATTTGTCGCCGGGAAATGTTTGCGCCAAGGTTTCTACTGCCCGCAAATAGGAGGGCTGCAACTGTTTGGCAGTGGCTCCTCTATCGATCATGTCACGTACGAGCGTGGCTCGCTGGGATACCGTTTCAGGGTCGCCCTTCATGACAAAATTGACCAGATCGGCGAGCGATGCCTTGACCGTGGGACCTGGGTTTCCGTCGACAACAGGGTCTCCATCTCGTACGAGAGCAAAAAGCTTGGTCAACGTACTATCGGCAGGTGAAGCGGAATGTAATTTTGCCATGAGTTCCAGAGAGTCTTTGCGAAATCCTTCCGGTGGGACATCGCTACGCTCAGTCAACGCTTGCAACAGTTTGGCTCGATTGGCGACGGCTTCGGGTTTCTCAATCACAAATTCTGCCATGCCACTGATAGCTGATGCGTCTGCAAACTTGAGCAGGCAATCCAACGCAGCTGGACTAATCGTTGGCTTCAACGTTTCCACAGATTCCAGGTAGCTTTTTGTCAACATTGAAGGAGTGGTGCCAGGTCGATTGACCATCTCGGCGACAAGATCTATGCGCGCACGCGTACCTTCGCCATTGCCGATGATGAACTTTTTCAAGTCACTTAGAGAGAGTCCCTTCTTTTGATTTTCCATTTCGAGCAATCGCTCGAACAAGGCACGGTCTACAAGCTCTGGTAGTGTTCGCAAAGCCAATAGGCGATCGGGGTTGAGATCTTTTGCGGTGACATCAAGTTGAGTAGCTGTTTTGGCAATTAGATCCACGCGCGCCCGGCGTTCAGCCTTGTCACCACCGTCTTTGACAAAATCCATGAGTTTGTCCAGAGCAAGACCCCCAGCTTCAAGTACCAGGAGATTATCGAAAGCGCTTGGTTTGTCGCCAAGGCAAGTTTGCAATCGCTCGAGTGCTTTTAGTCGGACCACATCTAGTCTGCGATCTAGTGCCTTAGGATAAGGTTCGTTGGATTGCCATTCCACCAGTTCAAGTCTGGCTTCTCGTTTATCTGGATCTTTTAGAAAGTCGCAAAGCTCCTGCAGTTGGTCTTGATCCAGCTTGCTCAGGGGACGCAGCACGTCTTCGTCTAATCCATATCTGCATAGCTTTTTCAGCGGCGTTGAAGATTGCTTCGACTGCGAATCCGTCTTTGGCTCAACTGTTTTCGCAGCAGGATCGGTAGTTACCTTCAATGTTGGATCAAAATTGCCGCCACCACCATTGGTTTTAGTTCCGCCGCCATCGTTTGATTTGGTGGAAGTGCCAGGGGATTCAACCTTGCGTTCGCCCACATCAGGGATTCGATAAGAGGGATCCTTGATGTCTTTAATGTCTTTAGTCTGGTGAGGATCTGACTTCGCTGGCCGTTTCTCATCACCGACGTTGGCAATTGTCGGCTCGGTCTTGCTCGCAGTCGTCGGGACGGCATCAGGTAAGCCAGAAACCGGACTGCGGAACCTCGCCGGAACTTGGTCCGGTGTGATCAACTTCAGTTCGAGAAAGTCGCGAATCAGGGCCGCGGAGTCTTCTAAATGGTTTCGATCAGGCGTCATGTCGATTACATTCAATGCCGAGATCTGCGCGTCCTTCCAGTACTGCTGCCGTGCTGGCTCGGTGGTGGCGCTGTAATACGCGGCTAGTTTGTCGGTCAGTTTGTTCATTGCATTCTCATAGCGAAGATTGTCCACTAATGGTCTGGAGTCGCTGCTTCCCATGCCATATCTCACAGCTCGTTCTAAAAGTTGCGCGAAGGTGTGTCTTCTCGCGCCGACTTCAATATTGCTTCTGAGATAATTGCCATGCGCGATAGGATCGCCTGCTTGCCCTAATCCAGCCGTGTTTTCTCGCATTCCCTTCACAAGTTTCTTCAGCTCAGGACTGTCAGCCACCTGTCGGTTGGGTTCTGTTTGAGTGCGAGTTCGAATTGCATCTGCACGGTCATTGAGATATCGATTCAATTTCGCGTCGCCTGCCAGCATTTTTGGATCCGATGTGAATTCAAGGTTCACTCGGCTAAAGAAGGCAATTTCTGCTACGAGTTCTTGCGTGAGAACCACCCTGTTACCAAACCGCTTGAAGACACTCTGATCCAGTCCCTGAGTGTCCAGCCATGCTTTTACATCCCGGTAGGTCGGAAGCGGCTTGTCATCGTATTTCCCATATTGAGTTTCTAAAAAATCATTGAGCAATTCCTTAAACTTAGTGCGAGCCTCTGGATCACCAAATGTTTTTCCTGCCTCAATCAAATCCCCGTTTGCAGATGTTTGTTTTCCTCCCTCGCCGGCACCGTTTACGAAGTCCTCGCGGATCAATTTGTTCACCGCAGCTGGGTCGCATCGGCGATATGCGTCCAGGGACAGCCGTTGCTGCAGATGCGTCATTTCGTGCCGCAACATTTCTGTGGGGCTTCCTTCGCGGACCTTGAGTGAGATGCTCAAGTCGTTTCCATCAATAAATCCCTGGCAGTTTAGATAGTTCTCCGGCAAGATATTTATTTTGGACGAGTCAATGATGTAATCTTCAATCTTGCCTTGAGAATCGCGGTTGACCAGTCCAAGCCTCTCAGCATAATCCTGAGCCTCCTTAAGAAGCTCGCGTTTTACGGTAGATTGAAACAGCTCTGTATCGGCTTTCGAGTGGGCTGAGGCATCAAATGTTCTTGCCGCCTGGCGAATTGCATGGTCTCGCCAGCTGACAATACCGCCTTTGTAGCGGTTTGCTGGATCGTATTCGTGTTGGTGGCTTGTCGCATCGAATGTTCCCAACCGATAGTCTTCCGGCACTGGGCAATGCTCTGGAGCAGCGCCCGATTTCAACCAACTGCGAATCTCGCTTTCGGTTGTCTTGCGCTTGGCTATTGAAAAACCAAATTCACCGGGATTGTATCCATGTTTGACGAGGTCGTTCAATAGGGCTGGTGATAGTCTGCCTTCGCTCACCGCATTTATCGTAGCGCGGTGATAGGCAGGAGGTTGCATGAGAAGCGCGCGGATTGTTTCTCCTTCCAGTTGAGGAGCCAGCTTCAGCAGCCGGTCGCGATCCAATTTCGGCATCTCCCACCAGTTGTGGGCAGTGTTCTTATCAAAAGCACCCCTTTCGAGCAGTTTTTTCAAATCAGATAAGGATGTATGTTCTGAACCTTCCTTGATCACTTTGTTGAGGTAGCGCCGAGTTGGTTGATCGAGCTTTGACAATTTCTCAATCGCTTCGGCGTCCAGATTGCCGGTGGTGACTTTTGCGAGGTATAGCTCCTTCTCAGCACTTTGCAAATTGTCCGGCAAATCCAGTGCCGGACGCAATGGATCCGACAAATTCACGGCGCGCTGCAAACTCTTGAGTTCCTTGGTCAGCTGCTCCACGCGCTCGGACATTTTTGCGGCAAGTTCAATCGCTTTGGGGTTGTCGCGCACCGCGTTCGGATCTACTTTTTTATCAGGCTTTGTTGCATCTGACGCTGGATCATGCTCCTTATTCGAGCGCTGTCCTTTGTCATCTGCTAACTCCTTCGCCTTGTCAGCTTCCGGCGGATTAGGTCCTTTGGAATCGCGCGCATCCTTGTCATAACGCATTCGGTCTTGCTCAGTGGGTGGCCTGACTGCGTCAAGTATTCGATCGATCAGGCTGAGTTCGCCTTGCGGCTTTACCGCGTCAAGTATTCGATCTATTAGACTGTGTTCTCCCTGCGGTTTGACTGAGTCAAGTATCTGATCTATTAAATTAAGTCCTTCGGTAACATTTGTTTTTGTGGATGGCACCTTGCTGCGCTGTTTTTCTGGCTCTGGCGCCGTCTTCGGTTGAGTATCATGTTCTGGATGCTCTTCCCAATTCGGGTCAGAACCTCTCCGTCTAGAGTTCTCCTCCAGCCTTTTCTTCAATCGAGTGCGCGGTTCTTCCGGCAACGGCTCTTTGTTCGGTCGATTTGTCGCTGGTTCCTTTTTGTCATCCAAGCCCTTTTTGTCATCTAGTCCTTTTTTGTCATCGAGTCCTTTTTTTGCTGCCTGCTCTTTGTCGGCAGCTGGATTGGTTGTCTTGTCTGCCGGTATTTCGGTTGACTTTTTTGGCTCAACTGTTTTCGCTGCAGGATCGGTAGTTACCTTCGCGGTTGGATCTGAATTGGCACCATTGGTTTTACTTCCGCCACCATCGTTTGACTGGGTGGACGGGCCAGGGGCTTCAACCTTGCGGTCGCCAACTTCAGGGACTCGATAAGAGGGATCCTTGATGTCCTTAACGTCTTTAGTCTTCTGTGGATCTAACTCACCTGGCCGTTTCCCTTCCGGAGACTTTGTCGGCTCGACAGCAGCAGCAGGCTCCGTCACTCTGACCCACTCTAAGACCTGCCCCTTGGGACCGACTTGCCTGTAACCATATTCGGTGCGCTCGACTTTGGAGCCACGTAGCTCAGCTTCGCGAAAGAAGGCCTGTTCTTTTGCCGCGCTTTCGCTTTTGAATTCGATGCGCAATGCCTCATGCTTATAAGCTGCGTGAGGCTTGGCGGCAAGGTGAATGCCGGAATGTCCGGCGCTGATGATAATTGTTGATAACAGACCCAGCAGTTCGCTGCCAGCACCAAGCTCGATGCCTGCTCTTCTTGCCGCGCTCATCACCTGTTCTTCGCCACCCATCTGGCCGCCCTGAATTGCCAAATCTCTGGCGATTCCCTGGACGATGTCTTGAAGCAGGGCTTTTGCACCAGGATTGGTGGCAGCTTCTGACTCGAGCCGAGCTAGTCTCTGGAAAAATTCGCCTAGCATTGCCCGGTTCTCAGCCAAGAATGCACTAGCGCATTCAGGAGTCATAATCTTGAGAAAACCAACCAACTCCTCGGCGATCTTAGAGCCAATCGCTCCGCCCGCATACATCGTGGCAGCGCTGAGACCGAACTCCCAGGCATAGGGGATGGCTACGTCCTTCCAAAATTCCATTGGACGTTTGGTCCCGTCCGGGTTTTCGACGAGCATCTCACGCCTATAGTCACCGTACTTGCTGCCGTGGTCGCGAATGTCCCCTTGTTGGAACTGATATTCACGCATCGCTTCAGCAGTGAGCATGAATGTGCCTGCGCCGGCAACCAGGAGCCAGAACGGTGTCGCTCCTCCTGCGGTCAATACTTCAGTCACGACGACTGTAGCGGCGATTGCAACTGCTAGCACTTTGCCATCGCTGTTCCACCAGTTGACGAACGTGTCTGCTTTGAACTCGTTTTTCTTTAGC
>Ga0182024_10017383_pt1 | contig 13518 bp, 14 predicted proteins | sample P32metaG_FD_120480 | JGI IMG/M metagenome (GOLD analysis project Ga0182024, IMG submission 120480) | Permafrost microbial communities from Stordalen Mire, Sweden - P3-2 metaG (Illumina Assembly) | ecosystem: Environmental > Terrestrial > Soil > Wetlands > Permafrost | place: Sweden: Stordalen...
ACTGATGTGATCTGTAATTCGGGAGCCAGCGGGCAGTTCAGCGATAGTCCGGGCCATGCGGCGCTCTCCTGTCTAAAACAGAATAGCACGTTTATGTTGTTAAGTGAAGAGTATTGAGGCTAAGCAGCACTCGCGAACATGGCGACCGTGTCGTCGACCTCGATCTCGTGTCGGTCTACCAGCTCTTGGCATTTAATACAGAAGGACGCCCACGGTACCGCGTTAACGCGTTTCGGTGAGATGTCTTCCTCGCAGTGCCGGCAGACGCCGTAGGAACCGTAGGCGATGCGGGCGAGGGCCCTGCGGATCTGCCGCAACATATTCGAATCACGGTCGAGATTGCGAATCGCGAGTTCGCGTTCGCTCGCAAGTTGCACTTCGTCAAGAGCGTCCGAGGCCCTTTCGATGACGATTTCGTCCCTATTGCACAGCGAGCCCGTCAGTTCGGCCTGCTTCGCCTCCAGGATACTCTTGAATTTTCTCAGTTCTGCATCGGTCATTTCTTGTATTTCCTCGTCTCAGTGCGGATTAGGACGCCTTTGTGATTAGTAGAATCGTTGAGGAGCACTGGCTCGCCTGGCCAGTTTGATGCTTTCGTCAGCTTTTTCTCGTCTCACTCAAGAACTCCCAAGTCTTTGGGGACTGTTCCGTTAAGAACAAAGTCATTGGATCGTTTAAACGCCAACACGAGTGATTCCGGCGAGGCTTTGCTGGCGGGCATCCGCCGAGGTTCTCGTCATCGACCACGTAGAAAAGCCTTCCGCAAATCAACAGCCGGGCGGTTTACAACGGCTGCTATATATGCAGCCGTTTGCGGACAACGAAATGATCGATCTATTTTATGTCGATCTTGAGCAGGGCGTCTGAATGTTCGTGACGCCAGCCCCAGTATGTTTGTTGATCGGCGGGTCTGAGCTTGGAAAACTCGACAGTCTTGCGATGGTTCTCTGTGTTGTACGCACGATACGCCTGATCTTCACGACTATTCCATTCATGATCGTCATTGTTTTTTGTATCGTGGTACGTACGAACAGTCGTTGTCGTCGTCTGGCGATCCTGTGCTCGCAACGCTGTGGGCATCATTGCCAGTGGGACTATAAGAGCGGCACCCAGTAAGGCCGCATTGCAGAAACCGGGCATCATTGTTTTCATGTATACGGGTGGAGCAATTGTCTGGCCAAGGTGGCGAACGCGATGAAGAGAATAGAAACAATTGTCAAATCCCCAAGCCGGTCAAGCGCCGGACCGGCCGATTGCCGCACATTATGCCGGGCTAAGTTACCGGTCCGCTGAATTTTGCTTGGACAACGCAAACGCTCGTGCTCGATTCCGCCAGGGACGGCGCCGAAGGTGGCCGGCAAACGGCACGAGGCATCACGGCGTGGCTCGGGGACTCCACCATCGGGAACCAGGTGCACCCTTCACGAGGCAATAGCCGAAAAGGAGGGCGATATTGATCCGCAACGGTAAACGATCAAGCGTGGCGAATCGCAGAAGTCAGTAGCCTTCCATAAAGGGGGGCAACAGAGGCATGCCGGCACGCCGGGCAGCGTCGCGAAACCCCGAATCTGAAAAAGTAGGAAGGAAATGCCGATCCAGGCGCTAGCCGCATCTCGATCTGACGGGTTAGGCGGTTGGCCTACCGCTTTCCCAAGTGGGCGCGGTCCTTCTCATTTTCGTTGCAGAACATTTCGAAGATGTCGGAGTCGGGCATCAGGTCGTGGGCGACCTTGATGGTAAAGGGCTTCGTGTACATCTTAGGGTCGTCGAAAGTCATTTCGACATCCAGGTGCCCGAAGTCGCGGCGGTGGAAGCGTTCGGTGATGCGCATCGCTTCGCTTTGGGGGTGGCCCATCAAATCGAGCCGCGTCCTGCCGTTGAAGCCCGCGGTTTCCACTACAAACACGTCCCGCTCCCAGTGCCCGGCCGAATAGCCCAGGAAGGCCGGATATTCGAATTCCTCAGGCAGCGTGCGTCCGTCCGTGTAGATTTGGCGGTGCAGGTTATCGATCTCATAAAAAATAACGCTCATGCGCGGCGCCTGCACGATCTTAATCAACTCGGCGAGGAGGCCGGCGAGGGGGATGCCAAATTGTCCCACGGCGCAAACCTCCGCAGGGTTGGCGCTGGCCGCGCGTTGGCGCATAATTTCCGCGGCTTCCGGCCGCAGTGGCGATTCTTCGGCCTTGAAGTCCACGAGGATATTGCGGGAGTACTTGTGATTGGCGGCAGCCTCCATTCCCGGCACCTCCACTTGGCTGGCACCGTCGATAGCGGTGTCGAAAAGGCTCCTCAGTTCCGCAGGGGGCGTGATCTCATGCCGCCACACACCGGAGAGGTCGGGCTTGCCATCGAGAGCGCGCGGCGCCGGGGCGGCCAGGTTGGGTTTGCCGTCGCGGGTACGCGGCGTTCCGGGAGTAGGAAAGTTCAACCACTGCGTGTATGCACTGCCGGCGAGGAGCGTGAACAAGACCAACAGCCGATGATGTTGCATGTTTACCTCCCGTGTCTCAATGGTACTTAAAAACGGTATATGCGGCTTCAGCCCCGTTGCTTCAAGACCAGAAGAACGCGACTGAAGTCGCGTGTACCCCCGACTTCGGATAGTGCACTTATTTAGGGACACCACACCAGCTCCACCCCCGACGCAGTAATCCGAACTGGGACAATAGGCTCATCCTGCATGAAGAAGATCGGCTTCCTCTCGTTCGGCCACTGGACACCCGCACCGCAATCGCTGACACGGTCTGCGTCCGACGCACTCCTGCAGTCCATCGATCTTGCCGTGGAGGCCGAGACGTTGGGCGCGGACGGAGCTTATTTCCGTGTCCACCACTTCGCCCGCCAACTCGCATCGCCGTTCCCGCTGCTGGCGGCCATCGGAGCAAAGACCAGACGCATCGAGATCGGCACCGCGGTGATCGACATGCGTTATGAGAATCCGCACTATATGGTGGAGGATTCGGGCGCGGCCGACCTCATCGCGGGCGGGCGGCTGCAACTCGGCATCAGTCGCGGATCGCCTGAACAGGTGATCGATGGATGGCGTTATTTCGGCCATCGGCCGGCAGAGGGCGAGGGCGACGCCGAGATGGGCCGGCGCCACGCCGAAGAGTTTCTGGACCTGCTGCGCGGTGATGGATTCGCGCAGCCCAACCCACGCCCGATGTTCCCCAACCCACCCGGATTGCTGCGTCTGGAGCCGTATTCGAATGGGCTGCGCGATCGGATCTGGTGGGGCGCGGCTTCAAACGCCACCGCGGCCTGGGCGGGGAAGCTCGGAATGCACCTGCAAACCTCGACCCTCAAATGGGATGAAACCGGCGAGCCATTGCACGTTCAGCAGACTGCGCAGATCCGCGCCTTTCGCGCGGCATGGAAGGAAGCCGGTCACGCGCGAACGCCGCGCGTCTCCGTCAGCCGGAGCATCTTCGCGCTGATGGATGACCGCGATCGCGCTTACTTTGGAGGGCGCACGGAGGAACAGGACAGTGTCGGCTTCATCCACGATGACACCCGGGCGATCTTCGGCCGAAGCTACGCCGCCGAACCCGACATCCTCGTCGAACAGCTTAGGAAGGACACGGCCATCGCGGAGGCCGATACACTCTTACTAACTGTGCCGAACCAGCTGGGTGTGGCCTACAATGCGCATGTCATGGAGGCCATTCTGACCCACGTGGCTCCCGCTCTCGGCTGGCGCTGAGTCATACAATCTCTGTCGCTGGCGTGGCACAGCATGACTAGTCGAGAACGGATTGAAGCGTGCCGCTGGCCGATCATCCACAATGGAATCAGGTTCGTGTCTGCGTCGATTGCGATCCATGTCCAGACATCCCCGCAAACGCCATCGCGCTCGAAACGGGGTTGTGGGAAATCACGTTGGGTCAGGATCGCGAAGAGAGTAGCGGGCTGTTAAGTGCCAACATCGCTGTGTGTTTCCGAGGTTGTTCCAGCGAGTTAGTTCAGGCACCCCGCCCCTCGTACCAAGGGAGTGCTGGCCGACTTTCGGATCGATTCGACAAGCCCATCGTCGCAGGCGGCGGTCTGCGTGCCCGCGCCGTTTGCGATCAACTGAATCCGAACGATGCCGCGATCGACACACGCCGCCATGCGCAAATCTCGAACCCCCGGCCGAATCCTGTGCAGCCGGTCGAGCAACTCCGGTTCGCGGAGTTCCGGAACGGCGGCATTGGTAAGGATCAAGTCTATAGGGATGTAAGGACGCTCCGCGATCCCGACAGCTTCACTGCCGTTGCGGGCCAGCAAAGCCCGCATGCCGTTGGCATCAAGAACCCTGGCTATGAAAACCAGAACTGAGGGTTCCTCATCCACAACCAGCACTGAAATGGGATTCGCCGGAATAGTCAAAGAATCCATCAAACGCCTCCATATCCAGATTTAAGTTAGTTGGACAACTTTCGCAAGTGTGAACTGTGTTGCCGTTATCGGCTGGAAGTTAGCTCGGATGTGTCAACTTAAGTTAGCTTTAGGCGTGAAGTTTTGCCGATAAGCCTGAAACAAAACAGATATCCCCTTAACGTTGTAGCTGAGGTAACATCCGTGACCGACTCGGGAAGGAACACCAGGTCGATGCCGCACGGCTTCGCAGAGTTTGGCGGAGTGCCGGCGGATCGAATCTCAGACCCGCGGGCGCGACGCTTCGGATATAAATCGTTTGGTTACTTCAAGGACGAGCGGGAGACGATCTTGAAAATGAGATCTCTGCGTGAGAAGGGCATGGGGTTCGACCGGATCGCGGCCGCGTTGAACGATGAAGGTGTCCCGACGCGCTCAGGGAAGGAGTGGCATGGCGTGGTTGTAAACAGAATTCTCTCCGGCCGCGGGGCCTTAATTCCAACCACGTCTGGCCGCGAATGATCGAATAGCCACCGAACCGAAAAACTGATTACTGCATCCAGTGAAATGGAAGCCTCAGGGACGTGATGTAATCCTGGAAACTGTTCCCCGGCTACGCAGCCTGCGCACGCTGACCGAAAAGCACACGCGTTAGTTCGCGGAAGGCTTCTCGACGCGGTCGATTACCAGGACGTCTGCCGGTGCCCTGGCGGAACTCAGCTTCAATCCCAGTTGCTGCTCAAAGGCAGCAAACACGTCAGGGGGCGCATCGGGACTGTCGGTCGCGGGGGGCGCCGGACCAAAAGCTGCCATCTGTCCGGCATCGGGGGTAAACTTCAGCGTGAAATCGTATTTTTCGGTGAGTCCCGTCTGATCGACTACCGGCTTGTCCAGAATCGAGCCCTGCAAAGTGCTGGCGACTTCGGCAATGGTCGCATTCCTGACGTTGAAGCTCATTCCAGCCGGCGCTCCTCCGAAGAACAGTCCGGGAAGACCATTCGGATCCGACTGGCTCTTTGTAAATTTCGCACCTGTTTTTATTACGGTGATTGCATAGACCGGGAGTTCCCGTTTTTCCCGATGAAATTTGACCTGGAAGCGATCCGCAAGCAGCTTCTGAATGATTATTTTCATCTGGGCGACGTTGGGCTGCCCGGGCGCGTCGGGCTTTATTGTCAGATCGTATTTCTCAGACTCCATCCAGGATGGACCGCCCGTAATCTGTTTTGCATGGATGCCATAGGCCATTGTGATGAGATCATTCAAAGTCGTGTTTATGGTGACAATATCCTGGCCTCTTACGGTAAATATTTTGCCAGGCCTGCCCGGCTCGCTCGGCTTAATCGTAGCCACTTCAAAACCCGGGTCGACGTTGCCGGCCATTCGCACAGGCGGTGGCGGCGGCGTTGGAATGGTCCACGCCGTCTCAGGGGTCGCGCGAGTCAGAGTCAATGGGGAGGGCATGCCTTGCGACCATGTGCCGGCGATCGTTTTTCCGTCTGGGCTGAGTTTGCCCTCATAAGTGCCGTTTAACGGGACGACCGTCATTTTCAAGTTCGGACCGCTCGCTGTTAGCGTAGTGGCCGAGAACGGCTGCCCACCCTGATCGATACTGTAAAGCTCAGCTGCCAGCTTGTCGGCGTCCGTTGTGGATATTTTGATAACAATTCGCAACTCGCCGTTGGGGGCCTGGGGCACCTTGAGAGCGCCTTGCCACGTGCCGGTAAAAGTCTCGCCGAAGAGGACGCCAGCCTGCAGTACGACGAGCGCGAACGAACATAGCAACAGCTTCTTCATGGGCTATCTCCTTGCGGGAATACGGCAGGATCGTTGTTGCTGATCCCGGTCTGTGGCGACTGGTCTCACCCTGTGCCCGGGTGGCACAGTGACCGCGGTCGCATTCAGGAAGACGCCTGAAGAACCGAATCGCGCCAGCGACCGGCGTCTCCAGGCGGTCGCTCCCGCTGATATCACTACTGTTCCACGGTATCAAAATTAGACGGAAAGGATTCAAAATGTGTTCCCGGCAGTTGTCGAAAAGTGAAGTCGGCAGACCAACCGATATCGAGACACGGCAGCCGGGTTGCCAAATTCCCGAACCGGCACTGGCGGCGACGAGAGGCGAACTTCGGGGGCGCGCCCCCGCCGGCTGCCGGGCCAATACCCCACCGGAAAAACCGCGTTGGTGATTGCGTTCCTTTCGTTCCTTATCGGCCGTCGGGAATTGACGGCTGGCGCAGTTTGACGAGCGTTAATACCCATTGAACCAAGCCGCAGGCGGCAGTTTGAAAAGGCTTCTCCAAGAACTTCTCCGGTTTAACCGGACCCTGTCTGGATGATGTTGTGGTGGCTATTTTCCTGCGCGAACGGCGGCGGTCGCCCCTGTTAGAAGTCTTACCACTTCCTCGCGGCCATTCTGCATAGCCAGCGACAACGCAGTGCTCCCGTCGTACTCCACTGCGTTCACATCCGCCTTCGTGGTGAGCAGCATGCGCACTAAATCCGCGCGCCCTTTCGCCGACGCAATGGTCAGTGGAGCATACTCGTCTCTGGTCCTGACGTTCGGGTCGGCGTGGGAGGCGAGTAGTGCCTGCACTACGTCCGCGTGCCCACCGGATACGGCAGCCGTTAACGCCGTGGGCCCGATGGAGTGTTGGCGTGCCCCGGCGGGTCTTTTCTGCCACGCCGCGGGAACGATGTTCACAGCGGCGTTGGCTGCGAGCAGCGCCTGTACCATCGGCAGACGTCCTGTCGACGCCGCTTCCATCAAAGCTGTGGAACCCGTTCCGTCGATCGCATTTACATCTGCTCCCGCTGCCAGCAGCGCTCTTACCACCTCCAGATGGCCGTGCATCGCCTCCATCAAGGCCGTCCGGTTCCGGACGTCCCACCTGGCGTCGACATCGGCCTTCGCGGCGAGCAGCGCCCGAACGACCTCCAGATGGTCATTTCTCAACGCGGCGATCAACGCCGTAAGGCCCCCGACCCCTTTGAGGTTGACATCGGCACCCGCGCCAAGCAATGCCTGAACGACCTCCAGATAACCATTCGCGGACGCCAGTAGAAGTGCCGTATCGCCTCGGACTTCGGACCTGGCGTTGACATCGGCCTTCGCAACCAGCAGCGCCTTCACCACCTCCAGATGCCCATTGGAAGCCGCTGCTATCAACGCCGTGGTCTGGTAGCTCTTATGATCGTTCACATCGGCCTGTGACTTCAGCAGCGCGTTGACGGCGGGCAGGTCACCACGTTCAGATGCACTGATGAGATTGTCGCTTTGCGCGTTGGCCAATGTGAAAGTAAAGCCGCAGGCCGTTGCGACAAGCACTGCAACGGTCAGGCGGTGAGCTTGACAATAACGATGCCGGCCAAAATTGCCTGGCTTCATGGCCGCAGCATATCACGGCGCGCGCTTGCATATGATGGTGGTCGGCTCGCCGATAATCCAGGGCTGCGATACGCTCACCCGTCGCCGTTGGCACGCCTGTTCATTTCGAAGGAGTAGTACGTGCCTATTCAAGAAATCCCTATGGGCTTACCATCGAGGTGTTACCTGAAGACATCGAAGGCTTGTATTGATTCCCTGGATGGTGCATTCCTAAACGGCAGCTTGATTACCGATAAACCGCCATTTCTGCGATCGATCAACCCAAGGACCTGAGTATCGAATCGGAACATATCTCGTATTATCGGCGGCTATTTCTGCCCGCCAGCTCGACCGCCAAGAGATAGACTAGTGTAGAAACGCTTGTGAGGCGACTATCATGACCAAGCTTCTATTCGTTCTTTTGGCGGCCTCGACCGCCTTCGCAGCCGACGACCCCTGGGGCAAGGTGAAAGACCTGAAGAGCGGCACCGAACTTCGGATCTACAAGAAGGGGACCGCGCAGCCGATCCTCGCAAAATCCGATGAAGTCACCGAGGACAACCTGATTGTTGTGGTCAAGAACGAGCAGATCGCGATCGCCAAAGACCTCGTCGATCGCATCGATTACCGCCCCAACAAAGACAGTCGCATTACCACCGAGACTAAGTCCAAGCAGACTGACCCCGACCCCATTCCGGGACCTCCTGGGCACGTGTCGGCTGTCCCGGGTACGTCCACCTCTACTAGTGTCGGCATCGGGTCGAAGCCGGATTTCGAGCTGATTTACAAGCGGCCTGGGGCCCCTCCCAAGAAGTAGGAGCTTCGCCGTCGATATCGGGAGGTAACTCCGCTCTCAAGGCCAGAGGCGTCGGCGAGTAGCGAGCAGCCTGATGGGCGCATCCGCGGCGGGTTCTTTACTCATCAAACCGCCAGTAGAACGAGATCGCATCGGGCTCCGTAATCGTCGCGGCGTGCAAGCGGTTTCGGATCGGGAGTACATTTGGAGCATATGCCACTTCCGACCGACGAGGGACTGATAGCGCTAAGCGAGGAACTGTTGCGGCAGCTCGATACCATCTTCGGCCTGCACCCCGGCTTCAGACCGGCGCATGCCAAGGGCGCCATGCTGGCCGGAACGTTTACGCCTTCGCCCGGCGCCGATTACATTACCCGGGCACCTCATATCCAGCGGGAATCGACGCCGGTGACAGTACGCTTCTCGGACTCGACCGGCCTTCCGCTGATTCCCGATAACGATCCCAATGCGAATCCGCGCGGAATTGCGATTCGCTTCCACCTCGCCGAGCACGTTCACACCGATATCGTTGGGCACTCGACGGATGGATTTCCCACACGTACAGGTGGGGAGTTTCTGGAGTTCCTGCGCGCTCTCGCTTCGAGCGATCCGTCAAAGCCGTCGCCCTCTCCGATCGAGGTTTACCTCGGCGCCCATCCAAAGGCGCTGGCATTCATGCAGACACCGAAGCCTGCCCCGTCCAGCTTCGCGCGGGAGTCATATTTCGGCGTCACGGCGATGCGCTTCACGAACAAGGATGGCATCACCCACTTTGGGCGATACCGAATCGCGCCGGAAGCCGGAAACGATCATTTGTCAGATACCGCCGCAGCTGCCCGTGGGGGGAACTTCCTGTTTGACGAACTGATGGAAAGAGTCTCCAGTGGCCCAATTGCGTTCCGTATCCTGGTGCAAATCGCCAACGGCGAGGACATCGTGGACGACGCAACTGTCCATTGGCCCGAGGACCGGCGTTTAGCGGAGTTCGGGAGGATCGTTCTGACTGCGGCAGTTTCCGACAACGGTCCCGCGCAGAAGCGGATCATCTTCGATCCAATCCCCCGGGTCGATGGAATCGATCCCTCGGAAGACCCTCTGCTGGAGTTGCGGGCCGCCATCTATTTGCTTAGTGGACGCCGACGCCGTTCAGCCCTGTAGATGCAGGATTGATCGAATGCGCTATCGACCGCGATTCCCAAGGGCAATTCTTCTAAAGAAGCAACGTCTCGATGCGGTTCGCATAGACCGTGTTTTCGCAGGGCGACCACCCAAAAACAGTGAATCGCCCATCCTGCGATGCCACCAGCGCAATCGCATCCCGCTGGTCGTGCGCGAACTGGGCAGCGGACAGATGGCGGGTACCTCCGAGCTGTCCGGGCTCGGCGATCACGGCGCCCGTTCCTTCGATTGGCTCGGTCACGATCACGCTGCGGACCTGCTCCCGCCTGGATCGCCGGACGATTTTGGCACCGAAGGCCAACAGCTCGTATTTATCACTGATGATCGTGGCTCCGTCCACTGCCGTCAGACCCGCGATACCGTCGACGACCCGACGCAGCGCTTCCTGCCAGCGGCGTCGCAATCTTTCACTGGGTTCCTCCTGCATCAGGTCTACAAGGGCGCGGAACGGGGGCGCAACTGAGTACGCGATTGGTTGCAGCACTGATTCCTGCCACAATTCCGAGGCTGCCGGCACTACGAGCAGGGAGCCACCTCGTCCGTGCGCACGCATGGAAACCGCGAGTTGTATCAATACATTTACGGAATCGGGTGAATCGACTTCCGCCTGGAGGCCCAGGAGTGAGGTGAGGAGTTCGGGGCAATCCGGCGCGGTTGCGGCATTTTGATCAATTACCTTGATTTCGTCACCTTGAAGCACTGCGACGTTAACGAACTTGCTGGAATCGTCACCGCGGCTGTACTTGATGACCAGCAGCCCGGGCGCGACCACCTCCAGCACGAAGCAGGACTGCGGCAGACTTCGAGTTGCTCCCCAGACGCAAAGATCACCATTGTTGCGGTGCACGCACAGGTGAATTCCGGGGCGCTCCACAGCTGGCCCCAGCCGGGTCAAAGCCTGCGATGCGAGCGGGACGGACCGTTCAAAGACCAGGGGCATGTCGACCTGCGTCGGCGCGACGAACGCAAGAGAAACTCGTGGCGTATAGGTCTCTTCCCGCCGCAGGCTTGCCCAGAAAGCTACATCGATAATGGCCTCGATGGTTTCGACATCCGGGAGAAGTTCGACTGTCCCCTTGCCCTCGACACGCCTCTTGGCCAGATGCTGGTCAAAATGAGGATGGACCCGCAGCGCCGCCGCTCGTGCAGCGGGGTACGCCGGTTGTGTCATCGCGCAAGCCTCAATCGCCCATCGCGCCGGCCCCTCAGTCGAATAGCCATTCCTCTATTCAGTGTCTAACGCCCGGCTGTGCGTCTCCGGCATTGATCATGCGCTCAAACAAGCGGAACGTTCATCCGCAAATATCGCCAGGCATTCCCAATTTCCCGGCGCGCGGACATGCGCGATCCGCTGACCGACTATTCCCACACAGGGCCGGTTTCAAAGACCAAAGATCAACGTTACTTGCCGACCGCGTGAACGGTATCTCTCTCGTTATCACACACGTCCTCGATCATCTCGGTGTCGGCGAGGAATCCGAATTCCATTGGAAATGACCAAGGCTTCGTGTAAGCTTGCGGATCATCAATAGTGACTTCGACATCCATGTGACCGAAATCACGGCGGCGGAAGCGTTCGATGGTGTGAAGGGCTTCGGTATGAGGCCGGCCACTATCGTCGAGCCAGCTCTTGTCGTTGAAGCCGCGGGTGTCAACAACGAACCAGTCACCTTCCCACTGGCCGATCGAATAGCCGAGCCACGCGGGAGACGCCACCGGCGGGTGACTGCGGCCATCCGTGAAAATCTGCCGGAAACGGGCGAATTCTTCATACAGAATAAGGGTCAGGCCCGGGTTCTGCACAATCTTCATGGGCACGCGAATGAGCATCTGGTCTGGGATGCCATGGGGTAGACAACGTGCGGAAGGCCGGTCCGCCATGAAATTTGCCAGGCGTTGGTGGTAGAGCGTTTCGGCGGCAGGAAGCATAGGCGGGATCTTTTCTCCGGGCCGCATAAAATCCTCCAGATTGGGGCCCATCGCCAGACCCGTCGTAACACGCTGGTTGGGTCCCTGCATCCGCTGCCATAGTCCCGTCAGATCGGGCTTGCCATCCGCAGTTTTGGGAACAGGAGCGGCCAAATTGGGTTTGCCGGATGAGGTGCGCGGGATGCCGGGAGTGGGGTGATCTAGCCATTGGGCTGCCGCAGAGACAGCCCATATCATAACGGCGAGACAAGCTCGGCGAATCATACCGTGGCTCCTATTCTTCCAGAGACAAACACAACTCACGGTCGCAGCGACGGCGTTGGAGATGGCGTCAGTTATAACGCCCGCGGACAGTTCCATCGAGCGGAGCGAGAAGTACGTTTCGTCGAGACAACCTCAGAATCACTATATCGCGATTGGGCCGCCTGTCTTCCGTCTCCTCTTGTCTCACACAAGATGAGCCTGAAACGGCATTGGACTCTCATACAAGATGAGCCTGAAGGGCGGGATCGGGATGCTGGGGATTGATCATCAGCATGGACGACTCGGAAGCGACGAGCCTGGAGCAGATCCGGGCGTTTCTGGCTGGTGCGGCAGTATGTGGCCCGAATGAAGGGTCTGAGCCGGGCAGGTGACACGCCTGATCGCGGGCTATGCCGCCACTGGCCGAACTCGGGACAATTACAGATCGATGCTGGTTCGGACCAACACAATCACGCTTGTCGACGGGTCGGCTTGCCTGGAGACCGCCGTTTGTGAGATTTCGTACTCGCGGGCGATTCCCCTTGGCACATGCTTCGGGTCAATTCGTAACCTTCCGGTAAACGTCGTCTTGACGCCAGTGGGGGTGCAGGGCTTACATACGTAGTTAAATATTTATGACGAACTTCATCAAATCCAATTGCGTGCTTTTGCTGGCCGGCGTGGCTTTTGCGCAAAACGAACCTGCCCCGACCCCGGCCTTCAATACACCGGCGTCGCCAGCCGCCCAAGCCCCCAGGAGGCGTCCCGCTTCGGCATATCTGGTTACCGGCCAGCCTTATTCAGCGGAGCAGTCGATTGATAAAGTTCAAACCCTGATTAACGGAACCCATCTGACTCAGCATCTTGCGACCACGAAGGTATATCGTGATTCGCAGGGCCGTCTCCGAATCGAGACAGCAATGGGTATTGTGCCGCCGCTGTATCGCACGACGGAAATACTCGATCCTGCAGCCGGCATTCAGTACAATCTGGACTTGACGCGACGGATTGCGCGAAAGAGCCAATTTAGTGGAACATTTGGCTCGATTACGCCTTCCATCGGATGTCCGGCTGACTTGTCCGCCTTCACCGTTGCTGACGTGCATGAACAAGTAACGTGCAACGCGCTCGGCACGAAGAAGATTGACGGCCTTGAGGCCGCTGGCGCTCGCATAATCGGCGTTATTCCCACTGGAGCCATGGGAAATGACAAACCGATCAGCACCGTTACCGAGATATGGACGTCCCCCGAGTTGAAGGTAGTCCTGCTTCAGACGCAATCGGACCCGCGTTCCGGCGATATGACTCAAAAGCTCTTCAACATTTCGCGTGAAGAACCCGACGCCTCTTTGTTTCGCCCTCCAGACGACTACACGGTCATCATCATTGGCCCTCCATCGGGGCGGGGCGCGAACGATCTGAATTTGACCCGCCCCTGAACGCTACAGCGCAATCGTTGCGTTCTTCGGGTATGCGAACTGAATAGAACGATGACTTCACCGTTGGTGGCCTTCCGATGTGCCGTTAAGACTTAGTGCTGTATCGGGAACGCTCCGGCGAGGAGAGTTTCGGGCACGAGAGAGTGGTGATCGCCGGAGCGTTTTCGATACAGCGTCTTGAAGGAAGCCGTTTTGGAACGGTCATG
>Ga0182024_10017384_pt1 | contig 13517 bp, 6 predicted proteins | sample P32metaG_FD_120480 | JGI IMG/M metagenome (GOLD analysis project Ga0182024, IMG submission 120480) | Permafrost microbial communities from Stordalen Mire, Sweden - P3-2 metaG (Illumina Assembly) | ecosystem: Environmental > Terrestrial > Soil > Wetlands > Permafrost | place: Sweden: Stordalen...
GATTACCAGCTGGAGGGCGTGGAGAAGTTCGAGCAATGGTGGACCAGCCCCGAAATGGAAGCGCTGATTGCGCTGACCATGGGCATGGGCAAGACCATCACCGCAGCCTGCTGTGTCACGCGCTTCCTCGAGAAAATCAACCCAAAAGGGCGAATCCTTTGGCTGACCCACCGGGAGGAGCTGATAGAGCAGTCCAAGCTGGAGCTTGAGATATACACGGGGCAGTACTGCGAAATCGAGAAAGCCTCGCAGCGCTTCACTGGACTGGCCCAGATCATTGTGGCCTCTGTCCAGACCTTGCGTGGAAAACGCCTCCAGAAGATGGCCGAGGAGTTCCAGCCGGACCTCCTCATTTTCGACGAGGCCCATCATGCGCTGGCCCTGACCTGGATGCAGATCAAGCAGACCTTCCCCAAGGCCAAAGTTCTCAACCTGACTGCGACGCCCTTCCGCTCGGACATCGGCAACCGCCTCGAACTGGGCACGGTGCTGCTGGAGAAAAACACGACCGATGGAATCCGGATGGGCGTTCTCGTACCACCCAAGCCCATCGGCAAGATGGAAATCGATTTGGGCACAATTAAGAAAAGGCTGGGGGATTACGATGTCACCAGCCTGGCAGAGTTGCTCTGCAAGGATGAGATCGTCAAAGGTTGCCTTGAACTGATCGACAAAAACTGCCGCGGGCACAAATCCATTCTGTTCGCGGCCTCTGTTGACCACGGCAGGCTCATCTCAGAAAAACTTCGTGAGATCGGTTTCCGAGTTGGCGAAGTTTACGGAACGACTCCAACCGAAGAAAGAAAGGGATACTACGACGGTGTGCGCGGGGGGACCATTGACATTCTCGTCAATAATTTGTGCCTCAGCGAGGGCTTCAACCTTCCTGCTCTTGATATCGCCATCATGCTACGGCCGACACGTAACGCCGCTCTCTATTTGCAGGCAATCGGCCGCGTTTTGCGCAAGGATCCCAACAATCCCGCCAAGACCCACGGGTTCATCATCGACATCATCGATATCGCCAAGCGCAGGGGAGGGGAGGAGTGCCCAATGCCGACCGAGGACGACGTCCGGATGTACAGCGCGTTGCAAGGACGAAGCGCCTCGCAGCCTGAAGTGTTCCTCAGCTGGTTTTACAAGGCTGCGGATTTGGCCGACTTGGTAGCTGGCGTCAAGAAGGTCAACGAGCTGACCAAGCTGGATAATGCTGATCGCGTCTACAAGCTCCTGGCTCCTCCATGGATGGCACACCTCGACGTAAACCCGGCTGCCGCCATCCTGGGAACTGTCTGGACGCCAGAGGGAGATTACAAAGAGCTACTAAAACCCTTTCGAATTGGCAGCCCGGATGCCTTCCGGCTTTTGCTTGGGCGTAAAGGCTGGATATACCTGCCGCACAATAATCTCCCCCAGACCGATGAACAGCTCACCGAATACGAAGTGGGAGCGGCACCGGCCGATGCGGAAAGCAATTACACGCTCACCACTCTCATCTCGCAGGATGCCCAGTTGCGTAACTTTATCATGGATCTCTTCGATCCGAACCAGTCGCTCAAGGAGCAAGCATCCAAGTGCTACGACAGCTTTACCCTCGGCGAATCGGGGTATGAAGTGGCTTGGTTCAAGGTAATCCACAAAGTCGATACCCGCTTTTATTTCATTCAATGGAAGGCAGGTGAAACAAACCACATTCTTGCCAGAACAATGGACGGCAAAATTTACAGCTTCCAGCAAATGGGACGCAACCGACTGGAGCACAAGCCAGGATTCGAACTTCGGCACAGTTATATTCCCGACTTCGTCAAAGGCGTAGCGTGGGCTAAGAAGTCTATGTCGGGAAAACAGGCCGTTCATGTCGCCAAGCTTCTCGATGTTACGGTCCGAGACGCTCAGAGCATGCATATCAGCAGCCTTTCAGCCTCTGCCTTGATGTCCAACCAGTGGAACAAGGCTCACCTCAAGAACATTGGCAAACAGTTGTCAGAACCGGGATCCTTGGTCCCTGTAGTCTACCTTGACGATGCCGCGACCCTCATGCAGGTTGATCTGGAGACAACAGCAATCCCGCTTGTGTTGCCTTGATGGCTGGCGAACACAAATCAAATGGAACAAAGCCAAAATTTGGAACTGGTGCGCGACAGGGCATCAACCTTCGCTACCAAGTTTAACCACAAACAGATTGCTCCGAGCCATTTTCTGCTGGCCATTATCAAGACCCCGGAATGCCAGGCCTGCCAGCTATTGATTGCCTCGAAGGTTCCCATCAGCAAACTCGGTGAAATTATCGTTGGCAAACGCTTTAACCAAGAAGAAGCCGGAACTCCAACCGGAATACCCACAGCAGCATCAAAAGCGTGCTTTACCCAGGCATCCGAAATCGCGATGCAGAGCGGCACCTCCCAGCTCCGCACGGAACACTTGCTCATCGGATTGCTTGCTGACCCTACGCTAAGCCGGGAGGTTTTCGGATCTGCGGGCATCAACTCGGCCAAGCTCATCCGCAAAGTGCTCGGCCGTTTTGGTCTCCAACCCGAGGTTGCAGGGGAAAACACCCCAGCCCCCAGCCGGGATTTTACCGAGGTTTGCTACAACCTCACTGAGATGGCCCAGGCGGGGAAGCTCGATCCAGTCATTGGCCGAAAGCAGGAGATTGAACGCTGCACGCAGATTTTGGCCCGTCGCCGCAAGAACAACCCGGTGCTCATAGGAGACGCCGGCGTGGGCAAGACGGCCATTGCAGAAGGGTTGGCCTTGAGTATTGTCCAGAAAACGGCTCCCCCCTGCCTGCAGGATAAACAGATATACGTATTTGATGTGACCGGGTTGGTCAGCAACACCATCTTCCGCGGCCAATTGGAGGGACGGGTTAAAGCCATTCTGGATTACGTCAAAAAGAACCAAAGCATCATTCTGTTCATCGATGAGATACACCTCATCGTCGGCGCCGGCAACTCCATCGGCGGAATGGACCTGTCCAATATGATGAAAGCGGCCCTCAGCCGGGGTGAAGCTCGGGTACTTGGGGCAACCACGGAGGACGAGTACAACAAGTCCATTGCCAAAGACTCAGCGCTCGAACGCCGTTTCCAACCCGTTCCCGTCGGAGAGCCATCGGACGAAGACACCCTGGCGATCTTGCATGGTTCGCTTTCCGTCTACGAGAAACACCATGGAGTCAAATACAGTCCAGAGGCCGTGATGGCTTCATTGTATCTGTCCAAACGCTATATCCCAAATCGCCGGCTGCCCGACAAAGCCATTGACGTGCTGGATGAGGCAGGCAGCGCCATCAAGCTCGCCCCTTCCGAAGCATTGGTGGCCTTGGATAACCAAATCGAGAATATCACCCAGCAAAAGATTGCGGCCGCCAATGCGGACCGGTTTTCCGACGCGCAAACTCTTTGGACCTCGATTCGGCTCCTCAAGGTCAAAAGGGAGCAGCTGTTGGCCGAAGGGGAAACAGTCCGGGTGGTCCGGGAGGAACACATTCGCAAGGCCATCAGCCTCATCAGCAAGGTTCCCGTCGAGAAGATGAACTCCGACAACCGCCGCGACGCCCTCAAGCAAGCCGAGCGGTTGGGAGCCACCATTATCGGACAGAAACCCGCCATCGAGGCAGTTTCACGGTATTGTCGCCGCGGTAAAACCCACTTCAACGATCCAAAACGCCCCATTGGCAGTTTCCTGCTGCTGGGCCCAACCGGCGTAGGCAAGACCCTCCTCGCAAAAGCTCTCGCCATCGACATCAGCGGTTCTGAGGATAGCCTGATCCAACTCGACATGTCCGAGTACATGGAGAAATTCAGCGTCTCCCGGCTCATTGGTTCTCCCCCGGGCTACGTCGGTTATGATGACCAGAATTCCCTGGTCGAAAGGGTGCGCCGCAACCCGTACTGCGTGGTGCTCTTCGATGAAATCGAAAAGGCCCATCCGGACGTTTGGAACATGCTCCTTCAAATCCTCGAGGAAGGGAAGCTCACGGACGGTCAGGGACGCATTGCCAGTTTCCGCAACACGATGATCGTTCTGAGCTCCAACGTGGGCTACTCCGTCATCAGCAAGCTTAGCATCGGGTTCAATCCCAATAAGGAGAATACCCGCGAAGCCGTGTTAGCGGAGGCTAAAAAGACGTTTCGTCCTGAATTCCTTAATCGCATAGACGAAATTATCGTCTTCGACTCACTGACCCAAGAAGATTGCGACCAGATACTTGTCCTGGAACTTGAAAAGGTGCGCCGGCGAACCACCTACGGCAGCATCACACTATCGCCAGCCCTTCACGATAACATCCTAAAGACGGGTTTTTCTGAGGAGTACGGCGGTCGAAATCTCAAGAAAGCCGTTGAGCGACTTGTTACTGACCCCATCAGCGATGCCTTAATTAAGGAGGAAATTCCGCAAGAAGGGCACTTGTACATGGACTGGAAGCATGAGAAGGTTACGGTCTCGAAAATGAAGGAAAACGTGCCTATCGTGTCACCGATGATCCCTTCTGAAACAGGGCCAAGGCTCGCCATCTGATCCTGGCGGCGATTTTCCCAATTCTGCCGGTTGTATTCGCTTATCTTCGTCATGGAATAAGGAATGCGGTAACTGGACTACAAATCGCCTGAAGGACCGCATGCGACAGGTGGTCAGCAGCGGCGGTCGCTGAACGTTAGATTGAAATGACGCGGCGGAGCCCTTTTGGGATTGGGATCATTTTAGGCTGACCGCGTGCCAACAGGCAAACTACGGAAATGCCGGGATTGGTTTTACTCGTTTCGAGGAGGCCATAATGGATTCACGTCCGCATGGCTGGAGCGGAACATCACTATGCGCTGATGCGTGCTTGGTTGCCGCTGGCACCGTTCGCGGGTGACCTGGAAAGCCTGGCAATTGCGTTGGCAGCTTAGGCGACTATGATTAGCGGGCTTTGTTTTTCTTCTCCGGTGGTTACGGTGAAAAGGGCGACCGCTTTATTCACCTGCCGTAACCCGTTTGCCTCGTAGAAAGGGGAAATCCCTCTTCCCGCCTGCCTATTGCTCGGATGGGGCACAGAAATCGCACTGGAGTGCTCATTGAATATTGAACAGCCGCACTTTCGGATGTAGTTTCAGCGGCGTCATGATGGACAACATTCGCAAGGATCACGACGGGGTTCACCTCGACTATTTGGTCACTGAGCGACAGAATTTCGAGCAGGCCGTCTTCGGCCTTCATCAGCTTTTCCAACAAGCCCAGCAAAATTACCCAGACGAGCCTCGGCATCTCCACTTGGCGATCGAAGGGCATCGACTTCCGAATGGCGCCTTTGACTCCGACATGTTCGAATTGCAGTCCAAATTCCTGATGGAATTCCTGATGGAGTATTTGACCAGCGCGACCATGGCTTTTGGCCAGGTGAGAAATCCCAAGCCTCAGAAAAACGTCGTGCCGCCTCTGAATATCTTCCAGCGAGATGAACCCGGCAGCGGGGGTGCCAATCGACTGAACTACTGACGTTTTCTTCCCACTCGTGACTGTCGTGGTTCCTGTCGTGACAAGAGGCACCAATTTGTATCATTCTTGCAACTATTGCTCACCTCGCTGAGGCGAACGCAAGCGTTAATGATAAAACACGAGACCATTTCGCTGGGAACGAAGCTCTTACCCATTCTGGGCAGCGGGTTCTTTCGTCCTCTGACTCGGCCGACCGCTCCGATCTACATCGACTGTGCGGAGCGCCTCGCTGAAGCCGCCGATGAGGGGGGACAGGTGGCGCACGCCGAGGCGCGCCTGCTCATTCGCGAAGTGCTGACAAATCACCCCGATGTTCAGCTTGACGACGACGAGGGCGGCCAGCTCCGAGATCTGAATCAACGGGCTGCCCAATTTTTCAACAAGCTCATCGAAGCGCATTGGCTCGAACCACGCCGCTTAAGTCTGGATGAGCACTTTGTTCTCATCACTCCGCAGTTGCGGCGTCTCCTGCGTTTGCTGCGCGAACTCGCGGAAGACCGGCCGGCAGAACTCAAGGACTTTGCCGCCACGCTCCGCTCGCTCTGCCGCGATTTGTTGAGGGAGGGTGCGCTCGATCCAAACCGTCTCGGTCCCGAGGAAATGCGCCAAACCGTGAAGGACCTGCTCGAACGTGCTGGTCGTGCCGATGACCAGATGCACGCGGTCGAGGGCCTCATTCTTCAGCAGGAAACCGCCCAACGCGCGAGTGGGTCGGCGCAGGAAACGTTGCAGCGCTTTCTCGTCGAATTCCACGCTGGCGAACACATGGTCTGCTACGACGCGTTGCAGGAAGCCGGCCTGCTGCCCCGGTTGAATCAGGCCCGTTCAGTCGTGCAGGAGGCCCTTTACGATCCGTTCACCAAACAGCGCCTGGCCGAGGGGCTCGCGAAACATCTCGAACTCGACTCATCGGTGGCGTATGTTGAGGCCGAGCGCTGGATGGTTCGGTTGGAACGGCAGCTCGCGTCGATTCCCGTAAAGCAGCGGCTCATTGACGGACGCATGTCGGACTTTGCCAGGCTCTCGGATGCGCGCTACCGCTACCAAACTGAGATGCGCGGACGACGCCCGGAGCAGGTGAAGGCGTATCTCGACGAAGCCGCCCGTCTCCATGTGGACAGATCCTTCGGTGACCTGGCCAGCGAACCGGGCATGACACTCCTCTCACCAACTGTTGAAATTTTCTTTGGCTCTGACTCGCTCTCCCGCGCCCGCCGCCAGCGCGCGACGGTGGACCTAACTCTCGAAGCACCACCCACCGGCGCGGATTCCGAAGCCGCCAATGACGAAATTCGCCGACGCAATTTAAATGTTCTCAATCCACAGAGGGCTGCGCGTTTCATCGAGAAACATTTGGCAGCGAAAGGCGCCCGGATCTCGACCGAGGAGTTGCACGTTCTGACCGAAGACGACTTGCTCGACTTGCTCGCCGTTCTCGCCTTTGATCGCGGGCCGGCGGGCGCCTCACATCGCATCGTTCGCTGGCGCATTCACTCCGCCAGAGCCGATTTCGGCACTGAGCCCGAGCGCATTCCGCGCGATGCCGAGGCTGACCGCCTCGTCGAACGCTTCGTTCTCGAAAGGATTTCCTGACATGCCTCTCCCCTGGCCTCAATTCTGGCAGCATATTCGCGTGGAAGACCGCCCTGCGCTTTCCGATGTGCTTACCGAACTGCTCGCTCACGGCGCCTTGCTGGGCGATGCCGGCCGTGACCACGAACTCTACTTGGTGGCCCGGGAATATCAGCGCGAAATTGGCGAATATCTCGCGCCGTTGCACCTCGAATTGGTGCCCGACCCCGACCGGCCCATCTTCCAGCTCCGCCCCGTGCCCGGCGATTGCGGCCTTATGGCGCGATTCAATAAAGCCGAGACGTTGCTCGTTCTGACGCTCTGGCGGGTCTATCACGATGCGCGCATGGAGCGGACCGTTGAGACCGTGGTTGTCAGCGCCAACGATATCTGGCAGCGGCTCAAACTCTACTTTGAACAGGTGGACCTGCCCACCGCCTCGCAGCTCCGTGACATGCTCGGCAAGCTGCGTAATCGACGGCTTGTGCGCGTGCAGTGGGACGAGGATCCAAACCGATTTGGCGAATCCCAGGTGGAAATCCTGCCCACGCTGGCGCGAGTCATTCCATTCGAGAACGCGTCCGCCTGGGAACAGCAGGCGGAATTGTATCGACAGCCAGCCGCCGAAACGCAGGAGAAGCCGGAGGAAGCGCCGTGAGCCAGCGCATTTCTCTCACGCGCATCGTCGCCATTAACTGGTATGGCTTCCGCCAGATTTTTGACGTGGACGACAACGTTCTTATCTCGGGCGCGTTCGGCACCGGCAAATCGGCGCTGCTCGATCTGATGCAATACGTGCTGCTCGGTGAACACTGGCGGGCAAATCGGGCCGCCACGGGCAACGCGCGGGGACGAGACCTTATGGGCTATTGCCTCGGCGACACCAATCAGGCGAGCAAAGATGGCGGCCGTCACTTCTTGCGTCGAAGCGGCGTTACCCTTGTTGCGCTGGAGTTCACGCGCCCTTCCAGTCGTTCGGGCAAGGGCCCGGAACGGGAGACATGGGGCGTCCGTCTCGAATTCTCCAGTCCGGACGCAAGGCCGAAGCACACCTATTTCTTCATTCCCGCACGGCTCGAATACGCCGACATCGCGCCCAACGGCAAGATGCTCGGCGAGGATGAATTCAAGACTTGGGTTCGACGAGAGGCTTTCACCGACTTTCTCATCACGGAACGCCAGGGCGACTATTTGAAGGAGATGGCAACACCACGCCATCTCAACTTCGATGACACCGCCTTTCATCGCACTTTTCCGAAGGCGATCGCTTTTGAGTTGGAGGAGAACGTGGAGCGGTTCATCCGTGAGTTCATCCTGGAACAAAGCCCGCTGGATGTCCGGGAGGTCCGCGCTGCCCTGCGCGCCTATGAAGATACTCGCAAGCGGTTGGAGAAGCAGGAGGACGAAGCGGCGTTTCTCGGGCGCATCAACGAGCAGCACGCGCTTTACGAAACCAACCGGCGCGAAGAGGCGATCCTCCAGCACACCAGCCATGCGCTCAAGCTCCTGCAGGCGGATGAACGCCGCGAACGCCACGCTGCGGACTTGAAGCGGCTCGAGGACTCGCATGCGGACGATATCAAGAGTTTGGGACAGGCGAGCAAGGATGCCGCCCAGGTTGGCAAGCTTCTCGACGATGTCAGGTTCCAAATAGGCAAGGACCCCGAAGCCGTTAAAATCGCCGAACTCGATAGCGAAAAGACGCAACTTCAAGACAAAGTTAAAGCCCTGCAAGATGTTCGAAAGTCAGCCTGCCAGCAGCTTGACGACCGGCATTATCGTTGGATGCAATGGCTCAAACACGGCGCCGTCCTGCCGCTGGCAAATCTCAAGGAAGTGCTCGTCGTGGACGACAAGCTGTTGGCGAATCTCCGCTCCGGAACGGACGCCGAGCGGCTCGCTGCTCTCCAAAAACTCGCCGAGCGATTCAATGAGTTGTGGAATTCTGTCCGGGACCTGATCAGGCCGCTGGAGGACGAAATCAAGACCGCCAAGAACCGGCTCCAGCAGTTGGCTGAGGATTTGGAGAATCTTTCCAAGGGCCAGTCACCCGGCGCGTTTCCGCTCTTTCAAGCCGTGCGCCAAAAACTCGGCACCCGTGTCGAACAGTTTGGCCGACTCATCGAGGTGAAGCCTGAAGCAGAGCGCTGGTGGCCCGCGCTTGAACTTTTCCTCGGTCGCAACCGATGGGTAATAGTTGTGAATGATGGTGCCGATTACCGTCAGGCACTGGAGATTCTCCGCAAAACGTCACCGGGCCGCGAACCCGAGTCGCTGCTTAATCCCGGCGAGGCCCGCCATCTTCGTGGCGGCACATGCGAAGGCTCGCTGTTCAGCAAAGTCGAGGTGGCGCATCCGATTGCCCGGCTTTATGCCGAGCATCTTTTGGGCGACGTGCTTTGCGTCGAGAGCGTCGAAGAATTGGAATCGGCCGACACGAGCCGAGCCATCACGCCCGAAGGGATATTCAAGCAAGCGCCGCTCCGCCGCCGTCTTAAGCCTGCTGCCTCGGTTGAACTCACTTTGGGCCGGGAAGGTCTCGAACGGATGCGCGCCGCGAAGCAAAAAGAGCAGAACGAGACGCGGGCGGAGTTCGAGGCCCTCAACCTGCGCCTGACCGACGTAAAGACGTGGCTCGACAGCGGTCGCCAAGGCGGTCTGGCCGACAGTGCGTTGCCAGAGCGCGGCGCGGAACTGCCCCAACTGCCCCAACTCGAAGCAGACTTGGGCCGTGTGCGCGAGACCATCCATCTGCTGATGACCCCGGAGCGCGAGACGCGGCAGCAGCGGCTGAACGAACTGAAGAATTCAGAGAAGGATATTCTTGCGAAAGTGGCTGTTCTGACTGAGAGGAAGAACACCTTCGACCTGACGACACGACCCGAACGCGAAGGATTGGCGCGGGCGGAACAAGACTCTCAGGCTGCGCGGTTGGAGGTCGAAGCCAGCCGTGTCGAACTCGGCCGCCGTTTCCATGGCATCCTTGACGGCGAACTCACACAACGGCGCGATCTGTTCCGCGCTGGATTTCCGAAATGGGGGGAATGCTTTTCCGCAGTGGCCGAAGCGTCCGCCAAAGCCGGACAAATCGCTGTCGCGGCTCGGGCGCAGCGCAACAGCGAGCGTGACAAGTTGGCAACCATCCGGGACGAGCAAGGGAATCTCCGCCATCCCGAATACCAGGGCGAGTTCCCGACTGACGATGAAAGCAACGAAGCTTGGGCGGCGCGCCTACGCGTCCTCGAAACCGTCGAGTTGGCGAAATCCCGCCAGCTTGCCGCCGACCGCAAACGCGAGTGGGAGCGCCGGCTGGAAGACAATGTCCTCAATGAACTGAACCGGCGCATCACCGACGCGCAAAACACCATCCGCCTGCTCGATCGTTACCTGAGCCAGCCGGTCGGCAAATTTCGCTACCGCCTCAGCCAGCGGAGAGATACGGCTGGCTACGGCGCGATCTGGCGATTGCTCGACTCAGGACTGGAACCCACCGACCCTCTGGCCGCAGCCATCCAGGAAACGGAAATTCAGCGCGCCAAAGATGAGTTGATGAAGGCCGTTGACGGAACCGAGCGCAAAGATGCCGAGCAGGATGCCCAGGCATTGCGTCTGCTGGACTACCGGAACTATCACCGCTACGACTTGGAAATGGTGCCCGCCGACAAGCCTGAGTCGCCGCCGATTTCGCTCGGCCGCAGCGGCCGCAACCTGAGTGGCGGCGAGGGGCAGGCGCCTTTCTTTATCTCAATGCTCGCGGCGTTTCGGCGGGTGTATGATCGTGGCGACCGCACCTCCGCTCGCTCGCAACAGATTGGTTTGGTCGTCATGGATGAGGCCTTTTCCAAACTCTCCAGCGACGGCATCGAGGACTGCCTGGCGCTGGCGCGCAGCTTCCAGTTGCAACTCGTCATGGCTTTCCCGCCAGAGCGACTCGGGGTGATGGTGCCGCACGCGGAAACCGTCGTGATGTGCCAAAAGGAGGTCGAGCGTGATACGGAAGGATACGTCACAAAAATAACCAACATCCCGCTGCTTACTACAATGGCCGAGGCCATGGAAGCCCTCTCCTGACATGAACCCTGCCGACCTGCCAAGCGCCTGCGAACTGTTCGCACAGTGGCAGCGCGCCCGCGGCGGACGCACGGAGCGGGCTTCACGTCCATTCTCGCGAAGTTGGGAAGACCTGCTCGAAGACGCGCGGCTTGTGTCCGCAACCGAGAGGAGGGAAGCCGAACATGACGTGAGAATGCTCGAAACAAACGGTTGGCTCGAATTAAAGTCGGTGCGTTACAAGCCGCACCTGATTGATCGCATCGTCATTCCACTCGATGCGGAGCCGCGCTGGTGCGAGGCGTTCGGTTTTGTGGTCCCATCTGACGAAGAAAGACGCCAGATTCGTGAGTTTCCATGGGAGTCTGAACTGTCGTTCTTGCGCGAAGCGAGGTTGAACCTTTCATTCGCCGAACTGTGCCAAGTGAACAAGTTTATCAAGGATCGTGGCGGGGGGCGAGCAATTGTACCCATCAAGGAGCGGTCACTTCAGATTTTCGGGGACGAAAAAAGACTGGACACTCTGCTCTCCTCGGCGCTTTTCCGACCTGATCGGCTCGACCTGACAAAGAGCTTGTTTTGCGAGATCATCGGTGTGCCACTTGCCTGGAAACGCGGTCCGTCAGCGGCCTCCATGCAGCCTGTCATCGTTATTGAGAACGCGGCGACCTGGCACTCCTACTGCCGTTGGAACGTAGAGAGGAAGTTGTTCAGTGCCGTCGTTTACGGCGACGGCAACCGTTTCGTTGATGGCATTCGTTATTTGAGAGATCTCTTCGGTGAACTCGGTGGCCCACGCCGCGTGTTATACTTTGGCGACCTCGACCCCCAAGGTTTGGTGATTCCGCAGGAAGCTTCCGCGCGCGCTCAAGCTGCCGGCCTGCCTGCGATTGAACCACACCTGTGGAGTTATCGTCAGTTGTTGGCGCTTGGTGCCGGGCGCAGTCAACCTTGGGAAGGCGAGCCGCCATCCTTAACACTCTGCGACTGGCTGGAAATCTGTGCTGAACAAGCGCGTCAGCTTTTTGCCGCTGGGCACCGCTTGGCGCAGGAGCGGATTGGTTGGGAGTTCCTTCGGGGGAGAACAGAAATGGATTGAAAGAGGGTCGCACAATGCGGGTTTAAGCCGATATGAAGGGCTGACCTGAAGGAGTGCTCTTAAGATTTTGCGTTCGCAAAATCTGCCCGGCTGCGGATAGAAAAACCATTGCCAGCACAGAGAACATCTTGACCCGCCGCCCGGCTCCGGGAGTTTTGCGTTTAGGATTTGGCGCGTGGAGAATTGCTTGCGACAAGAATGGCCAGCCGCACCGGACGCCTTGAAAGTCATGTGCGCGAAAAACTTTTCAACACCGGCAAAATTCGGCATCATGCCCGAAGTTTCAGAAAACGATTGAGGATTGTTGTGGGCAGAACAGCAGGCAAACACTTTGTATGACCAAACGAAAGACGACAGCCACAGGTTTGGCAAAAACCAGCGTACAGGATGGCAAACCATCCACCGCGCTTCCTATTGGCTATGCCAATCTTCTCGCCGACCTCAAAGCGCGTGTCCGCGCGGCGCAACTTCGCGCGGTGGTTTCCGTCAACCGTGAGTTGATTCTGCTTTATTGGGACATCGGTAAAATTATTGTCGAGGCGCAAAAGACCAAGGGTTACGGCAAACAGGTGGTGGAACGGCTGGCGGAGGACCTGCAAAAGGAATTTCCCGGCACAGCAGGTTTCTCGCCGCAAAACATCTGGTTCATGCGCAGCTTTTATCTGGCGTGGCCGGCGATGCCGCAAAAACTCTCACAGGTTGTGAGAGAATCCAAAACCGCAATTCTCTCACAGCCTGTGAGAGAATCGGCTACATCTGCTCCGCCAGCGCCCATTTCGGAATTGCCGTGGGGACATAATCGCCTGCTTTTAACCAAGCTGGACACTCCCGCCATCCGCCTCTGGTATGCCCACAAGGCCATCGAACATGGCTGGTCACGCGCGATGCTCACGCACCACATTGAAACGCAACTGCACAAACGCGAAGGCAAAGCCGTCACCAACTTTCAACGCACCCTGCCGCCACCGCAGTCCGATCTCGCCGAACAAACGCTCAAAGACCCATATAATTTCGATTTTCTCACGCTCCGCAGCGACGCCCATGAGCGCGACCTCGAACAGGGTTTGCTTGACCACATCCAGAAATTTTTGCTCGAACTCGGCGTCGGCTTCGCGTTTGTTGGCCGGCAACCCGGCGGCTTTGGGTCGAGAGTGAAATCCGGCTTGGTCCCAGATCACCACATGCTCGGCGCCAAAGAGGCGAACCCGTTCCTCGGCGCAGTTCTTAATGAGACTTTGCGCTTTTCTTGCCTGCTCGTTTCGCCGGCATCTGTTCTGCCGGTTTCCGCTGTGTCGCACCCGGTCCGGGCCGC
>Ga0182024_10017385_pt1 | contig 13517 bp, 8 predicted proteins | sample P32metaG_FD_120480 | JGI IMG/M metagenome (GOLD analysis project Ga0182024, IMG submission 120480) | Permafrost microbial communities from Stordalen Mire, Sweden - P3-2 metaG (Illumina Assembly) | ecosystem: Environmental > Terrestrial > Soil > Wetlands > Permafrost | place: Sweden: Stordalen...
AATTTTTCGGGCGGCCGTAAAGCCACCGACATGGGAAACATGGTGACGGATGTAATCAATTTCGCGCGCCTCCACCAGCGGTTGCCATTCATGAGGGTTGTTCCAGAGTTCGCCGATCGCAAGCGGCGTAGTGCATTGCTGTCGGACGATCTTGTAGTGGCCGGCTTCTTCCGGTGCAAGCAGGTCTTCGCAATAGAACAATCGGAAGGGCTCGACGTCCTTACCGAACTCAACGGCCCGTATGCTATCGAGCAACGAGTGCACATCAACACCCAGCCCGATTTCCGGAGGCATTTCCTTTCTGAACGTCTCAAATGCCGCGATAACCTTGCGAGTTTCTTTGTCGCGATCAAACGTTACGGACCCGTCATCAAATTTCGGCTGCCCGAACAGGTTGTTCACGGCTCCATCCCGAAGGAACATGGCGACGAGCAGATTGCGGCATCCTTTTTCGACCAGCTTCATGGAATTCTCGACCAGCTGCTTGCCGGGATCCTGCGAACCCATTCCAACGTGCAGGTAGATGTCGGCGGCTTCCCTGCATTTGCCGCCAACCAGTTGATACACGGGCATTCCCGCTTGGCGGCCTTTGATATCCCATAGCGCGTCGCAGAGTCCGCCGATCGCGCAATTCAGGACCGTGTCGTTCTTGTAATACGAGCTTAGGTAACAAATTTGCCAGATCTGCTCGATTCTGTCGGTTGCTCTGCCCACTACCAAAGGCTTCAAGTATTGCTCGACCGCCGCGCTGACAAGTTTGTAGCGGCCCCCGGGGAACGTGTTCGTGGCGCAGCCGTAGCCGTAGAGTCCCGCCTGATCGGTTGTAACCTTCACGACAGTCGAGTCGTTGGTGCCGCCACCCCCGACCTGAATTACGCTGACATCCTTGATGCGCGGAGCGGGCGTCCCGCGCGTGGCGTGATCCACCGATGCTTGAGCTTCCTGTTCCTTTAAAGTGATCATGGCTTCGGCCGAGGAAGTGCGAAACAGACTGGCCACTGCCGCGCCTCCGCCCAACATCGCCCACTTCAGCATCGCGCGACGATCTTCTGCGCCACAATCAGATGGCTTGGTTCCAGCGCTCCCCAACTTAGTATCTTTCATGCATGCCTCACCTCGACGACCGGAGGAATTGTAACCGGAATTCGCGATTCTGCGTCTGCTCGGTGTAGAATCCAGCCTCGCGGACAGCGGACCAGCAGTCGAGCAGGTTCGATCAGTCGACTGTGGCCATGGCGAGCACGGTCACGGAAGAGAAAGAAGGAGTGTTCATGAAAAATCGGAAGTCGGAGAGGTCCTTGTTGCCGAGCGATGTTGGCGTCCTGCTTGCGGCGGGTGCTTTTATAGTCGCGACCGCATCGGTGGGTCTCGCGCGGTCTTCAGCTCGCGCGTCGGATGCCGGAGGTGCAAGCGACCACAGCAAGGTACTGGGCATGGCGTTTGATGGCCATCAGGTCTCGAACCTGGACCAATCGATCAAATTCTATGAAGTTCTCGACTTTCATCTATCGGAGAAACCCACCGATTGGAAGGTCGATAAGGTTGCTAATGAGCTGGGTGGCACCAAGGGCGCGGAGTCTCGCACTGCGATTATGACGACTCAGAGCTCGGTTTCCGATAAGCCTTTCAACCTAATCTTGCGGGAATATCGGGGCATCGATCGCAAGGATTGGAGCAAACTCTCGAGCTCGGATCTAGGGGCCGGCCACATGGACCTGACGGTGATGGACGACTGCAACCCGATAATGGACAAGCTCAAGGCGGTCGACATGCTTCGCGTACCCCAGATGAACCTTCCTGGGGGAGGCGCAGCACCCAACGGGCCGCGCAGGTTCGTTTTCGTGCAGGATCCCGATGGTTGGTTCATTGAGTTGTTCGCGCTCCCGACCCCCGCCCCCGGCGCGCCACCTGCCGAGCCAAAGGTTTCCAATTCCACCGCGACCCAGGCGAATATCGACAGGCTCGGTAAGCAGACCGGCTTCAACCACATCGGCTTGAACGTTATTGATCCGGCGAAGGCGCTTTCGTTTTATCAGGGCGTTTTGGGTGGAGACTATCCGCCGTTGACGCCGCCGGCTGGTGCGCCAGCGGCCGGTGCCGCGCCACGGATGACCATGCTCAACGGTTGGTTCGCGCAGGCGACCACAACCGGAAACGTGCGGCTTGAATTACTCGGGTCTCCGCAAAATAGAGACAAGCCAGCTCCGGACCAACACTTCGCCGATACCGGGGTCAACTACGTCGGCTTTCAGGTGAACGACCTGGAAGCGGTTTACGCACAGGCAAAGGCGGCCGGCGCCATAACCGTTTCCGATGGCGGGATCGTGAAAGTAAAGGACGGCCGCGCCGTGATGTTGCGCGACCCGGACGTTGGCGGATTCGTCGAATTGTTCCAACCGGCCAAGTAGGGGATAAGGGACGCCCAGAGGCAAATTATATTTACGTACGGTGCCGAGTGTTTGGGAGACGTAACCCTCGATGGCAATGGGGCCGGCGCTGTTGCAGCGGCGCCGGTCGGTCCGGGATTGCACAATCTCAGAGCATCCCATAAAGGAAACTCCGTCCAAGCCAGGTGTGACGCGGGTCATGGAATATCTCTGATTCGTGAGGGTCTCCGCCATTCCCAGCCCATGTTGTCATCGGTGATGATCAGACGCTTTCCCAACCGGGCATTCAGCGAGCTGGACGTTTCGATCGACTAAAACCCGTTGCCTGGCACCAACAAGCCCGAAGGTGTCACCTATGTCTTAGGTACGTTCTGTAACCCTATGAGTCCGGATCGAACAAGGCTTTGATGGCGCGCCAAAGGGGACGATTCCAGAACTTTTCTTTCGGAATTTGTGTCCGTCCTGCCACAGGCACACCCAACCTTCTAGGCGCGCACTTTCCATCAGAACAAGAGGCCGTTGGCAGACGGCGGACGGCGTGTTCAGCATCCCTCAGCCCGCCACACGAACTCTGCGATGCGCTCCGCGAGTTGGGACCGCAACCCGGGTGGCAGGCCATGTCCCATTCCTTCGATCAGGACGAGTTCTGCGCCGGGAATGGCTTCAGCCGTCGCTCGCCCTCCGCTGATGTCACACATACGGTCCGCGAGGCCATGGACGACGAGGGTGGCTAACTTGAGATGCCGCAGGAATTCGGTCCGATCACCGGAGGCAACGGATGCGAGCGCCTGACGCGCGACGCCGATCGGATCGTGGGAACGGTCGTAGGCGCGGCCTGCTCGCGCGGTGACTTCATTCTCGTCCGCTGGGTATCCAGGCGAGCCGAGGGCGCGGAAAGCCCGGAGGCCCTGCTGAATCACTTCGGCGCGAGTGGCTGCGCGCGGGCCGCCGAATATTTCGCGGAGTGCATCCGGCGAGGCCTGTCCCACTGACATGTTGCCAGTTGTCGACATCATCGAGGTGAGAGACCGGACGCGATCCGGATACTCGATTGCCATCGTTTGCGCAATCGCGCCTCCCATGGACGCTCCGACAAGATGTGCCTTCTCGAAGCCGAGCACGTGCAGCAACCCGGCCGTGTCGGCAGCCATATCCGATAGTGCGTACGACACCGACGACAGGTCGCCGGCAAGCGCGGCGGGCAGGTTCGGAGGAGGGGCATCCGTCATGTGTGTAGAGAGCCCGACGTCCCGATTGTCGAAACGGATTACTTGCAGGCCGCGGTCGACGAGCGCATGGCAAAACGCGTCCGGCCACGCAATCGATTGCGCGGCGAGCCCCATGATCAGCAGCACTACAGGCGCATCGTGGTTCCCCAGGGCGCTGGTAGGCGATGTTGATCGCGGCTGGCCCGATCTTCGACGCCTTCTCGTCCACAATGGAATCATCGAACCAATTCTCTAGCTCTGACATGCCGCCCACCTTTTCTCGCTGTTGCGTACCGGCTCTGCGACTGGCCGGACCTTCCGTTGAGCTCCCAAATCCTGCAGAAAACTATTTTGAAAAAACAGACTGTCATCGCGCCGGGGCAAGTTGGTATACTTTGACTGGGAGTTAGAATTTCTACCTCAAAATCCCGCCTTTGGCCGTAACCGCGACAGCTCTATTGATTCACTCCTAAGCAGTTGAGATCGTCCGCTATATTCGTTCAGCCCGGTGCGCGCACACCACAAAGCGAACAGATTCAATGTATCGCTGGCAAGAAACGAATTTCGAAACGAGCGGAAGGGTTGTCTTGGAAGTGCTTGAGCAGAGGTTTCTGTGTAAGTGGCGCGCCCGGAGGGGTTCGAACCCCCGACCTTGTGCTTCGGAGGCACACGCTCTATCCATCTGAGCTACGGGCGCACTCTTGACGAGCACTTTGATATTACATGGCCCTGCGCAGCGTGGCAAAGCAATCCCCTGATTGGATCCCGGGCCATGGGTCCGGCCGCGCCGGTTTGCGCCCAAATCCCTCGCCGCAGCGGTACCTCCATCGAGTGGTATAATTCCGCGCCTTGTATCCCATGACCGAACCGCTAAGACATTGGTTGGAAACCGCCGGGACGCGCGGCGTGCGCATTCTCGTCATCGTTTTGATCGCGATGATCTTTGCGCGCATCCTCAAAGTGCTGACGACTCGCCTGGTGCACAGCGCCAAGGGACAATCGCGCGCAGCGCAAATGCGCGAGCAGCAAACCCGCACAATTGCGGGGTTGGTTTATAGCGTCGGCGCTGCTGTGATCGTGGCCGCAGCGATCCTGATGGCGCTACCTGAATTCGGCTTCGACGTGACACCGTTTGAGGCGGCCGCGGCCGTAGGCAGCCTGGCGCTTGGTTTTGGCGCGCAGAGCCTGGTGAAAGACATCATCAACGGATTTTTCATAGTGCTGGAAGACCAGTACGTCGTGGGCGACCTGATTCAGCTCAATGGAGAGACGGGGCGCGTGGAGCATCTTACCCTCCGCCGAACCGTTCTGCGCAACGTGAGCGGCGCAATCGTCACGCTGCCGAATTCCCTGGTAGGCCAGGTAGCCAACCTGAGCCGCGATTGGTCGCAGACATTTGTGGACGTGACCATTCCTTCCGATGCAATGCTCGGGCGGGCCTTGGCTGCGCTCGAGAAAATCGTGGGAGATTTCCGCAACGACGCCGATTGGTCCCCAGCTTTGGTGGACGGCCCGCGCGTGCTCGGCGTAGAATCTCTAGCGCTTGACGGCACGGTATTGCGCCTTCAAGTCCGCACGGTCCTGAATCGCAAGGACGACGTCGCGCGGGAACTCCGGCGTCGCATCAAGCTGGCCTTCGAGGAATCGCTCATACCGCTGAGTCACACGCATCAAGTGCAACTGAAGAGCGCCGTCCCGCCGCTTCAATCGCCATGATTTAAGGGAATTGTTTCCGAGCTACTTCGTATCCGACCTTGCACAAGGAGGAATAGATGGGAAAAGTGACGCACGACCAGGCCAACCTGATGCTCCGGCTGTACGAGGTGCGACGCGAGCCCCGCATGCGCGAGGCCCGCGACTGGTACTTCGCAAAGTTTCATCCGACCTCGCTCGACGATATCACCAGGCAAGCCCCGATGGGATCTCCGGAGAGCGCCTATATGCGCATGGTGATCAGCTACTGGGAGATGGCGGCGAGTATGGTGAACCGCGGCCTGATTGATGAAGGCTTCTTCTTTGAGAACACCGGCGAGCAGTGGTTCGTCTGGGAACGCATCAGAGCGTTTGTCCCGGCCATGCGCGCGCGCAGCAAGAACCCCCACCAGTACGAAAATCTCGAAAAGCATGTGAAGAAGCTTGATGCCTGGCGGAAAAAGCGCGCCCCGGGAATGGGCGAAGCCATGCGTCAGATGATGGCGCAGATGCAGCAGACGGCTCCGAAAACCGCGGGAGACTGACGGTCTTTCCCCCAAGACGTATTTCGACCATCCGCTCGTCGGCCGCGCGCCTATTTCGAGCACTGACTCGCTCACTTTGATTTGCGCGATGCGCTGCGCAATCTGGAACTGGCGCCGCGTGCATTCGACATTTTTGACGAGAACGGAGTTTTGGGCGGAGACAAGCATCGGGTGAGGGCGACGTAGTTGTCGTAGGTCCTCAGCGGCTGGCAGCGGGAATACCGGCAGGCTCGGACTCCACGACCGAGTGATGCATGCTCGCAATCCTCCACCGTCCGTTCGACTTTCTGCACATTGCCATACCCCTTGCGTGCAATCGCTCGCTCGCCGATTCGATGGTGAACTCGTACTCATACCAGACGGCATCACCGATGGGGTGAAATGCGCTTTCGTGGATTTCCAGTAGTGTCGGCGGCGATTGATGAAAGTAGCGATCGCGGAAATAGCCGAGCACCTTTTCGCGGCCATACAGCTCTTCGTTCGCCGTGAACAGCGCTATGTTCGGATCCAAGCAATCCGCAAGAGCTTCGTCATTCGATTCGTTGAAAGCTTCCGTGCACCGAGCGGTATCCTTCTGCATCTCGGAAACCAGTTCGGCGTCGCGCCGCTCTTCGACCGTAGCCACGTGCAGCAACTCGCGCTTCAGGTCAATCGTCGCTCCAATCTTCCCCAGGAGGTCCGCACCGAGGATTCCGTCGATTTTCTGCCCGCAGGCTTTTCCAATCGCAGAGAGATCAATGGCCGGCAATGTGAGCGCCAAGATTCTGGTTCGGCCTACCTCCAGGTCCCCGATGATGACCTCCTTGGCGCTGGTCGCAAGCGTGCCACGCCATGAAGTCACGCGGATGTCGCGCGCGGGCCCTTGCGGGAATGAGTCCAGGTTCAACATGGAAGTTGCTGCCGTGTCCACCAGGAACCAAGCCTGGCGACCCGCTGCCGTGACCTGGATCACGGGAAGAGCGTCGCAGTGACCCAGCGCAATCTCCTGGCCTCGGACTGGAGCCGGGGCGGCCGTCGCGGCAAAGAAAACGACCAGCGGATAAAGTACCCTGAGGAACGCGCGAACACCCATGGCCGAACCTCTGGCCGGGAGGATAACACATAATACGAACGTTCGTGCTATTAATTATCCCGTGTTACACTCTGGCCATGGCGAAGACGCTGCTCTCCCCTCGCAAGAAGTCTGCGCCTCACCGCCAGTTGCGCGGCCTGCGAACCCGGGAAGCGATCCTTGCGCGGGCCGTGGACATTGCCTCGGTCCAGGGCCTTGAAGGACTCACTGTCGGCTCTCTCGCCTCACAGCTAAAAATGAGCAAGAGCGGCCTGTTCGCGCATTTTGGTTCCAAGGAAGATCTACAGCTGGCGACCGTTGACTTCGCGCGCGAGATTTTCATCAAAGAGGTCACAATACCCGCCCTCGCTGCGCGCAAGGGGATGCCCCGCCTATGGGGACTTCTAGAACGCTGGATGGACCTGGTCGAGCAGCAGGTTTTTGAGGGCGGCTGTTTCTTCAGCGCGGCCAGCTTTGAGTTTGATAGCCGGCGCGGTGTGGTGCGTGACCGCATCGCTGCCATTATGCACGAGTGGATTGGCGCGATCACCCGCGCTGTGTACGAAGCACAAAAGGCCGGGCACCTGGATCGAAAAGTGGATCCGACTCGTCTGGCGTTTGAGATTCACGCCATTTCCATGGGCGCGCATTGGGCGTACCAGTTGCTGGACGACAAGCAGGCCTACCCCCGCGCCCGCACGATTCTGCTCGAAAAACTGCGGGGCATCAGCACCCCGGAATGCCCGCGTCTGCCGTAGGTTGTCGGCGCGTAATTTCAACGGGTGAGAGCCGGAAACCCTCAGCTGCGGCACGTCACCGGTCATTGCCTGCATTGACTGAATTCGCGTGGGCGACTAACATGTTAGAGTGGTTCTCATGAAAGTTGACGCGCCCGTTGGCTCGTCCTGCATCGAAGCCGGGAGAAGATTGACTCATGGATCGTAGCAAAATTGCTGAAGACGTATCGGTCCCGGCACCTGGGGTGGCCGAAGGAAATCGCCGCGGCTTGCCGAACCGGAGAGGGGCCCTTGCAATCAAGGAAACGGGGATTCACGAGGTGCCTGGCCTTCGCGAACGCAAGAAAGTGCGGCTGCGACAGGAAATTATCAAGACCGCGGTGAAGCTGTTTCGCAAACGCGGCTACGAGAACACCCGCGTTGACGATATCGTCCATATACTGGAAATCAGCCAGCCGACCTTCTTTCGTTATTTTCCCAGCAAGGATGCGGTCCTGCGAGAAGTTGGACTGCGCGCGTTTGCGTGCATCGAGGAGCGACTCGAAACCGAACTTTCAAGCGAAGCGACGACCGGCGAGCGGCTGCGGCGGATGTATCAGCGCATGGCTCGCGAGGTGGAAGCGGACCGGCCGCTTTGGCGAGCAGTGGTGCTGTCAGGAGCGATGGATCCAGTGCGGTCGCCCGACATGCGCCGGCCCGAGGAAGTCACAGTCAGCCTGCTGCGAGAAATCTTTGCTGAAGGCCAAAGGCGCGGCGAGATCACGCGAGATTTTCCGGTCGTTCACCTTGCCGAATTCATGGAAGGGCTCTACAACACGATCGTTCGGCAATGGGCCGTTGATCTCACCGGTCCCCACAGACTGAGCGAGCGCGTAGGCAGTGCGGTGGAATTTTTTCTGCGCGCCGCCCAGCCGTGAGGATTGAGTGCTGGCGATGAAGGCCGCTGTCCTGCACGAATTTAAACAACCGCTCACCATTCAAGAAGTCGACCCCCCAAGGCCGCAAGATGAAGAAGTCCTGATTGCCGTGGAAGCCTGCGGCGTATGCCATTCCGATCTGCATGTCGCCGATGGCGACTGGCCGCAATTTGCGAGAATCGTCAAGAAACCGCTCATTCTCGGGCACGAAATTGCCGGGCGCGTCGTTGAAAAGGGCGCTGCGGTCCACGATTTGCAGGTGGGCGACCGCGTCGGAGTGCCGTGGCTCCACTGGACCTGCGGCGATTGCGAGTTCTGCCGCGAAGGGAACGAGAATCTCTGTGCGCGGCAGAAGATCACGGGCGTGACCGTTGACGGCGGCTACGCGGAATTTGTAGCCGCGCCGGCAAGCCATGTGCTGAAAATACCGGACGGTCTTTCCCTGATCGAAGCGGCGCCTCTTTTCTGCGCGGGCGTCACTGTGTACCGGGCGCTCAAGCAGGCGAAGATTTCCCGCGGCCAGCGACTGGCGATTTTCGGTATCGGAGGCTTGGGGCACATCGCCGTGCAGATTGGGTGCGCGCTGGGCGCAGAGGTCGCCGCGGTGGACATCTCGGAGGAAAAGCTTGCCCTAGCCAAATCGCTTGGCGCCTCCCACGCGTTCCATGCCTCCTCGGCCGATGTCACCAGGGAATTTCGGAGGTTGGGCGGAGTCCACGCTGCGCTCGTAGCCTCGGCAGCGAAAGCGGCCTACGACATGGCCTTTTCGTGCCTGCGGCCCAGCGGATGTCTTTTGATTGTCGGCCTGCCGGCCCAAGACATCTGCTTCCCTCCGATTCTCATGGCAGCCCGCGAGGTCCGCATGCAGGCGTCCGCCGTGGGCACTCGGCAGGACCTTTCGGAGATCCTTGCGATGGCCGCACAGGGAAAGGTCCGTTGCCAGACCGCAACGCGTCCTCTGGCGCAGGCCGATCGGGTTCTCGATCAATTGCGGAGCGGGGGTGTTTCCGGCCGCATCGTGCTAACTCCTCACTGAGGCGTTCCACCCAAAGCAGTCAAGCCGCGCTTCAATTCCGTCGGGAAATCCCCCCGTCGCCGCAAGGCTCGACCCTCCATTCGAACCGTTGACCGCGCGGAGCCGTTTCGACGGGCAAATCTTTCCTCTGGACCGATCTTGCTTTCGTCTTGACGTTAGTCTCTTTAATGTGATATTGGCTATCACAATTTTCGATGGGACCCGGATGCGATAGGCGTCGGGGATGGGGCGGGAAAAGTCGTCTAACCGATCAAACGCAGAATGTGGGAGCGATTCATCTTTGGGCCTGCTCTTGGATATCTTGGCGACGTATTGAAGTGGGAGGAGGACCTATGAAGTCTACCTTTTTGGCGAGTGGCTTCGCGTGGTTGACGTGCGTGCTGTTTGCGAGTCCTGGTGCGTATGCGCAAGGTGTGGGCGCCTCAGGTGACATCGTCGGAACGGTAACCGATCCGTCGGGCGCGGTCGTCCCGAAGGTCTCGGTCGTGGCCGTCGAAACTGCAAGGGGAACGCAGTACACGGCTGTTACCGGAGCCACCGGCCAGTACCGCTTAACCGGATTGCTGCCTGCCGAGTACAACGTGACCATCCAGGTCACGGGTTTCCAGACCATCACTCAAAATGGCGTGGTCGTAAACGTGGGCGAGACGTCGATCCTGGATTTCAGCCTGAAGGTCGCGACCTCCGGACAGACGGTAGAAGTCAGTGCCGCACCGCCCGTCGTGGATACCGAGCGGGGTAGCGAAGCAAATACACTAACCGAGCAGTACATCACCGACCTGCCCATTGACCGCCGCGACTACCTGACGTTCACGCTGCTGCTGCCGGGTGTGTCAAATTCCACCAGGCTTGCCGATGACCAGGATTTTCGCGTCAAGCAGACTCCCCAAAGCGGCCTCTCCTTCTACGGAAGCAACGGACGGGGCAACAGCGTGACCGTGGATGGCGGCGAGGCCCTGGGGGATAGCGGCGGTGTCCGCACGACCGTAAGCCAGGATGCGGTGCAGGAGTTCCAGGTGAATCGCAGCAACTATTCCGCAGACCTGGGCGGGGCAAGCGGCGCGTCCATCAACATCGTGACGAAATCGGGCACCAATGATCTGCACGGCAGCATCTACAGTTTCATCCGCAACAGCGCCATGGACGCTCGTGATCCATTTGCGTTCAGCCCTGCACTGGCGCCGGACCCGACGTTCAGCAACTTTAACTTTGATTCCGTCGGTGCGCCCGTGAAGAACAGTCTGAGCCGGTATCAATACGGCGGCGCGCTGGGCCTTCCTGTCAAAAAGGACAAAACGTTTCTGTTTGTCGCATTCGAAGGACTGCTGCAGAACTCGGAAAATTCTGTCCCTCTTCTGACCAGCAGCTCAATCTTCCTGGGACCGAATCCAGTGGCGGCAGCGAACCCGTTCTCGCCGGATGATCCAAGGTTCGCACAACAGGCGATTGTCACCGCTCTCGCGACCGACCCGGGAAATCCTCCGGTCCCCTGTATCAGCAATCCAAACGGCACCGTTACGACTCTCCCCGCGCAGACCTGTGCGGGCGCGCTCGCGACCGGGTTGACCGTCAGTCCGGTCACCGGCCTTACACCAGGTCAGACCGCGCTGAATCAATACTTCATCGGCCAGTTTGAAACAAATGGCGGACTGTTCAATTACAACACGCGCGAGTACCTGGCATCCGTGCGCCTCGATCACCGTATCAGCAGCTCGGACCAGGTCTCCTTCTCCTACCGGTACGGCTACGACCTCGAGGAGAATCCCGACGTGGAATCCTTGACGGGTTTTTCGGCGGGTAGCTCGGTTCACACCTATGATGACACCATTCAAGGAGCCTGGTTCCACGAGTTCAGTCCGACCGCTCAGAACGAACTTCACTTCCAGTGGGACTACAACAGCTTCAACGTGATTCCGAACGAGCCCGGTGAGGTGGGAATCCAAATCCCCGGTTTCGCAAACAATCTGGGAACCAACATCTTCCTGCCCAATTTTACAATCCTGCGTCGCCTGGAATTTTCCGATAACATGACCTTGATTCGCGGCCACCACACCATGAAGTTCGGGGCCTCTGAACTTCTTCGGGGTAATCACTCGGAATCCCATACGTTTTTCCCTGGCCGATTTGTCTTCGGCACGTTGCCGGGAAGCGCGCTGAGTCCATGCCTGGCGAATCCCAACGGCGCGATTTCGGCCACGGCTACGACTGGTTGCGGGCTGGGCGGGACCCTTGGTTCGGCGGTCATCGATTCCCTTCAGGGAGCGTCCTTGGGTGCCCCCCAGGTTTACCAGCAGGGCTTCGGCAATCCGGATTACCCAGCGTACACCCGGCCGCTGACGGGCCTTTACTGGCAGGACTCCTGGACGATTACGCCCGGTTTCACGCTGAATTTTGGCGTGCGATACGAAATCGACTCGCAATATCTCCCGTTGAACACGGACTACCACGATTTTGCTCCCCGCCTCTCATTCGCATGGGATCCGTTCAAGGACCACAAGACGGTGATTCGCGGCGGTTATGGTATTTTCTACGGCCCGATTGATGCGCAGATACCGGCGGTGGATCTGAGTCTGGGAGTTCTGAACAAGAACAAGAGCACGGTCGAGAACCAGCACAATACCTCACAGGTTCCGGACCAGGTCAACAACGCTGTAAACACGTGCGGGATCGGCGTCACGGCATTCGGACCGGCCGGCGTGATCTTCCCGGGCACCGGTAGCAGCCCCTGCAACCGATACATTTCCATTTACGTGGATCCGCTCACGCCGACTCCCCTTCCGTTCTTGAAAAACTCTGCGGTTGTGTTCCAGTCGCTTTTTGCACAGGGTGTGATTCAGTGCACGAAGCCGACGCCTGGAAACCAAGCTTGCATTACGCCGGCCGACGTGGCTCCGTTCGGGATCTTCGTTCAAAACACTGGCCAGCTTTCGCCGCTGACCGTGCTTTTTAGCAACCCGCCCCACTACGCGCCTCCCTACTCGCAACAGGCGTCCATCGGAATTGAGCGCGAGATTTCGCCTGGGTTCTCCATTTCCGTAAGCGGGATTTACTCTCACACGCTGCGAATTCCGGTTGCGATCGATACGAATCTGCTGCCCGCGCCATTCAGCACTGTAACCCTGGCCAACGGAAAGAGCGTTTCCTACCGGAACTGGAATACGGACACGCCGGGCAACCCCGGCGCCGACCCTCTCGGCGGCGTCGAATTCCCGGGCGGGCTTGCTCCTTGCGGCGCAAATCCTTTCGCCTGTTTTGTGAATCCTCTCATCGTGCAGAATAACCAGTACACCTCGGCGGCGTCCGCCCTCTACGAGGGCGGTATCATCGAAGTAAAAAAGCGTTTCAGCGATCACTTCACGGCTTTCGGGAATTACACCTACAGCAAGGCCTTTGACACTTCCACCGATTTCAACACAGACTATGGACCGCAAGACCCCACCGACTTGAACTTGGATCGGGGCCTTTCTGAGTTCGATGAGCGGAACAAGTTCGTCGCCGCCGGGGTGTTCGACAGCCCCTGGAAGCAGGCTATTTTATCGGGATTTCAGCTCTCGCCCGTTTTCACCTATAGCAGCGGGCATCCCTTTAACCTGTTGGCCGGAGGAGAGGTCAACGGTGACGGCCATACGACGAATGAGCGGCCGATCGGTGCGCCCCGCGACACCGGTCTTGGCCCCAACCTCATTGACTTCGACGCACGCCTGAGCTGGCAGCACAAACTAGGCGAGAAGATGAACCTGCAATTCACTGCGGAGGGATTCAATATCGCAAACCGGACGAATTTTGCCAGCGTCAACAACGAGGTCAGTCCGCTGTTTGGTTTTGAGCCCGGGTTTACAACGTTTAACGTTCGTGGGATTCGGCCCGGCACAGCTCTGCCTGGCGGGGGAGTCGCCACGTCCAGCACGCCGCTGGCATTCACGTCGGATTTGGCCAAGCGCGAA
>Ga0182024_10017387_pt1 | contig 13515 bp, 13 predicted proteins | sample P32metaG_FD_120480 | JGI IMG/M metagenome (GOLD analysis project Ga0182024, IMG submission 120480) | Permafrost microbial communities from Stordalen Mire, Sweden - P3-2 metaG (Illumina Assembly) | ecosystem: Environmental > Terrestrial > Soil > Wetlands > Permafrost | place: Sweden: Stordalen...
ACATGGCGATGGTGGCCTTCGCTCTCAAGGATCTCCCAGCCGCCATCCGTGCCAGGATCGCCGTGGTCTTCGTCACCACCGATCCGACGCGCGACACACCGAGTGTCCTCGCCACCTGGCTGGACAAGTTCAACGCCACGTTCATCGGGCTCACAGGGACCGTCGCCCAGGTGAATATCGCCCAGGCTACCGCGCGTGTCGCACTTGCGTCGCCCGTCCCCGCCGCCACGGGGAGCGGTTACCTCGTGGATCACGCGGCTCAGATCATCGTCTACACCCCCGACGACGTTGGTCATCTCGAGTTCTTTGAAGGCATGCCGGCCAGCGGGGTGGCCCGCGATCTTGACCGTTTGGTTACCCATGGCTGGACGGGTGACTGACGACACGGACGTCGAATCCTGAGGTTCGAAGCAGCGGCGTCATGACGGCCGACGTGGTCAACCTCAGCTACCCGCTCTCGTTCGCAGCCGGTCTCGCGTCATTCCTCTCCCCTTGCGTGTTCCCTCTGCACCCCGTGTATCTCGGATACCTTGGCGCACAAGTCGGTGTCGACCCCACCACGTCCGCTACCGCGAAGACGCCCATCCTCGAATCACGTCCCACCCTACCCGTGGCCAACAGCGTCAGCTTTGTCGTGGGGTTCAGCGCGGTATTCGCCCTCGTCTTCTACGTCCTCAGCGCACTCGATGTGTCGCTGCTTCAGAACAATCGCCGCCTCGTCGACATCGTCGCCGGCGTGATCGTTATTGCCCTGGCGCTCCAGGTACTTGGGGTGCTTCGTCTTGGCTTCCTCATGCGTGCCAGCCGGGTCGGCATTGCGCCCGGACGCGCCGGCTTACTCCCCTCATTCCTCCTCGGTCTCACGTTCGCGGCCGGTTGGACGCCCTGTGTCGGACCCCAGCTCACCGCGATTCTCAGCGTCGCCTCACTCCATGAGTTCGCCGGCCTCCCCGCGATGCTCCTGTACTGCGCCGGTCTCGGTCTTCCTTTCGTCGCCGCAGCCGCGTTCACCGGCCACTTCGAGGCACTGATTCGCCGGATCAACCATCACCTGCACGTGATCAACCTTGCCGGCGGGGCGCTCCTGCTCGTCTTCGGGCTGCTCCTCGCGTCAGGCAATCTTGTCTGGCTCACACACTTTGGGACCTCGTCGCCGGTGGATCTGTGACGACACGCACCCACCATCGAGGTCGCGAAAGCGTCGCTGGTATGGTCGTCGCCCTCGTAGTGATCGTTGTGTTCGGTTTGGTGGTGGTCGCGACACGGCGGACTCCGAGCAACGGCGCCACCGCAAGTGCCGTCTCGACCAATCCGACCAGCTTCGTTCTCCCATCCCTGGACGGTCCCGGTGACATCCGGCTGGCGAACTTCACGGGCAAGCCCACTGTCGTGACCTTCTTCGCCTCATGGTGCAGCGCGTGTCAGGGTGAGCTCCCTGTGTTTGCCGGCATGAGCCGGGCACTCGCCGGCCGGGTCACCTTCATCGCCGTGAACTCGTTCGAGACCGGAAACGGGATGGCGATGGCGCGTCAGTACGGCATCGCATGGTGGCCACTCGCTCGCGATATCGGTGGCGCGGAGGCGAGTGGACTCCACGATGCACTGGGCGGGATCGGCATGCCGATCACCGCCTTTTACAGCTCGAGGGGAAAGCTCCTCGCGGTTGCCCCGGGCGCACTCAGCGAGACGAGCCTGGAGATGAGATTGCAGCAGTACTTCGGCGTTTGATCTCTCCGCACGGCGCTCGTGGCTCAGGCCCGCACGACCGACGCTAATGCTCGTCCTCAAGTGCCGCCCAACCGACGAACGTCGATGCGAGGCACGCGGCCCGAGCCACTCGGTGTGCTGCTGAGCAGGCGCCGAGTCGCGGGAAGCGAAGGGAGCACGCCTGCAACGCATGCATGGCCGCGTCGCATGCGGCCTCGGCAGCTGCGAGGCTCTCTCGGTCGTGGACTTCGTCGCCGGTCGCCTGGCTCTCGCCAAAGAGTCGCATCTCCAAGCCGTCGACTGACCTGCTCCACGCTCGAGGAAACGCATACTCGGGACGCGGTGAATGGCCGAACCGGGGCGACTTCGTCGCCAGCGCATACGTTGTGAGGGCCTCAGCCGCGGCGTGCGTGGCCTGGGCGGTGGTGTGTGCAAGCAGGTGGCGCTGCTTGCGGGCGCCGCGAGATTCCAACGTGTATATCCCCTCGCGCGCCGCGATCGCCGTCCGATGAGCCGCCACCAGGGTCAGGTCGAGCGCGGCGGCGTCACCACGAGAGGCGACCAGTTCGAGCGCGAGAGCTACCGCAGCGTTGGCAGTGGCCAACGCCGCGAGCGCGAGGATCAGGGGGCGAGCCGGTTCGCCGACGGGTACCGGGGGGAGGCGACGTGGCGTCGCGAGAAGCCAGTCCGCATCTGGGGCCTCGCTTCGACACCGCTCCGCTGCCAGCACGGCCGTCGAACGCGCGGTCACTGCAGCGAGATTTGCTTCGGCACGACGCGCAACCACCGCCTGGGTGGGCGTGCGGGCGAGCACCAACTCATCCACCGGTGACGACCAGCGTCCCAGTCATGCCAGCGTGGATCGTGCACTGATAAGCGTACGTACCGGCCTTGTTGAATTTGACCTCCCAGGTCCCAGCCGGCGCCAGCGTCGGATCGCTGAGGTACGGATAGCTCGTGAACGTGACCGTATGCACCACCGAGCCTGTGTTGGTCCACTCCACGATCTGACCGACCTGTACGGTCGCTTTGGCGGGTGTGAACATCAGCTGACCCGTCGCTGAGACGTGCACGGCTGGACTTCCAAGGTTAACCCCCGCTGAACCCACCGGTGACCCAGACACCGGACTCTCAGATGGCCCTGCCGGAGCGCTATCACATGCCGCGAATGTCATCGCGGAGAGACACCCGATGAGGACCATCATCAGGCGGTTGCCTCGGTTCATGGCACGCACCCCAGGAACTCTGTCGTTGACGTCACCTGCAAGTCGCGGTTGATCAGTCGCATATCGCAAACCAACGCGTCGGTTTGTATGACACCCATGATAGCACCGTGCCCCGTCTGCAACGGCTCGCGCACGCTGGCGTCCGTCATATTCCTCGGTGAACAGCCCCGAGGGGCCGCACGCTGATCGTGTTCGCTCGAACCAGCGCATTGCTTCAAGCCGCCTGCCGGCAACCTGGTGTCGCAAGGACATCATGAAGCCGCACAGCAGAAACGCACCTTCGGCATCCCCGAGCGGACGCGCGTCGTGCCGATAACGATAGAGGTATCCGTCTTCAACCAACTCCTCGGTGATGGCCTGCAGCGAGGCGTCGCCCGCGGATCATCCGCGGGATCGCCCCCGGACGGTTGCCATAAGCAGAGCTGCATCAATGCGCGGATCATCGTCTGCCCGACGCCACGCACCGTCGCCGGTACGCTCGACTTCACCTGGACGCCCGAGGCGGAAGAGCGGCTCAAGGAAGTCCCGAGTTCTGCCGGGAGCTCACCAGATGGCGCGTTGAGTGGACTTCCCACAAGAAGGGCTAGGATCGGTGATCACCCCGGAGGCGATGGATACAAAGTACGAGCTCTGGGGCGACGGCTCACACCCTATCGAAGCTCGTGGCGGCCAGAACGTCACATGGACCCCGAGCGCTCTCGCGCGTCTCGACCGAGTGCCGGATTTCGTTCGCGGCCAGGTCATCGAGGCGGTTGAGGACGGTGCGAAGCGGCTCGGTAAGGACGAGGTTGACGATAACGTTCTCGACGACACGATCAGGCGCTGAACGGCGACGGGCGATTGTCACGAAGGTCGCTTCGGCTTTCGCTGAACTCGCCATGGAGTTGCAAACGCATGAATCATTCATACGGAGTGCCGTCCGATGAGTGACACCCGAGGCGAGGCGGCGACCAAGTCTTCGAACTGGGCGGGCGCTGAAGTTGCCGGTGACCACGGACCACCACATCGACGGCATCGATCGACGAAGAGAAAACGCCGGAGTTTCACCCTCAGAACGCGCAGGAGGTCGCCGAAAAGGTCAAAGAAGAGTCATCTGACGAACCAGGCATCGTTGGCAGGGCGAAGGCGGCGCTGGAGGGGGTCGATCGTCAGGTGGCCAGCGAGTAGGAGAAGCGAGAGGATCGCATCGCCCCCGATTGTCTGGGCTCCTGACAACCGATGCACTGAGATCAACTTGCGCGTCCGGCGGGGAGCCGGGACTCGAACCTGCGGCGCCTGGTCCCCCAGACCATATCTATTTCCAGCAGCGAACGCGAGTTCAGAAATAGTGGTTTCGTGGCAAATTGCTTGGAATGACTACGAGAGCGCGCGTATCGGAGTCAATTGGAATCGCGTCGACATCCCGAGGAGGCTCGCGGCCGTAGCCCATCGCTCCTCTTCCCCACCAATCGTGAGTCGCCGGAGGCGTCCTGGGATAGCTGGAGGCACACTACCGACGGCAGCACGTGGGCGGTGCAGCAGTTGCCGTCGTGGCGGTGAGCTCCGGCCAAACCGAATGTCCTCCTCAGGGATGAGGGCATCGATCTCGCGCTCGGTTAGGCTCAAGGGCACTGCGATGCTCACCGACGCGATCAGACGCCTGCATCGGATCCCGCAAATCTTCCTCGATGGGGGGATCGCCCTGGTGCTCATGCTCAGCGCGGGCCTCGCAGCCTATCAGGACAGCGGCGGCCTGAGCCCGCTCCAGGCACTGATGGTCGCCCTGATCACGCTGCCGGTCGCGGCGCGATGCCGGTTCCCCACGGTGGTGAGCGCCATCATCGGCGCCGCCCTGATCCTGAACGTGATGCTCGGCTTCACGAACTCCTTCATCGAGAACTTCGCCATCCTGCTCGCGCTCTACACGATGTACGCCAGCGCGCCCGCCGACATCCGGCTGGCAATCATGAGCGGTGTTGTTGTGGTGGGTGTCGTCGCCGGCGTCGCGCTCGGATGGCGCAACCAGCATCGCGTGTACCTGTACGATATTGGGTACAACGCAGTCATATTCGCGATGCCGGCCATCCTCGGGTACGGGGTGCGCACGCGCAGAGCCAACATCGCGCAGCTGCACGAGCGATCCGAGCTACTGGCGCGGGAAGCGGTGGCCGAGGAACGCACCGCGATCGCGCGCGAACTCCATGATGTGATCGCGCACAGCGTGAGCGTCATGGTGCTCCAGGCGACGGCGGCGAAGCGCGTCGCGGTTCGCGATCCAGGTGACGCTGCGGCAGCCTTTGGCGTCATCGAGCAGACCGGGCGCCAGGCGATGGCCGACCTCCGCCGTGTGGTGGGCGTCCTCAAAGACGAAGCTGCCGGCGACGCGGCGCTGGCACCGCAGCCGAGCCTCATGCAGCTCGACTCGCTCGTCGACCAGGTGCGGCACGCAGGTGTCGGCGTGCAGGTGGGCATCGAGGGAACACAGCGCGCCCTCTCGCCGGGCGTCGAGCTGTCCGCGTACCGCATCGTGCAGGAGTCGCTCACCAATGTGCTCAAGCACTCCGGGGCGTCCGACGCCATTGTCACGATCACGTATGGCGCCGAAGACCTCACCATCGAGATCCGCGACAACGGCCACAACGGCAGCCCGCCCTCCAGTGGAGGCAGCGGCCTCGCAGGGATGCGTGAGCGGGTCGCGCTGCTCCACGGCGACTTTCACGCGGCGAGCGCCGGCGACGGCTTCCGTGTCCGGGTGCGCCTCCCGATCGACCCGCAGACGGCATGATCCGCGTGCTGCTCGTCGATGACCAGCAGCTGGTGCGTGCAGGGCTGCGAGCTCTCCTCGGCGAGGAGGCGGACATCGACGTCGCTGGCGACGCGGCCGACGGCCAGCGTGCTGTCGCGGCGGTCGCCGAGCTCAGCCCCGACGTCGTACTGATGGACGTTCGCATGCCCGTCCTTGACGGGATCGAGGCAACGCGGAGGATCACCGCGAGCGGAAACGGCGCGCGAATCGTGATCCTGACGACCTTCGACCTCGACGAGTACGTATTCCTCGCGCTGCGCGCCGGCGCATCGGGGTTCCTGTTGAAAGACGCGCCCGGTGAGGAGATCGTTCGCGCGGTGCGGGTCGCAGCCGCAGGCGATGCGCTGCTCGCGCCGTCGGTGACGCGGCGCTTGATCGAGCGCTTCAGCCAGCGCAGCCCCAGCGTTGCGGTGCCGTTACTCGGCGATCTCACCGAGCGGGAGCGCGAGGTGCTGCTGCTCGTCGCCCGAGGGCTCAGCAATTCCGAGATCGCGATACAACTCTTCCTCAGCGAGACGACCGTGAAGACCCACGTCGCTCACATGCTGGACAAGCTCGAGTTGCGGGACCGTGTGCAGGCTGTGGTGCTCGCCTACGAGTCGGGTTTGGTGCAGCCGGGCGCCGGCTGAGGAGGGCGATCTCATCCCGCGGGATGAGGGTTGTTCACCCCTGGGGATGACGCCTGCGGGCCGCTTGTCTCCGACGATGCCCAGAACTGGAGCTGCCGGGGCGAACCGGCCATCGAGGAGCAGACGCGATGGGAACACTGCGCGGCACGAAGGTCCTCCGGCGCGCGAGCCCGGAATCGCTGGCCGTCGGCGGTCTCGCGCTTGGCGTCCTTGCGCTGCACCTTGCGACCAACGGGCTCTACGGGTTCCACCGCGATGAGCTCTACTATCTCGACAGCGCCCGTCACCTGGCGTGGGGATTCGTCGACTATCCGCCGGTGACGCCGGCCATCGCCCGGCTGAGCCTGCTGATCTTCGGCCCCAGCGTATGGGGCCTGCGACTCTGGCCGAGCATCGCCGGCGCCGCGATGGTCGTGCTCGCGTCGCTGCTCGCGCGTGAGCTCGGTGGTGGCCGCGCCGCGCGCATCCTCGCGGCGATCGCGGCGGCGACGAGCCCGATACTGCTGGGCGCGAACTGGCTCTTCGAGACCGTCACGTTCGACCAGGTGTGCTGGCTCGTGTGCCTCTGGCTCACGGCCCGCCTGGTGAGGACCGGCGACCGGCGCCTCTGGCTGGCGCTGGGGGTCGCGCTGGGCGTCGGGCTGGAGACGAAATACACGATCGTCGCGCTCATCGCCGGCCTCGCCGTGGCAGTACCCATGACCCCGCTGCGGCGGCATCTGCGTACACCCTGGCCATGGGTCGGGCTCGCGATCGCACTGCTCATCATCCTTCCCAATCTCGTCTGGCAGTTCGCGTACGGCTGGCCCTCGCTGGCGTACACGTTCAACCACCATGCGGCGCAGGCCTCCGACTTCGCTCCGCTCTCCTTTTTGTCAGACCAACTCGCGCTCATCGGCCCGCTCGCCATCCCACTCTGGCTTGCGGGCTGGTACTGGCTCTTCTCCGGCGGAGGGCGCTCGCTGGGAGTCGCCGTGCTCGTGCCCTTCGTCATCTTCCTGTTCGCCGGCAAGGGCTACTACATCGGGCCGGTGCACCCACTCCTGCTGGCTGCCGGGGCGTGCGGCCTCGAGGCATGGACGAGACAGCGCAGACGACTCGTACTTCGCAGCACAGCCGTCGCGCTCGGGGTGCAGTCGCTGGTGCTGCTCCCCATCGCGCTCCCCCTGCTGCAGGAGGCGGCGATGGCACGGTCGAGCCTGCCATCGATCCGCAACGACTTCGCGGACACGGTGGGCTGGCCGGAGCTCGTGGCGCAGGTGGCGGGGGCATACGACCGGGTGCCGGAGACGCTGCGTTCGGATGTCGTGATCCTCACCAGCAATTACGGCGAGGCGGGCGCCATCGACACCTTCGGGCCGTCGCTTGGGCTGCCCGCCGCGGTGAGCGGCGAGCTCACCTACTACTTCTGGAGGCCGGCGCGGATGAGCGGCCCCGTGCTCGCGGTTGGGATGGACGTTGGATTCCTGTCGACCCTCTTTGAGGGCTGCTCGCCAGTCGCGACGGTGTCCAATGCCTATGGCTTGCACAACCAAGAGTTCGGTGATCCGATCCTGCTGTGTGCGCGTGCACGGATGCCCCTCGACGAGCTCTGGCCGCGACTCAAGGACTTCGCGTGATCACCGTGGCAGCAGGACACATCACGGTGAGGACGCAAGGTGTCGACGGCGCCGCCGTGCTCAGCGTGGAGAACACTGGTCCGCACGCTGCACCTTAACGCCGTGACCGTGCGTACTTGCCACGACCCAACAGTCATATCCGGCCCACGGGCAAAGAACATCCCGGTCGGGGCAAACCTCGACGCGACCACCCTCATGCTTCGATCCACGGCTGTTCAGAGGCTCCATTCCTCTGGCCCCTTCTGTCACTGACCAGCCTGGCGGCGGCCCGCGGTACCCGATCGGGTGGTGGTCTGGTGGGGCAATTGCACGCCCGGCGTGGGATCGATAGGTCCGCTCGGGAAACTAGCTACACCGCAGTGCTCGCGTGCCCCCGCCCGTCGATGCCAACGTCGAGGCACCTCAAAGCGCCCGAGGGCGAGAGCGGCTGCGCTCGGCAGCTGAGTCAGCATGTGTCGGAGTGCGGGGCCAACGTCGCCCCGTCGCAGCTTGATTTACCGCCCTTTCCCGGCGTGCTCGCGGAGGACCGTCCACGCTGGAATTGCCATGACGGCAAGCAGCGGCGGTGTGTTGGGGTCGGTTCCCATCCCCGAAAAGATTCCACCGAACGCCTGGCCCCAGTACCAAACCACGAGCAGTGTGACCCCCAACAGCGCAAATCCGATGATGCGCGGATGCCTGCCAAACATTGCAGGCTGCGATCGCGAGCATCACTGCGGCGAAGCCCGCGTTCCACAGTGCTGGGAGATAACTGGTGAGATGAACCGCCGGACTCATCGTTGACACCATCCACGATGCTGCCATGGCCCTCTGTCCCTGCAACAACGCGGGGATTCCCTGCTCCCCCCAGAACGGCTGTGTGAGGACCTGTGCGATGGCCCCGTAGAGCAATGTGAGTGCGAGTGCATCGCGGGGCAAGCAGAAACGCGCCCTCAGGTTCCACCAGGAGTCAGGGAGAAGGCAGAAGACGGCAAGCAGCACATAGAGAAACGCCGAACCTGGAGCGCCGGTCAAGAGGGTGCCGGTCCCGGTGAACACGCCGCTCGTACCCTCGCCGACGACCCATACGCCGACACCCCACACGATGGACACGATGAGCCCACTCTTGATGAGGGCATCATTCTTTCGACTGAGTCCTCCGATCAGACAGACGGCGATGGCGAACTGGACGCCGGTAAAAGCCCAATTCCACTCAGCGATGTTAGGAGTGACCAGCTGGACGGCCCAGTCGCTCACGGAGCCCAGGACGGATGGGGAGATCGCGATTGACGGAATCATGATGTTGCTGATGAAGTCGAGCGTGAACATCCGAGGCTGTGCTTGAAGGGCAGCGTCGGGCAACCAGAGGAGTGCAAGGCTCCACAGCACGATCCGCTTCATTCCGGCGATGGTCGCGTTCGACATTGGCTCAGCCACCACTACTCCCCCCGGACCCGCGTGGAACACGACATCTCGCACGGTCATGGCGTCGGCACCGCTGGCGCGGGTCCGGTCCGGCGATGTCGCCTCGAGCGAAGCGAGCTCACAGACTTGACGCGCTCCACCCACTCTCCTGTCAGCGATGCTCAAACCCCGTACGTCTTGCCGTTGTCGTCCTTGGTCACGGGACCGAGGCGCCAGAGTAGCGCCCTGGTATCGCCCGGCCCGCGCGATTCCACCAGCGTCGCCCGATCCACGTACGGCAGGCCGTCAGCCGCGAACTGCATGTCGTACCAAGCCATCGGTCGGGACGCCGGACCGTAGAAGTTGGTCGAGTCGATGAAGGAGCGGCTCCCACGCCACGGACGCGCCCAACCGTTGGGAATTCGCTCCGAAGGCATGTGGATCGGGGCTCGATCGCTGCTGGTAGAGCCGTGCAAACCTCTCGTCCGGTGACCACGTCGGGTTATGCCGGAAGACACCAGACCGACGACGATCCTAATTCCGGGACGCGACCACCGCCATCCGCCGTTGACCTGCAGCGAAATTGCCCCTGTTCTCGGGCAACTCCGGATGCGGGTCAGTGATCTCCTGCCCCGCAGCGAAACTCCCCTGGTGAACGTGCTTGTGCAACGCAGTTCCCTCGGCAAAACTTGCGCTCGCCTCGAGGCGCTCAGGATGGCGCACTGCGGTCTCTTGCCCGGCCGCAAAACTCCCCACGTGCGTGCACTCATGCTCGTTCGCCCGTCGAGGCGTCCCTGACAGAGGCGTCGCCGCGTCCGTGTCGAAGGTGGTGCTCATCTCGATACCTCCAATGTGAGCCGCGCAAGGTATGTCTTCCAGCTCAAACTGACTAGTCAGTTTTGACTTAGATCTCCAGTATAGGCCGCCGTTATCCTAGGATCAAGCTCTGCCTTCGCGTAGCGGTCAATGCTCGACACCGTGCCACCCTCCGTGCGCATGCAACCGGCTCGTCGGGACTTCAGGCGGCCTATCCCGCGCGGCGTTCCGATGGCTCGAACTGCCCTTGTCGGTCGGTCACATCCATGCTACGAATTCTCGAACAGGCGGGTGCGCGAGACGCACCTGCAGTCCGCTAGGCGAATCAGCACGGGATAGTCTGACCAGACCGACGGCCCTCTTCGGTTCGCCGACCCAGGTACTGGCAGAAACTGGTGGTATGTCTCGTCCTGGCGCTCGCAACACGACCAGGCGCCCGCAATGAGCGGTCGCCGCGGCTTCGATTCGCCACCCCACAGGTTCGGCGACGATAAGCAGACCCGGACGTTCCTGCGGTCCAGGCCACCGAGAGAGGCGCTGTACTGGGTGGGGGCTGCGATCGGCGGGACCGTCATCTCGGCCCATGCCCTCCGGGGCGGGATGTCGTCAGAAGTTCACGCTCTGACTGTGCACCTTCCCAACGACCGGAACGAACACCTGGTCGTCCGCCGCTACGTTCGATCTGGGAACAAGCCGTCGAGGTCTACCTCGGCCCGTCTCCCGACTACGCCGCAGTGTTCATCCAGCGCGACTTCCATCCGGGAAATGTCCTGTGGCGACGAGGGACTGTCACCGGGGTCGTGGATTGGCAGTCGGCAAGCATCGGACCAGCATGGGCGGACGTCGCTCACTGCCGCGTCAATCTCTTCCGGTACGGGCTTGAGGTGGCAGATCGGTTCACCGATATCTGGGAGCAACTCTCCAACCGGAGCTATCACCCGTGGGCAGAGGTCGTTTGGATCGTCGGATGCCTTGATGGATTGCGGGACGGCCAAGCGTCAGACGACTTCGTCATGGAGGAGGCATTGGCCCGCGCCGTCGGCGACATGGGAAACGCCCCTTGACTCCGTACGTCAGCGCAGGGTTTACCCTCAGTTCATGCGCACCCCTGAGGTCGCCGAGAAGGCGGGAGTCGACTGTCACCGAGGCGTTCGAGGACACCCAACGAAGCTGCGAGCACCTGGGATGGCGACCTCGCGACCGACGACGACATCCTTGCGGCCCTTCGTCCTTCTGACGTGCAGGACGCAGCATCATGACTGACCTCCCCGCCCGACACCGCGACGGCTGGCTTCGCGCGTGCTGCGACGCTGTCATGTGCGCACCGCCCTCGCTGCCGGGCGCTTCGCACGCAAGGAGGATCGTGGATCGGATTCTGCCGAAGGGCGCGTGGCGCTGCGCCTTCTTCGTTGCTGTTGCACTGGGGCTCAGCGTTCCGTCCCTGTTGGTCGGAGCACTTATCACCCTCGTCGCGAGCACCTATTGCCTCCTCAACTTCTGGCGTTGCCGCGAGGCTCACTGCATCGTGAGCGGCACCGAATGGGGGGGCGCTCGCTGTCTTTGAGCTCACCGGGGTCGTCCGTGGGCACAGCGTCACCCATGGGGACGAGTCCCTCGTATTCCTCGTCATCCTCGCTCTGGCGATCACCTTCGAGGTGTATTGGCGAGTGCGGCACGGTACCAACACCGTGAGGCTGTGGATGTCACCACGCATCCGCTAGGGCAGCGCCACACATTCACGTCGATCACGGGAGCGATCTGGCGGCGTCGCAGCGCATGAACCCAGGACCGACCGCCGCGCCTCACTCGCAACTCCTTTGTATCTTCCGTCCAACGTCGGGCAAGGGCAGAGTTCAGCCCACCGAAGGTGTCAGACACCATTCTCCGACTTCAGGGGAGCCACGTCAGGCGGTCATCTCTGCCGGCAGCGTGTGCCCACCGAAGGACTTCGGCCCATTCCCAGACCGGCGACCCTGCCAGCATGACGGCTGGGTCTGGCAGTACACCCCTCTTGAGCCAGCGCCGAACGACGGCCTCGGGATAGCCGAGCCTGTCCGAGATTTCTCGTATCCCTACGGCGTCTCCAAGGTTCGCCACATCGAAAGTATGGGTTCGTACCCGTGCCTCAAAGTGGTTCTCGGGCGTCGGTTTCGGACAAGTGCTCGTACCGCCAAGCAACCTCGCGTGACGCGGGTGTGACGTCGGGCCCGGCTTCCCTGGGTTCGAACACCGCTGGGAGCAACCCGAGCAAAAGGCCTCGACGTGCTGGCTAACCCGGACGCGACAGGTGATGCGTGCACACGGTCTATCCCGTAAGGATGGCGTAGACGACGAACGCTCCATATGCGCTCAATAGCAGCAGGGCACCACCGCGGCGGAGACCGCGCGCGAGGAGGATCAGCGCCAGTAAGCTCATCAGGAGGAGCCACACGACGTAACTCGTTGGGACTGAGCCGCGAAGGCTCGGAAACACCAGGATCGGTATGGCAATCCCTGCAACCAGATTCAGCGTGTTGCTGTTGAACGTTGCACTGACCACCGCGGTGCCGCGACCGTCCATTGCGAGCCGCACCGCCGCATAGGCATTGGGGAGACTTGTCGCCGCCGCAAGGGCTACGACGCCGGTAAGCACACTGGCCACCCCCCAGCGACGTCCGAGGGTGACCGCGCTCCCGACGAGCGCGATCGATCCGAGGACGATGATAGCGAGCGCAGGGACGATGAGCGCCACCGGCACCCAGCTCCGCCCCGGGGGAGCGCCAAGATCCTCGAGCTCCGCCTCGATCTCCATTCCCTCCACCCCGGCCTCACGCGAGGCGTTGGCGAGGAACGTGCTGATGCGGCTCGGAAGGGGCAGTTGCGCGATGGTCGTCGGACTGAGGAATAGGAACGTGACGTACGGGATGAAAACGAGGAGCATCAGGATCCACGCCACGGCGATGGGGATCTCGCCAAGTACGGCCAAGCCCATTGCGAGTGTCACAACGATGGCGACCCCAGCGTCGACCACAACGACTGACCGGCGGATCCGCACCTCACCGGCGGCGAGGGCAGCCCCACCGAGCAAGAAGGCGATGTTGAAGACGTTCGAGCCGAAGACAACACCAGCAGCAGTCGCAGCTGATCCGCTCGCGACTGCCGATACTGACGAGGAGATCTCTGGGGAGTCTGCTCCGAGCGCGACGATCAAGCCGACGACGCCACCGAGCAGGCCGAGATTGCGCGCCAGGCGGCCAACCCCCCGGACAAGTACCTCGCTCGCGCCCAACGTAGCGGCGAGTGCGACCACCGCGATGCCGATGACGATGCCAGTCGACAAGACATGCATAGCAGAGAGTCGAGCACGCGCC
>Ga0182024_10017388_pt1 | contig 13515 bp, 10 predicted proteins | sample P32metaG_FD_120480 | JGI IMG/M metagenome (GOLD analysis project Ga0182024, IMG submission 120480) | Permafrost microbial communities from Stordalen Mire, Sweden - P3-2 metaG (Illumina Assembly) | ecosystem: Environmental > Terrestrial > Soil > Wetlands > Permafrost | place: Sweden: Stordalen...
CCGCGTCGTAACTGCCGGCCGGAGTCAGCGTGCAGGAGGCGGCGCCGCTGGCGCTAAAGGTCCCCGCGGGACACAACGTGGCCGCGGTGTTGCCGGCTCCCGCGTCGTAACTGCCGGCCGGAGCCAGCGTGCAGGAGGCGGCGCCGCTCGTGGCGCTGAAGTTCCCCGCGGGACACAGCGTGGCCGCGGTGTTGCCGGTTCCCGCGTCGTAACTGCCGGCCGGAGCCAGCGTGCATGGCGCCGTTCCGGCTGAACTGAAGGAGCCGGCGGCACACGAAGTCGCCGCCCCGGCCGCCTGGTAGACCCAGGTGTCATCGAAAAGGGAATTAGTCACCCCGCCGAAGAGCACTAACTGGTACGTCGCCGGATCGTAGGCCATGAAGGCGGAAAAGCGAGGTTGGGGGCTGGTGGTCGGGAATTGCTGGGTCCAGTTGGTGCCGTCCCAGGTCCAGGTGTCGCCCAAGATAGAGCACTGCGTCCCGCAGCCGCCGAAGAGCACCAACTGGCCGGTCGCCTGGTCGTCGGCCATGGACGCAAAGTAGCGGGCGGGGGGGCTCGTGGTCGGAGACAACTGGGTCCAGTTAGTGCCGCTCCAAGTCCAGGTTTCAGCCTGAGCGCCGCCGCCGTAGGCCTGGATGTAACCGCCGAAGAACACCATCTGGCCGGTCGCCTGGTCGTAGGCAAGGGAGGCACCATAGGCAACGGCGAGGCTAGTAGCCGTGGTCAGCTGCGTCCATGTCGTGCCGTCCCAGGTCCAGGTTGCCTGATCGGCGTACAGCAGAAGTTGGTCCGTCGCTGGGTCGTAGGCCATGGACTGGTATGCGTTGGCGGAGGGGCTCGTACCCGGGGACTGCAAGTTCCAGTTGGTGCCGTCCCAGGTCCAGGTGCTGTTTTCAAGCTGGCTTCCACCGTTCACCCCGCCGAAAAGCACCATCTGGCCGGTCGCCGGGTCGTAGGCCATGGACGCGCCGTAGGCGATGCCGGGATTGGTAGCCGGGGTCAGCTGCGTCCACGTCGTGCCGTCCCAGGTCCAGGTGGTCTGATAGTTGTAGATAAGAAATTGGCCCGTCGCTGGGTCGTAGGCCATGGCGGGGCCATAGCCCCCATAGGGGCTGGTGGTCGGGAACAGTTGGGTCCATGTGGTCACGGGTGTATCGGCGAAGGATTGAGTCGGCGCGAAGGTGAACGTTGCGAACACGAGGGCGAGGCCGGCCATGATGTGTAGGACCCTTAAAGAGCGCACGCCGCCTCTCCGGCACGTAACTTCCGTAAGTCTCCGCGGATCCGCACCGCCGTTTCCACCATGGGACCTCACCGGCTCTTTTGGCCCGCGCGCGAATCGCGAACGAAGACCATCAATGACAGACCTCGCGTTCATTTCCGGTCCTCCCGTGATTCCCATTCTCCTCATCATGAACTTTCTCAACTTTCTGAGTAGCAGACATCGCTTCGTGTTGGATCCGATGACAATCGCAACACATCAAGACGGAACATCTGGTCTCGTTTTCCAGAGAAGCATTTCGATGCATACAGCGATGATCTATGCACGATCTTCAGTGTCCTTGAGTGGCACCGAAATTAAAAAATTAACACAAAAGGCAGCATTGTGGCCGAGGGATAATACCTGATCAGCGGGGTGGAGAGACGATGATATGCATAAAAGATTCAGTAATTGATCCGCGGCAAGTTGACGTCAACTCACACTTTTGGTCGAAGTGTCGGACTATGACTTGGCTACGTTTCTGGGTCCGTTGAAGGAAATTGATGAAGTTGGTGGTTTACTCTTCGGTCATATACATACATTGCCGCACTAGTCCACGATGCTTCAGTACTGAGTGATTGACGTCTGGCCGGTCGGACCGCTCGTGCCAATTTTGGAGCAACCGCAAATTGTAAGAGGCGGTTGTAAACGACACGACGATGTTGGCCCAGGGGAGTCCCGTCCTTTGGAACAAGCCTTGACGTAGGTGCTCGGTGTATGTGCTTATGCGCCCGCAGTAGGAAGCTTCGACGTAAGTTCGCCTTCGATAGAACCCAGTCCACTTTCGACTGCAGTAGTAGTAGTAGGGCTGTTGAAGATTGCGGATGGCATCCGGGGGTGTGATCTCCACTGTCTTCTGAGTGCAGTTCCTTACCGACATTCTCGCCACGCCAATGATCTTGGCGTCAGCACTCCCTTCACCTTCCGAATCATTGCGGGAGGTTCCCAGTGTGACAACACTGGTTGAAGGCAGCCTCGAAATTGAGGACTGAGGAAGCTTCAGTTGCTGTAAGTCTCGTAAGACCGTTCCCAGATGCACCTAGGCGATCGGAAATGTTGACGTCCTTGGGTGAACTCGGAACAGTCTGGGCAATGACCCCACTTGCGCTGCAGTCAGGCGGCTACCGTGCAGCGCCAGACCCAACTCTCGTAAGCGTGGTTTAGCCAATGGGGTCATGCACACTTGGTCGGGAAGGCGGGATTCGAACCCGCGGCCTCCTGGTCCCAAACCAGGCGCGCTAACCAAGCTGCGCTACTTCCCGAGGCCTCTACGTTACACAGTCGCTTTCGTGGGTTGTCGCGAATCGAGTTGCGTAGGCTTTGGTTAAGCAGAGGAGAGCAATGGCGTACGAGTGGATAGTTGACGCGCTCGACGAGACCTGGACCTCAATTGATCGATCTCTTCGCTCGCGAGGTCACGAGGTCTACGACGCCGCGACGCCGTGTCCCGGTTGGAGTGTTCGCGACGTCCTCAGTCACCTCATTGGCTTTGAACTGATGATGAACGGTGAACCCGTTCCTGAGCACGTGGGATCGTGGCCCGCGTACGTCAAGAACCCCATCGGTGAGATCAATGAAGCTTTCGTTGAGGCCTTTCGCTCGACACCCGGTGCAGAGATGTTGGACCTCTTTCGCGCGACGACGAGAAAATCGCTGGAAAGGCTCCGCGGTCTTGACGACGAAGCGTGGGAGAAGGTGGGCTGGAGCCCGGAGGGGGAGCGTCCCTACCACCGCTTCCAAGAGACGAGGGTGCTCGACAGCTGGATCCACCTCCAGGACATTCGCGACGCGTTGCTCGAACCCGCGGACGACCACGGGCCCGGCGAGGAGATCGTCGTCAATCGATTCGAGGCGGCACTGCCGTACGTGCTGGCGAAGAAGGCGCGCGCCAAGGACGGCACGACGACGCAGATCAATCTCAGTGGACGGCTCGCGCGGACCATCCTCATCGGCGTTGAGCAGGGGCGCGCTCGAGCGTTGGAGAACACCGACGCCGTGCCCGACCTCGAGATCACGACGCCCGTGGCTCTGTTCTGGCGCCGGGCCGCGGGCCGCATCACGGCGGACGCCTTTCTTCGCGCTTCGGCGACCGACGTTCGAGGGGACGAGGTTCTAGCGAGAGCGTTCGCCGAGGGCCTCGCGATCATGATTTAGGACTTTTACCTTGAGCCGGTAGGCTGGCATCTCTTATGCGCGCTACCACCACCACTCTTGAGAACAATCGGGTCAAACTGGTCGTCGAAGTTGACGAGCCCGAGATGGAAAAAGCCATCGACACCGCGGCTACGAAGCTCTCCAAGCAAGTCAGCATCAAGGGTTTTCGAAAGGGCAAGGTGCCCAAGAACGTGTTGATGGCGCACCTCGGTGGCCCGAGCGTGCTGCGTAGTGAAGCTATTCGCGACGCCATTCCCGACTTCTACGCCCACGCCGTCGCCGACACCTTGATCGACCCCATCGCCCAACCCGACATCAACATCACCTCCGGCGAGGAAGAAGGCGAACTGGTCTTCGAAGTTGAGGTCGAAGTACGGCCCGAGGTCTACCTCAGCGGACAGAACGAACTTCGCGTCACTATTCCTTCGCCCGTCGTCACCGACCAAGAAGTGAACGCCCAGATCGACCGCTTTCGCGAGACCGACGCGACCTTGCAAGACGTCGATCGCCCGATCGTGACCGGTGATCTCGTGACGATGGACGTGCACGTGCAACAGATCGCGACCGACGAGGATCCCCTCGACATGAGCGATTTCATGTACACCGTGGGTTCGGGCACGATCACCGACGGCGTGGATGAGCTGATCGTGGGCATGAAGTCCGGCGAAGAGCTAAAACTCAACGGCACCGTTGGCCAAGGCGTCGTGGCAACCTACGAGTTGAAACTCAAGAAGGTCCAAGAACGTGAACTGCCCGAGCTCAGTGACGAGTGGGTTCGAGAGAACACCGAGTGGCAGAGCGACGAAGAGATGCGTGACGCCATCCTCAGCCAGATGCGCAAGATGCGCATCGTCGAAGCACAGATGTCCCAACGCGACGCGGTACTTATGGCGCTCAGTGACTTGGTGAGTGAGGACGTCGTGCCCGACGCGTTGATCCAAGACGAGACCAATGAACGCCTCCACGATCTGGGTCATCGTCTCGAGCAACAAAAGTTGAATCTCGAAACGTTTCTACAGGTCACCAATCAGAACTCCGACCAGTTACTCGAGACGCTTCGTGCCGACGCGCTGCGCGCCGTTCGCGTCGACTTGGCGCTACGCGCCCTGGTGAAGGCGGAGGACCTCGAGCCCACGGACGAGGAGATCGAGACGGAACTCGAGACGACCGCCGCCTCGATGAACGTGACGGCCGACGTCTTGCGCACGAATCTGCGCGACACCGGTCGCGTGATCACGTTCCGCGCCGAAGTGGCCAAGATGAAGGCGTCACGGTGGCTCACCGACAACGTCACCTACGTGGATCCCGAGGGTGTCGAGATCGACCGAGCGCTTTTGAAGACGGATCAATCTGAGGAACTCGACGCGTAAGGTAGTGACGTGAACGATAACTACCGAGCTCAGAACTACCTCGTCCCCACGGTCGTGGAATCTTCGAACCGTGGCGAGCGGGCGTACGACCTCTACAGCCGTCTCTTGCGCGAGCGCATCATCTTCCTGGGCACGCCGATTGACGACACCATTGCCAACTTGGTCTGCGCTCAGATGCTCTTCCTCGAATCCGAGGATCCCGAGAAGGACATCAACCTCTACATCAACTCACCAGGTGGCGACATCACCGGACTCCTCGCGATCTACGACACCATGAAGTACATCAAGCCCGACGTGTCGACGTTCTGTTTCGGCCAGGCCGCGTCAGCGGCCGCAGTACTGCTCGGCGCGGGTTCGAAGGGTAAGCGTTACGCCCTGCCGCACGCGCGCGTGCTGTTGCACCAGCCTTGGGGTGGCGTGGGCGGACAGGCGTCGGACATTGAGATCCAGGCCCGCGAGATCCTGCGCATGAAGGACATGTTGAACTCCATGCTCGCCGCCGACACCGGTCAGTCGGTCGAGCGCGTGAATAAGGACACTGATCGCGACTTCATCATCAGCGCCGACGAAGCAGTGGAATACGGCCTGATTGATGAAGTTATAACGTCTCGAGCCTAGGTACCCCGATTTTTCGGCGCTGGCCCGTAGGATGGGTCACGGCGCAAGTGTGTCAGGGGAGCCCGTGGCAAAATTCGGTGAAGGTAGCGACCTCATTAAGTGCAGTTTCTGCGCGAAGGGTCAAAAGCAGGTCAAGAAGCTCATCGCGGGACCGAGCGTGTACATCTGCGACGAGTGCATCGATTTATGCAACGACATCATCGCCGACGAGTTCGGTGATCGTCCTGAGTTCATCCTCGACGAACTTCCCACCCCTCGTGAGATCTCGGCCTTCCTCGATGAGTTTGTGATCGGCCAAGTCGACGCGAAGAAGATCCTGGCCGTGGCGGTCTACAACCACTACAAACGCATCCAGACCGACCCGCTGCACGACGAGGACGTCGAAGTCGCCAAGTCCAACGTGCTCCTGCTGGGTCCGACGGGTTGTGGCAAGACCTTCCTCGCCCAGACCTTGGCTCGAATGCTCAACGTCCCCTTCGCCATCGCTGACGCGACGGCACTCACCGAAGCTGGTTACGTCGGCGAGGACGTCGAGAACATCTTGTTGAAACTCCTCTCCGCAGCGGACTTCGACGTCAAACGCGCCGAGCGCGGGATTATCTACATCGACGAAATCGACAAGATCGCGCGCAAGGCCGAGAACCCTTCGATCACGCGCGACGTGTCGGGTGAAGGCGTGCAACAGGCGCTGCTCAAGATTCTTGAAGGCACGGTCGCGAGTGTCCCGCCCCAGGGTGGCCGTAAGCACCCGCACCAAGAGTTCATCAACATAGACACCGCGAACATCTTGTTCATCTGCGGGGGCGCGTTCGCCGGGCTCGAAGAGATCATCGAACGACGTCTCGGAAAGAAGTCGATGGGTTTCAACCAGCCCGTCCAGTCTCGTCGCGGTGGCGACATCGAACTCTTCCGTCACGTGCTGCCTGAAGACATGGTCAAGTTCGGACTCATCCCAGAGTTCATCGGTCGTCTGCCGATCGTCAGTGCGGTCCAACAGCTCGATCGCGACATGTTGATCAAGGTACTGACTGAACCGAAGAACTCACTCGTGAAGCAGTTCCAACAGGTACTAGCGATGGACGGCGTGGAACTGGTCATTGAAGAGGACGCGCTCGAGGCCATTGCCGACCTCGCGCTGGAACGTCAGACGGGCGCGCGCGGCCTGCGTTCAATTCTCGAACACGTGTTGTTAGAGCCAATGTACGACGTACCCGGTCGCAGCGATGTCGTGAAGTGCGTCGTCACCGCGGCGTCGGTTCGCCAAAACGAAGCACCGAACTACGAAATGCGAAAGGCGGCGACGCGTACCCGTCGCGCCAGCTAAACCGTGCGCTTCGCTTCATACGCTGAGGCGTTGCGCTGGCTCGAATCGCACGTCGACTACGAACGAATCGCGCCCAATCGCCAGCCCCTGCCCACCCTGCAACCAATTCTTGACACGCTGGCCCAGTTTGCGGAGCCCCAGGGTGACTATCCCACCATCCACGTCACCGGCACGAACGGCAAGGGCACGACGACCACGATCATCAGCGCTTTGTTGGAGGCGACGGGTCTGAGAGTGGGGACCTTTACTAGTCCCGACCTCCACGCGGTCAACGAACGTATCGCCGTAAACGCGACGCCCATTGACGACGATTCATTGATCGGGGTGCTGGAACGTCTCTCTGACGTTGAAACGGTGACCGGAATCGTGTTGACGCGCTTTGAACTTCTCACGGTGGCGGCGTTACTGCACTTCTCGGATGAGGGCATAGACGTGGGCGTCATTGAAGTGGGCATGGGCGGCACCTGGGACTCGACCAACGTCATCAACGCGGACGTCTCGGTGTTGACCAACGTCGACCTCGATCACACGGCGGTGCTCGGTCTGACGGTGGGCGCGATCGCCACGGACAAGGTGGGCATCTTTCGACCCGACGGCGTCGCCATCGTCGCGACGACCAACGCCATCGTTGTCGAGATTGCGCAACGACGAGCGCAAGAGATTGGCGCGACGCTGTGGTTGCTCGGCGACACGTTCGAACTCGAAGAGAACGAACTAGCCCTCGGGGGACGAGCGATCACACTGAAGACGCCCTTCGACTTTTATGAAGAGGTACTCGTTTCTCTGCACGGTATCCACCAAGGCGTGAACGCTGCTGCGGCCGTCGCCGCGGCCGAAGCGTTCCTAGGACGATCCCTCGGCGAAGCCGTCGTGACCTCCACGTTGGCGGCCATTCAAATGCCTGGTCGGATGGAAGTTATTGCGAGAAACCCCATGATCGTGGTCGACGGTGCCCACAATCCCGCGGGCGTTCGTGCGCTGGTCGCGACGTTGGACGGAGCGTTCGACGTGCGCGGCGAACGACGATGCGTGATTGGGATGTTGACCGGTCGCGACGTCGACGACATGGTCACGCCGCTCGTGGGCGCGGGCTTCAGTGAGTTCCACTGTTGCGCGCCGCGATCGCCGCGTGCCGTTCCAGTAGGTGAGGTCGCTGACGCGCTTCGTCGACACGGTGCGGTGGCTTTTGAACACCCGAGTGCGAAGGCAGCTCTGGCGCACGCGCGCGAACGCTCGACTGACGACGACCTCATCGTCGTCGCTGGCAGCCTCTATCTCGTCGCTGAAGTTCGTGGCGAAGTGTTACACGTCGTTTCTCGACACACCTCCTGAGACTGTTAGATTGCCTGGCGTGAAGAGAACGCTGGTTATCGTGAAGCCTGACGCGGTCGAGCGCGGACTCGTGGGCGAGGTCCTCGCGCGCTTAGAGGATCGACAGCTACGCCTGGTGGCAGCGGAACTTCGCACCATTGACGTGGCGACCGCAACGCGTCACTACGCCGAACACGAGGGCAAACCCTTCTTTGACCGACTCGTGGCCTTCATCACCAGCGCGCCGGCACTGGTGGTGGTGGTCGAGGGCCCGGAGGACACCTGGCGGGTCGTACGCACCATGATTGGCGCGACGAATCCAGCCGACGCCGCACCAGGAACCATCCGCGGTGACCTCGCGCTCGACATGGCCGCGAACTTGATACACGGTTCGGATTCGAGCGAGGCCGCGCAAAGGGAGATCGCAATTTTCTTCCCAGACTTGGCCTAGCGCGACGAACTGGTTCGCCGCTGCCGTCTTGCCCTAGCCTTGTACTCAAGCGCGAGGTGTCTCACGCCTCAATAAAGGGAATCTATGGCTGATGGACGTTTCTCACTTTTGGGTCGTGACATGGCGGTCGACCTCGGCACCGCGAACACCCTGGTGTACGTACGCGGGCGCGGCATAATCCTGAATGAACCGTCCGTCGTCGCGGTCGACGTCAAGGATGGCAAGCCGCTCGCCGTCGGCGCCGAAGCCAAGCGCATGATCGGGCGCACCCCGAGCAATATCCAAGCCATTCGTCCCCTGAAAGACGGCGTGATCGCCGACTTCGAGATTTGCGAAAAGATGTTGCGCTACTTCATTCATCGCGTTCACCAGCGTCGTTTCGCTAAACCTCGCATGGTCATCTGCGTTCCTTCGGGCATCACGGGCGTGGAACAACGCGCGGTGATGGAAGCCGCGGAGTTCGCCGGCGCACGAAAGGCGTACATCATCGAAGAGCCCATGGCCGCCGCCATCGGCGCGGGACTTCCCATTCACGAACCGACCGGCAACATGGTCGTCGACATTGGTGGCGGCACCACCGAGGTCGCCGTTATCTCACTCGGTGGCATCGTCACGAGTCAGTCCATCCGCGTGGGTGGCGACGAACTCGACGAAGCACTCGTGGCGTACGTGAAGAAAGAGTTCCAACTCGCGCTCGGTGAGCGAACGGCCGAGGAGATCAAGATTCAACTCGGATCGGCCTTCCCCCTCGAACAAGAGTTGCGCGCCGAGATTCGTGGACGCGACCTCGTCACGGGACTCCCGAAGACCGTGGTCATCTCCACCGAACAGATTCGCCAAGCCATCGAGGAGCCCGTGCAGGCCATCGTGGACGCCGTCAAGGTAACGCTCGACCGCACGCCGCCCGAGCTCTCGTCAGACCTGATGGAACAGGGAATCGTCCTCACCGGCGGCGGGGCACTGTTGGCAGGCCTGGCGGCTCGTCTTGAGTACGAGACCAACATGCCCATCATCGTGGCGGACGATCCTTTGAACTGCGTTGCGCTTGGCAGTGGGATGTGTCTCGAAGAGCTTGATGTCTTCGCGCGCATGTTGAAGACCAGTCCTTCTCGTTAACGCGTGGCCACCGACCGTTCGCGGCGACGATCGTGGACCCTCGGTGTCGCGGTGGTGGCGACGTTCGCCATCCTCTATCTGACGACGGGCGTCTCGTCGGGGCTGCGTGGCGGCGCCAACATCGTCATCACACCCTTTAGCTGGGCCGTCAACGCCATCGCGCGACCGATCGGCCACATGCTGGCCGGCACCGTGAACTACAGCGACGTCGTGGCGCAGAACGAGAAGTTGCGTTACCAACTCGCCAAGGCGGAAGAGCGCGCGAACGAGGAGTGGTCGTACGCTCGACAACTACAAGAACTCACGACGCAGCTGAACGTCCCGTTCGTGGGATCACTGCCTACCGTCGCCGTGCAGATCACCACGCTCTCACCAACGAACTTCTCGGCGACGGTAGGCATCTCCAAGGGTCGCGACAGCGGGATCATGGTCGGGATGCCCGTCGTGGCGAACGGGGGACTCGTCGGACGCGTGATCGCGACGTCCGCCAGCGGCGCCACCGTGCGACTCATCACTGACACCGCCTCGTCGGTCGGAGTCACGTTCAAGTCAGGTAAGTCGTCACTCATCGTGTCCGGACGAGGGCTCAACAATGGCCTCGGAGCGACGGCGGTTCCTCTGGGCACGGCGGTCGCGCCGGGAACGAAGCTCTCGACGGACGGACTGAACGGCGCGCTCTACCCAGCGGGGTTGCCGGTGGCGTCAGTGAAGACCGTCACCTTGACGCCCGGCGCCGCGACGTACAACTTGACACTGCAGCCGGCCGCGAACCTGCGTCATCTGTCGTACCTCGACGTGGTCATCTGGGAGCCCGCTGCGTGAGACGAGTCCTCGTACCGGTGACGCTCGCGACACTCGTCATCGTTGCCATTCAGCTCTCGGTGTTTTCTGGTCTTCGTTTCGCGGGCGTCGTCATCATGATCGTGTGGCTCTGGCCCCTTGCGATGGGTCTGGCTGGACTCACCGCGCTCTCGTTGTGGTGCGCGTTGGTCGCGGGTGTCTTCTTCGACACGCACGCGTCGACGCCCTTCGGTCTCACTGCCGTCGTGGCGCTGTTGCTCGCGTACGGCGCGTCGCGTCTCGGTCGCGAAGGCGTCGGCGATCTCGACTCGGCGGCCTGGTGGGTCACGCCACTCATCGCGGCGGCGGCGGGATTCGTGGCGCCGCTCGTCTTCGTCGGCGCCAGTTTCTTCACGTTCAACTTCTCGCTGTGGCGTGACAGTCTCTTCGCGGCCATGGTCGTGAACGCGGTAGCGTTTTTCGTTCTTGCTCGACCCATGGCGCGTCTCGCCCTCTGGTTGAGCAACTTCGGGGGATCGCGTCGATGAAGAGTTCGTGGCGTAATCGACCCAGTGGATCGTGGTTCTCACGACTGTGGCGCCCGTGGGTCACGCTGCACCCCTTTCGGGGTCGGGGTCGGACCATCAACGAGCCCAGATCCGTGGGTATCCGCGACCTCATGGCGTCGCCCGACGAGGTGGGCGCTCGACCCTCACGGCGCTGGGTGGTCATTGGCGGCTTCTTCTTGATTCTGCTCGTCGCGTTGATCACGCGACTCTTCTTCCTCCAAGTGCTCGACTACAAGGCGTCGGTCGCCGCGGTCCAGTACAACTCGCTGCGCACGACGACAATCCCCGCGTCGCGCGGAGAGATTCTCGACCGCACGAGAACACCGCTCGTGACCAACGTCACGACCACCGAGCTTCGACTCTCGAGAGCCGAAGCGGCGCTGCACCCCGCGATCATTGGCGCGTTGTCGTCGCTGACGGGCCTGAGCGTGAAGGTGATCAACGCCGACCTTTCGAATAAGCAGTACAACCAGTACCAGCCGGCACCCATCATGAGTAACGCCCCGGCCAAGGTCATTGAGTTCATCAAATTGCACCCCAGTGAGTTCCCCGGCGTGACGGTGCTCGACGCCTCGACGCGTGCGTACCCCAACGGGGGCAGCGTCGGTGCCCAGATCCTCGGCTACGTCGGACCCATTACGCAACAAGAGATCAACGCGAATCCCAATGCCGGCTACCAAACCGACTCCACCTTCGGCAAGACCGGCATCGAGAACTACTACGAGCAGTACCTTCGCGGTCGCGACGGCACCAGCACGCTCGAAGTGAACGTGAACAACCAGATCCTGGGTTCGGTGCAAACGAAGAAACCACTGGTGGGCGACTCTGTCGTGCTCAACATTGACGCTCCTTTACAAAAAGCGCTCGACGGTTACTTGGCGTCGGAGATTCTGGCAGACCGCCATTCGGTAGACCCAATCTCAGGCAAGGTCCCCGCGGCGCTCAACGGCGCCGCCGTGGTACTCGATCCCAACACCGGCGCGGTGCTCGCGATGGCTAGCTATCCCTCGTACAATCTCAACTCCTTCGTGAGCGGGTTGTCCAACAGTGAGTTCCACCAATTGCTGAAGGTCGGCGCCTTCAATGACTACGCCATCCAAGGTCTCTACACACCGGGCAGCACGTTCAAACTCATCACCGCTACCACTGAACTACAGACGGGTATCTTGTCAGCGTCGAAGTACATTGACGACACCGGCACTTTCACGGTGCCGGGCTGTCTGAAAGGCGCGAATCACGGCTGCGTGTTTCACGACGACGACAACTCCGCGGCCGGTCTCATCAACTTGCCAAAAGCGCTCACGGTGTCGTCGGACTACTACTTTTACAACTTGGGCTACCTCTTCTGGTCCCAGACCAACAAGTACGGTCAGACTCCCATCCAAAACGTCGCCGCCGACTACGGGCTCACTCTGACCACCAACATCGACCTTCCCCAAGAGGTTCAGGGTCGCGTTGACTCACCTGAGGTTCGCAAACAACTCCACGCCGCCGCGCCCAAGGACTTTCCGACCGTCTCGTGGTACACGGGTGACAACATCGAGATGGCCTTCGGCCAAGGCACGACGGCGCTCACCCCGATCGCGCTCGCTAACGCGTACGCCACCTTCGCGAATGGCGGCACGCGGTACGCGCCCGAGGTGGCCGCGGGGGTCGTCGATCCCCACGGCAACGTGGTGATCCGTTACTCGCCGCGCGTGCTCGGCCACGTGAGCCTCCCGGCCAGCATTCGCAATCCGATTCTTCAAGGGCTCACCGGCGTCGTGTCGAGCCCGTCGGGTACGGCGTACGCACCCTTTCATGCCAACATCAATTTCTCCCTCTCGAACTTTCCCATCGCCGGCAAGACGGGCACCGCCAGCAACCAACCGGGTGAAGAGCCGAACTCGTGGTTCGTGGGCTTCGGGCCGACCAACCACCCCGAGTACGTCGTGCTCTGCGTCATCGCCGAGGGTGGCTACGGCGCCAGCGCCTCCGCGCCCGTTGTCGCGAAGACCTTCAACTATCTGGTCGCGCACCCCGTACCGGCCCTAAAACTGGGCGCGCAACTCACGACGCCCAAGAAGAAGTAGCGAAACGGGCGGAGAAACGTCCAAAAAGTCAACTCGTGGTTCACGTGGAGTAACCTTGAGGCGTTGGGCGCTTTGGCACAAAGGGTGCCGGACGCAAAAAGAACGTCGCCGTAACGCAGTGTTTTCTCCGTTACGCACAGCATTGAGGACATCTCGTGGTACACGCCAGTGCGCTGCTTCTACTAAGTATCGTGACCGTCCTCGCCGTCACGGCCCAACGAGCCTTTGATCTTTTTCACAACGCCCACGTCGCGAGCATTCCGCCGCGCGTGGCCCCTACTCGTGGTGCGACGCGCCACGTCCTAACCATCAAGAACGCAAGGAGTACCCGTCGTGAGCGACGAAACCATCCAACCATCTCCCTCATCGTCTAGCCCCAGAATTGGCGATACCCGACCCGCACCACAGATAGGCGACACTCGACCAGGAGTACCGGGGTCCACCACGACGCCGAGCTCGTCACCATCCACGCCCAACCAAGGCGGTGGC
>Ga0182024_10017390_pt1 | contig 13512 bp, 13 predicted proteins | sample P32metaG_FD_120480 | JGI IMG/M metagenome (GOLD analysis project Ga0182024, IMG submission 120480) | Permafrost microbial communities from Stordalen Mire, Sweden - P3-2 metaG (Illumina Assembly) | ecosystem: Environmental > Terrestrial > Soil > Wetlands > Permafrost | place: Sweden: Stordalen...
CCGGAGCCGATCTCGATGGGGGGGCGGTCGGTGGAGAGACGCCATTGGTGGTAGGCTTCGCAGAGGATCCAATCGGCTTCGGCGGCTCCGGCGACGATGCAGTGATCGGCCTGGCCGGAATCGAGGAGATCGGCCGCGAAGGCAAGGGCGGCGAGGCCGGCGGCGGCGTCTCCGACAAGGGTATAGGTAATGCCATCGAGACCGAGAAGGGCGGCGATGTGGCTGGCGGGGGCGTTGTACACGGTCTCGGGGAAGAGAAGGGGGCTGCCGGCGCCCTGGCGGACGATCTGGTCGTAGAATTTGCGCGTGTAGATGACGCCTCCATCGCTGACGGCAAGGACGAGGGCGCATCGGCCGGGATTGGCGGGGTCGAGCCCGGCGTCGCGCAGGGCGGCGAGGGCGGCTTCTGCGGCAAATAGCGAGATGTTGCTGGAGCGGCGCAGGCGGGGATGGCGTGCGACGGCATCAACGAGTCCCGGCGGGATGCAGGCGGCGGCGTGGGGCTTGAGGTCATGCGGCGCGGGGAGTTCGCGGACGGGGGCGGAGGTCCCGGCGAGGATCGCGTCCCAGACCTGGTCGAGGCCCGTCCCGTGGGGGGTGATCCAGCCGGCGCCGGTGATGAATACGTCCATTTAATTAAGTCCGGGCGCGGCGTCGATGAGGATGCTGGCATTGGTGCCGCCGAAGCCGAAGCTGTTGGAGAGGACGCGGCGCAGAGCCGCGGGGCGGGAGTGATTGGCGACGATGGCGAGGTCCCACGCGGGGTCGCACGCGGTGAAGTTGATATTGGGGGGAAGGAACCCCTCGCGGAGGGCGATGAGGGAGAAGATGGCTTCAATGGCGCCGGCGCCGCCGAGGGCGTGGCCCATCATGGACTTTGTGGAGCTGACGGGGACGCGATTGCCGAAGAGCTGCGCGATGGCGAGGCCCTCGGTGGCGTCATTGAAGGTGGTGGCGGTGCCGTGGGCGTTGATGTAATCGACGCTCTCCGCGGGGCAGCGGGCGGAGGCGAGGGCGCGCTCCATGGCGAGCCGCGGGCCGATGCCGGAGGGATGCGGCTGGGTGATGTGATGGGTATCGGTGGAGATGCCGTAGCCGGTGACGAGGCCGAGGATGCGCGCGCCGCGGGCGCGGGCGTGGTCGTAATTTTCCAATGCGAGAAGGGCGGCGCCTTCGCCGAGGACGAGGCCAGAGCGCGCGGCGTCGAAGGGGCGGATTTTTTCCGGCGTGGCGGCCTGGAGACAATCGAAGCCGCGGAAGACCAGCTCGGAGATGCAATCATATCCGCCGCAGAGGACGGCCTGATGCCGGCCCGCGCGGATGAGCTCGAAGGCGTGGCCGATTGCATTGGTGCCGGAAGCGCAGGCATTCGCGATGATGGCGCACGGAACGCGATAGCCGGCGGATTCCTGGGCGTCGAGGAGGGGTTTTTGAGGGTTGTAATTGGCAAGCCACGCGGCGTGGCGGCGATCCGGCTTGTTTGCCGCGAGCGAGCGGAAGAAGGCTTCGCCGAAGGTCATGCCGCCGCCGGTGGCGCCGATGATCATTTGCCCGGGGGCGAAATTTTCGTCCTGCGCGCGCAACTCGCGGATCGCGGCGATCATCATGAGGCTGGCGCGATGGAATTTGCGGGAGCGGCGGTTGTCGCGGAGATCGTCGAGCCATGCGTCCGGGACCTGGCCGGCGTTGTGGCAGCGGGCGCCGGAGAGATCGAAGGCCGTCACGGGCGTGACGCAATCCGTGCCGTCGCGCAGGGCGCGCGCGGTGGCATCCAGGCCGCGGCCGAGCGGGCTGACGATGCCGGCGGCGACGATGGCGACGGAAGCGGCGTCGGATGAAACGTGGGGTTGCATTGGGAAAAGGGGGAGAATTCGCGCGGCGGGGCGGGGGCGCAATTCCTATTTCCTACAGAGTTGGGGAGCCGCGGGCCGATGAGGAGATTGCTTTCGCGGGTGGGGGGGATAAATTTGGGGGCGATTATGAAACTGGTGCGCTGGACCCGCTTTACGTGGGATTTGACGAAACTGCCCGCGGAGGGGGGTGACCTGGAGGCGCATTACCACATCCGGCCGGTGACCAAGCTCGAGGAGAAGACGGTGCGCTCGGTGATCGCGAGCTCGTTCGCGCTGGACATGAATTGGTCTGACACGCTGAAGCTGATGAAGGACTGGCTGGAGGCGAAGCTGGACGAGGCGTTCGCGCACAAGGTGGTCCCGTGCCTGGTGGTGACGCACGGGACGCGGATCATCGGCGCGAGCGCGCTGGACCCGAACCGGGAAGCGGACTGTCATCTGATCAGCGGGCCGTGCATGCTCAATGAGTACAGGAACCGGGGCATCGGGAGCGAGCTGCTGTTCCAGAGCCTGCACGCGCTGCGGGAGGCGGGATTCGAGAAGGCGCGCGCGATTACCAAGAGCAATGTGCCGGTGGCGAAATTTGTTTACACGAAGTTTAACTCGGTGGGGGAACCGTGGGAGTTTGAGCCTGTGCTGGCGCGGCCTTAAGAGCCGGCGCTGATGGTGGAAGCGGACTTCTTGAGAGGCGCGAGAAAATCCACGGATGTGCTGGCGCGGATGAGGGAATCGCGGATGGAGGCGGGTAGGGAGGCGAGGGTGGGTTCTTCGTAATAGGCCAGGGCTTTGAGGGAGATGAGCGGATTGAACTCCGGATAGAGACCGGATGCCGCCGCGAGCGCCATTGGAAGGGAGATTCCGGCCTCGATGAGGGCATGGATGTCGAGATAATCCTTTGGATCGGCGCGGGTGAGAATCACCTTCATTTTCTGAGCGGCGAGGTCGAGCAGCGACGCGATCCAGAGACCGTTGTCTTCGCAACGCTCGGGCGCGCCGACCCTGCCAAAACTCAGGGAGCCGAAGAAGGAGACCTTGATCGCACCGTCACGCTCGACGGAGAAGGTGACGGTGTTTGGTTGCGCCTGGAGCATCCGGGCGCCATGCAAAAAAGGGAGTTCGCGCGCGAGATCATCCGCGGAGGGCGGCTTCTAGGTGAAGAAATCGAAAACGACCGATTGCCTGCTGGCCAGGCGCAATGCGATGGCCGTGCCGCCGTAAAGGACGAAATGCCCGGGCATGTGGGAAAGTTCGGACCATAACCGCCGCTGATGCGGAGGCAGGATATCGAGTAAGGGCTTCATGCCGGGATGGCGCGGACGGGCGGCTCGGGAACGGGCAACATGCCCAGGCGGTTGTGCCAATAGTGCCATGAGCGAGGATCGAGCAGGCCGGGCGGGGCGGCGCGCAAAGCGCTTTTGAAGGCTTCCCTGCCGAAGTGTTCCAGGCAAAAACCGGCATCATCCCATGTGCCAAAGGTCATGACGCGGCAGAGGAAAAGAGGGGTATCGGCCAGTGTCGCCTCCGGAGGCTGCCACCAGCAAACTCTTGCGGCGATGGATCGCAGAGGAGTCGGTTCGTTTTCGTGTTTCAGCATGGCTGGCCGATGCTTTCCGCACACGGACGATACCAAACGCCAGAGCCCGATGCGAGGTCTTTTGACGCGCCACCTTATCCCTGCGCCGGCTGGATCCAGGTCCAGTATGCGTCGAGCAATTGCGGGCCGAAGAAAATCCAGACTACGGCGCCGAGGGCGAGGTAGGGGCCGAAGGGGATCCGGGCGGACCATTCGCGCTTGCCAATGAGGATCATTAGAATGCCGACGAGCGCGCCGATGACGGAGCCGCTCATGATGGTGAAAAAAACAGCGCGAATGCCGAGGAAGGCGCCGATGGCGGCGATGAATTTGACGTCGCCAAAACCCATTGCCTCCCGCGGGATGACCATGCCGGTAACGACGCCGGAGATTTCGTCCAGCTTGTCGAGTTCGTACTCGTCGGAGCCGGCGATCAGGCGGTTGTAGTAAAAGGTCAGCGTGGTTTGCGCGTAGGTTTTTTCCGCCACGCGGGCTTCGTTGACTTGCATGACCAGGATGTCGGTCTCGCGGGAGAAGAGGTCGCTCCATTTCATCGACTGGCCGCCCGCAACGAGGTCGGCGTCGTCGCCGTGACGGGTCCAGGTGAAGGGCTCCGGTTTTTCGAGATCGATGCGTTTTTTGCCGAAGGCTTTTTTGCCAAGCTCAACGACGAGCCAGAGCGTCGCGTAGCCGGCGGCGGCGGCGGCGGCGGACCAGACCAGGCTCATGAGGCGGGAGCCGGCGCCCATCATCGACGGGATGCCGAGCGACAGCACGATGCCGGCGGCCACGCCGCCCCAGGTGATCTCATTGGGGATGATGAAGTGCTCGAAATCGATGAACGTCGCGACCACCATCAGGGCGAGGATGACCCAGAGCGGGAACGCGAGTTCCCAGTGGCCGGAGTTCCAGGACTTGATCCACGCGGCGAGGAAGAGGAGGGCGGTGAGCAGCTCGACGCCGAAGTACCGGAACGCGATGGGCGCGTGGCAATTGGCGCATTTGCCGCGCAGCGCCAGCCATGAGAAGAGGGGGATGTTCTGGGTCCACGGGATTTGTTTTTTGCAATGCGGGCAGAAGGAGCGCTTCGGCTCATTGACGGAGAGATCGCGCGGCATCCGGTAGATGCAGACGTTGAGGAAGGAGCCGACGACTGCGCCGAGGATGAACGCGAAGAAGGCGAAGAGTTTTACGTAAACGGAAGGGTCCACTCGCGGAGAAGTAGGGAGGCGGGTGGGCGCGAAGTCAAGCTGAGGGCGGGGAGCTTGCGCTTGGTTGGCACACATCCCCCGCGCTTGCGCCCGCCCCCGTTTCCTGTGACTTTCGGGCGCTGGCATGCAGACGGGGCTTATATTTTGGATCGGGTTTAACGTCGCGGTGCTCCTGCTGCTGGCGCTGGACCTTCTTGTCTTCTATTGCGACAGGCGGCCGGTCTCGCTGAGGGAGGCGGCCATTTCGAGCGCGGGTTGGGTCCTGCTGTCGCTGGGGTTTGCGGCTTGCATCTGCCGGGCGGAGGGGATGGTGAAGGGGGTGGAGTTTATCACGGGGTATGTGATCGAGTACTCGCTGAGCATGGACAATCTGTTCGTGTTCATCATGATCTTTGCCTACTTTAAGGTGCCGCCGGAGCATCAGCGGCGGGTGCTGGTGTGGGGCATCCTGGGGGCGCTGGTGATGCGGGGGGCGATGATCGCGGCGGGGGTTCGCCTGGTGGAGCGATTCGGATGGATATTGTATGGGTTCGGGGTGTTGCTGCTGGTGACGGGGGTGCGGATGTTCTTCAAGAAGGGGGAGGGGGAGCCGGGGAAGAATTTTGTGATCCGGCTCTGCGGGAGGATACCGCGGGTGTCGCCGGAGTATCATGGGGCGCGGTTCCTGGTGAGGACGGAGGCGGGGTGGATGTGGACGCGGCTGGCGGTGGCGCTGGTGGTGGTGGATTTGATGGACGCGCTATTCGCGGTGGACTCGGTGCCGGCGGTGTTCGCGGTGACGCGGGCCCCGTTTATTGTCTATACGTCGAATGTGTGCGCGATCCTGGGGTTGAGGTCGCTGTACTTCCTGCTGGCGGGGGTGGCGGACCGGTTCAAGCACCTGCACTACGGGATCGCGGCGGTGCTGACGTTCATCGGGGTGAAGATGCTGGCGGCGGGGGTTTTGCCGATTGGGAACGGGACGTCGCTGCTCGTCGTGGGAGCGCTGCTGGGGGGGGCGGTGGTGTGGTCGCTGGCGGCGAAAGGAGGAGAGATTGGGGCCTAGAAAATCATCCCCTGCCAGTCCAGTCCGGCGTGCGCGACGGAGTGCGGAATGGCGGAAATAACGTCGAAAACGTGTACTTTGTTCGCTGTTTAGACACTATATTTATCCCCATGCCACCCCCCTTCGACTGCCGCCGGTCTCATCGCGAGTTTCTCTCCACCTTAGCCGCCGCCCTCGCCGTCGCCGCCCTTCCATGCCTCTGCCTCACCTTGCCCGCGGTGGCGGATGAGGCATCTGTCAGCCCGGGCGGCAAGTCCACCGCGCCGGACATGCGATTACAGGTAAACGATGGACTCAAGGTTAGTGCGAATGGCCACTACCTGGTTGACGCCGTCAACGGCAGCCCGGTGTTTATCCTCGCGGACACAGCATGGAATCTCGGCGCGCTGAAAATCGAAGAGATTGACACTTACCTCCAGAGCCGCGCGGATCACCGGTTTAACGCAATCATGTTCGTGTTGAATTTCGCGCCGCAGGCCGCGGAAAAAAATGCTTATGGCGAGCCCGCCTACATCGGCGCGGACAAGACCGATCTCAACCCGGCTTACTTCGCGACCTGCGATGAGTTGGTCAAGCATGCCGCCGCCCGCGGCCTCTATGTATTCATGTACACCATGTGGGCCGGCCAGAAGGCCGGCACGATGAATAACTACACTCCCGCGCAATTGGAAACCATCGGGCGCGAACTCGGCAGCCGCTACGCCGGGGTTCCCAATGTCATCTTCTGCGCCGGAGGGGAAGCCACGCCTCATTATGTGGATGTCGAGCGGGTGAATGCCATGGGCCGGGGGCTCAAGGAGGGATGTGCCGGGCGCAACCTTGTGACCGTTCATCCGATGTCGGGCTTTTCGAGCGCCAGTTATTACGCGGACTCGCCATGGCTGGACTTTGACATGACCCAGGCCAAATCCAGCATCGCCCCCGCCAGCGCCAAGTACGATGCGGCCGCGCTCGTGCTCAAGGATTGGCAACTCACCCCGCCCAGGCCCGCCATGATGGCCGAGCACCGGTACGAATCCGGCACTGGCGAAGACCCTCTTATCCAGCGCAGGAGCCTGTACCAATGCGTCTTTGCCGGCGCGTTCGGCCATGCCTACGGGCACAACGCCCTCTGGCAGATGACTCCGCACGCAGGCGCTAAATGGATGCTCAGAAGCTGGACGCCCGGCGTTCAAGACTGGACGGAGGCGCTCGATACGCCCGCCGTCCGGCAATTGCACTACATCGAGGCACTCCTCTATTCCCATCCCTATCTCGAGCGCATCCCCGATCAAAGCCTGGTCATCGCCGGCCAGGGCGCGGATGTCGCCACACGCACCCAGGCAACCCGCGACGGCACCGCGGGGCACAATGATGCGACCTATATCATGGCTTACATCAGTGCTCCAGCGAGGGTTACACTGAACACCGCCGCGATCTCCGCCCCCACTTTAAACGCCTATTGGTTCAGCCCCGAGACCGGATCAACGGAAGTCATTCGCAACGGTTTCCCCAACCAGGGCAGTCTCACTCTCGATCCAAGATCGCAAGGTCACGATTGGGTCGTCATTATCGAGAATGCCGCGAGCCGCTACCCGCTGCCGGCTTCGGAGTAGGGCCTGTTCACACTGCGCGATATTGAAAAGTAAATCAGATGCATCCGCAGATTGACGCAGATTCACGCAGATTTTTTTGGGAGAGAGGCCGGGAGCAGTTTCCCATAATCTGTGTTCATCTGCGCAAATCCGCGGATAAAATCAGAACCCCTTTTACTGGATGATTTCGAAACCGCGCAGGCCGGCGGGGGGCGGTATTTCGTGGGCCGCGTGGTTGCGGATGAAGGAGGCGAGTTCGCTATCGTGGATGGCCTGGAGGAACGCGGCGACCTCGTCGGAGTCGCCCGCGGCGAGGAGCTCGACGCGGCCGTCCGGGAGGTTGCGGACCCAGCCGGAGACGTCGAAGCCGGTGGCGATCTGCCGGACGCTGTAGCGGAAGCCGACCCCCTGGACCCGGCCCTCGAAGAAGACGCGGCGGGCGGTCATCGGGGGAAACTCGAAATTCGAAGTCCGAAATCCGAACCGGGTGACGCGCCTCCGAAGCCAATCCTTCGGATTTCTGGTTTCGAATTTCGAATTTTCACAAGCCTTCACACGGCAATCTTGCGCAAATACCCCGCCGCCGTCTCCGGGAACACCGGGTTCATGTAGCAGCCCGTGGCCGTCTCGAAGCCGCTGGTGTAGTAGAGGGCGGGGACAATCTCGATGTGCCAGCGGAAGTCCGCCTGCAGGGTGTTCCAATGGTCGCGGCGATTGGTGCGCGACGGGGCGGTGTAGAGCATGAGATGGTACGGGGGGCGGTTGAGGGCGCCGGCCATTTTGCGCAATACGGTCTTGAGGGCGTCGGCCAGCTGCTGGATTTCCTGGTCGGTGATGCCGTGGAAATCGGCGCACTGGCGCTTGGGATAAAGGGCGAGCTCGAACGGCGTGCGGGAGGCGTAGGGGCAGAAGGCGGCGAAGCCGTTGTTCTCATACACGAGACGGGTGCCGGTGCGGACTTCCTCGCGCCAGATGTCCTCGAAGATGGAGCGTTTCTTGCGCTCATAGAAGTCGCGCGAGACCTCGAGCTTGCGGAAGAGGGTGGGCGGGAGAATGGCGAGCGCGATGAGCTGGCTGACGGAATGCGGGACCTGGGCGCCGGCCTGTTCGCCTACGTCCTTGACGATGAAGAATGCGCGCATGCGGGTGTCGCGCATCAGGTCGAGCATGCGGACTTTCCACGCGGTGATGACATCGCCAATGGCGGGCAGGGGCAGGGCCTCGAGGGGCTCCGAGCCGGGGGTCTCGATGATGACCTCGTGCGCGCCGACGCCCTCGGTGCGGTCGTAGAAGCCGTCCGGGTGCCGCAGCGGGTCGCCCTCGACGCGGAGGGCCGGGGCGCGATTCGGGACGACCCGGACCTGCCACGGGCCGTTGGGCGGCTTGCTGTAGAGGGTGTGCGGCGCGAGGTCCTCGTGGCCGGGGGCGAATGGGCTGAAGCGCTCGCGGGCGGGCCCGCCACGGCGCCGTGCGAGGAAGGGAGGGGCGTGGAGGCGGGAACTGGAGAAGATGGTCCAGGTCTCGCGCAATGGGTCAAGGCGCATTTCCGATTTATCCATGGGAAGCTCCTGCAAATTGTTGTTCCAGAAGGTCGGCTGATTCTTTGTCGGTTGCGAGGATGAAGACAACTTCATTCGGGTCGATCCGCAAGGTTGAGAGGTAGCGGCCGCCGTTCGGCGAGACGATAAAATCCGATGACCCGCCCTGGCCCCTGAAACGATCTCGCGCAAGTTTGAAGCGCCGGGTGCATGTGGCGTGAAATGTGTGCATGGCGGCGTCGGCGGCTTCCTTGGACCGCCAGACAGTTTTCCACACGAGTTCCTTCCCGTCGTCGTACACGAGGTAGCGATCCCCGCGCCATCCCGCGGCCACGTTGTCGGCGTCGTCGGCATCGGCCTGTGCGAAAAGGATGCGGCACCCCATCTCGCCCAGGACATTGTCATCCAGCGGCTTCTCGCCGCGGAAAGCGGTATCGGTGAATGTCACAGGAATCGGGTTCTCCCGCGTCTCGGGGAAGTATTTTTCCGGGTGGAGAATCTGGGCGGTGGACGTGGGGGGGTCCGCGTAAACGGCGGAGAGGGCCGGGAAGCCGCCGCGGGCATAGACGGCCGCGCAGAACTCCTGGCCCTTGATGTACGGGAAGACGAGCATCTCGCGGAGGAAATGGGGAGCCTTGCGCATTTGCTCCATGCTCTGGGTGGCGGAATAGGTGACCGTATCGGCGAAGGTGTGCCAGGTGAGATCCTTCGCCATGTATTGGGACATCACGAGCGTGGCGTCGCCCTCGATGAGGGCGCTGGCGGCGGTGGCCTCGTCATCGTTGTCCTTGATCTCGAGCGGAAGTTTCAGCAGGCCGAAGTTCTGGTCCTGGAGCGCGTGGGTAAGCTCGTGGGAGAGGATGACGCGGTTCTGGGCGTTCTCGAGGCTGGCATCGCGGAACATGAAGAGCTTGTGCTGGTGCTGGTCGTAAAAGGCGGCGATCTGCTCCCCGAGCAGGTTGATGTAGGTCTGCTTGAGGGGGAAATTCGGCGGGAGCAGTCCAAAGGCGGAGAGTCCAGTGGACATATTCTGAATCTCCTGATCGGTATAAATCTCCGAGAGCTTGCCGGCGACGACCTGGCGGATGCCGGCCTTGTCCAGGACATCGTAAACGACCGGCTCCTTGAACGGGAGGCCGCGGATGGCGGACGTGTCGCGCTCGATCTGCGCGCGCCGCAGGGCATTGGCGGCATCGGCGGCGTCGCGCTGCGCGGCGGCGAGGGCGTCGCGGAGGGCGTCATTTTCCGAGGAGAGAAGCGCTGCCTTGCGCAGGGCGAGGGCCTGGTCGTCAAGTTGGCGGTGCTCCTGCCAGGCGGTGGCCGCGGCGGCAGCGAGGAGCAGGAGGACGATGAGGGAGCGGCGGGACATGGGAAAATTCGAAATTCGAAATCAGAAATCCGAATGGGATGAATGGCCGTCGGCGCGTGTGAGCAATGAGGCGTTATACATCCCATCAGCGCGCGTCTCGCGCGCCAGAATCCTTCGGATTTCTGATTTCGAATTTTCCCCCCGCGTCAATGTCTCCTCGGCAGCGACTGTCGCTCATCGGGGTAGGCATCGTCTTCGCGTAGCTCGTTGCCCTGGCTGTCGTATGCGTGGACGCGCAGGAGCTTGCCGTCGCCGGCAAATTCATACGTGAAGCGGCGGAGGAGCTGGTCGTCGAGGGTGTAATCGTCTTCCTCGCAGATGCGGTTGGCGTCGTCGTGCTTGTACACGGTCTTGAAGGCGGCGACGTTGCCGCGCCCGTACACGGTGCCGGAAACGACGAGGTTGTTTTCGTCCAGGGTATAGACGACGCGCTCCATGAGCTTCCGGGCGGCGTCGTAAGTCGAGGACTCGGAGGAGTGCTTGTCCGGGTCCGTGATGGTGACGGTCATGCTGCCGTCCGGGTGGATGGCGGTAACGGCGTGGATGGCGTTGTCGGAGCCGTCGGTGGAGTTGTCCGCGGCGGTATCGTCCTGGGCGGCGCAGATGCCGGGCGATAGAAGGGCGAAGGCGATGGCGGAGAGGATGGCGAGGGAGCGCATGGCGGGAGACTCCAGATCACGTGGCGAGCGCGGGGGAGTTGATGATATTGAAGGGGGTATCGTCCGCCGCGGCGGACTCGTGCTGATTGAATTGAAGATCGTAGAGCCGGCGGTAGAGGATGGAAGTTTCCAGCAACTCCTCGTGGCGGCCGATTTCCTTTACCTCGCCCTGGTCCATGACGACGATCTGGTCGGCCTTGAGGATCGTCGAGAGGCGATGGGCGATGGCGATGACGGTGCGGCCCGTGGCGAGCCGCTCGAGGGCGGCCTGGATTTCATGCTCGGACTCGGAATCGAGGGCGCTGGTGGCCTCGTCGAGGAGGAGGATGGGGGCGTTCTTGAGCAGCGCGCGGGCGATGGCGAGGCGCTGCTGCTGGCCGCCGGAGATCATGCAACCCTTGTCACCGATAATGGTCTCGTAACCCTGCGGCTGCGCGAGGATGAAATCGTGGGCGTAAGCCTGGCGGGCAGCCTCGTAGATTTCCTCGTCCGTGGCGTCGAGGCGGCCATAGCGGATGTTATCGAGAATGGTGGCGTGAAAGAGAAAGGTGTCCTGGCTGACCATGCCGATGTTCTTGCGCAGCGATTTCTGCGTGATCGTGCGGATGTCGTGGCCATCGAGGGTAATCGAGCCCTGGAGGGGATCGTAGAATCGCAGCAACATCGAGAACATCGTGCTCTTGCCGGCGCCGCTGGCGCCGACGAGGGCGTAGGATTTGCCGGGCTCGATGGCGACGGAGACGCCGCGCAGCGCGGGAGGGCGCTCGGGATTGTAGGTAAAGGTGACGTTGTTGAAGGCGACGGCGCCGTGGCAGTGCTCCAGCGCGACGGCATCCGGAGCGTCGATGATGGAGGACTTCACGTCGAGGAGTTCAAAGATCTTCGTGGTCGCCCCGACGGCCTTCTGGATGCTGACGTGGACCTTGCTCAGCTTTTTGACCGGGGCGTAAAGCACCACGAGGCTGGATAGCAACCCGGTGAAGTGGTCAAAGGGCATGTGGGAGAAGGAGACGTAAATGAGCGCGGCCCATACGCCCAGACCTGCCATGCTCTCGATGATGGGACCGACAATGGCCATGGCCTTGCGGACCACGAGACCCACCTCGACCATGGCATTGCTGGCATCCGTAAAATTGGTTCCCTCATGCGGCTCGCGTCCAAGGGATTTTACCAGGCGGATGCCTGCGAGCGCCTCCTGGAGCACGACCATCAACTCGGCATTCGAGGTTTCATCCTGCCGCCCGATTTTTCGCACTCTCTGGCCGAAGATGGTGATCGGCAGCAGACAGAGCGGAAAGAAACAAAGGCTGTAGAGAGTGAACCTCCAATCCGTATGGACCATGTAACAGATGATCGAAACGACTGTCAGCGGCTGGGTGACGATGTCATCGGTGACGGCGGTGATGGCGAGCTGGGCGGAGCGGGTGTCATTCGAGACGCGCGAGATGAGGCTGCCGATTTTCGACCGGTTAAAGAAATCGAGGGACTGGCTGAGGATGTGATGGAAGAGCTTTACGCGAAGATCGTGCATCACCTTCAGGCTGACCCAGGTGAGATAGTAGTTCTCGAGGTAATCGCAGAGCGACTTGGCCATCATTACCAGCGGCAGCAGCGAGCAGATCAGCATCACGTGGGCAAGGTCCGGCCCGGCCGGCACGGCTGCGGTGTCCGCCCACGTATGGATATTCATGTCCACGAAAAAGCCGTGCACGGCCACCCCGGCCTTCGCCACTGCGGCGTCCGCGCCCCCGCTGAAGGAATGCTTGGTGACGAGCTGGATGACGCGGAGCTGCGCGAAAGTGAGGGCCGCAGATCCGCCGCCCGCGGCAATGCTGGCGATGAAAGCGCCGCGGTATTTATCAACGTAAGGCCAGAGTTTCTTGTAGCCGGCGCTGCCTTCCGAGACCGCCTGGAGGAAGGTGAGCTTTGGCTTGGCGGGAGCCGGCTGGGGCGCGCCCGCCTTGGTGGGGATACTGCTTTTAGGTGCTGGATCAGGCATGTACGTGAAGGGCGACGATAGCATCAATGACCGCCTGGGTCGATAGTTCCGTCATCGGTCCTCCCGGGTGCTGGGGGCGGAACTCCGGCGGGCCAGCCGGGCCGTGGGATTGGAGGACGATTGCACGGTCGTGCCGTGGACGCCAGTGGAATGGATTGGTGGGACCGAAGAGCGCGACCTGGGGCGTGCCGAAGGCGCCCGCGAGGTGCATCGGGGCGGAATCGACCGTGAGGACCAGAGTGGCGGCCTTCGCGAGCGCGGCCAGCGTGAGGAGATCGAGCCGTCCGCTCAAGTCGCGGGCCTCGAGCCCGGGAGAGGACTTGAGGATGGCGGCGAGGTGGTTCTGCTCATGGCCGTCCTCGCTGCCGGAGAGGACGCAGGGGATTTGGAGGTCGGCTTCGCACCACCGGATGACCTCCGCCCAGCGTTCCGCGGGCCAGTATTTTTCCGGACGCGCGGTGCCGGGATGCACGAGGATAAACGGGGCGGGCATATCGGCAGGGGAATGGATGCCGGATTCTTCGAGGAGCTGGCGGGCCTTTCTCGGGGCCCAGTCGGGGAGATGGAGGACAATCGAGGGGTGGGGGGGGATGGGGAGATTGAGGGCGCGGAGGAGGTGGAGGTGGTGATCGACGGTATGATGCTCGCGGACGGAGGAGGCGACGAACTCGTTGTAAAACGCCTTGCGGAA
>Ga0182024_10017391_pt1 | contig 13510 bp, 13 predicted proteins | sample P32metaG_FD_120480 | JGI IMG/M metagenome (GOLD analysis project Ga0182024, IMG submission 120480) | Permafrost microbial communities from Stordalen Mire, Sweden - P3-2 metaG (Illumina Assembly) | ecosystem: Environmental > Terrestrial > Soil > Wetlands > Permafrost | place: Sweden: Stordalen...
AGCTGGCCAATGGCGGGACCCTATTTCTCGACGAGGTGGGCGAACTTCTGCCCGACACGCAGGTAGCGTTGCTGAGAGTCCTGCAGGAACGGGAACTGGAGCGTGTCGGGGGAAGAGAAACTATTCACGTCGACGTTCGCGTCATCGCCGCCACGAATCGTGATTTGTTCGATGCGGTCGCAGGTGGGAGTTTCCGCCAAGATCTCTTTTATCGACTGAACGTCTTTCCACTGGAGATGCCGTCGTTGAGGGAACGCAAGCAAGATATCCCCGTGCTGGTGGAGTACTTCATTCATCGCTACGCGCGGAAGGCGGCCAAGACGTTTCGGCACGTCAACAAGCGCACACTCGATCGCCTTCAATCTTATCCGTGGCCGGGGAACGTGCGCGAGTTGCAGAACGTGATCGAGCGTTCGGTGGTCGTCTGCGACAACGACGAATTCACGGTGGACGAGAGTTGGCTGTCCACGAGTGTTGCGGTCAAAGGACCGCGCGCGCTGCCTAGCACGCTGGCTGCTCACGAGAAGGCGCTCATCGAGGGGGCGCTACGTGCGAGCGGCGGACGGGTGTTCGGACCATCCGGGGCGGCGGCACAGCTTGGGATCCCTCGTTCGACTCTCGAATCGCGAATACGCGCGCTCAAGATTAACAAGAGACGCTTCCGACCGCGGCTCGCCAAGACTTAGTCGGTAACATTTTGTCCAGTTTCTCGCCATTGGCGAGATCTCGCCAAGGCGGCGACTCGTCAGGGTCTTTAAATTCAGCGACTTGACGCTGGACCAAAAATTGCATCATCGGCTGCAGCAGTGGCAAAAATCGATGCTGAAGATCCAACGCACGGCAAACGGCGAGAAAGTGGTCTTTGTTGTGAGCGGTCGACTCGAAGCCGACAGCCTGCGCGAGTTGTCCGCTTTGTTGGCGTTGGAGTTGGGTCGGTCCGCCACGCTGGAGCTTCAAGATCTGGATCTGGTGGATCGTGACGCGGTCGAATTCCTACGGGTATGCGAGGGGAAGGGCATCGTGCTTCGCAACTGTCCGGCCTACATCCGGGCCTGGATGGCGAGCGATGGTGGATCTGGAGGGGACTGAAGGGTGACGATCATGCGCAAGTCCATCACCGTAGTGACTGTCGACGACCACCCGGTGTTTCGGGAGGGTGTCGCAGCCGTATTGAGTCTGGAAGCGGATATTGTAATCGTCGGAGAAGCACAGACAGCTGCCGAGGCCGTGGCGCTCTACCGTAAGCATCGTCCCGATGTGGTGTTGATGGATATCAAACTTCCCGACGCGAGTGGAATCGATGCCACGGCGCAGATCTGCCAGGAATTCCCCGGCGCAAAGGTAATCATGCTCACGACCTACAAGGGGGACGTCCAAGCCCTCAAGGCGCTCAAGGCGGGCGCCTGGGGATTTCTCCTGAAGAACACGGTGCGCCGAGAACTTGTCGAGACCATTCGAATGGTGCATCGGGGCCAGCAGCGCATCCTTGCGGAGGTGGCTCTCGAACTGGCCATGCATGCCGCGGATGAGTCGCTCTCGGCGCGAGAGATGGAAGTGTTGCGAGTGGTTGCGCAGGGTCAATCGAACAAAGGAGTCGCCAGGATGCTGGGCATCGCGGAGGAGACTGTCAAAACCCATGTGGCGAGTGTGCTCACCAAACTGAAGGCGAACGATCGCACGCATGCTGTGCTCATTGGCATGAAGCGAGGAATGATCGACCTTGAATGAGGAGGCGCTGCCGTTGAACGCTGGAGTACCGAGGGCGCAGGTCACCATTATGATTCCACCCAGTTTCACGCAAACAGGAGCGTTTGTCGCCCTTTGTGTTCTCGCCTTGGTCGCACTCATTGGATTCCTGTTCTGGATTCGCGTCCGGCAGGTTTCAAGCACGCTGAGGGAGCGGCATGAGGCGCGACTGGCAGAGCGGGATCGAATCGCGCGTGACCTGCATGACACGCTATTGCAAAGCACAGAGGGACTGATCCTTAAGGTCTACACCGCTGCGCAACAGCTGCCCCCGGGCCACCCGACACGCGCGTTCCTAACGCGCTCAGTTGATCAGGCCGAGGAGCTGGCGGTCGAGGGAAGGCAGAAGCTTCTTGGACTTAGACAGCATTCGCAGTCACGGCTCGAGTTGTCGCAGGCGCTTGCAGCGCTCGGCCTTGAGCTCTCTGCAGACACGACAACAACATTCAGTGCCGTGAAGAAAGGGCGAGTGAGGGGGGTGGTGGCAGCGACGTGGGATGAGATGTTCAGCATTGCGCGCGAAGCCATCAATAATGCCTTCAAGCATGCGGATGCGGATCATATCGAGGCTATCATCACGTACGGATCGTCGACTCTGACGGTACGAATTCGCGACGACGGTCGGGGTTTGCCAAGGGAAGTGAGCCTCCTTTCCGGCAAGCCGGGTCACTTTGGCCTGCGGATCATGCCTGAGCGGGCTGAGCAGCTTCACGCGGAACTCATCATCGACACCGGCGCCGGCCGAGGAACGACCGTATCCCTGGTGGTGCCAGGGTCTGTCGCTTATTTGCGCGATCGACTACGGAATTGGTCCCGTCCGGTTGATGGATCGCTCCCTCTATCGAGGGATAGTGGAAATGTACTATGAGGTGAAAATATGCGCTCCTGCGGGTTGGAGGTTTGAGATGGCCAATGTTGCGGACCGAATAGTTGAGACGCTCGAAGCCGCCAAGGTGCAGCGCATTTACGGACTGGTGGGCGATTCGCTCAACGGCATCACCGAGTCACTGCGTGTGCGCGGCAAGATCGAGTGGATTGCCGTCAGGCACGAAGAAGTCGCGGCGTTTGCAGCCGGCGCACAGGCGCAGCTGACGGGAGAACTCGCTGTCTGCGCCGGAAGCTGTGGCCCCGGCAATTTGCACCTGATTAATGGGCTCTTTGATTGCCATCGCAACCGCGTGCCGGTGGTGGCCATCGCAGCGCATATTCCCAGCAGCGAGATTGGTTCCAGCTATTTTCAGGAAACCCACCCGCAATCGCTCTTCAAGGAATGTAGCCACTACGTCGAGCTGATCTCTGATCCCGTGCAGGTACCGCGAATCGTCGAAACTGCGATTCGCGAGGCCGTGGCCAAGCAAGGCGTCGCCGTCATCGTGATTTCCGGTGATATCGCCTTGAAGGAGGCGGGGCCGGCGGCACCCTCTCCCAAGCCGGTGTCACGATTGCCTCGCGTGTGTGCGGCCGAGGCGGACATCGAGGACCTGGTGGGCTTTCTCGAAAGAGGCGACAGCACGACAATCCTCTGTGGCGCCGGCTGTGCAGGTGCCCACGATGCAGTGGTAGCCCTTGCAGCCAAACTCAAGGCGCCCATCGTGCATGCGCTGCGCGGCAAGGAGCACATCGAATGGGACAATCCTTACGATGTGGGAATGACGGGACTCATTGGGTTTTCCTCCGGATACCACGCCATGGAGGCCTGCGATACCCTGCTGATGCTCGGCACCGATTTCCCGTATCGGCAATTCTATCCGACGAAGGCTCGAATAGCACAGATCGACATTCGCGGCGAGAACCTCGGTCGTCGTTGCCGGCTCGATCTCGGCGTAATTGGCGACGTGCGCGAAGTCCTATCGCGACTGACCGAGCGAGTGTCAGCGAGGTTCGACGATTCGCACCTAAGTGCCGCGGTCAGCCACTACGCCAAAGCCCGGAAGGGTCTTGACGATCTTGCCAACGATCTTTCCACGCACAAGCCCATTCACCCGCAGCTGGTCGCGAAAGTGGTGAGCGATCTCGCCCGTGAGGATGCGATCTTTACGTGCGATGTGGGTGAGCCGACCGTGTGGGCAGCAAGATATCTCAAGATGAACGGCAAGCGCAGGCTGCTGGGCTCGTTCCTGCATGGATCAATGGCCAATGCGATGCCGCAGGCCATCGGCGCGCAGTTCGCGATGCCTGACCGGCAGGTCATTTCGATGTCGGGTGATGGCGGCTTCGGGATGCTCATGGGCGACTTGTTGACCGTGCGCCAGTCGAAACTGCCGATCAAAATTGTCATCTTCAATAACGGACTTCTAGGCTTCGTCGACATTGAAATGAAAGCGGGCGGTTTTTTGCCGACGGGCACACGGCTCGACAATCCGGATTTTGCAAGCATGGCTGAATCGATGGGTATTTATGGCGCGCGCGTGGAGGATCCGGCTGAACTGAAATCAGCGATCGCAACAGCCTTTGCCCACGAGGGTCCCGCTGTCGTCGATGTGTTGACTGATCGGCAGGAGCTCGTGATGCCGCCGGAGATCAAGCTCGAGCAGGCGAAGGGATTCAGCCTATGGATGATCAAGGCGGTACTCAACGGCCAAGCGAACGAGATCGTGGATGTAGCGAAGACGGCCCTCGTCCGCTGATCCGAAATCTCGAATTGCGGCTCTCTCCGACATCAACTAGGGGCGCTCCAGCTTGAATGCAACCACTGATCTGCCGCAATCCGAGAGGGACACGGCACACGCTTTCATCGTCGCCTGGGTGTTCTCTCTGGCATTCTATTTTCTCGAATACGCCGTGCGTTCCTCCCCGGCGGTGATGATTCCGCAATTGGCCAAGACCTTCGGTGTCTCGACGCTCGGTGTCAGCGACATCCTCGGGACGTACTACTATACCTACTCGACCGCGAGCCTCGTCGCGGGTATCTTGCTCGACCGGTTGGGGGCTAAATACGTGGTCTCCACGGGGATGGCAATCCTGGGGTTTGGGTGTCTCTTATTCATGGCCCCACAAGAAGGGGCCGGATACTTCGGACGGTTGTTGCAAGGTGCGGGCTCCGCATTTGCGTTCACGGGGGCGGTGTATCTGGCCTCCCACGGCTTGCCGGCGCGGCGTCTGGCAACCGCGATCGGCGTTACGCAGTGCGTGGGCATGCTCGGCGGCACTGCCGGTCAGCTCGTGGTTGGCCGCTGGATCGCTGACGGGCTGTCAGTCCCACAATACTGGGGCCGCACGGGGGTCGTCGTGCTCCTGGTGGCGGCCGGATTGAGGTGGATCACGCCAAAGGAAACACCCCGCATACCGCACGGAAAAGCGAGCGGTGGAATCCTGGCCACCTACAAAATCGTCTTCGCGAATCCGCAGTCCTACCTGTGCGGCCTTGCCGCCGGGTTGCTGTTTGTCCCCACCACGGTTGGGGACATGGTCTGGGGCGTGCGCTTTTTCCAGACTGACAAGTCGTTTTCCTTCTCCGATGCCGTCTTCGCCATCTCGATGGTGCCGCTCGGATGGGTGTTCGGCTGTCCGCTTCTCGGCTGGCTTGCAGACCGGCTCGGTCGCCGCAAGCCAGTCTATCTAGGCGGTGCAGCGATCATGCTGATCGGCTTCGTGCAACTGATTTACGCTCCGACACTCCTTCCCAGTTGGCTCACGCTGTTGATCCTCGGTGTGGCTTCCGGCGCCGCCATGATCCCGTACACCATCATCAAAGAGGTGAATCCCGACGAGGTCAAGGGGAGTGCAACGGGTGCAATCAATTTCTTGACATTCGCCGTCACCGCGGCCATCGGACCCATTTTTGCGGGGCGGTTCGGCAAAACACTGGGTGCACAATCCATTGACGCGGCATCGCATTTCAGGCACGCCGGTCTCTTCTGGATCTGCGTGCTCATTGCGGCATTGGTGGTGGGATCGATGCTCCGTGAGACGGGCCGAGTTCATCCGAACCAGGCGTCTTAGCGCACTCCTTTATCGAGGGATAGTGGAAATACACTGCGAGGTGAAAATATGGCTCCTCCGAATGATTCGATTCGTCAATGAGGGCCGGCTATGCGTGTAGGTCTTTTCATTCCCTGCTACATGGATGCATTCGAGCCTGAAGTCGGCATTGCAACCTTGGAGCTGCTCGAAAGGCTAGGCTGCTCCGTCGAGTATCCGGTTGACCAGACCTGCTGCGGGCAACCCATGACGAATGCGGGGTGTCATCAGGATGCCGCCGGCGCCGAGGCGCTGTTCGTCAAGAACTTCTCGGGCTACGACTTCATCGTCGCTCCTTCCGGCAGCTGCGTACATCAAGTACGCGTAAACATGACTGCGATAGAACAGACACCGGAGGTTAGAGCAGTCCGTGAGCGCACATTTGAACTGACCGAGTTCTTGCACGACATCCTCAAGGTAAGCGAGTTTCCGTGGGCGCGCTTTCCTCACAAGATAGGCCTGCATTACAACTGCAACTCATTGCGCGGCATCAACCTCGCGAGCACCAGTGAAATCAAGGCAATTCCTTTCTCGAAACCGCGGGCGCTTCTGGAGAAAGTGCCGGGCGTGGAGTTTGTCGAGCCGGCGCGCTGGGATGAATGCTGCGGCTTTGGCGGAACATTCAGTGTTTTCGAGCCGGCCGTGTCGGTCAAGATGGGTCAGGACAAGGTGTCCGATCATTCGCGCGCAGGAGCCGAGTACATTGTCTCGGCGGATTCGTCCTGTCTCCTACATCAAAAGGGATGCGCCCAGCATATGGGCAATCCTATCAAGTTCATGCACATCGCCCGGATTCTAAACGGGGCATCGGCATGAGCGGCGTAGAGTCGACGATCCACCAGCCGTCCCGCGTCCTCCATCCTGAGGTGATCGGCGATCGCTTCGAAGGAGCGAAAGATACCGAGGGTCGCCCTTTGGTGCACGCGGAGGGCACCTCGAAGCCGATACGCGAACGCACGCCTCACGAGCCTCAACCTCGGGGAGCCCGCGATCGCGGCAAGCGCCCCATTGATCAGGTTGAAGCGGCCGAGCGCTTCATCGCAGCCACCGAACACGAGAAGGCCCATGATGAGCGGCTGTGGGATATGCGGCTGCGGCGCGACCAGGCTGCTCATGCGCTGCCGGAATGGGAGGACATGCGCGCGCTGGCTTCGCAGATCAAGGAGCATGCGCTCACCCATTTGGATATGTATCTGGATCAATTTGAGGCATCCGCCAAAGCGAACGGGGTCGTGGTTCACTGGGCGGCGGACGCAGCCGAGCATAACCGGATCGTGCGCCAGATTCTGAAGGATCGCGGTGCCAAAACCCTGATCAAATCGAAGTCCATGCTGACGGATGAATGCGGCTTTCGCGCCTATATGGCGGGCGTGGGGATCGAGGTGATCGAGACAGACCTCGGCGAGCGCATCCAGCAGCTCGACGGCGAGGAGCCGAGTCATGTCATTGGACCGGCAATTCATAAAACGCGCGCAGATGTCGCCGAGCTCTTCGCCCGGACCTTAGGCTCGGACCCGAATGACGATGATATCCCGCATCTCGCGAGCGTCCAGCGGGAGGCGACTCGGCCGCTCATCCTGAAGGCGGACGCCGGCATGACGGGCTGCAACTTTGCGGTGGCCGAGACGGGAACGGTGGTCGTATGCACGAACGAAGGCAACGCGGATCTATCCGCCAACACGCCGCCGCTGCATATTGTCTCCATGGGCATCGAGAAGGTTATTCCTCGATTTGAACATTTAGCGGTCTTCCTGCGATTGCTCGCGCGCAACGCCATCGGCACGCCGATGACCCAATACACCTCGCACTTTCGCGCGCCTCGAGCCGGCGCCGAGATGCATTTCGTGATTGTCGACAATGGACGCAGCGAGCGGCTCGGTCTTAAGGAGTTCTGGACATCACTTAAATGCATTCGCTGCGGCGCTTGCATGAACACCTGCCCGGTGTATCGGCGTAGCGGCGGATTGAGCTATGGGGCGACGTATTCGGGCCCCATCGGAATCATCCTCGATCCGACGCTCAATCGACGAAAGTATTCATCGCTTCCTTTCTCCTCAACACTCAATGGTTCCTGTACGAACGTCTGCCCGGTCAAGATCAACATCCACGAGCAAATCTTTGCCTGGCGCAAGGTCATGTCCGAAGAACACCGGCTGCCCTTCGTGAAGTCGGAAATGATGAAGGTGCTAGGCTATGTGCTGGCACGTCCCGCGCTATATCGTGCGGCCGTGGGTACTGCGGATGAAGCATTGCGGCTGCTGCCTCATTTTATTCTTGCGAATCCCTTGAACACATGGACCAATAAAGGACGCGACATGCCCGAGGCACCGTCGCAAACCTTTCACGCCTGGTGGCGGCAACACCGGGGTCGAGCGGGGAATTCGCCATGAACGTTCGGGAAGATATTCTTGCTCGCATCCGCAATAATCGGCCCGCCGGGGATCATGCGCTGCCCTCGATACCGCACTTTGTGATCCAGGGTGCGGAGCAGGGAAGACTCGAGATCTTTTCTCGTGCACTAAAAGCCATGGGAGGGCGGTTGTGCCGGTCGAGCGAGATATCCTCGCCGTTGGCGTGGATTCGAGAACATATCCCAGACGCGAAGATCATTTGCTCTGCCGTAGCGGAAGTCCCGAGCGACCGGGCATGGTCGGCGGTCCGCAAACCGCAGGATCTGGCCGATGTCGACGTGGCGGTGGTGCGCGCGGTTCTTGGTGTGGCGGAGAGCGGCTCTGTGCTATTTACAGAGGCCGAACTCAAGGTCAACACGCTTGCCTATCTAGCTCAGCACCTCGTCGTTTTGCTGCACGAGAGTGCGATTGTGTATGGTCTTTCAAGAGGCCTATACGCACCCCGTGTTTCGGACCGCCCGCCATGCGGTATTTCATACGGGCCCGTCGGCTACTGGCGATATCGAAGGCGTATTGATACACGGCGCCCAAGGTGTGCGGTCACTTACGGTGATCGTCGACGGCTGACACCGCACTTGCCGAATTTTTCGCGGCGCGCGCTCCAAAGGGAACCGGCGATGCCAAACCCTCAGGCTCGCTTGAACTTCGCGGCTTCCTCCGACCCACCAGTAGCATTGCCTGCACTGTAGGAATGTGCCCCTGCGCCCGCCAGTTTTCCGCCATCGACAATCAGATATTCGTCGCGGATAGGTCGTTTCTCGAACCAACTTTCGAGGATCTCGCGAGTACCGGCCGCGTATCTTGCCTGGGCCGATAAGGTCGTTCCTGAGGTGTGCGGCGTCATTCCGTGGTGCGGCATGGTTCGCCACGGGTGATCTTGCGGGGCCGGCTGCGGGAACCAAACGTCGCCTGCGTAGCCGGCCAGCTGACCGGATCGGAGCGCCTCCGCGATGTCATCACGATTGCAAATTTTGCCGCGCGCGGTATTCACGAGGTAGGCACCGCGTTTCATCTTGGCAATCAATTTCCTATTAAACAGGTTCTCGGTCTCTGGATGCAACGGTGCGTTGATCGTCACCACATCGCAGACGCGGATCATGGATTCTACGTCGACGTGGTATGTCACATTCAGTTCTTTCTCAACGCTTTCGGGTAAACGATGACGGTCCATGTAGTGAAGTTTCATATCAAAAGGCTTCAATCGCCGCAACACGGCCAGCCCAATGCGACCTGCGGCCACTGTTCCGACATGCATGCCCTCGACGTCGTAGGCCCGCTCGACGCAATCGGCAATGTTCCAACCGCCGTCGATGACCCACTTGTAAGAAGGGATGTAGTTACGCACCAGCGACAGAATCATCATGACGACATGCTCCGACACGCTGATGCTGTTGCAGTAGGTAACCTCGGCGACCGTGATGCCACGCGCCATAGCGGCCTGCAAATCCACATGGTCCGACCCTATGCCGGCGGTGAGCGCCAATTTGAGCTTCTTGGCTTTAGCGATGCGATCGGCGGTCAAATAAGCAGGCCAAAAGGGTTGCGAAATCACGACTTCCGCGTCCGGAAGTTCACGCTCGAAGACCGAATTCGGGCCGTCCTTGTCGGATGTGACAACCAAGGTGTGGCCTCGTGATTCGATAAACTTACGGAGCCCCAGTTCTCCGGAAACGCAACCGAGGAGTTCTCCTGGCTTGTAGTCGATTCCATTAGGGGTAGGGGCCGTCTGCCCACCTGGATAGCGCTCGATCTTCGGGATGTCGTCTCGCGCGTAGGACTTGGGCAGTCCGCCAATGGGATCGTCGTAAAGAACGCACACTATTTTAGCCATGCCAGCTCCTTATCAATTTCCTGGGCAGGAGGTTGATAAGCCGAGGTTGAACACGGCGAGATCCTCAATCAAATCAAAATTTTCATTCAACTGATAGAAATGTTCGATCAACGCTGACGCCAACGCGGCGACACTCGGGTCAGATTTGCGCAATGCGCCGCTCGATGTCGGAAGACATGTCGAGGCCCTCCGCAAACTTCAAGAATGCGCCTGATAGGGGAGCAATTGGTTCCCGTGCAGAAGCGACCAGTCCAAGCGTGTGAAAAGATTCCGGTTCCACGAGAGGGATGATCCGCAATCTGTCTCGTTTCGCAAGGAGCAGCAGGAAGGTCTGCGGCACGATCGTCGACCAAGGCCCGAAGCGCACGTGCGACCAGAGGGTAAGCAACGAATTTGTTTCGATCACGGCGTCCGCCTTGGCGCCGGCAACTTGAAACTGCATGTCGATGATCCGGCGGTTTTGCATCGATGGGATCAACAGGCACAGCGGAAGAGTCGCGGCTTTTGCCCAACTGATTGACTGGGCGCCCCCAAAGCCGCTCGACTCGTGCGTTACCAGGACATACCGTTCCCTATAGAGTGGCACCGCGCGTACCCTCGACAGCGGATCGTTGTCCAGATACGTGACGCCCACGTTTATCGTAAAGTCATCAAGGCCCCGTTGTTATCTCGATCGATGTCTGCGAAATCACCTGATAACGAGTCCGCGAGTGGATCGCCGCAAAGGGCGCGGTCAACAGTGCGATCGTCGGCAGTGAGACAGGAACGGCGCCGATATGGAGTTGGCCCTCGAGGCCTTCGCGCATTTCGCTCAGTTCCTGCGCAAGACCCGTATAGTCCGTCAAAACTCTCTGGGCCCACGCGAGCACCCGCGCCCCCTCCGGCGTGAACCCGACGAAGCGCTGTCGGCGCTCCACGATCAGGACGCCCAGGCTCTCCTCTAGCTGCTTGATGCCGGCGGAGAGCGTTGGTTGCGTGACATTGCAAGCAGCGGCTGCTCGCGCAAAGTGACGCTCGCTTGACAGCGCCACGAGGGATCTGCACGTTGGGCACGCAGCTCGACGACTCATCATGCGGTGCGCCCACCGTCTGGGCGACCGCACGGACGCGGGCGGTTACGAATGCATTCATCCCCGCATCCAATCCCCGCGTGAGAGGACAGATACCGGTACGCCAGCGGGTAATCTGGTGGATGACGGTGCTCGGCGTGGTATGAGATTGCACGAAGTGAGGTACGGCTTCACCGGCCAGCTCCTGCGGCGTCGGCGGCCGCGGGGCTATCACGGTAACGTCAGGCAAGCTCGCGGGCGGAGCCGCGGCGGCTGCGCAGCAATACAAGCCCGAAAGTGCGAATGATGCGAGACCCGATCTCAAGCTCAATGGCTTCATGCGTCTCCCCGCGCGCAAAGCAAGCGTGATACCGCCGCTCAAACGACACTCAAGCTAAATACGTACAACGGCGAAAAACCGCTACTTCCCTTCACTAGCCGGCCGCACTGAATTGATCGAAGGGCGACCGCGGGAGCCATGATACCGCGTGAGGACGTGTCCATACTTTTTAGGAATACCTGGGGAGCTCCAAAGTATTGTTCAAAAGCGCAAGGAAGTCGCATATTTCGCTATATCTTCAACACTGGGGCAATAGCTGGAGGTCACTATGACCGACCTTCCAGGTAAGACTGCATCACGCCACGGTCGCCGCGCGACCGAGCATGGCAGAGTAATGCTCAGGCGCCCGAAACAACCTTAAGGAACCAGTATGAGTACATCCGTCGTTCTTATTACCGGTGCATTGGCCGGTATCGGCCGCACCACGGCCAAGGCGTTCGCGCAGCTGGGCACCCGCCTCGTTGTGTCAGGCCGCCGCGACGAGGCGGGTCTGCAACTGGTCATGGAACTCCGTGCGATCGGCGCGGAAGCTGAGTTCGTGCGGGCCGACGTACGCCAGGAGGAGGACGTGCGGCGGCTAATCGATCGCGCCGTCGAGCGCTTCGGCCGGCTCGACGTTGCGGTCAATAACGCCGGCACGGAAGGTCAGCAGGGTCCCCTGACCGAACAATCGCCGGCTAGCTATGCCGCGACCTTCGATACCAACGTACTAGGGACGATCCTGAGCCTGAAACACGAGTTGCGTGTGATGATCGCTCAAGGAAGCGGCAGCATCATCAATCTGTCATCCACCATGGGCAGCCGCGGTGTCCCAGGCGCCTCGATGTATGTTGCCAGCAAACACGCGGTGGAGGGGCTGACCAAAACCGCGGCCCTCGAGGCGGCTCCTCATGGCGTGCGGGTCAACGCGGTTGCGCCCGGCCCCATAGAGACCGAGATGCTGAATCGCTTCGCGGGCAGCCCCGACCGAAAGATCGCGATGACCAAGGGCGTACCGCTCGGGCGTCTTGGACGTGCTGAGGACATTGCGCAAGCCATCCTGTTCCTGGCATCGAGCAACGCTGAATTTCTTACCGGCGAGATCGTCCACGTCAACGGCGGCAAGACAGCGTTATGAGTTGACACATCTCAGCGCCGTTGTACTTCATTTCCTCAGGCAGCCTCGAGCGTGCCGAGCAGGATAGGCTTTGACCGTCACACAATGGCGACCAACATTGATCCTGAATGCTGCGGAGAACAATGTCAATGTCATTCGACATTGTCACACGGCCGCTGGCGCGCAGTTGCAGCAACGTGACGTGACGATTCACAGAACCGACCATCTCGTCCGTTTGAACTTGTTCTAACAGCATCTTGAAGCGGTTTGACAAGCACTATGTACGACCGTAGTATCATGGACTATGAGCAGGATGACCGCGGATCTGCAGTGCATTGCAACGGAGAAGAATCATGCTAGATGGCGTCTCCCTGGATCAGTTACGGACCTTCATTGCTGCGGCGGAGGAGGGTAACTTCTCGGCGGCCGGCCGGCGCCTGAGACGGGCGCAATCCGTGGTAAGCCAGACCTTGGCCAATCTGGAAGCGCAGATCCGCGTAAGGCTCTTCGATCGTAGCGGCCGTGTTCCGACGTTGACCGAACAGGGCCAGGCACTGCTCGCGCGTGCGCGCGCGGTGGCGACTGAGGTCGACCTCTTCAAGGCGCGAGCAAAAGGTCTTTCCAGTGGTCTGGAGACAGAGCTAAGTTTGGTGGTGGACGCCATGTTTCCGGTGGCGGCGTTAGCGTCCGCTGTGGCCGCCTTCCAAGTGCAATTTCCGGCGATTCCCTTACGGCTGTACGTCGAGATGTGGGAGGCCGTGGCCGGCCCCGTGCTGGACCGGCGCTGTGCAATCGGTCTCATGGGATCCTTGCCGCCGGCGCCACCGCAGTTCAGCTGCGAGCGGCTGCTGACGGTCAGAGCGATCAAGGTGGTTTCACCGCAGCACCCATTGGCAGCGCATCGCGCGCCGATTCCAATGAGCGTCCTTGGCAAGCATGTTCAACTCGTGCACGCGGATTGTTCCAGTCTGTGGCCAGTCGGAAGATTCGGAGTGCTGTCTCCAAAAATATGGCGTCTTTGCGATCTCGCGGCTAAGCACCACTTCCTTCGGGCCGGCTTCGGGTTTGGCATCATGC
>Ga0182024_10017392_pt1 | contig 13510 bp, 18 predicted proteins | sample P32metaG_FD_120480 | JGI IMG/M metagenome (GOLD analysis project Ga0182024, IMG submission 120480) | Permafrost microbial communities from Stordalen Mire, Sweden - P3-2 metaG (Illumina Assembly) | ecosystem: Environmental > Terrestrial > Soil > Wetlands > Permafrost | place: Sweden: Stordalen...
ATGTTTATCTGGTCGCGCTGTGCCAGTGCTTGCTGCTCAACATCAACGAGTCGCCGTTTTGGGCCGCTTCTGGCATCCGCTCGCAACAGGCGGTGCAGCAACAGGTCGCGCCGGATCACGACATCGCCAATGTCCAAAAACAATTCGCTCAATACTTCGCGAACCTCGCGATCTCGAAAGCCTCGGGATCGCCGCCAACCTATAACATCAGCGTCGTCACCTTCCAGGGCGCGGTGATCAACTTCGCCCTTCCTGCAAGCGCATCACCACCGAATCAGATACCTCAATAGCCGATGGTGGACATCCCCACGATTGTTACTGCCGCAGGACTTCAGCCGACGCCGCCGGCCACGCTGCAATTACTTTTGATCGGCGGCGTGCAGGCGACCAATCCGGACTATACGGCCAATCTCCCCGGCATCCTGATCGAAGATATTTCGAGTACAGATGTTGGCGCGCTCGTGCTCATCGATCAGGCCAAGGTCGAGACCGTCAATTCTCTGACACCCTACGGCGCAAACGATTGGTTGCTGATCCAGCTCGGCAACATGGCCGGCATCGAGCAGGCCGATGCCACCAACACCAGCATCTTCGTCGTCTTCACCGGCACGCCCGGCTTCACCATTGTCGATGGCTTCGTCGTTTCCGATGGCACCTATCAGTATGTGGTGCAGGACGGCGGCATCATCGGGGTCGGCGGCTCCACGGTTCCGCTATTCTGCATCGCGACGCAGGAAGGATCGTGGGCCGTGCCATCCGGCACGGTGACGCAGCTCGTCACGGCGGTCCCGGCCTTGATCACGCTGTCGGTCGATAATCCCTCGGTGGGCACGCCCGGCGGCGCGGCGCAGAGCGCGGCGAGCTTCCGGCAGGCGGTGCTCCAGGCGCAGCTCGCATCAGCGCAGGGCATGACGACGCTCCTGAAGACGCTGCTCGCCCAGGTGCCGAACATCCCGGCAAATCTGGTCTCGGTCGCGCAGAGCACGAAAGGCTGGGAAGTGATCGCGGGCGGCGGCGATCCGTACTTCACCGCCTATGCGATCTTCCTCGCGCTGTTCGACATCAATGCCCTGGTCGGCTCGTCGCTGAATATCCTGTCGTTCGCCGGCAATCCATGCGTGGTCACGCTCGATAAATTCCATCAGTATGCGACCGAGCAGATCGTTGAGTTTCAGGGCATCGTTGGCACCGGCTCGCTGGAGTCGTTGAACGATACGCCGTTCAACATCACCGTCATCAGCCCCACGTCGTTCTCGATCCCGCTGGCGACGCCGGGCGGCGTCTACTCTGGCGGCGGCGTCTGCACGCCGAACTTCCGCAACATCACGGCAGGCGTCAACGATTATCCGAACACCTATCAGGTGACATACGTCAACCCGCCGATCCTGCCGGTCGGCATCGTGGTGACGTGGAACGACATCTCGACCACGCTGGTTTCACCGACTGCCATCGCGCAACTCGCCGGGCCGCCGCTCGTGGACTATGTGAACGGCCTGACGGTGGGCCAGCCATTGAACGCACTGGAGATGGAGGCGATCTTCGTCGAGGCGGTGGCCGGCATCCTGCCGGCCGGGCTGATCTCGAAGCTGACGTTCACGGTGTCGATCAACGGAATCGGCGTGGCCGCTGCCGGTGTGCTGTATTACGCCGAGCCGAACAGCTCCGTGCAGGAGTGCGGCTTCAACACCGACATCAGCCAAGTGACATTCGTGCAGGGGTGATCTGATGGTCGCGCCTGTCGCGCTCTATCCCGGCCCATCATCGCAAGTCGTGATCGGCGGCACGGCGGTGATCGCGGTCTATCCTGGCGCGCTGTGGGCCACGATCACCAATCCATCTACGGCGGAAGATCAGGGCCTCGTCGCTGGCGTCGAGACGCTGTTCTACGATCTGGTTCATCCGGCCGGCACCGCTCAGAGCCCGACGACATTCCCGCTCCAGCCTGGAGCGTCGATCACGATCCCGAGCACGACCGCCGAAGTGACGGTCAACGCCAAGTCATCGGGGCATAAGTTCTCCGTTATCGTCGCACAGCCGGCTCCGCTGCCGCCTGTGCCGCCGACACCTGGACCGTTCCCGCCCGATGGTCCGGTGACGATGCTCACCACGATCCCGTCGTACCTCTACGTCCAGTACAACGACGACGATGATCTGCAAGCCTTCGTCGCTTCCTACAACGCGATGACGCAGGCTTACGTCGATTGGTTCAACAGCGTGAACCTGCCGATCTACACTGGCCTCGAAGGCTTGTTGCTCGATTGGGTGGCACAGGGTCTCTATGGGCTGACGCGACCTTCTCTATCGTCGGGCCAGAACAACGACATCGGCCCATACGACTCGTTCATGTTCAATCAGGTCGCCTATAACCAGAGGATCGTCGTCGGCCCGAGCAATATCATCGCCACCAGCGACGACATCTTCCAGCGCATCATCACCTGGGATTGGTACAAGGGCGATGGCCGCGTCTTCAACATCCGGTGGCTCAAGCGCCGGATCATGCGGTTCATCCTCGGCGTGAACGGCACTGCGCCGCTGATAAATAATACTTGGCAGGTGAGCGTGACGTTCGGCATCGGCAATCAGGTGAGCATCAAGCTCCTGTCGGTCGAGCGCATCTTGGTCGAGGGCGCACTGTACGGCGGCTTCATGTTTAATCAGATGTCGTACAACTTCTTCGAGACAGAGGTGGATTTCAACTTTCCGCCGCTGCCCAACGCGGCTACGATGGTCGAGGCAATCGAATCAGGGGCCGTCGAGCTTCCGTTCCAACTGAACTTCGTCGCTTCGCAATAGGAACCGATCCAAATGGCGGCAATTCCGGGCTACGGCGTTACCCTGCTCTTCAACAATCTCGCGAAGACAACGCTTGCAGGCCCGGTCACGAATGTCGCCACGACGGCGCAACTCGCGACCGGAACCGGCGCGCTATACCCGAACCCAGGTGCCGGGCAGGGCTACATCGGCACCTTCGTCGATGCGGCGACCGGACTGCTCAACGAGGTTGTGCTGGTCACAGGGATGAGCGGCGACCAGATCACCGCGATGACGCGAGCGCAGGAAAGCACCACAGCGCTCAACTGGAATACCGGCGATTTCTTTTATATGTTCTGCACCGCCGGCACGATGGCGTCGATGTCGCAATCGCAGCAGCTCACGCCGGCCCGCGTTGTCACCGCGAACACTTCGTTCCTGTGCAGCAACAATGACGGTGCCATCGGCCTAGCGCCGACATCCCCAGGCCCCTTCACGGTCACGCTGCCGGTCACGCCATCTAACGGCCAGATCATTTCCATTGAAGACCTGATCGGCTTCTTCCAGGCCGACAACATCAACGTCGCGCCGAACGCTGGTCAGAACATCGCCGGCCTGCCGGCGAACGCTCTGCTCAACGTCAATCGGCAATGCGGCATCTTCCGCTACTACTCGTCGAACAGCACTTGGAGCTTCAAGTCGTGATCAAAAAGTCAGCCCAAGCTCTCGCGATCATCTTCGCGCTTTTGGCGTCCGCGCTTCCGTGCTTGGCGCAGTTCGACGGCGCGCAGACCTACATCGCCACATCCGGGGGATCGGGGACCGCCTACACGGTCGCGCTCGGAAACGTCGGTCAGCTTGCCGATCTTGTTGGTGTGCCGCTGCGCATCAAAATGTCGGCGAACAGCGGGGCCTCGCCCACACTCCAGGTCAACAGCCTGACGGCGACGGCGATCAAGAAGATGGGACCGGGCGGCCTCGTCAATGTCGCCGCGCTCGACATCATCGCCGCTCAGATTTCTCAGTTTGTCTATGACGGCACCGTGTTCGAGTTGCTGAACCCGGCAACGAATGCCTCGCTCAACATTCAGGATCAGACGCTCAGCGGCGGCGCGAACGTCACATCCAACAATCTCGGCACGATCACTACCGGCACGGTAACGGTCGATTGCGGTAAGGGGCCACTTCAATATCTGACGAACGGCGGCACCTTCACCATCGCAGCGCCGGCAAATGACGGCGCGTGCGTGATCCAGATTACCAACAACGCTTCGGCGAATTTTGTTGGATTCTCAGGGTTCACCGTGAATGCGAACTATACCGGAGCTTCGCTCAACACGGTGAACGGGAGCAAATTTATGATGTCGGTTACTCGCGTCAATGGCTCTTCCATCTATGTGATCCTTCCGCAGCAATGAAATATCTTCGCCACCACCTCATAGCGGTAGTCGGTCTCTCGCTCGCTTGCGCTGCTCACGCGCAGGTAGGGCCGCTTCCCGGCACGTCTCCGCTGCCGTTCCCGGCGACCTGCACCGGCCTCAACACCGTCACGATCTCGGCAACAGGTGCGGGCAGCTTCGTGTCGCCGACAGGATGCCCAATCACGTTCAAGGTGTTCGGCGGTGGCGGTAGCGGCGGGTCGGGAAATGACGGCTTCAGCGACGCTAGTGGCGCCGGCGGTGGCGGCGAATGCAACACGACCCTCTCTGTACCGTTCGGCACTACGGTATTTTATACCGTGGGCTTGGGCGGCGCGGCGGTTACAGGCTTATCCGGCCATCCTGGCACGAATAGCTGGATCAACATCTCAGCCAATGCGCAGCCGGCATCTGGAGCGAACGGCTGTTTTGCCGGCGGCGGTGGTGCTGGACAGGTGGCCGGCGCGGGTGGCGCTGGCGGCGCTGGTAGTCTTGGCTCAACCAACCACACTGGCGGCGCTGGTGCTCTCGCGATTGGCGGCGGCGGCGGCGGCGGCGCTGGCTCTGGCGGCAACGGCGCGGCAGGAAGCGGTGCGGCTGGTGGCGCTGGCGGGACGCCAGATGGCGGTGCTGGCACCAACGGCTCGACCACGGCCAACACCAATCCCGGCACACAGCCCAGCGGCGGCTCTGGCGGCACCAACGATACTTCTGTCAAGACGAGTGGCGCTGGTGGTGCCGGCGAAATCAAATACACCTACTGAGGAATAAATGGCCGCGACGCCAGTGACTCCAGAGCCCGGTCTTCTCTCGGCGGTTGCCGTTGGTGGCACGGCGGTCAATGCCGTGGCTGGCGGCCCGAACGGCGGCTACATCACCAATCCGTATGACGCCGCCGATCAGGGCCTTTCTGGTGTCGAGCCGCTTTACATCAATCCGGTGACGACGGCGACGCTGGAGGGGAACGACACGACGACCCGCCTGGAGCCAGGGCAGACCTGGAACATCATCCCAGGTCAGACCACGCCAACGTCGGTGAACGCGACATCGAGCGGGCATAAGTTCACGGTTGTCTCATGGTAAAGATGAAGATCGCTCTCGCGCTTCTCGCGTCGCTGTTTTCTGTCGCTACGGCGTCGGCGCAAGGCCCAGGCGGCGGCCCACAGCCCCCGCCGAGCGGCTGGACGCAGAACGGATCGCAGCTCTACCCGACCAGCGGCGGATGCGTCACGATCCCCCAGGCTGTCGCTGGCGGCTGTATGGGCAACGGAACGCTCAACGTCACGTCGCTCTACGCTGGGATTGAGACAATCAACGCGCTGTCGAATGCGACCGGCTCTGGTTTGTCGGTCATCGGGTTGAACAGCGCGCTTCCACTGGATTACGGATATGCGGTAGCGCCAATGCTCGGTCTCTTCCAGGCCGGCAGCGCGGCAAATCCAATAACAACGTATTTGCCGGTTGTTTTGATCACTAGAGTTGAGAACATCACCACATGCCCAGCGTGTAGTGATCTTTCAGGACAGGCGGCTCTGTCTGTTGTCGTCCAAAGCACCAGCCAATTCCAGTCGAACGGCATCAAGGCGACCGTCCTCACCAATCCGAACGGGGGCGTCAAAGCCGATAACGTCGCGGTCTATGCTGCCGCGCAGATGTCGAACACGCTGACATCGCCGCCGAGCAATGCGTTCGCGCTCTTTGCTGTTGCAGAGACTACGGTCAACGGGAATGGCGCATTCGCGTTCCAGGGCGGCACGATCAACAACGGGGGGAACTACCCCTACGACCCAACATCATCCGCGGCATTGCTGTCGGTCGGCCTCGACATCGCATCTGAGAGCGCATCAAATTATCTCAGCACGGCCGCCATCGACATCCGCTATGCCGGAAGCCAATACGATGTCGGCATTGGCTTTCTGACGGACGGCACCAACAATGGCTCGTCTCCCTCGACATCGCCGATCAAGACGGCGGCGATCCAGGACGATAGCGACTCCATCACGTCCTACTACATCCACGGCGGCGCGCACACCAACGGCATCAACCTTAACGGCGGCACCTATAGCGGGCATCAGATAAACGGCATCGGCTTTAATGTCGGGCCAAGCGGGACGATTACAGTGACCGGAGGATATTCCGGGTCGCAGTCGAGCAACCCAACGCCGCCGCTGAACATGGGCAGCTTCTTCAGCGCCGTGGCGGCGGGGAATTGCGTCACGCACTGGCAGATGTATCCTGGCGTCGGCGTCGGATTGAGCACGACGGGCTTCAATTTTTGCTCCAGCAGCGGACAGGGATTTAATTGGTATCCGAACGGCGGCGCGCTGGGCTCTCCCGTCATGGCGCTCAGCTCTGCCGGGGCATTCAACATCAACGTCAGCGGCGCTGCCGTGCCCACTCCGCAGACCGGCACGATTGTCCAACTGGAGAATGTCGGCTCGACCATCACCAGGGTCGAATTGGACGCGACCGCCGCATCCAGCCACTTCAGCGGCGCTCGTCAGGATGGAACGCCATCATCGCCGACTGCCCTGCTTTCCGGCGATGAGATCGTTTCCATTAATGCGCTCGGCTTCAACAGCCTGACGAACGTCGGCCCCTACGCGGCCTTCCGCTGCTATGCCTACGCACCGGCTGCGGGGAATTGGTCGGCGACGGTGCATGGCACCTATTGCGATGTCGCAGTGACGGCTGGCACGGCGTCGGCCGCGATGACAGAGGCGATCCGCTTCGAGAACGATGGCGGGATCACGATTCCTAGCGGCCTCACTGGCGGCGATAAGGGTGCTGGTACTCTCAATGCTGGCGGTCTCTATGTGAACGGAGTCGCGGTTCTTAGTAATACTCCTGCCGCCTTGACCGCCTCGAACGATACCAACGTCACCCTGACGCTCGGCGGTACACCTTCGACGGCGCTGCTTCGGGCGGCCTCGATCACGGCAGGATGGAGCGGTCAGCTTGCGCTCACCAGGGGCGGCTCGAATGCGAGCCTCACCGCATCGAACGGTGGCATCGTCTGGTCCAACTCAACGCAGTTGCAAATCTTGGCAGGAACAGCAACGGCGAACCTGCCATTGCTTTCTGGCTCCAGTGCTACCCCGGCATGGGCATCTGTCGCCTATCTCACATCGACGGCGACGAGCGGTGGCATCCCCTATTTCTCATCGACGACCCAAATGGCGACGAGCGCGTTGCTCGCCGCCAACGCCATCATGATCGGTGGTGGCTCTGGCACGGCACCGAGCACGACGACTACGGGCTCGGGTGTGCTCACGGCCATCGGCAATGGCGTCAACACGAATGGCGGCATCCTGACAGGTACTACTTCGTCAGTGGCGGCTGGTGCGCTGCGTGTCGGTGCTGGATCGGGTACTGCCGCAACCGGCGTTGCCGATGTGGCGGCTGGGTCGGTGCTAATCTCCGGTGGTGTAAGTACCGCTCCGTCCTACAGTGCGACGCCAACGCTCGGGGCTTCCGGCACGGCAGGCTCCATCGCCTTCGGCAACGCTACGTCAGGCACCGTCACGCTTCAGACTGTGGCCGGTGCGCTTGGCACCGTCACCGCGTCGCTTCCGGCTAATACAGGCACCATCGCTGAACTAAATTTTGCTCAGACGTGGAGTGCTGTTCAGACGTATAATACGGGCGATCTCGCCATCAACGGTGGAACGGCCACCGCAGGTCTTGCGTCCGTTACCAGCGGCGGCGTGGTATCAAGTTGCGCGGCCTGTACGCTGGCGACGTCGCTCACCAATCCGCTCGACATCGGCGGCAGCGGCACTACGGGCACGCAGAAAACATTTCAGACCACGACCGGAGCAGGCACAACCGACGCCTTCGCCTTCAAGGGCGGCAACAATGGTGCAACGACATTTGGCTCCTGGAACTCCACCGCACTCACGATGAACTCTGGTCAGATCGACGCCGGTGCAAACTTTGGCGGCGCATTGGCGACTCTCACTGGTCTTTTTGCGAACAACGGAGCGGCGAACAGCTACCTCTGGGCAGGTCAGGACGCCACGCACGGCATTCTGTTCACTTGGTTATATAATGCCACTGCGGCGAGCGCGTCAGCGACCTTGCAGACCTATGGCAATTCCAACGCCCTTGGCATTGACGGTTCCTCCGTCAATATTCTCACCGGCAGCGGCAACAATCTGGGCGTCGGCACGACAACGACCGTCGCCACGTTCAACGGCACCACCGCAGCATTATCGAAAACGACAGGAGCGTTGGTCGTCGCGGGCGGCGTCGGCATCGGCGGAACGATCTACGTCGGCGGCCTCGCTAACGCCGCGACCACCAGCGCCGTTTGCTACAACACGTCGAGCGGTCTGTTTACCTACGATGGTACGATAGGGTCGTGCAACACATCGTCGATGCGGTTCAAGCACGACATCCGGCCGCTTAATCCTGAGCAACTGTTGGCTGGCGTCATGCAGATGCGACCGGATTCGTTCGAATATAACGCCGACCAGAACACGCCGGGGCAGCAACTTGGTTTGATGGCGGAGGAGTTGGAGGCCATCGACCCACGCCTTGTCGGTTATGACCAAGAAGGCAAGCCAAACTCGATCCGCTTCCTTGGACCAATGACGGTCTATATGATCGGTGCCGTCAAGGAGCTGAAGGCCGAGAACGACAATCTGAAGGTCGAGGTTGAGAGGCTGAGAAGGAGAGCGTCACGATGATCAAATCTGTATTTGCTGCAATGCTCATGGTGAGCGGCGCTGCGTTAGCCCAGGCTCCGACCGACCAGGAGATTGCCGACTCGAATGCCGCGTGCGAACACCATCGGGCACCCCCGATCAGCAGCATCGCCGAAGGCCGCACTCCAAACGCATATCAGAAGGGGTGGGAATCCTGTCCGGGGATCGCGGCCGAATACGCCAAGCGCCAGATCGCCGCCAAGGCGAAGGAGCAAAGCGACCTGGAAAAGCTCAACGACGTAAGCAAGAGACTGAAGAAGTAACCGGCAACAAACAGGAGGCTATGATGAGGGTGTTCGCGTTGTTAGTTGTGTCGGCGTTCACGGTGGCGGCGGCAATGGCCGGCGATGCCGTGCGAGAAATCGATTTCACGCAAGTTCCTACCGGCGCGACCGGAGAGCCGTTCATGCAGGGCGGCAAGGACTGCAAGATTGGTCAGCAGCCCGGCAAGGACTGTACTCAAATTCCGCAGACGCTCGGCGACATGACGTTGCTGGCTCTGGAAGCCACTACCGACGAGGATCGCAATCTCGATCCAAAGAAGAAGTGGGACCGCGACGTGCTCGTGCGCAAGGTCTACGGCAATGCTCATGCCGTGCTGCCGCCGGAAGATGTCGCGCTGATCAAGGAGCGCATCGGCAAGGTGTACGGGCCGGCGCAGGTCGGCGCGACATGGCCTATACTCGATCCGACGCTGAAGTGAAATATCGATGAGATACCTGCTCGCGCTCGTCGTCGTGATCCTGGTCGGTGCCCCCGCGCCGGCCTTTCCACATGACGACGGGCGTTTTACAGGATCGCCTTTACACGATTGGTTCAATGGCCTCGCAAGCAAGAAGGGATCGTGCTGTTCCTTCGCCGATGGCGTCTCCGTCACCGATGTCGATTGGGACAACGATCACGGCCGCTACCGGGTGCGCTTGTGCGCCAGGGCGCCGATGGCCGGCGAGACTTGGCAGACCTGCGGGGTCAAGGCGTGGTTCGATGTCCCGAACGATGCGCTAATCACGGAGCCTAACAAACTAGGTCCGGCCGTGGTATGGCCTTACGCCGATTCGGCGCACACGCCGCAGATTAAATGCTTCATGGCCGGGGCAGGGGACTTAAAGCGATGACCCGTAGCGGCCTAGTCGTTATCGCCCTTTTGTTGCTGGCGCTTTCGCCCGCGACGGCGGCTTACTTCTGGCCGTGGCACCAACAGTACCGTCACCACCGCAGCCACCATCGTCACTACGCGCACCACGACAGAACGCGGCAGTCGGATCAAGCGGTGGCCCCGGACTGCGCGAAGATTAACGCAGCGGCCAAAGGCATGTCGCCGGAACGCTACGAGCGCGCCTTGCAGGCGATGTCGCCGGCCGAGCAAAGGATCGTTGCAGCCTGCACGGTGCGGCCGTGGTAGACATCGCTACAGCGAACGGTCCTCGGTATCGGATCAGCGCAGCGACAATCGGCGCCATCGCCTCGACCGTTAGCGTTGTGCTGTTCGTCTGCGGGTTCATCACCGGGGCGCTGACGCTGGAAACGAAAGTCTCGTCACTCCAAACTGCCCTTACTGCCATTCAAGCGCGGCAGGATGCGCAGCTTGAAGTCATTACAAAGTCCAGAGAGGAAATGGCGGAAAGGCTCACGAAGCTGGAAGCCAAGGCGGACTACACGACGCAAGGCATCGCCGATCTGAAGGCTCTGAGATCGGGCACTGGCCGCTGATCATCAAACAAAGGAGAAGCAGTGATGTCTTTAGGGACCATACTACTCATCATTCTCGTCCTGGTGCTGCTCGGCGGCTTCGGCGGCCTTGGCGGCGGCCCGTTCTACGGCACCGGCTACTATGGCGGCGGCGGCCTTGGGCTGATCATCGTCATCATCCTTATCCTGGTGCTGCTGGGTCGGCTGTAAACCAGCTCCAAACAAATAACGAAAGGACCGTAAGCCATGATGACGACCGCGCAACTGATCGTGAAGAATGCCGGGCTCTGGCAGAAGGCGACCATCCTGCCGGGCCGTGCCGCCGAGGTGCATGCGGTGGCGGTTCGGTTGTGCGCGCCGGTAGCGAAGGCGAGGTATCTGCTCATCAGCACGGCGACCGGCGTGCCGTGGTTCGTTATCGCGGTGATCCACGAGCGCGAGGCCAGCCAAAACTTCTTTTGCAGCATCGCGCAGGGCGATCCCCTCGATAAGCCGTCGCGCCATGTGCCGCGCGGTCGAGGCCCCTTCTTCAACCACCCAACCGATCTTCCAGGTCAGGATGCGTTCTATCGGGGCGCGCTCGATGCGCTCGATAACTGCGCTCCCTACGCGACGAAGTGGAAGGACTGGACCGCGGGCGGTGCGCTCACGCTGCTCGAACTCTACAACGGCACCGGCTACGACGACTATCACAACGAGGATACGCCCTACGATTGGGGCGCAACCTCCGAGGAACAGCGCGGCAAATATACCGGCGACTCGCAATTCGATCCGGGCTCGTGGGATACCCAGATAGGATGCGCCGCGATGATCAAGGCCATGCAGGCACTCGATCCTTCGGTTGTGTTCGCCACCGCCGCCGTCGCATAATCGGTCTCAACCGAATCGGCCAACTGGAAAGGGTTTTCAAAATGGCATCAGCAAAGGGCTACGCAGCGGCAGCGGCGGCCATCCAGAAGTACGCGAACGAAATGATCGCTGCGAAGTGTCCAGACCTTCTCAAAGCGCAGGCGACGGCGCAGGCGGCTGCGGCATCCGCGCCGGTCGCGCAGCTCGCGGTCGATGCCTATCTGGCCGAAGTCGCCAAGGAAGGGCTGTGAAGATGCCATCGATGCCAACAGGCGATCAGGTCAACTCGTTTATGCGGCACGTCTACACGTCGGCGGGCACCGCGACCGCCGTGCTTGTCCTGGTCGGCCTTAGTCAAGGCGACGCGACGACTATCGGCGTTGCTGTGCATCATATCGGCAACGGTATCTCAGAAATCATTGCCGGCATCGGTCTCTTGATCCCGGTCGCTTCCGGGCTTGTTGCGTCATGGTCGGCGAGCCCGTTCTCCCGGATGATGGACCTCCACAAAAACCCGGACATCATCAAGGTTATTGCGAAGGAAGGAACGCCGCTCGGCGCCATCGCCGACGCGATCCCCGGCAACAAGATCACGACCGCTCCAGCCAAATAAAGCCCTGGTGTTGCAGGCAAGCCACGGTCTTTCATGCTTGGATGATCGCGCACCGGGGGACGGTGCGATCATCCAACAGAGGTAAATGATCATGAAATCGCTTCGGGGAATCTTCGCCATCGCGGCCGTGCTTGCGGCGCCGATGGCCTACGCTGCGGACATGCCGGTGAAGGCGCCGGCGCTGAGCTTCAACTATTACAGCGACGGCTGGTATGTCGGCATCGATGGCGGTGGCGGCGTTGCGAAGGGCAGCGCCAACGGCGACCTGTTCGGCACCGCGCTCCTGTCCAGTTCGTTGACTGCGGCCGGTGGCGATGTCGGCGGCTGCGCCGGCTACGTCCGGGGCAACGCGGTACAGTGGTGGGGCTTCCACACCTGCGTTGACTACCAGAATGTCACTGGCTCCGTGCCGACCAACGCTCTCGTGCCGGTCTCGGCGAGCATGCTGTCGCGCTGGAGTGCGTCGCAGGAAATCCGGTTCGGCGGCACGCTCAACCCGCTGCAACTCGCGCTCAATGCGTTCTCAAACCTGGGCTTCTCTGGCATCTCGTTCCCGACGTTCGCTCCTGTTGCTCCGGTCGGTGTCAACGTCGCCGCCACTCCGCGAGCCTACATGGCGGCCGGCGTCGAAGAGTTCGGCGTGAGCGGCAGCTTCAATGTCGGCCCGCTCGGCTCGTCCACTGGTGCCAGCATCGGGATCGGCCCGATGGTCAAGGCCGGCTTCATCTGGCAGGCGCTCAACACTGCGGGCCAGCCGACTGGCGGCGCGATCGATACCTACGTCAAGGTCGTGTGGCCCGAGCGCGGCCTGACGCTCAACAACATCCTCGCGCCGTCCGGTGCGCCGATGATTGGTGGAGCGGTGGACATGGGAACGCAATACTACGCCGGCATCTCCTACCTGTTCGGCGTGCCGACGTATCGGTGATGGCTCATGTCGCTCAGGGCTGTCGCACTTGAGGCCCTGAGCGGCGCGCTTGAAGATGCGATCAAGGCTCGCTTCGCGGCGTCCTTGAGACAAGTAACGGACGATGGCGGCGTCAGAGACCTTGATGTCGCCATCGATCATTTCACGGCAGGGGTGGCGGCGATGTTGGCGTTCTATCCGAAGGCCGCGGAAGTCATCACCAGCAAATTCCCGGACACCGGCACATGATCAGCGACCTCGTTTTCGCCCAATGCTGTGCGGATACGTATACCCTGCCGCCCACCATCCCGATCCCGGTGACGGGGACCGACGTGCGGATCGCGACCATGCCGGGCCTGCTCGATCCGGTGGTCTCCTTCCGCGGCTCGGTCACGGCCGAGGATTGGGCCAGGGACTTCATCTGCGCCGCCATCATGGACCGGGAAGACCCACAGCTAGGGCTATGCCATGCCGGCTTCCTTGACGGGGCTAGGAGCGTCGTGGGCGCGGTCTCCGCGGCGGTGGGCCATGCGCCCTACTACCTCACCGGACACAGCCTGGGAGGCGCGCTGGC
>Ga0182024_10017393_pt1 | contig 13509 bp, 10 predicted proteins | sample P32metaG_FD_120480 | JGI IMG/M metagenome (GOLD analysis project Ga0182024, IMG submission 120480) | Permafrost microbial communities from Stordalen Mire, Sweden - P3-2 metaG (Illumina Assembly) | ecosystem: Environmental > Terrestrial > Soil > Wetlands > Permafrost | place: Sweden: Stordalen...
CGGGAACCACCCGATCCCATTCCGAACTCGGAAGTGAAAACGTTCTGCGCCGATGGTAGTGTGGCCGCAAGCCATGCCAGAGTAGGTCACTGCCAGGCTCCTCATGCAGAAAGCCCCGACGCTCGCGAGAGTGTCGGGGCTTTTCCTTTATGGCTCGGTGCGGGCCTGATAAACCGCCAGGTGATTGGCGTTCGCCGGCGGATCGATCGTCACGGTGACGCGATTAACCGGACCCAACGCCGGGCCCCCCGCCACCGGATGCAGCTCCACGGTAAAGGAGCGCTCGCGATACGAGCTCGCGCCGCGGCTATTGATGAGTGGAATGAACAGCGTGCGGACCGTCTGGCCTTCAGCGAATCGGACCAGCTGCGGCTGCATGCGTTGATAGTCGACGCCGGGGTAGGCGGTGCCGCCTTCAACGCGCCACACGAAGGCCCCGCTGCTGCGCGTGCCCCGCAAGCGCTTCACCGATACCGCAACCAGCGGTTGCTCAGCGCTGGCGTGCACGATGGATGATTCGAATGAAATCATCCCGAAATCATGCGGCGCGGCTTCGGCTTCCGGCGCGATGACCGCAAGGGTTGCGGCTTGCGCAACGGCCGAGCCGCTGGCAAGCGCGCCGCTGGCAAGCGAAGCGTGTGTTTCCCGGGCCGCCCGGGGCCCGATCAGCACGGCCGCGCCGACGATCGCGATCGCCACAGTTGCCAGGCCGGCGAGCCGCCAGCCGCGATGGATCCGCAAGGCGCGGCCGCCCAGGGGCGGTGGCAGCGCGGTTGCATTGGACAGCTGCAGCACGGAATCGCGCGTGCGAATCAGCTCGGTGTTGGCGCGCGACAGGATTCCGGCACGCCTGGCATCGGGCTGAGAGTGCCTGGCGGCCTCGATCAACTGCCGAAGGAACTCCCCGGCGGATGCCGGGCGCTCGTGACGCTCGGCCGACAGGCCCCGTTCGATGACCTCGAACAGCCCGGCGGGAATCGAGCTGACCGGATTGGGCGCGGACTTCGCGCGGCCGTCCTCCAGTGATGGCCGCCGGCCGAACGGATGGCGGCCGGCGCTCAAAATGCCGTAGGCCAGACAGGCGAGACTGAACACGTCATCGCGTCTCTCGCCGATCTTGCCCGCAAGAATCTGTGGGCTGGCGTACAGCGGGGTTCCGGTCAGCATGCAACCGGCCGGTGCGGCAACACGCGCGCCTGGACTCGGTGCCGAGCCAAAATCGATGAGCTTGACCGCGCCGTCCTCCGCCATCATGACGTTGGAAGGCTTGAGATCTCCATGCAGGAATCCGAGCGAGTGCGCGTGCTCGAGCGCCTCGCAGCAGGCGCCGATCACCCTGAGGGCGTCCGGCCGCTCGCGAGGCTGCTGCATCCAGGCCTTCGCGGTACTGCCCAGCACCAGTTCCATGGTCATGAACCAGACTTCATCGTCGCAATCGAGATCGAACACCCGCACGATCCCCGGGTGCGATAAGCATTGCATCTGCCGAAACTCGCGCCGCAGACGCTCGATCGCCAACGCGTCGGAGCGCCACTCGGTGCGCAGCAGCTTGACCGCGACCAGACCGGCAGCGGCATCCTCGGTCGATTCGCGGTGCAGGTCCCGGGCGCGAAACACGATGGCAGTGCCGCCGCGTCCGATGACCTCTTCCAGAACGTAGCGGGATCGCAGGATCAAGCCGCATTCGACAGTGGCTGCGGCGGGTTCGGGGTCAACTGCTGCCGCTGCCTCAATCCGCGTGCGCGGCTTTTCACTCGACCATTGAGGCGTCGCGGTGTTCTCAGAGCTGCCGGCGGAATCTTCCACCGGCTCGCCATCGCTGGGCGCATTCATGCGAAGACTCCACATTGTCCAGGCATCGTCTATGGTGGCGTTTATCCCACGCAGAGGGTCTCGAGGCTGTCGGACCACACCGCATTGGCGCGCGTATTATTTGCAGGTCCCGCCCATTGTCGCCAAAAGAGGACGCTGTTTGACCGGGGCGCCGCTGGCCCCGATCTGCAGGGCGATGCCTGCTGAGAACTGTGTAAAATCTACAGCCAATACGAATGGGGCGCGGTCGGGATCATCCCGGTGCCGCGTCCGATAATGGTCGAGCTGCGTCTGAACCATCCGGGAGCGAGCAAGTGAATCCAGCGATTAAATCGGCAACTGTTCTCATGACTGTCTGCGCCAGCCTGGCGGCAATGGGCGCCGCGGGCGGGCAGTCAGCGGCGACCGATCCCCTGACCCATCTGCCATTGCCGGCGGCCGATGCTGCGCTGAATCTCGGCGAGGCCTTGAAGCTCGACGCTACGCAGGTCTGCAAAAGCACGATGCAGGCCAACTTCTATAGGCCCACAGGCGGCAAGGTCGATGCGGCACTGGCGTGGTACACGGCCAACCTCAATCGCTTCAAGCACACGCACGCCTACTGGTCCGGGCGTTCGCAGGACACCTTCTATAGCACCGACGGCACGCTGATGGTTTCGGTGACCGGAACTCCCGCCAAGGAGGGCCAGAACACCGACCTCTTTTCCGTGCTGTACGCCAAGATCCAGCCCGGGTTCGCAGAGAAGACCATCATGAGTCTGAATGCGCAGAAAGTGATCTGCCCTTAAAGCGCGGGGACATCGCATGCGCATTGCGGCCAGCTGCCTGATCGTCGCCTCGGCCGCCGGCTTGCTGGGTAATGCCTCGGCAGACGCGCGCCCAGAGGCCTTCGATCTCGTCATCGTCAACGGACACATCATCGATGGCACCGGTTCGCCCTGGTACTCGGGCGATGTGGGTATCCGCACCGGCCACATCGCGGCGATCGGCAACCTGAGCGCGGCTGCTCGCCGGCAGACCATCGACGCCGGCGGCAAAGTCGTCGCGCCGGGTTTTATCGACATGCTGGGTCAATCCGAATTCACCATCCTGGTGGAGCCGCGCCTGCCGTCGAAGATCTACCAGGGCATCACCACCGAAGTCACCGGCGAAGGCCAGTCGGCCGCGCCGCAGAACGCGGCGATGATCGCCGCCGATAAACCCGGCTATGATCATCTGAAAATCACGCCCGACTGGAGCACGCTGGGCGGGTATTTCAAGCGTCTCGAGCGTCAGGGCATGGGTATCAATCTCGCCAGCTACGTCGGCGCCACCGGTGTGCGTCGCATGGTGCTCGGCGATGGCGATGTGCAGCCCACGGCCGAGCAGCGCCAGGCGATGCGGGCGCTGGTACGCCAGGCGATGCAGGACGGGGCGGTGGGACTCTCGACGGCGTTGCAATACGCGCCGGCCCCCTATGCGAAGACGCAGGAGCTGATCGATCTGGCGAGCGAAGCGGCCCAGTACGGTGGCATCTACGCCACGCACATGCGCAGCGAGGGCGATGCTGAGACGGCGGCCATCGACGAGGCCATCCAGATCGGGCGTGAGGCGCATATTCCCGTCGAGATCTGGCACCTCAAGGCGGCCGGTAAAGCCAATTGGGGCAAGATGCCGCAGGTCGTGGCGCAGATCGAGGCGGCGCGCGCCGCCGGGGTCGACATCAGCGCCAATACCTATGCCTACCCCGCCTGGTTCAACACCTTCTCCGCCTTCATTCCGCCCTGGGCGCACGACGGCGGCGATGCCGCGCTGATCGAGCGCCTCAAGGATCCGGCCACGCGCGCTCGCATCCGCCAGGATCTGCTGACGCCCAACAGCAGCTGGGACAACGAGTGGCAGGAGATTCCCGGTCCCGAGGCCATTCTGGTGGCGGTGGTGCAGAATCCGCAACTCATGGCGCTGCAGGGCAAGCGGCTGTCGGAGATCGCTGCGCTCTGGAACGAGGATCCGATCGATGCGCTGTGCGATCTGCTGATCAGGGACAAGGCGTTCACGTCGGTGGCGGTGTTCGGCATGAATGAGTCCGATATCACCCTGGCGCTCAAGCAAGCGTGGGTTTCGATCGACAACGACTCGCAGGGCACCTCGCCCGAGGGGCTGCTCGGGCAGGAGCATCCGCATCCGCGCGCCTACGGAACCTTTCCCCGCATCCTGCGCAAATACGTGCGCGAGGATCACACGCTGACACTCGAGGATGCCATCCGGAAATTCAGTGCACTGCCGGCGCAGCGGCTGCGATTCACCGATCGCGGTGTTCTCAAGCAGGGCATGTGGGCGGACCTGGTGATATTCGATCCCGCCACGATCCGCGACCTGGCGACCTTCGAGCAGCCGAACCAGCTATCCGAGGGCATGAGCTACGTGCTGGTCAACGGCGTGGCCGTGATTGCCGACGGCAAGATGACCGGCGCCTTGCCCGGCAAGGTGCTGCGTGGTCGCGGCTACCGGCTGCAATGAAACCGCAGCAACTGCCACTGCCACTGCCGCTGCTGCTGCTGCCATCACGCTGCACATGCTGATGTCGCATTCCGCCGGCTTTCACAACCCGACCTGACCCTACAAGCAGGACAAACCCTGGGAGCCGTTCGAACCGACCAGCTGGAATCAGCTGGTGGCGATGATGCCCTACCAGGAAGTGGCATTCGAACCGGGCTCGCGCTACAGCTATTCGAATCCGGGCTTCATCTATCTCGCGCGCGTGATCGAGCAGCTCAGCGGCGACCCCTGGGAAACCCATGTACAGAAGAACCAGTATCAGCGTATCCGCGATCAGGCGATGGAGCTGATCCAGTAGTCGACCGCGGGGTCGCTAAAAGCAGGTTCGAACGGCACCGACGATGTTCATGTGATCGTCGACCAGCATCAGCACCTGCCAGCGTTCGAAGGTAGTGCATGGATGTGCGATGCCCACGGCGATCATGTCGCCGACGGCGAATGGCGCATCGACGGGGATCGTCAGGTGGGCGTGCTGATCATTGAGCGCCGCGATTGCGCAGCCCGCCGGCATGGCTGCAGGCTGCTGCATGCCACCCGGCCGGAACCAGGCGATCGGCTGAGGCAGGGCCGCGTCGTAGCCGACATCGCGCTTGCCCATGGTGAGCAGCGCTTTACCGGGATCGGGGCGCGATTGAACATACGACCAGACCTCGAGCGCCGGACACAGGCTGCCTGCGGGCAGTTGCACCCGACGCTCGCGCACCACGCGGCGCAGATCGTTGGCGTAACCAAAGTGATCGTGCGTCAGGTAGCAGCCCGAGCGCAGTACCCTAAGCTGCGGTCGCGACAGCTCGATCGCTTCGAATCCCTGTGCCACCAGATCGAAGAAAGCGCTGCCGCCGGCGGACAACACGATCTCGTGCGCGAACAATCCGAGCGCATCGATCGCTTGGGTGGTCGAGGCGACCCGCGCGACCAGCTCCGACACGGCGGTACTGCCCGGCAACACGCCTTCGAAGGCTTCGACGCCGGCCAGCATCAGGCCCGGCGCGGCCGCGATGGCTGCCGCCACCGCCAACGCGCCCGCGAGCTCACGGCAACCGGTGCGTGCACCCGGGGTGCCGACCTCCACCAGCACCCGCAGCGCCGGCGCGCCGGCCGCGGCGCGTTTCGCGCGGTCCGCCAGCAACGCCAGGCCCTCGAGGCTGTCGGCCAGCACGTACAGTTCGAGCCCGGCGTAGGCGGCGAGCGCCTGAAAGCAGGCTTCGATCGCCTGGCCCATCGGCTGATTCGCCAGGATGATCCTGCGCATGTGGGCACGCAGTGCCAGCTGTAGCTGGTGCGCGGTCGCCACCGTGATGGCCCAGGCACCGTCGCGGGTCTGTCGTTGAAAGAGCTCGGGCGACATCGTGGTCTTGCCGTGGGGTGCGAGCAGCAGCCCGTGCTGGCGGGCGAATGCCATCATCCAGGCGCTGTTGGCGGTGAGAACCTGCTCGCGCAGCACCGCCAGCGGCAGCGGACAATCGCCGCGCAACACGTTCCAGCCTTGAGCACCGATGTCGCTCAAGCGAAGTGCCTGCGCAACCAGCGGTATTCCCTTGGTGGTCGCATCGATCCACAGCTCGGCGCCCGGATCGTTGAGCGCGAGACGCGGCGGCGAGCGAATCAGTCGGTCGGCATCATCTGGCATGGATGACTCCAAAGTGCAGGCTGGCGCAAAGATACAATGGCCCGATGGCCCCGGAAGAAAATTCACGCCGCGATCTGGTCCGCGTGCGCGGCGCGCGCGAGCACAACCTGCATGACGTGGACGTCGATATTCCGCGCGATGCGCTGGTTGTCTTCACCGGCATCTCCGGTTCCGGCAAGTCGTCGCTGGCGTTCGGCACGCTGTACGCGGAAGCCCAGCGGCGCTACTTTGAATCGGTCGCGCCGTATGCCCGCCGCCTGATCGAGCAGGTGGGCGTGCCAGACGTGGATAGCATCGAAGGCCTGCCGCCCGCCGTGGCTCTGCAGCAGCATCGCAGCAATGCCAGCACGCGTTCTACGGTCGGCAGCCTGACCACGCTGTCCGATCTGATGCGCATGCTGTATTCGCGCGCCGGGAATTATCCGGCGAGGCAGGCGATGCTGTATGCGGAAGATTTCTCGCCCAATACCGTGCAAGGCGCGTGTCCGACCTGCCACGGCATGGGACGCATCTACGATGTGACCGAGAAATCCATGGTCCCGGACGATTCGTTGAGCATCCGCGAGCGTGCGATCGTCGCGTGGCCGCCGGCCTGGCATGGACAGAACCTGCGCGACATCCTGGTAACGCTCGGCTACGAGGTCGATCGCCCCTGGCGCGAACTGCCCAAGAAGGACCGCGATTGGATCCTGTTCACCGAGGAGCAGCCGACGGTGCCGGTGTATGCCGGCTTTACGCCAGCCGAAACGCGCCAGGCGCTGCGGCGCAAGACCGAGCCCAGCTACCTTGGCACATTCACCGGCGTCAGAAAGTACGTGCTGCACACCTTCGCGACCACGCAAAGCGCTCTCATGAAGAAACGCGTGGCGCGTTTCATGAGCGGCAGCCTCTGTCCTGAGTGCGGCGGCAAGCGGCTCAAGCGGGCTTCGCTGACGGTCAGCTTCGCCGGACTGGATATTGCGCAGATCTCGCGGTTGCCGTTGGCGCAGCTGGCGCAGCTTCTCAAGCCGGTGGCCGCGGGGCATCTGCCCGGCGCAGCGGTACGCCGCACCTCGGACCTGTCCGAAGAGAAGCGCATCGCCGCGCAGCGCATGGCGCACAACATGCTCGAGCGGATCGCAACCCTACAGGAGCTCGGGCTCGGATACCTGTCGCTCGATCGCATCACGCCGACCTTGTCGCCCGGCGAGTTGCAGCGGCTGCGGCTCGCCACCCAGATCCGCTCGAATCTGTTCGGGGTCGTCTATGTGCTCGATGAGCCGTCGGCGGGATTGCATCCGGCTGATACCGAGGCGTTGCTGGTGGCGCTGGATGCCCTGAAGAACGGCGGCAATTCGCTGTTCGTGGTCGAGCACGATCTTGAAGTCATGCGGCACGCGGACTGGATCATCGACGTCGGCCCCGATGCCGGGGTGCACGGCGGCCGCGTGCTTTACAGCGGCAGACTCGAGGGACTGCGCGCGATCGATGCTTCGCACACGGCGCGCTATCTGTTTTCGAGCCCGCGGGCGAATCCGCCCGCGCGTCGTCAACCAACCGGCTGGCTCAAGCTGCGAGGCATTGCGCGCAACAACCTGACCGGTATTGATGTCGAGTTTCCGCTCGGTGTATTCACCGCGATTACCGGCGTTTCGGGCGCAGGCAAGTCGAGCCTGGTCAGCCAGGCGCTGGTGGAACTGTTGTCGGCGCGGCTCGGCCAGTCGGCGGCGCCGGAGGAGGAACTCAACGCTGAAGAGCCGGATCTGAGCCCGCTGCAGGCGACAGCGGGTCACATCGTCAGCGGCGCGGAGCGTATCAAGCGGCTGGTCACGATCGATCAAAGGCCCATCGGTCGCACGCCGCGCTCCAATCTGGCGACCTATACCGGCCTTTTTGACCATGTGCGCCGACTGTTTGCCGCGACTCCTGCCGCCAGAGCGCACCGCTACGATGCGGGGCGATTCTCGTTCAATGTCGCAAAAGGGCGCTGCCCGACCTGCGAAGGCGAGGGGGCCGTGAGCGTCGAATTGCTGTTCATGCCGAGCGTGTACGCGCCCTGTCCGACCTGCAAGGGCCTACGCTATAACGAGCCGACGCTTAAGGTGCGCTACCGCGAGCGCAACATCGCCGAAGTGCTGGCCATGACCGTCGATGCAGCCTGCGCATTCTTTGCCGACGAGCCGAGCGTGCGGCGGCCGCTGCGGCTGCTGGCCGACATCGGTCTCGGCTATCTTGGGCTCGGGCAGCCCGCGACCGAACTCTCCGGCGGCGAGGCCCAGCGCATCAAACTCGCCACCGAACTGCAGCGGCTGCAGCATGGCAATACGCTGTACGTGATCGACGAGCCGACCATCGGCCTGCATCCGGCGGATGTCGACAGGCTCATGGTGCAATTGGAGGCCCTGGTTGCGGCCGGCAACACCATCATCGTTGCGGAACATGAAATGCGCGTGGCTGCCGCCGCCGACTGGATCATCGACATGGGCCCGGGAGCGGGCGACCAGGGAGGGCGCATCGTGGCCACAGGAACGCCGCAGCAGCTTTCACTGGTCACGCACAGTCGCACGGCGCCTTACCTGGCGCGCTTCATTGCGCAGGGGGACTGATCCTCACTGCTTGAGGCTCCTCACTGCTTGAGGGTCACCCAGATCAGATCGATTGGGTTGCTGCCGATATTGCCGGACTCGTGTCCGTCGCTGAGAGCGAATGTCTGCATCCAGCCCACTTCGCCGTCCGGTGACGGGTCAGGGTAGGCGTGTTCGGCTTCCTTGTAGGTCCGAGTGGCCCACTGGCCGCCCTTGATATGGATGTAGAGCATATTGGGATGATGGGCGTGCACGCCCTCCCACTGGCCCGGTTCCACGTTGAAGCGCTGAACCACGATCAGATCGTTCTCGAACAGATCCTCGCCGGGAATATTCGGATAGATCAGGTGGGCATCCGGGGCGGGCATGAGGTGCCGGCCAGCCGGTGACGCTCGCGCTGGCTTGAACGACACCCACAGGAGCTCGATCGGTGCCGTGCCCCGGTTGTTGACGCCGGCATCCGCCGGCTCGCTGGCGTCCTGCCACATGACGCGGCCGTCGCGCCACAGCGTCGAGCGGCCATTCGCCGCGGAGGCCAGCGTGCCGCCCTTGAGAATGACCAGCAGTTGCGGTCCACGGTGGGTATGCCGGCCGCTCGCCTGACCCGGCGCGATCACGAACTTCTGCACCAGTACCCGCGGGTTATCGAGCAGCACTTCGCCCTGCAGGTTGTCGTAGCGCACGCCGCTGCCGGCCGGGGCAACGGCGGCCAGACCGGACAGCGGCCACAGCAGCAACAGGCAGATCGCGAGCGAACGCATGCGGCTCGGCAGCTCTAGGTGGTACCGGTGCCGCGCCGAAAGCTGCGCGGTGAGGTACCCATTCCCTTGGCGAAAAACCGGCTGAAGTACGCCGGGTCCTCGAAACCGAGGTAGTAGCCAATCTGGGTGATCGACATGCCGGTGTAGCGCAGCTGCCGCTCCGCTTCGATGAGTACGCGCGCGTGCACGAACTGGGTGGGCGACTGGCCGGCAACCTTCAGGCAGGCTTTGCGCAGCGCCGCCTCGGAGATGCCGAGCTCGCGCGCATAGGCGCCGACTTCGAGGTGGCGTCGATATTGACGCTCGACCACCTCGCGGAACTGCGCCACCATCTCGCGATCGCGATTGGCAGCATTGCGGCTGAGTGCGGCGGCGCGCTCGGAGATGCGCATCACATGGGTGAGCAGCGTGGTCAGAAGTCCCCGCAGGGCACTGTCGCGACCGGAGGCGTAGCGCGAGGATTCGCGCAGCAGCATGATCGCGAGCTGCTCGATGTCGGTGGCGGCGAGCTCGGCGCGCGCGAACTGACCGGCGGCCGGCCGCAGCAGGGATTCGGCCAGGGCGCGGGTATCGCGAAACAGCTCCCGCGCCAGACAGGTCGAAAATGTCACGACGACACCGTCGGTGCGCCTGCCGAATTCGAACGAGTGCACCGTGAGCGCCGGTACGATCACGAACGCCGGGCTGCGCAGCACCGAACGTCGGCCGTCGAGCTGCGCCTCAATCGGGCCGCGCCAGATGATCAGGACCTGGTGAAGATTGTGGTGCCGGTGCGCGCGTATCTTCCAGTCGTGCAGGCTGCTGCGGGCGGCGATGGTCTCGACGTGGACCGTGGCCGCATCCGGCGCACGCAGCGGCTCGCCGTACAGAAAAAACGCCGGGACGGGTCCCCGATCAGTTGCGTCGCGATCCAGGCGCGGTGACATGGTACGAAAAGTACAAGGTCTCCGAGGCGCCGTCCATGACGGGCGCTGTTCCGGTCTCAGTACTTCATGCTGAGCGTCGCATACCATTCCCGCGGCGGGTTGTAGGTGCCGAAGATGACACCGCCCGCGATCTGCGGCTGCCCGGTGGTGACGTAGCGCCTATCGGTCAGGTTCATGCCGCCAACCGTGAAGGTGAGTTTGCCGTTCGGCAAGATGATGCTGGTCGAGGCGTTGACCATGTCGACATCGGGTCGGGCGAGTAATGCCGTGTTCTGGACATCGTTGAACATGTGGCTGGTGTGGGTGTAGTCGGCGGCGACACGCAGGGTGGCACCATTGCTCAGGTAGGTGTGCGCGTCGGGGCTGATCGACACTTTCCAGCGCGGCGTTTTCGGCAACTCGCTGCCGGTAAAGGCCTGGGCGGCGGGATTGATGGTGCGGTAATACGCATCCATGAAGCCGAGATTGCCGGTCAGGGCGAAGTGCTCGCCGAAGCGCGACTGGGTTTGTAGCTCGAAGCCGCGGATCGTGGCGTTGCCGGCATTCTGGGTCACCGGCGAAGTGCTGATCTGGTAGGTCAGCTGAATCCCGTCATACAGACTGTAGAAAGCCGCCGCATTGATCAGCAGGCGCCGATCGAGCCACTCGGACTTGAAACCCACTTCGTAGGTCTGATCGGTCTCGGGCCCAAACGACTGCGCCGGCGAGCCGGGCGGCAGCGGTGCCGTCAGGCGCGTGGTCCAGCCGCCCGATTTGAATCCCTTGGCGTAGCTCGCGTAGGCCATCAGGCTCGAATCGAAGTGGTACTGCAGTCCGACCGTCGGTGTGAACTCATCGAAGTTCTGATGATTCTCGCCCAGCGGGTAGACCTGGTTCGGATTCGCCGGATTTGGAAAGCCGAGCGCCTGCTGGCAGCTCAGATTTGCGGGCGCGCCGATCAGGCTGGCCGAGGCATTGTAGGGAAAGCAGCCCGAGATCTTGTAGAAGAACTGATTCAGGTCCTGCTGGCCGCCCTCGAAGGTCTTGCGATCGATGGACTCGCGTCCACCGAGCGTCAGGCCGATGTTGTCGGTAATGCGGTAATCGGCATGAACGTAGGTGGCATAGGAGGTCGTGTCGAGTGTGTTGGGGCCGTCGATCTGCAGCAGTCCGCCGCCGAAGGTCACATAGTCGTGAATGTAGCCGCCTTCGTTGAAATAGTAGAGACCGGCGACCAGTTTCAGCTTCGAGTCCAGCAGATCACCGATCAGCTGCAGCTCCTCCGAGATCTGATGTTGGCCTTCGGCGAAGCTCAATTCGAAGAAATCGATCGGCGAGCCGTCCGCATCCAGTCCCGGCGTCCAATGCAGCCGGCGCCAGCCCGTGATGGATCGCAGCGAGAAGGCCGGATTCAGGGTCCAATCGAGGGTCAGTGCCGTGCCGTAGGAATCCAGCTTGTCGAAGTTCTCGCCGGTGGCATAGGTCGTGTCGATGTTGCCGGTGTTGGTGACGGCGGAGCCGTACAGCAGCCGGGTGGTGGCCGGGTTCAGGTTCGCCTGCCACAGCGGTGTCCCGACCACATTGCGCGGCCCGCAGACCAGTGCCGCGGTCGGCGCAAACGGAATGCCGAGCAGACAGGCATTGTAGAAGGCGCCGAATACGGCGGTCGGACCGGAGGTATTGGTCGCGAGCACGGTGCTGGCCGTCGAGGGTTGATTGGTATGCGTCCAGTCGAGCGACAGCGTTGCGGTCAGTCCGTCGAACGCCTTCCAGAGAAACTTGGCGCGTGCCACCTGCTGATTCTCGCCACCCTGGGTATCGAACGTCTCGGTCCCGGAGCTGTGCAGCGCGCCGACCGGGTCGGATACATAGGGCGTCGGCGATGGGTAGGGAATGCGCTTCTGGTAGCCATCGCGAAACTGGCTGGAGAAGGTGAAAGTCGACAGCAGATTATCCGCCAACGGGATGTCGGCCATGATGGCAATGTCGCGCCGGTCGTAGCTGCCGCCGGTCACCTGCGCCTGCAGCGCCAGCTGATCACCGGGCGTGCGCGTCACGACGCTGATGGCGCCGCCGATGGTATTGCGGCCGAACAGGGTACCCTGTGGACCGTTCAGGATCTCGACGCGCTCGACATCGAGCAGATTCTGGTTCGCGCCGACGGTGCGCGCGTAATAGACGCCATCGACATAGACCCCGACACCAGGATCGAGATTGAAGGCGAAATCGTCCTGGCCGATGCCGCGGATGGACGCGGACAGTACCGAGTTCGAGCCCGAAAATGGCGAACCCGCATCGAGATTGACGTTCGGTGTCAGCGCAGTCAGCGCGTGGATGTCGGTAATGCCCTTGCTGCGCATATCGGCTTCTGAGAACGCCGTGATTGCGATCGGCACGTCCTGGATGTTTTCGGTGCGCTTCTCGGCGGTCACCACGATTTCCTGCAGCGTGCCGGCGTCTCCGCTGGCCGCGGTCTGCGCCACGACCGCCAGCGGCAGCAGGCCGCTTGCAGCGATCGCCCACGAGACTACCGTCCGAATCATGGCCAGGTTCCCCCTAAGATCTTCCGCTTAGTGCGCGTGACGCATGCCTGGGTTGTCGGCCTGGGCGCCGCACAGATTGAGCCTAGTCGCGCCCCGATTACCGGTACATGGACGGACTCGGCGCGAACTTGGACTTTTCGCGCTCGAGCGGGAGCCACAGGCTGCGCAGCATCGTAGATCGTGCAGTGCAGCATCGCTGCCATTATGTCGTAATTGACAATCATTCTCATTCGTATCACCCTTGTCGCGTTCTCCACGGGTTGCCGGTCCTCCGGCAGGGCGTAGGGCTCGCGATGTATATTTGTCTATGTCACGGAATCACCGACCGCCAGATTCGTCGTGCTGTCGAGCAGGGTGCTTGCAGCCTCGGCGAGGTGCAGATGCAACTGCCGGTGGGCGGCTGTTGCGGACGGTGTGAACCCGCGGCACGCGAGCTGATCCAGGAGCTTTCGACGCGCGAAGATGCGTGCGACGCCGAGCGCGCGGAAGCCGCGTACGCCTGATCAGACCTGACCGTTTGCCAGCCGGGGCGATGCGTTTCATCGCATCCCCGAGCATCGGAGTCGTGGAGTCATGAAGGGTGATGCCAAAGTCATTCAGCACCTCAATGTGGTGCTGAAAAACGAACTGACCGCCATCAATCAGTACTTTCTGCATTCGCGCATGTACGCGAACTGGGGCCTGAAGCGCCTGCAGGAGCACGAGTACCACGAGTCCATTGATGAGATGAAGCACGCCGACCGGCTGATCGAGCGC
>Ga0182024_10017394_pt1 | contig 13507 bp, 9 predicted proteins | sample P32metaG_FD_120480 | JGI IMG/M metagenome (GOLD analysis project Ga0182024, IMG submission 120480) | Permafrost microbial communities from Stordalen Mire, Sweden - P3-2 metaG (Illumina Assembly) | ecosystem: Environmental > Terrestrial > Soil > Wetlands > Permafrost | place: Sweden: Stordalen...
ACCATGGTCCAGATGCGCGTGATCCTGATCCACTTCTCGCCGGGGTAGCGCATCATCAGCGCGCCCAGCGCGAAAGCAAACGGCACCGAGAAGCCGACATACCCGAGGTAAAGCATTGGCGGATGAATCACCATCTCCGGGTATTGCAGCAGTGGATTAAGCCCGTTGCCGTCGGCAGGAACGGAAGTCACTCCGGCTACGTAGCCGGGAAGCAGCGCGAACGGGGGCGCGGCAAAAACCAGCACCGAAAGGAAGAACACCTGAACGCCGGCCAGAATCGTGCCTGCGTAGGAGTAAAGCTTCACATCCGTCTTGTGCGTCAGCCGCAGGACGAAGCCATAGGTTCCCAGCAGCCACGCCCACAACAACAGCGAGCCTTCCTGCCCGCTCCAGAGCGCCGCGAATTTGTATGGGACGGGCAGCGCACGATTGGAATGCTCAAGAATGTAGGTGATGGAGAAATCGTTGGAAAAAACTGACCAGATAAGCGCGAAAGCAGCTCCGGTGACGGCTACGAAACCGGCAATTCCGGCTCGGCGCGCGGTGTCGGCCAGGCGCTCCGGAGAGATTCGGGCTGGCTGACCGGTGGCAATCAGCCGCAACGCCACCGCCCCGGCGAGTAGATTGTAGGCGGCCAAAACTAATGCGATAAGAAGACAAAAGCTGCCAAACGTGGCCATGAACGCTCCACGATGATTGTCGCACGCGCATGGGGCGCTGGTGACCACCCAACGGACGAGCTTATTCTCCAACCATTATTGGAGTTGCTCCCGTGACTGAGCTCACGCGAGAAGCACCCCCAAGGCTGTATTTTTTGGGTTTGCTGATTAGGCGATGGCGTTCTTGTATTCGGCGAGAAGCCGGCCGGTAACCGCCAGCATCTTGTCACCACCGACTGGCCGGGGCAAAAACACGATGCGGTCGTCTTTATAGTCGGAGGGTGCGGCGCCGCCTGCGCCAAGCACCAGCACCGGTAAATCCGGTTTCCGCGAGCGCAATTCGGCCACGAAGGCCGGGCCGCCAATCCCCGGCATATGGTGTCCCGTGATGACCAAGCCGAGATTGTCGGCGAATTCGGGCTGCTCGATGAGACACAGCGCCTCGGCCGCGTCAGTTACACGACGCAAGTTACCAAAATGCCGACCGAGAACCGACATCATCAAAGATGCTTGGAGGGGATCGTCGTCCACGATAAGAATATTTGTCATCTGGCCCTGATGGCGCATTCAGCCCGCTCGAAGCGCCTGAGGATCTGCTATCTCGCTAATTCAGATGATGAGTAAACGTTTGCGGTTGCTTTCAAGGCAGGCACGCCCGAAGTTACTAACGAGGCACGTACCAAAGTTACCCAAAGAGAAACTCCTTGTCGCGAAGCTCCTTGATGCTATCGCGCAGGCGAGCTGCCTTCTCGAACTCAAACTTTTTCGCCGCCTCGCGCATCTCGGTTTCGAGTTTGGCAATAAATGCGTCCAACTCGGCCTGAGTGTTGAACCCCGGAATGCCCGCCGTTTCTTCCTCCTCGACGTCGCCATACTCGGCCTTGAGAATGTGCGCCAGTCCCATCTCCACCTGGCTGATGATCGACTGTGGCGTGATGCCGTTCTCCTCGTTGTATGTGCGCTGGATGGTGCGGCGGCGATCCGTCTCGTCCATCGCACGGCGCATGGAATCTGTGATCCTGTCCGCGTAAAGAATCGCCCTGCCTTGCAGGTGGCGCGCTGCCCGGCCCATGGTCTGGATCAGCGACCCGGCCGAGCGCAGAAATCCCTCTTTATCCGCATCGAGAATCGCCACCAATGAAACCTCCGGCAGATCCAATCCCTCGCGCAGCAAATTGATGCCAATCAGCACGTCGTACTCGCCCCTGCGCAGTCCGGCGAGCAACTTCACGCGCTCCAGCGTCTCGATTTCGGAGTGCATGTAACGGCAGCGCACGCCCACCTCGGTGTAGTAGCCGGCCAGGTCTTCGGCCATTCGCTTGGTCAGCGTGGTGACTAGAACTCTCTCGTTCCGATTCGCCCGATCACGGATCTCCGCAAGTAGATCGTCGATTTGGCCTTTCACTGGACGAATCTCAACTTCGGGATCGACCAGGCCGGTTGGCCGGATCACCTGTTCCACAACCACCCCAGCCGACCGCGTCAACTCAAACGGTCCCGGCGTAGCCGAGACGTAGATCGTTTGATAAATCCGGTTCTCGAACTCGTCGAACTTCAGCGGCCGGTTGTCCATCGCCGAGGGTAAGCGGAATCCGTAGTCGACAAGAGTTTGTTTGCGGCTGCGGTCGCCGTGCCACATTCCGTGCACCTGCGGAATCGTCGCGTGGCTCTCGTCCACGAAAAGCAGAAAGTCGCGCGGGAAGTAGTCGAGCAGCGTGGGCGGCGGCTCACCCGGTAAGCGCCCGCTGAAGTGACGCGAGTAATTCTCAATGCCGTGGCAGTAGCCCATCGACTTGATCATTTCCAGGTCAAACCGCGTGCGCTGGTGAACGCGCTGCGCCTCCACCGCTCGGCCCTCTGACTCGAGATGCGCCGTCCACTCGTTCAACTCGGACACGATGGAATCGATGGCCAGGGCTTTGCGTTCCGGCTGAACGACGTAATGGCTCTTCGGATAGATGGGCAGCCGCGAAAACTTCTGCTTAACTGTGCCGAAGAGCGGATCGATCTGCGAAAGCGATTCAATCTCGTCGCCGAACATCTCAATGCGGTAAGCATTCTCGTCGTAAGTAGGGAAGACTTCAATCACGTCGCCGCGTACGCGAAAAGTCCCGCGACGGAAGTCCGTGTCATTGCGCTCGTAGAGAATCTCAACCAACCGCCGCGTAATGTCCTTGCGGCTGATCTTCTGCCCCTTCTCGAGCAGCAACAACATTCCAAAATAGGCCTCAGGTGATCCCAGGCCGTAGATGCAACTCACCGAGCTGACAATAATCGCGTCGCGGCGCTCGAACAGGCTGCGCGTCGCCGAGAGCCGCAGCTTGTCCAGCTCTTCGTTGATCGTGGCTTCCTTCTCTATATAGAGGTCGCCGGCCGGAATGTACGCCTCCGGCTGGTAGTAGTCGTAGTAGCTGACGAAGTATTCAACTGCATTCGAAGGAAAGAACTGCTTGAACTCGTGATAAAGCTGCGCTGCCAGCGTCTTGTTATGCGCCAAAATCAGCGCCGGCCGGTTAGACTGCTCGATGATCTTGGCCATCGTAAACGTCTTGCCCGAGCCGGTAACGCCCAGCAGCACCTGATGCTTCTCGCCAGCCCCCAGCCCCTCCATTAGCTGGTCGATGGCGCGAGGCTGATCGCCCTTCGGCGTGTAGCTGGAGACAAGCTGAAAGTCCATGACTTAATTATAGCGAATTGGCGAAGATCAGGCGAAGAACACGGCGTTGCCTCTGAACCTGAGAATCGAAGCCACCACGGCAGCCAAGAGTAGCAAGGCCCCGCGAGACGGTCGCCGGCAACCGCACGATCTAAAACCGTGGGTCAATTTGTGAAGAGTCTGAAGGTAGGGCTCCCGGGGCGGATCGCCGCCTCCCGTGTCGCGGGCGCCAGTCTCTTAAGCCCGTTCGGAGTCACTTTGGTCCCGCCCAAGTCTACGAGCTGAAGACTCTTTGGCAAATCTTCGAGACCGCGATCGCTTACTTTCGTGAAGCTTAGATCGAGCGACGTTAGACCTCGTGGAAGCATCGGAATTGCGGTATCGCTAACCTGTGTCCGGCTGACATCTAACCCCTGGAGTGATCGGGGCAAGTAGCGAAATTCCTCGCCAGTGATCTGCGTATCATCGTCGAGATTGAGATACACGAGGTGTCGCGGGAGCCCCCTAACAGAAGCATCCGTTACTGCAGTGCCCTGTAGAGCTAGGAATGCAAGGGCGGCCGGCAAGTTAGGGACTACGGCGTCCGTAACTGTGCCGCTGTCCACAGTCAATGTCGTTAAACTGCTGGGCAGCCTTGAGAGCTCAGCATCCGTTGCGCCCGACATGATGAGGGCCAGCGACCGAGTCGAATTCGGGAGTCTACCCAGCTGGTCAGGGGGTATCTCCGCACCCCCCGAAATAGAAAGAGATTCAAGCTCGGGCAAGCCATCCGCGGCCGAAATGTCCCTAAGCGGGGCTTCCTTCGCGGAGATAGAGAGCGATCGGACATTCTTGAGCCCACGCCACGCCGGAAAATAGGTCGCGCCGAAGGACGAGACGCCCTGAAGGGTAACGTCGAACGTCGATGGAAGACGCCTCAAGTCCCACGCCGAACCCTCAATGTCTGTTGGCTGACAGGCGGAACATGCAATGCTATACCTCCCGGTTCCTTGGCTCGTCGAAACCTGAATCGTCCAACCGCGTGCGCTAAGGTCCATTAGTGGATTCGGAAGCAGAGTGGGCACAACTACCGCGATGGCGAGGACAACGAGGGCGGCAGCCAATGGAAGCCAGCGTCGTGCATTTTTCCAGGCAGGAACCCTCCATTCGGTCATCATCGAATCGATGGTCGGGACCAAAAAATCGTGCGAGATTTCCCAAACAGTTTGCTCCGAGTCGAGCGACCTCACGATTGTTCGCTCCGGATCGCCAAGACGAAACATCGCGCCTTGAACCTGTCTAGGGGACAGGCCAGCGTGCGCCGCCAGCTCGTCAATCGATTTTGGCGTTTTGGTAGCGTGGGCGGTGATAAGCGGCGGAAGAAGAAGGTGACACACGTCGGCAACTTCTGGCTGGGAGATCGATTCTCTAACGAAGCTACGGACCATTTGCCTGGGCCTAAATTGGCGCGGCAAACCCGTCGCGAAGCGAGAAAGGACAAGCCCACAAAGGTTGACTGTGACCGGGCGGATCAGGCCCAGTGTCCCCTCAGTCTCGGCGGCCTCGCGCAGCACATCCACCTGCAGTTTCTCGTCGAACTTGAGACCCGACCCAACGAGGAAATCTCGTGCAGCAGCCTCCGTAAACACAGAGACCTTTTGAAGGTTCTGACCCGGGATTGGAACAGGAAGACTCAGATCTTGAATGAATCCATCGTAGTCCGCGCGAAAAACCAACAATATGGAGATTCCCTGATAGGCTTTGTGGGCCTCTTTCCGCAAGAACTCGAGAAAGCGCTCGCGCCCCGGACCTTCGCCTAAAATTAGGAATTCCTCAAATTGGTCGAAAACTATCAGCAAAGGAGCGTGAGCGATCCGTTGGGAGGCGACCTCAAGAATGCGAGATAAATCCTTGCTCTCTCGATTCACCTCGGCGTCTTCTCCGCAGAGACCAAGTAGTGCAGCCTCAAGCGACGCTCCGGGATCCTCGAAACCACGAAGTCGAACCACTCTGAACCCCTCACGTTCCAGCTTCGGGATCACCCACGCGGCGAGCACGGAAGTCTTTCCAGCTCCAGACGAGCCAGTGAGGTAAAGCAGCGGACTCGGCGGTTGCTTCAACCACCGGTGGATCTCAATATGTTTGCCGTCCGTGCGCCGGAAAGATTTCTCGTCCTGTCGTGGACTAAGTTGAAAGTACCCGGGCTTTCCGGTGCCAGTAATCTCCTTTAGGCGAGCCAGTCGCCGCCTTTCGAGAATTCCGGGGACGGTGTGAAGAACAAATGCGAGTAAAGGTACGCCAAAAGCGATCAACGCGCAGACGTCAGGCGTGAGTCCGAGCCTCTGCGGCAGGCTGTGGACCGCCAGGAACGCGACCGTCAATGCTGCACAATAGCCAGAAACTGCGAGGAGCCACGACCTTGCGGTGCCGAGCGTCGAACGAAACGCGCCATCAGTGTGCGAAGATGATCGCCCCCGGCGCACATTGGAGGGACCAGCCTCCTGGTCATTCTTTTTCATGACGTCGAAATGATAGTACCGCACGCGCTAGGGCCGACGCCCCACGTCCCCCCATTTGTGTTCGAGAGAGGGATCACCTCCGCGCGAATCGATCCACTCTCCGAATGTACCGCTTTTCGATTAGCCACCCTCAATCACCCCTGCTATGATCAGGTCCTCCACAGCTTCCCCAAGCTACAGTCACCGGCCCCAATCACCTGATCAAGGAGTCCACCTTTATGGCAGAAGGCGCCAAAGGCACCGCGAGCGATGTCTACGTACTCGGAACCGGAGAGGCTGCGGCAGACCGCCTGCGGCTGCTCGATGAGATCTATGGACCGTCAACCCGCAAACTGCTTCTCGACGCCGGGCTCGGACCGGGAACGCGCGCTCTGGATCTGGCGTGCGGCATCGGCGCGGTTTCTTGCTGGATGGCAACACAGGTCGGGCCCATGGGCTCGGTCGTCGCGGCAGACGTCAACCCGGATCAGCTTGTCGTCTCAAAATGGCATTGCGCCAAATGCGACCATCTGCCAATCGACTACATCGAAGCCAGCGCCTACGCCACCGGATTTCCCGATGAAAGCTTCGACCTGGTGCACATGCGGCTCCTGCTTTGCCATCTCACCGAGCCCCAAAAAGTTCTGCGCGAAGCGTATCGGCTCCTTCGCCCCGGCGGCGTCCTCGTCTGCCAGGATATTCGGATATCGAGCGTCTTCAGCTCGGTCGAGTCTCACGCAATCACACGCTCCATTGAGATCGGCACGGCGGTGGGAGACGCATTGGGCGTGAGCTATGACTACGGAGCACGTATGCCGGCCGACGCGGCGCATGCCGGCTTTCAATCGGTCCAGGTTCACCTTGAGCAGCCGGTCTATTTTCGCGGCCCGGAGAAGCGTCTCTGGGAGCTCACCCTCGCGGAAGCTTCAGCTGTCATTTACCGCAACAACATCGCAACGCCTGCCGAGATGAATGGCGTTCTCGACGAATTGCGCGCGCTGGCCGAGGACGAAGCAGTGCTGATCGCGCAGTGGCTAAGCCCCGGAATTATCGCGAAGAAATGAGCCGTCCCCGCCGAGCCTGCGGCGCAGGACCGATAGACTGATCCCATGGCCAAGCGCATTGGGGTGCATCTGGGTACGGCGGGCGGGGCGTCGAATGCCGTGGAATTCGCTCGACAGATCGGCGCCAACACGTTCCAGATTTTCTCCGCGAGCCCGCGGATGTGGCGCGCGCCGAAGGTCGACCCTGAGCAGGCCAAGCGTATGCGCGAGCTGCGGGCCAAGCTCGACGTAGGGCCGTTGGTCATCCACACCAGCTACCTCGTCAACGTCTGCAGCCAATCCTCGGAAATCCGCGAGAAGAGTGTGGCGGCTTTTCGCGGCGAGATTGAGCGGGCGCTGGCCTGGGGCGCCGAATATCTTGTGCTGCATCCGGGATCGTGGAAGGGACTCACGCGCACTGAAGGCTTAAAGCTCGCGGCGGACTCGATTGAGCGAGCTATCGACGGGCTAGCGGTGCCGGGAACCGGCTTCCACATTCTGATTGAAAACACGGCGGGCGCGGAGTTCTCGCTTGGCGGCAGTTTTGAGCAGGTGGCCGAGTTAGTTACGCGGCTGAAGAACCATGCGCCGGTGGCCGTATGCCTCGACACGTGCCATACGCATGTTTCCGGCTATGACATGGTCACCGCCGAGGGCTACGAGGAAACGATGAAGCAGGCCGCCGCGACGGTCGGTTTTGACGCGGTGCGCGTATGGCATTGCAATGACGCCAAGGCAGAGCGCGGATCGAAGCTCGACCGCCACCAGCACATCGGCGAAGGAACCATGAGCATCGAGCCATTTCGTCGCCTGCTCAACGATCCGCGCTTCGATCATTGTGCGTTCATTGCGGAGACGCCTGTCGACGAAGACGGCGACGAGGAGCGAAATGTGCGGGCGCTGAAGCGGCTGGTGAAGCCGGCCAAGTAAAGCGCTCCCCCGTTTACACTGAGAGTGATGACGGACGAAAAAGAAAACCGTTACGATCCGGCGACGATCGAGCAAAAATGGCAGCAGCGCTGGGCCGCTGACCCCAAGCTCTATGCGGCTGAGCCGGCTTCGAGCAACAAACCCAAATACTACGTGCTTGAAATGCTGCCTTATCCCAGCGGCCAGCTGCACATGGGCCATGTGCGCAACTACGCCATCGGCGATGCGCTGGCGCGGCAGATGTGGATGCGCGGCTACAACGTGCTGCACCCTATGGGCTGGGACGCATTCGGGCTGCCTGCGGAGAATGCCGCGCTCAAAAATCACACGCCCCCGCGCGAGTGGACGCTGGCTAACATCGCCGCCATGAAGAAGCAGTTTGAGCGCCTGGGCATGGGATTTGACTGGGCTACTGAAGTCACCACATGCATGCCCGACTACTACCGCTGGAATCAGTGGTTCTTTTTGCGCATGTACGAAAAGGGTCTGGCATATCGCAAAAAGAGCAAGGTCAACTGGTGCCCGGAGTGCGCGACTGTGCTGGCCAACGAGCAGGTGATCGACGGCTGCTGCTGGCGGCACGAAGACACAAAAGTGGAGCAGCGCGACCTGACGCAGTGGTTCCTCCGCATCACCGCCTACGCGCAAGAATTACTGGACGACCTGGACAAGCTGGACGGCTGGCCGGAAAAAGTGCGCACCATGCAGCGCAACTGGATCGGCCGGAGCGAGGGAACTGAGGTTGATTTCTTTCTCGAAGACATTGACCCGGCGGCAGAAAAAAAGCGCATTCGCGTGTTCACAACGCGCGTGGACACGATCTTTGGCGCGACCAGCCTGCAGTTGGCGCCCGAGCATCCGCTCGTCGCGGAGTTCAGTGCGGCTGATTCCGGCTTGAAGCACCAGATAGACGAACTGCTCGCCGAGCAGAAGAAGGCACGCGAAACCGGCGACCTGGGCGCGATAGAGAAGAACGGAATACCGACAGGCAAGTTCGCCATCAATCCGTACAGCGGCGAGGAGATCCCGATCTGGGTGGCGAACTACGTCCTGATGGAATACGGAACAGGCGCCATTATGAGCGTGCCCGCGCACGACGAACGCGATTTTGAATTCGCGACCAAATACGCGATAGAAATTCGCCGCGTCGTCAAGCCGGTCACTGAGACCGAGAATTCCGACGCGCTGCCATTCATATCCGAAGACGGCGTGTTGGTGAACTCCGGCGAATATAACGGATTGAGCTGTGCCGAAGCCCAGAAAAAACTCCAGCAAGTGGCTGCGCGAGATGGATTTGGGGAAGCAAAGATCATCTTTCGCTTGAAAGATTGGGGCGTGAGCCGACAGCGCTATTGGGGTACGCCGATTCCCATGATTCACTGCGAGCGTGATGGCCTGGTTCCGGTTCCGGACGATAAGTTGCCGGTGCTTTTGCCCGACAATATCGAGATCACGCAGCAGGGCGGCTCGCCGCTGGCGCGCGTGCCGTCGTTTGTGAACACCACCTGCCCTAAGTGCGGCGGCGCGGCGAAACGCGAAACCGACACGATGGACACGTTCGTTGATTCGAGCTGGTATTTCTATCGCTATACCGACGCGAAAAACGCGAAGGCCCCCTTCGATTCGGCAATCGTGAAGTATTGGTTTCCTATCGACCAATACATCGGCGGCGTTGAACACGCAATTCTGCATTTGATTTACTCGCGCTTCTGGACCAAGGTGATGCGCGACCTTGAGCTGGTGCAAAATGACGAACCGGTCGAGCGCCTTTTCACGCAAGGCATGGTGATCAAAGACGGCGCGAAGATGTCCAAGTCGAAGGGCAACGTAGTCTCGCCTGACGACATGGTGGCGCGCTACGGCGCCGATTCCGCGCGCATGTATTCTCTTTTCGCCGCGCCGCCCGACCGCGATCTTGATTGGCAGGAAGATGGCGTCGCCGGAGTAAGCCGTTTCCTCGGCCGCGTGTGGCGCATCGTTACGAAATATGCGCCGATCGCGTGTGCATCCGACGGCGCACCAGTCTCCTCCAAAACGCAAAACGGCGCGAGCCGGCTCCTGCGCAAACTGCACCAGACCATCGCGAAAATCTCGCTCGACTTCGAAGGCCGCTGGCACTTCAACACTGACGTGGCAGCGATCATGGAGCTGGTCAATGAAATGCAGAACGCGGACGCGCAGTTCGCCGCGGGAGAAATTCCTGCGCCGGTGGTGCGCGAGCTGCTGCGCACGCTCGTTCTTTTGCTGGCGCCGTTCGCGCCGTTTCTTGCGGCGGAGCTTTGGGAGGAACTGGGCGGCGAGGGCGCGATATTGCGCGCCGCGTGGCCCAAGAGCGATCCCGGACTCGCCAGGGAAGACGAGATCGAAATTCCAGTGCAGATCAACGGAAAACTGGTGGCGGTGGTCCGAGTTGCAGCCGACACAGATTCCAAATCGGTTGAAGCCGCGGCGCTGGCCAACGAAAAAGTGCGAGACCGCACGAGCGGCAAGACTGTGGCGAAAGTGATCGTCGTGCCGGGCCGCGCCGTCAACCTGGTCGTCAAGTGAAGGCAGGTTCCGAGGCGCGCGCTCACGGCAACGCTCCCGTGCGCGGAACGCAATTGCTGGTTGAGCACATGAGCGAAGTGTTCCGGCGTCCTTCGCTCGTCGCGATCGAGATTGCCTGGCGCTGGCTCATGGGAATTCCGTCTCTTCTCATCTGCTGGCGTCAAGGCCAACAAATTCTCTGCGCATATCCGCTCGAGGCCTCCGGCGCCGGTACGCTCGACACCCAGAATCCATGGGTCGCCTCAGTACAGCTCTCGAACATCGCCGCGTTCTATCAGCCGCATGTGGTCGCCAACTTGCACTGGCTGCTACCCTCAGCCGCGATCGCATGGGCGGTCGTCTCCGGCGTGGGCCGCAATCTCCTGCTGATGCGCATGGAGCCTGGCATCCGATTTCGACCCTTCACAATGATCGCGCTGCAAGGCGCATGGCTCGCGCTGCTCGGCCTCACGCTCTGGGGCTGGTTCGAGTGCATGCAGTGGGCGGCGGCAACACATATCACCGCTTCCGCTGAGCCGGACCTGGTCGGCTATTTCATCTGGGCGATTGTTCTCGCGCTCGCCTTTTTCACGGCGTTCGCGCTCACGAGTTGGGTTCTTACCATCGCACCAATCCTTGCGCTTTTGGAAACTCGTTCCGCACCTTCGGCACTGCGTCAAAGCCTGAGGCTGGGCAAAGGATTCACCGGCAAACTCGCTGAGATCAACCTGGTTCTGGGAATCGTCAAGCTGGCTCTGCTGGTGGTGGCAATGGTTTTTTCGGCTGCGCCACTGCCGTTCAGTGATGAGTTAGGCCCGGGGGCGATGCATCTGGTGGCGGCCGCATCAGTAATCTTCTTCCTGGTCGCAAATGATTTTTTCCAGGTGGTCCGGCTCGAGGCGTTCGTGGAATTCTGGAAGATTTTTCGCAACCAAGCCCCGCAATGAGCAGCCGGCTTACTTGCTCGGGCCCGCTTGAGCGGCCTCTTCCTTGATGAAGGCATCGCTGAGCGTCTTCTTGTCGTGCGCAATCGGCAATAGTGTCGGGTAAAACTGCACAAACGTCGTGTCGACCGCGCCATGTGCGGCGTGGCAGGTGTAGCAGGACGCTCCCTGAGGAATCAGCGTCCCATTTCCGCTGGGCGAATTGAACGAGAAAAACGCCCATCCGCCGGGGAATCGCGCCACGTCCTTCACGTGGACCGCGAAACCCATCACGCTCGTGCTTTGATAGTGACCGCTATGGTTGATCGAACCCTTGCTTTCTGCTCCGCGAGACTCCAGCGCCATCATGGTCTTATCCGGCCACGTTCCCGTAGCCACAAAAGTGCGATACGCTTCTGGATTCACAAACACGTTGTCGAACATGATCATGCCCCCGGGCTGCGGCGAGTAATCCATGCCGAGACCGGAACTCAAATAGATCCATTCGCGGTAATTTGTTGGTTGCATCATGTCTCCATTTGGCGCGTAGGCCGGCTTGGAATCCGTTGCAGCGGCCACGATGGCCGGGGATGACCCATAAATATGGAAGAAAGTGCAGGCAGCAGCAAGGAGACAGGCCGCCACTCCTACAACGAAAACTTTGGGAAGGGGATTTCCGCTCATAGCGCGACTATACGCTTCGTCTCACGCAACGGTTCCTTTGGATTTAGAGATCCCTGCGTGCGAGAGGATTTAGAACAGCTTCAACTGAATGACCAAATACTTCTTCGGATTTTCACGCATGCCCTTGATGAGCTGCTGCGCCTGGTCCGCTGTCTGATCCAGGTGATCGTAGAGCGAGCGGTTCTTTACCAGCGCACCCGCCGTACCCTGGCCGGCGTTGATATCCTTTGCGATCTCGTCGAGGTTCTTCAAAGTATCGTCCAGCTTTTTCGCAAATTCCGGATCCTTGACCAGCATGCCCAGCGATCCTTTACCGGAGTTGATCTGAGCCGTCAACTGGCTGGCGTTCGCCACGGTGGCATTCAGGTTGTTATAGAGCGTCTCGTCCTTCAGCAGCTTGCCGGCACTCCCTTTGCCCGCATCCAGATCGGCAGTGATGGCATTCAGGTGGTCGACCGCCGAGTTCAGCTTGGTATAGAGCGTGTTGTCGTTGACCAATGCGCCCACTGTGCCTTTGCCCTGGGCGATGGCTGCCGAAACGGTTTCAAGATTGTCGGCGATGGCAACGATTTTCCTGGCCAGCGCCGGATCGTTGAGGAGCTCGCCTGCTGTGCCGTGTCCTTGGTTGAGGGTGTCAATGAGGGTCTCGATCTTGTGCACCAGGACGTTGACTTCCTGAATGGAAACCTGGCTCGTATTGATCACGGACTGAATGGTTGGAGAGCCGGATTGCTGGAGTTCGGCATTGTTGGCCACAGGCGGCCCTATGGCATGGGTGGAATCGATGTCGAGGTAGCTGTCGCCCAGCACGCCTGCCGCCTCAATGGAGGCCAGCGAATCAGTGTGCAGGTCGTATACGTACTTCTCGCCCACTTCCATCGTCACTTCGACGGGATTGGGATTCCGGCGAGGCACCACGCGCATCTTGGTCACGTTGCCGATAGTGACGCCTTCAAGCGACACCACAGCGCCAACCTTCAGGCCGCCGGCATTGGGAAAGTAACAGCGCAGTGAGATCCTGCGCGCGAACAGGCCGCCGGAGGAGGACGTCATTAGAAAGACGATGGCAATCAGAATTGCGAGGGCGGCCAGAACCAGCGCTCCCACCTTCAGCTGCGACCACTGAATCTCTTTGCGGCTTGGCACGTGACTCCTCTTGAGGAACCCAGCGATTCAACGCCTTGAGAATACCAGAACGGGCGCGCTTAGGGTCTGCTAATAGACCCTACTGGCCGTCCTCAAGCAAGACGCTGGCAACGGCAATTTGAGAGGTATGTGTCAGCGACAGGGCGGAGCGGACAACGCCCAATCGTCCGGCAATCTCTGCGGCCCGGCCATGAAACAGCAGGGTGGGCTTTCCGCTCACTGCGCGCACCACCTCAATCTCCAGCCAGCTCACTCCAAAACTGATTCCGGTGCCCAGCGCCTTGGCCGCCGCTTCCTTGGCGGCAAAGCGGGCGGCAAAGCTCTCTGCCGAATTCCGCTTGCGCATGCAATAGGCCTGCTCCGCCTGAAGAAAGACGCGGTTCAAAAAACGCCCTCCGAAGCGATCAATGGAGTGTTGAATGCGCCCAATCTCGACCACGTCAATACCGGAACCGGCGATCAT
>Ga0182024_10017395_pt1 | contig 13506 bp, 8 predicted proteins | sample P32metaG_FD_120480 | JGI IMG/M metagenome (GOLD analysis project Ga0182024, IMG submission 120480) | Permafrost microbial communities from Stordalen Mire, Sweden - P3-2 metaG (Illumina Assembly) | ecosystem: Environmental > Terrestrial > Soil > Wetlands > Permafrost | place: Sweden: Stordalen...
CCAGGCAGAAAAACACCCACCGCCGTATTGGCGTCCTGCGAAGCAATTCCTGAGAACTGGGGATCCTTTTCGTATTGATAACGGCCCGAGAGGGTGTTCTTGCCGTCGATCACGTAATCCCAATTGGCCATGCCATTATGATCCTTGAATATGGCCGGGGAGCTCAAAGTAGTGGTCGCATAATCGGAGGTCCCCGAGCCGGGAACCAGGTAGCCTCCGCTGTTGGGCAATTGAAGTTGCAAGATACTGACGGCTACCGGGTTGAGATTGCCCAAGGGAGCTGACGGTGACAGCGCACACGCAACCTGCACGCCCGCATCCTTGTTAGTCTGGTATTTGCTCGCGTCGCTGGGATGATTGGCCGGGCACATGGCTGCAGCTAAATTGCCGACGAATGCTTGCCCTGCCGCGTTGCATTGGCTCAATGCTGTCCATCCCGGAGGGCAGCTGCCTCGATTGCCTTGGGGAATCGGCGCCAACGTGGGGGTAGTTTCACCGAAGCCCGTGATTCCGTTCTTCTGGTTGGTTTCCTGGTAAGAGACGAAGAAGAACAACTTGTCCTTCTTGATGGGCCCCCCGACGGCACCCCCATATTGGTTTGAATTCAGAACTCCTTTGGGCTGGCCAAAGAAATTATTGAACCAACTGTTGGCATTAAGGGCAGTATTGCGGAAGAACTCGAATCCCGTCCCATGGAAACTATTCGAACCGGATTTGGTGACTACATTGACGTTGGCGCCAGGGTTGCGCCCGTAACCGGCATCATAGCTGGATGTTTGGATCTTGAATTCGGAGATGGCGTCCGGAATGGGGATCGCAAAAGACCCATTGGACTTCCCTTCGGTGCCCGTATTAAAGCTGAACCAGGAATCTACAGAAACCCCGTCTTGCAGATATGTGTTCTGGCCAAAGCCCGCCCCATTCACTGCGATAAAAACGCTGCCCTTTCCCACCGTGCTCGCGTTTTCGACGTTGCTGTTGGCCCCCGCAGCCATGCTCAACAGGTTCGTGTAGTTTCGCGTGTTCAACGGAAGCGCTGTCACCGTGTCGCCGGCGGCCACATTGCCCAGTGCCGAACTCGTCGTCTGTACCACCTCGACCGAACCGTTCACGGTGATGGTCTGAGTTTGCGAGCCCACCTCGAGCGCGCGGTCCAAAACCGCCGTTTCTGTCACGGAAACCGTCACGTTAGGAATGTCCACGGCTTTGAATCCGCTGGCCTCAATTCTCAACTGATACTTACCCGGCGGCAGCAGGCCAAATTTGTACGTCCCGTCCGCCTCGGTCATCGTGGTGCGCGATTGGGCCGTGTCCGCGCTCGTGAGCGTAACTGTCGCATTGGGAACTGCGGCGCCCGAAGAATCGGTAAGTCTGCCGGTCAGCGCTCCCGTCGAAGAGGACTGCGCCCTCAGACCCGGAGGCGTTACGAGTACCATTGCGAGGAATAGACCAGTAAAAAGAAAAAGCCCAATACGGCTGAACCCGCGGCGCCAAATCTCGTTGGCCATGCCACTCTCCAGTTCGTCTTAGATTGGCCTGTATGTTGAAATTAATTGTTACTTCCGCACCCCGAATGAGCGCTGTTTATCACGCGGATTAATTAGGTGTCAAGCAGAAAGCTGCGGCATCCGGCGTCCTGCGAACTCGAAGCTGTGCTGCGCCTCACCCTTTCTACCGGGTGAGGAGGCGGTTTTGAGGCGGTACGTGACCGAAAGCGATACGGTCAGCGCGCAGCCCTGCGGCAATATGAGCTCCCGGCACTGCTCCTGCTGCATGAACACAACCCCAAATCACGCCCGCTGCGCGCTCCAAATTACCGTAACCGGGTTCCAGCTAAATCTGAATTCTTGAGAAAAGATAACTCGCGATACCCAGCAGGATGGTGGTCAGCGCGCCCAGCACGAGAAAATCGGTTGCCAAGCCAAACACAAATACGTTGCTGAAGGCCCCGCGTAGTCCATCCACACCATAAGTCAGCGGATTCAGATGGATCAAGAATTGCAGCGGTTTCGGCAAGCCTTGTACCGGAAACAGAGCATTGGAAAAGAAGAATAGCGGCATCACGATGAAATTCATGATGAGTTGGAACCCCTGCATATCCTGCAGAACCGAACCGATGGCCGTGCCGATGGCCGTAAACAACAGGGCGATCAGAAACATGAAGGCTAGCGCTACGGGCAAGAACAGGCCCCTATGGAAGCGAAACCCCGCCAGTAAACAGAAGACGAAGACCACCGCCCCTTGCATCATTGCGACCGTCGCGCCTCCGAGCGCCCGGCCCAGCACAATCTGCAGCCTCGATACCGGCGCCACAAGCGTTTCCTTCAGGAAACCAAACTGGCGGTCCCAGATGATTTCAATGCCGCTGAAAACCGCGGTAAACAGAATCCCCATGGAGATGATTCCCGGCGCGAGAAACTGAATGTAATTCCCGCCACCCGCTTTCGCGAACGTTGGACCGAAGCCAAATCCCAGCGCCAACAGGAACAAAAGCGGCTGCCCGAGCGAGCCGATGATCCGCGCACGCGAACGAAGGTAACGCTTGAGCTGGCGCAACCACAGAATGTAGATCGCGCTCATCGCTTTCCGCTTCCTCTCCACAGCTTCCGCATCGCGCGCATGCGGTCGGAAGAAGATGCTTCCTCATCGCGGATGGCATGTCCGGTCAGCGAAATGAACGCGTCCTCCAAACTCTTGGCTTCCGTCTGCTCCTTCAAGGCGGCGGGCGTGCCCTCCGCAACGATCTTTCCGTGATCGATGATGGCCACCTCGTTCGCTACGCGATCCGCTTCTTCCATGTAATGGGTGGTGAACAGCACGGTCACTTTCTGATCTGTGCTGAGATTTTGAATGAATGTCCAAATGTGGTTGCGCGTCTGAGGATCGAGGCCCAGCGTGGGCTCATCGAGAAAAAGAATTTTCGGCTTGTGCAGTAGCGCGCGCGCCACCTCGAGGCGTCGCCTCATGCCGCCCGAATATTGCTTCACGAAGTCGTTCCGCCGGTCCCAGAGCTCCACAAACGCGATGAGCGTTTCGATCCTCTCTCTGCGTTCCGGCGATCGAATGCCGTAGAGAACTCCGTGAAGCTCCATGTTTTCGAGGGCGGTCAACTCCTCGTCCAGGCTCGAGTCCTGAAACACGATGCCAAAGGCGCGGCGCACTAGATGTTGCTCCCGCTGGGGATCGTGCCCGTCGACCCGCAGTACCCCGCCGGTCGGCTGCAGCAGCGTAGTAAGCATCTTGATGGTCGTCGTTTTCCCCGCGCCGTTGGGTCCCAGAAAGCCGAAGATCCTTCCTTCGGCGACCGTAAACGAGATGTGATCCACGGCGCAAAATGCGCCAAAATTCTTCACCAGATCCTGAACTTCGATCATTGCGTGCAAGGCGCCGGCTTTCTCTTCCCGTAGCGATGCGGCCGGAAAGTTCGCGGCATTGTACCTGTATTGCGGTCTTATTCGGCCAGCTCAAATGCGGTTGCACGGCGGAAAGATCCTCGCATCGCACAATTCGCGGTCTACAATCACTTTTGCCATCCATAAACTTCGCCAGCAGGGCCTCCCTGAGCTTAGGCTCGCCAGCGTAACCTCTCAGCAATCATGCGCAGATAAGGGCGCAGATAATTTGACCCGCGAGTGAACCGGTTGATAGCATTTTGCGGCGCCATTGCCTGACTACGTGCCGTCACAGGTGCGCGAAGGAGCACGATGACTTCAGCTGCAAAAAGCAACGCGCGATGGATCGCCGCTCTCTGCGCTATGGCCGTTTTTGCATTCGCGTGCCTATGGGCCTTCCTTCACCTGGGCGGATGGCTAATCGTCGAAGACCCGCTTTCCACCGCCTACACGATCGTGGTGTTGAGTGGACGCATGCCGACGCGCGCCCTCGAAGCGGCGCGCATCTATCGGCAAAACTTCGCCCCGCGCGTCTGGGTGTCACAACCAGCGAGCGCGGCCGAGCAACTCAATCAAATGCATATCGCATATCTCGGCGAAGAGTTTTATAACCAGAAGGTGTTGATAGCGGAAGGTGTTCCTCCCGATGCCATTCATGTTCTCGAACGGCCTGCGGTGAATACGGAAGAAGAAGTGGACGAAATCGCGCGCGAATGCCGCCGTGACGATGCACATACGGTGATCGTGGTCACTTCGCAGCCGCATACCCGCCGCGTCCGTGAGATTTGGAAGCGCCGCGTCGGCAGCGATCCGCGATTGATTGTCCGTTACGTGACCGACGATTCGTTTGATCGCGGCCACTGGTGGCGAACGTCGCAGGATGCCTTCGACGTCATCCGGGAAATGCTCGGCCTGGCCAATGCCTGGGCTGGATTCCCAGCGCAACCCGAGCCACACTCATGACCCCGCACAAGCGTCCTGCAGCCCAGCCGCAAGCACCGGCGCAAGCACCGTCACAAGCCCCGTCGCAATCCCCGTCGCAATCCTTGGCGATCCCCATCGCCCAGGGGTTGAGCGAGGCTTTGCCGCTCGTCCTCCTGGGTATGGCCATGCTTTATACCGATCGCCTGTTCACCTTCGGCGACGACGAAGCGACCACCGTCAGCGCGGCCGCGCAACCGCTGCGCACGTTCCTGCAGCGTTTTTTTGCGGGCGTCGGCCAGCAAACGCGTCCGCCGCTCTACGATGTCTGGCTGCACCTCTGGCTGCGGATCAGTCATGGCATCTTCCCACTGCTCCGCGCGCCTTCCATGGTTTTTTTTCTGCTCGGCCTGTGGATGCTCTCGCGCGCCGCGCGCATTCTTGGCGGTGAATCAAGTGCCACGGCTTTGCTGTGGACGGCGGTTCTCTGGCCGTATGGCTTCCTCTATGGCCGCCTCGCGGGCTGGTATGCGTTTACATTTCTGCTGATTTCAGCTCTCACCTGGACGTACCTGCGTTACCAAAGCGCTCCCACCCGCCGGCGCTGGGCCGTCGTTTGCCTGCTGGCCGTTGCGCTGATCTATTCGAATTACGCCGGTTGGGCGTTGCTCGCGCTGCTGGGCGTGGACGATTGGCTCCGTAACCGGACCCAGCGTCGCGCAACCATCGTCCGGCTTTTGGCCACCACCGCATTATTGCTCGTCGTTTTTGCACCGCTCTGGTTTCATTTCGCCGCCGACGTGCGCAACGCGGTTGAACTCCCGCACAACTGGAAGAGCGCTGGGCTCACCGCGGGATATAACCTGTATGCCCTGGTCGTAAGCGAATCGGTGGCTCCCTGGTTCTGGCGTTTCAGCGTCCCCGCGACGATAGCCGTGGGCGCCGCTTTACTCGCTGTATTCTTTTTCGTTCGTGAAGGAACGCGCCGCTTCTACATATTCGCCGCGCTATTGTTCGCCGGCATGGATATCCTCGGATTTCTCCAGACCAGATTCCTGCTTCTCCTGGCGCCGTGGTTTTTGCTTCCGGTCGCCGTGGCGCTCGGCACAATCAAACTTCGCTATGCGCGTATTGCGCTGGCCCTGTCCCTGGCAGTTGCCGCGGCCGTCGGATGGTACGGTATGTATACCCGGCGCTTTTTCATCGCGGAGCGGTTCGTCGAGCCCTGGGCGCAGATCTCGGCTGAGGCCGCGAAGGCGGTGCAGGACGGTGGCTTGGTCATCGGCAACAATCCTTCGTTCTTTTTCTACCTCACGTACGATTTGCATGCGCCGCAAACGTCTTCGCAGTGGCGCTTTTCCGGCAGTTTGCCCGAAGCGGTCCACCATCCCAGCGTTTGGAGTGCCAGCGGCTGGCTGGCCGAGGGCCGCCCGATTCGGCCCTACATGCTCTGGATTTGGGGAATATCTTCCGAGGGAGGGTCATCCGCCATCATGGATGATGCGTCTCAATTTCTGGATAGCCGCTGCGGCGAGCGCGTGGTCCGTCACCTGGTGCACGACGCGGGCAACGAATGGAAGAAGCGCTTTCTTCCCGGCTACGACATTCCGTGGCGTATAGAGACGCGCCAGTACGCCTGCGATATAGCCGCCGCCACACCGCCGGCCGCGGGCGCCACAACTCCCCCTAAACCGGCGCCTGCCAGAAAATGACCTTCCGCCAACACTAGTTGAATACGTCTGGAATTGAATACGTCTGGTGATTCGGGCGAAGCTATTCGGCGCGTTGAAGCTCACAGACGCCAGAGAAAACCTTCTATAGTTTAGTAGGAGCTTAGTAAGCCCACCGCAGCAACATTCCCGCCGTGGTGTAACCTGCGCCCACCGCTATCAGCAGAACCAGGTCCCCTTTGTGCAAACGCCCTTGCGCCACGGCATCGCATAATCCCAATGGGATCGTGCCGCCCGTGGTATTCGCCAGGCGGTCGATGTTTACCAGCACTTTGGAATCGTCTACGCCCAGCCGTTCCTGCATCGCGCGGATAATCCGCAAATTCGCCTGGTGCGGCACGACCAGCGCGACGTCTCGGTGCGTGTAGCCGTTGCGCTCGAGTAGTTGGCACGCCACCTCCGCCATGCGCCGCACCGCATACTTGAAAACTTGCGAGCCGGATTGGTGAACATAATGCATCTTGCGATCCACTGTTTCGTGCGAAGCCGGATGCAGCGATCCTCCGGCGGGCATGCACAAGAAGTCGCCGCCAGAACCGTCAATGTCGTGGTTAAAGTCGAGAATGCCATCTGCGCCCGGTTCCGCGGGCTCCACCAAAACGGCGCCTGCCCCATCGCCAAAAAGCACGCAGGTGCTGCGGTCTTCATAATTGATGATCGAAGTCATGACGTCGCTGCCGATGACCAGTACCTTGCGGTGCGATCCCGCGCCGACAAATTGCGCTCCGACCGTCAAAGCGTACAGAAACCCCGAACAAGCGGCGGAAAGATCGAAACCCCAGGCATGCTTTGCTCCCAGCCGGTCTTGCACCAGGCACGCGGTCGCGGGAAACAGCATGTCCGGCGTCACGGTGGCGACGATAATCAAGTCGATTTCTTCGGCGCTGGTATTCGTTTTCTCGAGAACCTGCCGCGCCGCGGCCGTCGCGAGGTGTGAGGTGCCGACGCCGCGGTCGACGATATGACGCTGACCGATGCCCGTACGCTCGCGAATCCATTGGTCATTTGTATCGACCATTTTTTCGATATCGGCATTGGTAATCACCTGCGGCGGAACGTATCCCGCGACTCCGGTGATTCTTGCAGCGATGCGTTTGCCCATGCAGCCTTCCCCCCCAATCACCTTGGCGCCAAAGGAACCGAAATCTTACGCAATCGTAGCCGGAGTGACAAGGAAACCCCTCGCCGCCTGCATCGGCGTACGGGAAACCGGCACAAAAATAGCGGCTGGGCGAGGCGATGCGGATAGCTATTCGCGGATTTTTTCGTCTTTCTTCTTCTTGTCGAGAGCCTCGCCCCGGAGGTGGTCCGCGCACACGTCACAGATCGCCTTGGACGACGGTTTTGCGCACAGCATGCAAACTGCATGCTTCTTTTCCATGATCACGTTCCTTTCACGTCCGGGTGCCCGGCGCGCTACGCAGGTGTTTGGCCGCCGGTCTTCATCGCTCCCGATGCATGGCTCACAATGCTTTGCGCACAATGCAAGTGGTCACACAAAGTTCCCCGACCCCAGACTCACACAGGATTGCGCCACCGACATTAGTGGCGCAGCATTGGTAACACAAGGAGGCCAGCCTAGCAAACAGACAGCTCAAGGAAAAGTGGCTAGCCCTGGCGGCAGTCAACCGGGGACCGATCTGTAGCCATTGCGGAGGATTCAACCGAAGCGGAGGATTCACCAACCGCGTAGGACCGGGTTTCCAGAGCCTCGAGAAAGACACGCACGATGACGGGATCGAATTGCGCCCCGGCGCACCGCCTGAGCTCAGCCGCAGCGTCCGCGGAAGTGCGTGCCTTCTTGTACGTACGCTCCGAGGTAATCGTGTCGTAGGCGTCGGCGACGGATATGATGCGTGCGCCCATCGGGATATTATCGCCGTCAAGACCGGCGGGATACCCCGAGCCATCATACATTTCGTGGTGATGCAGGACCATTTCGCGAATGCGGGAAATGGCCTGGAGCGGCCGGAGCAGCTGCTCACCAAACGAAACGTGTTGCTTCATCGTGTCCCACTCTGCCGGATCAAGCGGGCCGGTTTTGTTGAGGATGGCCTCAGGGATACCCAACTTACCGATATCGTGCAGCATGCCACCAAGCTGGATTTCCTCGACTTGTGTTTCGCTCAGCCCGAGCCGTGCAGCCATGACAGCCGCATAATTGGCTACTTTCGTCGAGTGACCTTGCGTGTAGTGATCCTTGGCATCGATGGCCAATGCCAGCGCCGTAAGTGTTTCGACCACCGACCGCCGCAGCATACCTGGCGCCGCCTTGGCCAGACGGGATCCGCCTCCGGGTCGCTCCTCTGGAGCGTCGCCCAGATCGGTCGCCGCCAGGGACTGGGCAAATTGTTCCAACCGTCCGCAAATTTCCGCAAAGGCGTCGGGACCGGTCGAAAACAGCCGTTTCAACGTCACTCCGAGATACGCTTCCAAAACGTCCCGTTTCCATTTCTTGCTCTCGTCAGGGTCGACATGCTCAGCGGTGGAAACGGCATTGCCCCCCTGGTGTTTTGACAGGTACATCGAAGCGTCGGCGATTTGAATCAGTTCCTGCGGCGTGGCCCCATGAACGGGGAAACTGGCGATACCAAAGCTCGCGGTGATATTTTTGTCGTGCAGTAATGGGTCGCCGGCAAGTGTAGCGCGCAACTTTTCCGCGAGCGGCCGGCCCTGTTCGATGTTTGTTTCCGGCATGAGAATGACGAATTCGTCTCCCCCATAACGCGCCACGACATCGGAGCGGCGGCAAGTCTCTTCCAGAAGATGGCCCACGCGATGGAGGACAATATCCCCTTCGAGATGCCCATAAAAATCGTTGACGAATTTGAACCTGTCGAGGTCGATGAGTACCAGGGAGAACGCCCGATTCGCGCGTGTCGAGCGCTTCCATTCGGCCGATAGAGCCTCCATCAGGAAGCGATGGGTTTTCATCCCCGTCAGGCCGTCGGTGATGGCTTGTTCTTGCGCTTTTTGGAACGTCAGCGCGTTATGCAGGGCTCCGGAAATTAGATCCGCGAGGGTATTCAACAATAGCACTTCTTCCTCGGCGAAATCGTGCCGCTCGGCGCTCTCGACATAGAGCACGCCGTAGAGCTGCTCCGCATAAAGAATGGGTAGCGCAATCGCCGAAGCCGAACCTTCGAGCACCGGCTTGTCTCCGGAGCCGTTCGGAATCGCGCTGGCCACGCATACCTGGCCACTGCGCGCGACCGATCCAACGAGACTTTCGCCAAGAGCCAAACGCCTGTGCAGTGCCCCCAGGCGGCTTCCGGCTTCCGCCTTGATGACCACCTCTTTGGTCTCGTAATCGAGCAAGCCGATGCCCGTGTGGTCAACGCCCAGGCCATCGTGAATTAGCTGGGTAATATTGTTCAGCATCTTCTCGGTGTTGAGGGTGGTGATCACGCTCCGTGAAATATTGTTCAGCAACATTAAATGACGCGCTTTGGTCTGCTCGGCGCGGTACAGGCGCGCGTTCTCGATCGCAATCGTCGCCTGGCTGGCCAGCACCCGCATCATTTCCAGCCGGTCCTTGTCGTATAACTGCTTCTGCAAACTGTGAATGGCCAGCACGCCGATGGCGCGCTCGTTCACCAGCAGCGGGACTCCGCAGAACGAGCCTGTGTCGTGCACGTACCGCACCCCCAGCTTCTCCGCTTCCTCTGGCATGTTCTTGCCCAGCAAAAGCGGCTCACCCGTGCGCAGGATGTGTTCGGTAAGGTTGTTGCCCGCGGGCCGGTGGCGTTTGGGCTGGCGGATACCATCGACGATTTCGAGTTCAAAACGAACCTGCTCTTGCGCGGAATCGTACAACGCGATGTAGAAATTACTCACGTCGAACATGCGCCGCATTTCCGTGAAGATTTTCTCGAACAGTGAATCGGAGTCGAGGGTCGAGTTCAGGGCCCGGCCAATCTCGTTCAGGATATGCAATTCTTCGGATTTCCTCGACGATTCCTGAATCAAGTAACTGTTCTCCACCGCCATGCCGATCTGTTGGCCCAGTGCGAGCAGCAGTCGCAATTCGCTCGACGCGAAACGCCGGTTATCCGTTGCTCCCAGCAACAGCACACCAAGCTGTTCCTTCGCTTGCAGGGTGATGCCCACAACCGTGCATAGTCCGCTGGCCATAGCCAGCTGCCGGAAGCGCGGGAAGCCCTCCTCATGCTCCAGTTGGGCCCAAGCGGAGTTGCTGCCGATATCGCGGAAGACCACCAGGCCGCCGAAGCGCGCGACCATGCGCATGAGAGGACCGTCCAGATGTTCTGCCTCTACGTCGCGGCAAAAGGAACTATCGATTCCCACCGATACCGCCGCCGCCGGTCTGTGCACGTCGGCGTGATGTAAAAGAATAATTCCAGCCGGAAGGCGGACTACACTCAGCAGCCGATCCAGGGCGTGTGAGAGCGTGCGCTCAATTTCGCTGCCCACAAAGCTCGAAGTGGTCAGATTCAGACTTGCCAGCGCGACAATGTTCTGTTCGACGCGGCGCTTCTCTTCGTCGTACAGCGCCATCACCATCAGTCCTGCAACCAGCAATTGCGGCACACTCGCCAGCACTGCGAAGTTTTGCCGTGCGGTGGTGCCCAGGGGCGCAAAGTGGGCTCCGATTACGGGGATGGGCGCCCACATCAGAAAAACCAGCGCAATAAACTTACCCCCGTAAGTATCGCGCTCCCTGCTCTCGCGCCAAAAGACCCAGGAGATCGTCAGAAATATCAATGCGATGCCGATCGCGGGCGACAAACTCACCTTCCTTAGCTCGAAGGCGCCGGCCCAGGCCGCATATCCGACCGCTGCTGCCACCAGCACTGCGATTGGCGCGCGAGCGTTCACATACAGCCGCGCTGCGCAGAGCAGCGCCAGCCCTCCTGCCGCCAAAAGCCATTCATCCGTAACCAGGAGCCATACCGGAGAACCCACCGGCGGTTCCAGCGCCACGCATAGCGTGCTTAGAGCAAGTAGCCACCAGCCGACGGTCCAGGCCGCCAGGTGAGGTCTTTTTTTGACCCAATACAAATAGGTGAAAAAAGCCGCAATTAGCACTGTCGCAGTCAGCCGGGCGAGTGTCGTGATAATGTTGTTGGCGATCACTATTTTTTTCTAGCGATTTTTCTCACGCTGCGCGCTGCTGCGATCGCGCCGGAGGCCCTGCGGACCCTTACGCCAGATATTTGCGGCCGACCGGCTACCCATCATGGTCCTGATCCCCAGTCACTGCCGCCTCCGCGGAAGACAAACCGGAATATGAAACTATAGTATGAGGATTTTTGAGGGGTCAACGGTACTCGGGTACCAGGAAAGAACATTGCGAGCGGTCTGTGGATTTTCCAGAGTCCCGGCGAAACCGCGTCATTTCTGATGACTGACGCTCGAACGAAACTCGTGCCAAGCGCACCAGTCCGAGAATTTACTTCGCGGCGCTTCGTCGTGGTATCGATGCCGCGGCATCGGATAAGATGCTTTGCCTCTCGCGCAAATCTCGGGACGGAACCGGCGCGTGATCATCGGCGTGAGCGATCGTCATGAGCAGGTCGCATGAGTGAACGATATGAGTAATCGACATGAGTGATCGAGAAGATTTTCCCGTGCATTCTTCTGCCGCGAGCGGCAGCTTGCCCGCCTCGGATGCCGGCCCGGCCGGACAAGTGCGCGTCCGGTTTGCGCCGTCTCCGACGGGCTATCTGCACGTGGGTGGCGCCCGCACGGCCCTGTTTAACTGGCTGTTCGCCCGCAATCAAGGTGGGATCTTCATACTGCGGATCGAGGATACCGACGCGGAGCGCAATCGACCGGAGTTGGTTGAAGGCATTCTCGATGGGTTGCGCTGGCTGGGCCTGGACTGGGATGAGGGCCCGATCCACCAGTCCGATCGGCTTGCGGCCTACCGTGCTGCGGCAGACCGGTTGCTTGCGGCGGGCGCCGCTTACCTCTGCTACTGCCCGCCAGAAAAATACTCGGGCGGCGACGCCGCAGAAGAAGGCGCGGAGGAAAAGGGCGGGCACCGCCGCATCACGCGCTGCAGTTGCCGCGAGAGCAAACAGAGCGCAGGAGGGCCAACCGGAGGAGCGGTGAGCGGAGGAGCGGCGAGCGGAGGAGGGGCGAGCGCAGGAGGGCCAAGCGCACCAGGTCAAAGACCGGCGGTGCGGTTTCGCGTGCCGCTGGGCGAAAGCACGCGGTTCGACGACGCCGTCTTCGGGCCGCGCGAGGTAGCGAACGAAGAGATCGAGGACTTCGTACTGCTGCGGTCAGCGCGCGAGGATGTTCCGGGCGAAGCCCGGCCTACCTATCAGCTGGCAGCGGTGGTGGACGACATCGAGATGCGGATCACGCACGTGATCCGTGGCGCCGACCACATCTCGAATACCCCCAAGCAGTCGCTGTTGTATCGCGCGCTGGGCGTGCCGCCGCCGATCTTTGCGCATGTTCCGCTGATCCTGGGCACCGATCGCACGCGCCTGTCCAAACGGCATGGCGCGACGAGCGTCGGTTTGTATCGCGACGAAGGATTTTTGCCGGAGGCGTTCCGAAATTTTCTCGCACTTCTGGGGTGGTCTCCCGGCGATGATTCGGAATTTCTGCGCACCCCCGAGCTGATCGAGCGCTTCTCGCTCGAGGGCGTCAGCCGCACCAACGCCGTGTTCGATCGCGTAAAACTCGAATGGTTTAACCAGCAATATCTGCAAAAGCTACCGATTGGCGAACTGGTTCCAGCGGTGCAGTGGGAACTCGAACGGAGCGGGCTGTGGCGGCCGGAGTGGGGGCTTGGGACGCCGGGCGGCCCGACCGCAAGCGATTCTGGAGGGGCTGCGTGGTTTGCGCGAACCGTGGACCTGCTGCGCCCAAGGACGCGCTTGTTACCGGATTTTTCCACCTGGGCACGCGCATTCTTCTCAGACGATTTTGCCTACGAGAGCGCGGCACGGGCGAAATTCTGGAAAGACGAGCGCTTGCCAGACCTGCTCGCGCGCCTGGCCGATGCGCTCGCAGCTTTGCCCGAGTGGACCCACGACGCATGCGACCAGGCCTTGCGACAGCTGGCGGAGCAGGCAGGCGTCAAGGCCGGGCTCCTGATCAATGCGACGCGCGTGGCGCTGGTCGGGCAAGGCGTCGCGCCTCCATTGTTCGATACGATGCTGGCGCTGGGCCGCGACCGCGTGGTCGGCCGCTTGCGCCGCGCGCTGCCGGCCGTCGCCGCGGGACCGCTCGAGAGCTGAGCGGGTCTTTACCACGTGGCACGCACTCTTGATTTGGCTAGCGGTCGCTATGCGGCCAGCGGTCGCTATCGGACTACCGGTCGCGCCTCCATTGTTTCGCTACGATGCTGGCGCCGGGCAGCGATCGCGGCTACGGCACTGATGGCGCAGGTCGCTGATGGGCAGTTACGGGCGACTTTTGGCCAGCGAAGCGCCACCCGTCCCTTGTTGCTACGAGGATTCAGACGATAACAGGGGTACCGA
>Ga0182024_10017396_pt1 | contig 13506 bp, 15 predicted proteins | sample P32metaG_FD_120480 | JGI IMG/M metagenome (GOLD analysis project Ga0182024, IMG submission 120480) | Permafrost microbial communities from Stordalen Mire, Sweden - P3-2 metaG (Illumina Assembly) | ecosystem: Environmental > Terrestrial > Soil > Wetlands > Permafrost | place: Sweden: Stordalen...
ACAACTCAAAATCGCTCGAGTCGCACTTATGCTTGTTTGAACTAAACAGAATCTTCTTCCCGTCGGGCGAGAACGTGGGCGCGAAGCTGGCGCAGCCGAAATTCGTGATCTGTTTCGCGCCCGATCCGTCCGCATTGGCGACGAACAACTCCATCTTCATCGGCGTGGTGAGATTCTCTTTCAACAGTTCTTTCGATTTCGCGGCCTTCTCCGGCGTATCAGGATGATGCGCACGCCATACGATTTTCTTCCCGTCGCGTGAAAACACCGCGCCGCCGTCATAGCCTTCCGACGTCGTGATGCGCGCCTTGTGGGACCCGTCTTCGTTCATCGTCCACAAATCGAGGTCGCCCGACGCGAGCGAGGTATAAATAATTTTCTTCGTCTTCCAGTTAATCGTCGCCTCGGCGTCGTAACCGGGCGCGGTAGTCAGCTTTTTCAAAATTTTCCCGGCGTCCGTGGCAAGGAAAATATCGAACGTAGGATACACGGCCCAGACGTAGCCTTTGCTCCGATCCGGGCGAGCAGGACACGCATCACCGCCCTCATGCGTGGACGCGTAGACAATGGTTTTGTTATCGTCGAGAAAATATCCGCAGGTGGTGACGCCCTTGCCGGTCGAAACCATCTTCACATCGGACCCATCGGCCGCATTCATGATGTAAATCTGATCGCACTCATGCCCGTCCCGCGTCGATTGAAAGATCAGCCGCTTGCCATCGGGAGCCCAGTACGCCTCGGCGTTCTGCCCTCCATGGGTGAGTTGGTTCAGATTCGCCAGGTGCTGCGCGGAACATGTTAAACAAACCAGAACCGGGAGCAGGAACAGGAGCTTCATAGAAAGGACTATTGTAAGCCACCGTTCGGTTTTGAGTTCGCCCTATTTGAAATACTGATCGTTATAAACCGCAGGCCTCTTCGCCTTCAGATCGGCAAGCGACTTCTTCGCCATCTCCTCCGGCATGCGCTTGACAATGGCCGCCTTGACTTCTTCAAAAGGTTTCGTCGAGTGCGCCTCGACTTTGATCAGGTGATATCCGAACGGCGATTTCACCGGCTGGCTCATCTGCCCCACCGGCAATATAAACGCCTCTTTATCGAACTCCGGCACCATCTGTCCCCGAGCGAAAGATCCCAGATCGCCGCCGTTCGCGCCCGATCCCGTATCGTCCGAGCTCTCTTTAGCGACGGCCGCGAAATCCGCGCCGGCCACAATTTTCGCCCGTATTTCCGTGATTTTCGCGAGCGCTTCGGCTTCCGTCAGCTCTTTCTTGCCGTCAGCGAGGGGCATCTTCGAGCCCTGGAAACGGATCAGGATGTGTCTTGCCTTCACTTCTTCCCATTCCGTTTTATGCGCGTCGTAGTAGGCGTGCAGCATCGCGTCGTCGGGTTTGCCGTTCTCGCCAAAATAGCGATACATGACATTCGCCAGCAATTGATTCGTCGAAAGCATAATCTGCGTTTGGATCTTGGGCGTCTGATCCAGCTTCTCCGCCTTGGCTTCCTGCGCCAGAGCCAGGATTTCCGCCAGCTTATCGGCAATGTCGCGGCGGCCTTTCGGCGTCTGCGCATTGGCCTGCTGTTGGGGCGGGATGGTCGACAGGATCATGTCAAACTGCGCTTTCGTGATTTTGTCGTCGCCCACGGTCAGGACGGCCGTATCGGGGGGGACCATGGACGGTATCGGCATCATAGCCGGCATTTTCGGTGCGAGCGTGGACGGCGGCAGTGGCTTGATTGCGCCATTCTGAGCGGGCGGCGGTGGTTGCTGCCCCCACGCGAGCGCCGCGCCAAGCAGGAAAAAAGAAAATCTCATGCTCTTAGAATAACAGCCTGCTAGAATAACAGCCTATAAGACAGGAAACGGACAAAAGCCCATGAGATTGCTCGTTTTACTAATTGTGACCGTTCCAACGTTCGCCGCCGACGAGCTGACCGTCTACGACCTCCTCGCCCCGGACACCCACAAATTCGCAATCATTTACGACGTCTCCGCGACCCGTGAAGGCGCGCCGTATTATCTCAATCCCATCCGCCGCGGATCGGTCGCCGACAAGGAGCGGGTCGTCGACCGCGCCACCGGCCAGCCTTTGAAATTCGACATCATCGATGGCAAAACCGCGAAAGCGGACGGAGCGGGCGGCCGGAACACTGCCGATGACGACCAGTTCCTGCGCGTACACCTGCTTAAGCCGGTAGCGAAAGGCTCGGAGGCCCGCATCCGCATCTACAAGACCTATACGGACGCCGCGTCTTATTCCGAGAAAGACGGAGCGCTCATCTGGGAGCGTCCCTTAGGCATTAAGCGCAACGTGGTCATCCTGCCTGCCGGGTATGAACTGATCGGCTCCGCATCGCCAGCCATCGTTTCGACCGAGTCCGACGGCCGCGTGCGGCTCAGTTTCCTGAACGACCGCGACGACCAGTTGCCCGTGAAAATCATGGCGCGGAGGATTCCATGAAACTTCTTCTATTGATTCTGGCCTTTCAGTTCCATCGAGCCGAGCAGGATCGCGAAATCCGCTATTGGCTGCTCGCTCCGGAAACGCACCAGTTCCGAATCTCCCACGACTTCACGGTTACGAAAATCGGCCAGAAATCCGTGCACAGCTTCGTAAGAAAAGGCAGCGATGTCGCGCCCGATTCGAAAATGTCCAACCTCGATACCGGAGAACCGCTCTTCACGCACATCGTGAAAGGGAAGGAAGTAAACGCGCTGAATTACTATCCGAATCCAACCGATCCAGAGTCCATCGTCGTTCAGGGCGACCTCCCGCACGCGGTCGAAGAAGGCCAATCCGTTCGCATTCGCGTGGAGGAAACTTACACCGACCCCGTCGGCTATGCGATGCAGGGGAACGAACTGGTCTGGACCAGAACGCTAGGCCGGCCACTCAATTTCGTGACGCTTCCCACGGGCTGGATGCTGACCAGCGTAAATGTTCCAGCCGTTATTTCTCTCGATCGCGAAGGAAGAGCGATGCTGCGCTTCACCAACATCCGCAACGACGAAATCGCAGTAACCATCCGCGCGCGAAAGCGGTGAAGACGGAGCGTCTCATCCTCGAACCATGGCGAAGCTCAGACTGGGAGGCATTCCGTCCGATCGCGACCGATGTCGAGGTCATGCGCTACATTACCGGCGGCATCCCTTGGACCGATGAGCAAATTCAGAACTTTGTCTACCGCCAGATAAGCCTCTATTCCGAGCGAGGCTTCTGCCGTTGGAAGCTGCTCGAAGCATCGAGCGGGGAGCTGATCGGATTCTGTGGAGTGGGTGTCTGGCGCGAGTTCCTGGACCCGGAAATCGGCTGGTGGCTCGCCCGCAGCTATTGGGGACGCGGCCTGGCAACAGAAGCGGCCCGAGCGGCGCTTCAAGACGTGTTCGAGCGCGTTGGTTTAGAGCGGCTCATCTCCATCGCGAGGCCGGAGAACAGCCCATCCATCGGAATCATGAAGAAGCTCGGCTTGCGGTTCGATGCCGAGTTTGAGAGCGAGGGCATCAGGCTCGTGCGATATGGGATCGAGAACCACAGTGGTGCAGCCGAGTTACAATCGTGAGTATGGCGATTCAAACTTCAAAGCGGTCGGGAAGAGCAGTCCGCCAAAGCGTAAGTATCCCCGCGCCACTGGCGGTGGAGGTGCGTCGCGTCGCAAAAGAACGCCATCTCACGATTAGCCGCGCTTTGGTCACTCTCGCCGAGCGAGGTGTCCGCGCCGAACAAGACGCCAAAGAGAATCTCAAGATCGCCTATCGAACATTTCTCAAGGAGAAAGAGCCTTCAAGGAAGGAAGAAGCCGGACAGGAATTGATCCGCGCGATCTTCGGGACCGACGCCATTGCCGAAGATTCGATTCGCTGATCTCCCGCGGGGTCTGCGGCAACATCTCCTCGAACGAGTAGACCAGCGCAAAATTCCTCTTGCGGATCTACATCGCCTGCAGGAGTGGGTCAAAGTGCAGCCAAATGCTCCGGAGGGCGATTGGTACAAGGATTTCGGCTCCTTCAAGTTATGCGGCAGCGGCGAGTACCCGAAGACATTCCTAACCAAGGGCATGACGCCCTACGGCGAAAAGATCGATTAGAACCTTCATTCGCCTTCGTCCTCCTTCTCCTCCGCCAGCACATGCGCAATCTTCGGGCGATTCGCCAGGCTCATCAATTCTTCAATTTCCTCCGCCCGCATGGAAACTCCCATCAGGGAGCCCAGCATAAGAGGACCGCACAGCAACAGCGTGCGAAGCAGCGACTTCACGCTCATAGCTCTCTCCTTGCGAAAAATGTGATTGGGAACTACGAGAGATCGGGTGGAGCGCGTGCGGGAAGCAGTAAGGAAAAGTCAGCGAGGAATGGCTTTCGCCCGGCTTCGACAATGCCACCGGGAGCGACGGCAAGTGAAAACACGAAGCAGAGTGGAAGAACGATCTCGCAAAGGAAATGCGACGCCGCAGGTGTCAGCGCAGTTAGACACAACACCGCCAGGCACAACAAAGCGATGCAATTCCGCGACGACATCACGATTCCATCATACTCAAAGAGGTGACGATCAAAGCGCCCAGGCTCTATTTAGTCGAAGCGGGCAGGATTTCGCGGTTCCTGGGAGTCCTGCGGGCGGCCCTGATCTCCACGGCCGAAGGGAATTCGCTCAGCATCGCCAAAGGCGCGGCTTATTCTTCGCTGCTTTCATTTTTTCCCGTGCTGACCACTCTCGCCGCGATTCTGGTTCAGGCGAATGCGACGAACGTCGCGCGCACCATTGCGAATTTTCTGTACCAGGTCGTGCCCCCGGGCACCGAAGACGTCGTGCTGACACTATTCGTGGTCCATGGAGAGCGTCCCAAATATCTTCTCATCGGTGCGGTGCTGTTGGCGGTGTTAGCCGCGTCGGGCGCAATTTCGAGCCTGATTGAAGGATTCCGCTCCATCTACCGCATCCCCACCGGCCGGCCATTTCTTCAGGAACGCGCCATGGCCGTTTTTCTGGTGCTGATCTCCGCTTTGCCGATCGTCGGTGCGTCGGCGTTGATCGTCTTTGGTACCAGGGCGGAGAGTTTTTTGATGCACCGTTTGGGGGTGATCGGGCAGGATGTCGATCTGCAGGGATGGCTCGAATTGCTGAGCAAAGTCCTGCGTTTGGGCCTCGCGTTTGCTTCATTTGTGCTCGTCACGGCTGTGTTATATTACCTGGGACCCAATCGGAAACAGACCTTTGCCAACGTTTTCCCGGGCGCCGTTCTGGCCACCGTATTGTGGTTGATTTCGACCCTGGTTTTTAGCTGGTACGTCCGGCACATCTCCAATTACAACGTGCTCTACGGCAGCGTCGGGGCGGGGTTGGCGCTGCTGGTCTGGATGTACGTTTGGTCGGTTATCACGCTGATTGGATGCGAGTTTAACGCCGCGCGCGAAAGACTAGCGTCTTAAATGACCTTAAAGTGACGTTAAATCATGGTTTAGCACAACACTTTTGCCCTTAGCGGCGTCTAAATTGGTATTAAAATGCTGCACACGGCACTTTTGTGTCTACTTTCGTCGGAGGATCTCCATATCCGCTCCACCGGGACAATCCGTGCCGTCCACGTCTCCAATGTCCTGGTTCCGACGATCAAGGGCACTGCGGTCAAACTGACGGTCACCAGAATTATCCCCAACGGGACCCTGGTTCACGAAGGCGACATCCTGGCCGAATTCGACCGGACCCAGCAGTTTGACGACGCCCGCGACGCCAAAGCCAAGATGGACGATCTGGGGCATCAACTGGAGCAGCAGAGGGCGCAATATCGCAGCGATGCAGCGAAGCGGGAAGCCGATTTGAAGGGGGCGGAGGCGGCGCTGGCAAAAGCCGAGATCGAGCTACGCAAGGGCGAAGTGCTCAGCGAGATCGACCGTTTGAAAAATGAGGCGATTGCCGAGAGTGCCCGGGCACGCGTCCAAAGCCTGAAGAAGTCCAGTCATTTTCACGATCTGGACGAGGCTGCCGGGCTGCGCATTCTGGAGTTGCAAAGGAATCGCCAGGAGATGGTGCTGGAACGTACCAAAAGCAACACGGAAAAGCTGACGGTGCGGGCACCGCTCGACGGAATGGCGGCTCTTGAGAATGTCTGGAGAAACGGGTCCATGGGGCCGTTTCAGGAAGGCGACCAGGCTTGGCCGGGACAGGCGATGGTGAAGGTATTCGATCCCACCGACATGCTGGTGATCACGTTAGTGAACGAACCGGATGGCGCGGTGCTGACCCATGGAGGGGCCCGCGCGAAAATCCGTCTGGACGCGTATCCTGGAGCGGTGTTCGACGCTCATTTCGAATCGGCTAGCCCGGTGGCGTCGGGATCGCTCGATAGCCCGATCAAGTATTTCTCCGCCCGTTTCCGCATCGACCAGCGCGATCCGAGATTATTGCCGGATTTATCTGCTGCGGTCGAAATCGAGGCTGGCAAATGAAAACTGCGCGGCGGTGGATCACCTGGATTCTGATCCTGGTCGGAATGCCGGCCGCCGGCGTGTGGTTTTGGCGGGCCCGGCAGGTGCAGGCGAAGGCCGATTTGCCCGTCGCATCGGCGCGGAAAGGCGAATTTCAGGTGATTGTGCGATGCCGGGGAGAACTCGTTTCCGCGCGCAGCGTGCAGTTGGTGGCTCCGATGAACGTCCCCGGCATGGTGATCGCGTGGGAGGCTCCGCCCAACAGCGAAGTGAAAGAGGGCGACATCGTGCTCCGGTTCGATTCGAGCCTGGCGAAGCAGGGGCTGCTCGAAAAACAAGCGATGTTGCAGCAGGCGCAGGCGACGCTCGACCAAGCGGTCGCGCAGGCGCGCATTACCGCGGAGCAGGACCGGCTCGACCTGGCCTCGGCGCATGTCGACTTGGAGAAAGCCAAGCTTGAGGTGACCAAGCAGGAGCTGGTCAGTCCTTTGCAGGGCGAGGAGAGCAAGATCGACCTGGGGCTTTCCGAGGAGAAATTGCGGGTGCAGGAGGCGACCAACAACCTGCATAAAACATCGGATGCGCAGAAGATTGCATCGGCGACGCGGCTGCGCGATAAAGCGCAGCAGGATATCGACGTCACCAATGAGCGTCTGTCCCACATGGAAATGCACGCGCCCTCGAATGGGGTGGTGGTCTACGTTAACAATTACTCGCAGGGTTGGATCAACGCGAAGCCGTTCAAGGTGGGCGATAGCGTGTGGCCGAACAGTGTGGTGGCGGAGATTCCGGATCTTTCCACGCTCCAGATGAAGGCCAAGCTCGAAGAAATAGACCGGGGGCGAATTGTTGCGGATCAGGACGCACGCATCCTGGTCGATCCGTTTCCGGAGAAGCCATTCGCTGGCAAGGTGACCGCGATTTCTCCGCTGGTAGAGCAGGGATTCGAATGGCCTCCGACGCGAAATTTTCGCGCGTTCGTGCGCTTTACGGATCGCGATCCAAGGCTGCGGCCGGCGATGAACTCGCAGGTGGACATCATTGTGGAGAGGATTCCGAGTGCGATCAGCGTTCCTGCCAGCGCGGTGTTTACCCGGCAAGGGCGTCCGGCGGTCTATGTCGCGGAGGGGAACGCGTGGCTGCCGCACGAAGTGGAGATCCTGGCGCGCAATCCGGACGAGGTGGCGATTAAAGGGATCAGTGAGGGGACGAAGGTTTCGCTGGTGGAGCCGGACGAAAGCAGGAGTCAGGAGTCAGGAGTCAGGAGTCAGAAGAAGTGAAGGCGAAAAGGATCGTCGGGCCGGGGATCGCTGCTGCTTCGATCGCGCTTGCGGCTTGGGGAGGCGTCAAGCTATATCGCGTCACGAACACGACGCTCGAAGCCGTGACTCCCACTACCGCGGTGAAACGGGGCGACGTGACGTTTGCGGTCTACGCTCGCGGTGAATTTCAGGGCGGCAATTCGATCATGATGACGGCTCCCATGGCCGGAGGGAGCGACATGACGATCACGTCTCTGCGCTCGCCCGGCGAGCTGGTGAAGGCCGGGGACATCGTGGCCGAGTTCGACACCACTGAACAGGCCTACAAGTTGAAAGAGGCCGAGGCGGATATGGCCGAAGCGGAGCAGAAGGTGATTCAGGCGCAGGCGCAGATGCAGGCCAAGGAAGAAGAAGATAACTATCTGCTGATCAAGGCAAAGTCCGATCTGAAACAGGCGGAACTGGACGCGCGCAAGAATCCGGTGTTAAGCGCGATTCAAGCCAAGCAGAACGATCTGGCGGTGGAGGGCGCGCGGGCCACGCTCGACCAGTTGACGCGCGATCTGGCGAATCGCAAGGCGACGTCGCAGGCCGGCGTCGCGATTCAGGATGCGGTGGTGGCTAAGGCGAAAGTGCAGATCGGGACGGCCCAAAAAAATATCGAGATGATGACGCTGCGTGCGCCGCGCGACGGCTACGTTAACGTGCAGCAGAACACCAACACCAACAATTTCTACTCTGGAATGATTTTGCCCATGTTGCAGGTGGGCGACACGATCCGCGCGGGGATGGCTGTGGTGCAGCTTCCCGATATGAAGAATTGGGAGGCGACGGTGCATATCGCCGAAGCCGATCGCGGACACCTGGCGCTGCACCAGCCGGCCGTGGTGACGGCGGTGGCTCTGCCGGAACATCCTTATCACGGAAAAATCTCCGACCTTGGCGGAACGGCGGGGCCGATGTGGGATCGCCGGTTCGAATGCAAAATTTCGGTCGAAGATCCCTCACCCGAATTGCGCGCGGGCATGACGGCGAACATTGTGATCACCGCGGAGACGTTGAAGAACGTCCTGTGGATTCCCGCGCAGGCGTTGTTTGAGAGCGACGGGCGCACCTTCATTTACGCGAAAACGCCGGAGGGCGGTTTCGCAACGGCGGACGTGAAGCTGGTGCGGCGCAGCGAGAGCCAGGTGGTGATCACGGGCGCGAACGAAGGTCAGCAGGTCGCGCTGGCTCGTCCGGATCAGAAGAAGGATACGGGGAAAGAGAAGAAGCCTTCGGCGGCGCAGGCGATTTCCAAATGAACTATTTGAAACACAGACTAAAGTCTGTGCCACGGGTCATCGCAAGGTGGCACAGGCTTCAGCCTGTGAGAGTCGTTGACGAATGAGCGCGTTTCGATATCTTGCCGATATTCCGCTGGCGTTCGATAATTTGCGCGCGCAAAAGACGCGGACGGTGCTGACTGCGTTGGGTATCGTGTTCGGCGTCGGATCCGTGATCGGGATGCTCGCGATTGGCGCGGGCGCGCGAGAAGAATCGTTGAGCTTTATCGAACGGCTGGGTGTTCGCAATGTGCTGGTGGAATCGATTCCATCGTCGAGCCGCGAGGAGATGCAGCAGCGCCGGCGTGCTTCGCCCGGCCTCACAGAGCGCGACGTGCGGATTCTGGAGGCGAATATCGAATCGCTCGAATTGCTGTCGCCGCGGCGCACGCTGCATCCCGCGCGGATTCTGCCCAAACCGTCGCAGGCGATTCCTAATATGTACGGAGTGCGGCCGTCTTATGCCACGATTCACAATTTGCGCGTGGCGGAAGGGCGGTTCTTTTCCGAACGCGAGAATCTGGAAAGCACGCCGGTGTGTGTGTTGGGCGATCGAGTGAAATCCTCTCTGCTCGGCTATGGTCCGGGCGCGACGGGAAAGTATATTAAGGTCAACGACACATGGTTGCAGGTCGTCGGCGTGTTGGCTCCTCAGATTTCGGAGGGAAAAGGCGCGAGCGGCCAGGGCGACGATCGCAACCAACTCATTTACATTCCGTTCAACACGTTTCAGTATCGCTTCTGGGATCTCAGTTCATTTATGAAGGATGAGATCGATGGCATCGATCTCCGCCTGAAACCCAGCGCCGATAGCGTGAAGGCGGCCGAGGTAGTGACAGCGATTCTCAACTCGACGCATCGCAATGTCGAGGATTTCACGGTGACGATTCCGGCGGCGCTTCTCGCGCAGCAGCAAAAGACGCAGACGATTTTCACTTATGTCATGGTCGCGATCGCGGCGATTTCACTACTGGTCGGCGGGATCGGGATCATGAACATCGTCCTCGCGACGGTGATGGAGAGAACGAGGGAGATCGGCATCCGTCGGGCAACCGGCGCGCGGCGGGGAGACATCATGCGGCAGTTCTTATCGGAAAGCATTCTCATTTCCGTGGGTGGAGGCGTGGCGGGGATCGGGTTTGGGTTGAGCCTCTCCTGGCTGATTGCGCATACGGCGGAGTGGAAGACGATTGTCACGCCGGCGTCGGTGATCATCGCGTTTTCAGTATCGGTCGCGGTGGGCGTGGTGTTTGGAATTTACCCAGCCATGAAGGCGGCGAGGATCGATCCGATTGAGGCTTTGCGATATGAGTGATGTGGGGCGGCGCCATGCGCTGCCATTTCGGGTCGAAAATAATCAAGGCAGCGCACGGCGCCGCCCCACTACGAGGCACATGAGCAAATAGTGTGCTGGCGGGAACCAGTCGAAGTCGAATCGACCAACAATCCAAAGGACCGTTCAACGGTTTTGAAGACCGCGCCTGCCACCGGGCAAGATTGGCTCCCATAGGAAGTTTATCAACTCTGTCTGTGGAACACGAAGAAGAATACGGCAACGGTCAGGCTGGCGAAGGAATAAATCAGCAACGGGAAGATGCTCATTGCCGGAACGAGACCGCCGGTAACGTTGATGATGGCTGAGACCAAATCGTAGAGCAGCAGAATCGTTGTCAGGATGGTTCCAATCAGCGCGAGAAATGCCGCGTTCTTGAGGCTCATAATCGCCTATTATGACTCCATGCGGAAGAATTCGGTGTACACGCTTCATCCCGGGTTCGCAATGGAAGAGTCCTCGATGGCGAATTTGAAGGAGCGCACGGGGCGTTCCGTAGAGGAGTGGGTTCGGGTCGTCGGTAAGTCCGGTCCGGCGACCGGGAAAGAGCGGATCGCGCGGCTCAAGGAAGCGCACGGCATTACCACGAACTACGCTCTGTGGATCGCCAAGCGCGTGGATGGCGGCGGGAGCTCCGCGAGTTACGATCCCGATGCCATGGTGGAAGCGATGTTCGCGGGGAAGAAGGCCGCGCTGCGTCCGATCTACGATTGCATGCTGGCGCTGGCATTCGGGCTCGGCAAGGACGTGCGCGTGTCGCCTTGCAAGACCATCGTGCCGTTCTATCGCAAGCACGTCTTCGCGCAGGTGAAGCCCACGACGGCGACGCGCATCGACCTTGGATTCGCGCTCAAGGATTTGGAGCCGACAGGGAAGCTTGTTTGGACGGGTGGCTTCGAGAAGGGCGACCGCATCACCCATCGCATTCCTGTTGCGTTTGTGGAGGAGATCGACAAGGAAGTCCGGAAATGGTTAAAACACTCTTACGAAATGGACGCTTAAGACCGTCGTGTTATCCTGATCACGCTTCATGACACGGCGGGCCGCACTTCCTCGCATTTGTATCGCTCTCGGATTCCCCGAGATCGAATCGCTGCTGGCCCACGCGCGCGAGGAGTACAACGCGGGCGAACGCTTTTTTGAATTTCGGCTCGATTATCTCCCGGCACCGGAACAAGGCATCGCCGCGATGCGCAAGTTTCTAACGCGCAATACCGATTGCACCGTGCTGGCGACTTGCCGTCGTCATCAGAACCACGGAAAGTTCAACGGCAGCATCGAGCAGCAGGTGAGAATTCTCGACGCCGCGATCGAGGGTGGCGCGCAGGCCGTGGACATCGAAATTGAGAGCGCTGAAAATTGCGTCGATCATCTGGAGCCTTTACGGTCGCGCGCGCGGCTGGTGATTTCCTATCACAACTACGGTGGAACGCCTCCGCTGGATTCCGTGATGCGGCGCATGATGCGGATTCCGGCGGACGGGTACAAGATTGTCACGACGGCGAAAAAGCCGTCCGATAACGCCCGCGTGCTGGGCCTCCCAAAGGCTTACGCCAAGACGCCCACGATTGTGCTGGCGATGGGCGAGGCGGGGTTTCCGACGCGCGTTCTTTCACCGGCGGCCGGCGGACTTTTCACCTACGCGGCGCCGAACTCAGCCGAAGGAACGGCGACGGGCCAAGTGAGCGCGCACCAGCTCCGCCATCTTTATCGCGTGGAGAAATTCTCGCGCGACGCGCGGATTTACGGCGTGGTGGCCGATCCGGTGCGGCACTCGATCTCGCCCGCGGTCCACAATCGGGCGTTTCAGGCGCGGCGCGCGGATGCTGTGTATCTTCCGTTTCTGGTGAAGCCGGCGCAGCTCAAAGATTTTTTTATCCTCGCGGAGAAGCTACCGCTGGCGGGGTTCAGCGTAACGATTCCGCACAAGCAAAAGATCCTGCGCTATCTGGATCTGGTGGATCCTCTGGCGCGGCGCATCGGCGCGGTGAATACGGTATGGCGCAAAGCGGGAAAGTGGCGCGGGACGAACACGGATGCCGACGGTGTGCTGCGGCCGCTGGAACGTCATGTCCGATTGGGCAAGACGACGGTGCTGCTCGCGGGCAACGGCGGGGCGGGTCGCGGAGCCGCCTACGCTCTGACCGCCGCCGGAGTGAAGCTCGCGATTACGGGGCGCAATATCGATCGCGTCCGCGCGCTGGCCAAAGCGTGCGATGCCGAGCCGCTCACGCGGGAACAGGCGTGCGCCCGGATGTTCGATGTGCTGGTGCATTCGACGCCGCTCGGGATGTTTCCAAAGGTCGATCAGTCTTTTTTCGAAGCGAAGATTCCGGCGAAGCTGGTGTTCGACATGGTCTACAATCCGCTCGATACAATGCTGGTGCGGATGGCGAAGGATCAGGGCGCGACGGTGATCCGCGGTCTCGAAATGTTTCTGGAACAGGCGTCGCGGCAATTCGAAATATGGACGGGTGAGAACGCTCCGCGCGCGGTGATGGAGAAGGCGGCGATGGAAGCGCTCGAAGCGCACTGCGCGGCGGGTGAATGATAATGGGCTCATGGCCGTAACTCGCAGATCTCTTGCTCGTATGCTCGCTGTCGCGGCAGTTGCACCGAGGGCTGGAAGTTCGCAAACCGTGCCGCCCGCCGATGCGGATCTGGACTCGGCCCGCGAGTTATTGCGGGCCAACAAGGCACAAATCGCCAAAGTGAAATTGCCGATGTCCACCGAGCCCGCGTTCCATTTCAAGGCCTAGACAAAATGGCGAAGTTCAGTTTCACCGACGACATCTTTTTCGGCTCCATCGCAGAGATTGCTGCGGCCCTGCGCACGAAGGAGTTCTCGACGGTCGAGCTGACGCGAGCCTTCTGCGATCGTCTGGAAAAACTTGGGCCGCGTTATAACGCGCTGGCGTTATCGCTGCGCGAGCCGGCATTGCGCAAAGCGAAAGATGTCGACCGCGATTTTAAACTGGACCGCGTCCGCAGCCCCCTGCAAGGCATCCCGTACGGTGCGAAAGATCTGCTCGCGGTGAAAGGCAAGCCGACGACGTGGGGCGCGAAGCCTTACGCCAGCCAGGTATTCGACGAGGATGCGCAGGTAATCGAGCTGCTCGATAAGGCGGGTGCGATTCTCATCGGCAAATTGTCGATGGTGGAGCT